>Ga0070668_100003575_pt1 | contig 11466 bp, 7 predicted proteins | sample KBSS43metaG_FD_64661 | JGI IMG/M metagenome (GOLD analysis project Ga0070668, IMG submission 64661) | Switchgrass rhizosphere microbial communities from Kellogg Biological Station, Michigan, USA - KBS S4-3 metaG | ecosystem: Host-associated > Plants > Roots > Rhizosphere > Soil ... | reverse complement strand
GGGGGCGGGATCGAACCGCCGACCTGTGGGTTATGAATCCACCGCTCTAACCATCTGAGCTACCCAGCCGCGGGCCTTTCGGCGAGCGGCGGGTTATAGGGCGCAGCAGCGAAGGCTTCAAGCGGCTTGGGGCGCGCCCTGTGGCGCGCTAGGTTTCGAGCGCCATGAGCGTGCTCCATCTTCTGGGAACCACCGGCGAAGGGGGGGCGGAGACCTACTTCCTCAGCCTGATCGAGGCCCTGGCGCGGGACGGCGCGGGCCAGGCCGCGGCCATACGCCGCCATGCCGGGCGCGAGGCGGCGCTGCGGGCCGCGGGGGTGGCCACCGGCGTGTTCGGGTTCGGCGGGCCGGTGGACGTCTTCACGAAGCCGCGGGTGGCGCGGTTCGCGCGATCGCAGGAGACCCGGCTGGCGCTGGCCTGGATGAACCGGGCCGCGCGGCACACGCCCAAGGGACCCTGGACGCGGGTGGGCCGGCTGGGCGGCTATTACAACCTGAAATACTACCAGGGCTTCGACGCCCTGGTGGCCAACACCGAGCACATCGCCGAGTGGATCGTCAGCCAGGGCTGGCCGGCCGGCAACGTGCGCTGCATCCCCAATTTCGCCGAGGCGCCGGCGGCCGGCGCGGCGGCCGACCGCGCGGCCCTGGGAACGCCCAAGGACGCGCCGCTGCTCCTGGCCCTGGGGCGGCTGCACGAGGTCAAGGCGCACGACGTCAGCCTGACGGCGCTGGCCCAACTGCCGGGCGCCTACCTGTGGATCGCCGGCGTCGGACCGCAGGAAGCGCGGCTGAAGGCCATGGCCGACGCCCTGGGGGTGGCGGGCCGCGTGCGGTTCCTGGGCTGGCGCACCGACGCCTCGGCGCTCTACCGGGCGGCCGACGTCTGCGTGTTCCCCTCCCGCTACGAGCCGCTGGGCAATGTGGTGATCCAGGCCTGGGCGCACGGGCTGCCGGTGGTGGCGGCGGCCAGCCAGGGGCCGGCGGCGCTGATCCGCGACGGCGAGGATGGCCTCTTGGTCCCGGTGGACGACGCGGGCGCCCTGGCCGCGGCGGTGCGGCGGATGCTGGACGAGCCGGGACTGGCGGCGCAGGCGAAGGCGGCGGGGCTGGCGCGGGTGGCGGCGGAATTCTCGCCGGCCGCGGTGGTCGGCCAGTGGCGAATGCTGTTTTCGGATTTCGGGGCGATCTGAATGTGCGGGATCGCCGGGCTGCTGGACGCCGAGGGCTCGGCGGCGCCGCTGATCGCGGCCCTCGCCCACCGCGGCCCGGACGGGGTGCGGGTGGAGGACAGGCCCGGGCGGGCGCTGGCCCATGCGCGGCTGTCGATCATCGACCTGGCCGGGGGCTGGCAGCCGCTGCATGCGGCGGGATCGACGGTGGTCGGCAACGGGGAGATCTACAACTACGTCGAGCTGGCCGCCGAGTTCGGCCTGGCGGGGCGGCTGGCGACGGGATCGGACTTCGAACCGCTGCTGCACCTCTATGCGCAGGAGGGGCCGGACGCGTTCGCCCGCCTGAGGGGCATGTACGCCTTCTGCCTGGCCGGCGGCGACGGCCGGGTGTGGCTGGTGCGCGACCCGTTCGGAATCAAGCCGCTGTACGTGGCCGAGCACGGCGGCGGAATCGCCTTCGCCTCCGAGCCTAGGGCTTTCCTGGCGGCCGGGATCGTCGAGGCGGCGCTGTCGGAGCCGGAAGCCCGGGAACTCCTGGACCTCAACTACACGCTGGGGGAGCAGACGGTGTTCCGCGGCGTCCATCGGATCGCCCCGGGCGCGGTGGTCGAGGTCAAGGACGGCCGGTTGTTCGCGCATGGGCGGCGGGCGGCGCTTCGCTCCTCCCCCGCCCCGAAGAGGACAGGAGAGGAGCGGACGCTCATCGACCGCCTCGACGCGGTGCTGGAGGACAGCGTGCGGGTGCATCAGCGCTCGGACGTGCCGTACGGCCTGTTCCTGTCGGGCGGGATCGACTCCGCAGCGGTGGCGACCTTGATGGCGCGGCTGAACGCGCGGCCGGTGACGGCCTTCACCTGCGGGTTCGAGGCGCCGGGCGCGCGGGACGAGCGGGCCCAGGCCGAGGCGGTGGCGAGGGCGCTGGGCCTCGACTGGCGCGAGACGCATTTCACCGAGGCGGACTTCTGGCGGTTGCTGCCGCAGGCCGCCTGGGCGCTGGACGATCCCACCGCCGACTACGCGGTGCTGCCGACCCTGAAGCTGGCGGAGGCGGCGAAGGGGACGCTGACCGTGGTGCTGACCGGCGAGGGCGGCGACGAGCTGTTCGGCGGCTATGGCCGCTATCGCCGCGCCCTGCGCCCCGCCTGGCTGGGCGGACGGCCGGCCGAGCCGCGCCCGGGCGATCCCGACGTGCTGGCGCGCTGGCGCGAGCAGGCCCGCCCGCCGCCGGGTCTGACGCCGCTGCAAGACGCGCAGTGGGCCGACGTGGCGACCTGGCTGCCCAACGACCTCCTGGCCAAGCTCGACCGGTGCCTGATGGCGCACGGGCTGGAGGGGCGCACCCCGTTCCTCGATCCCGCCGTGGCGGACTTCGCCTTCGCCCTGCCCGACCGGGCCAAGGTGCGCGGGCGCTACGGCAAGTGGCTGCTGCGGGCGTGGCTGGCGCGCGCCTGCCCGGCCGCCGCGCCCTGGGCGAGGAAGCAGGGGTTCACGGTGCCGGTCGAGGCGTGGATCGGCCCGCGGGCGGCGGAGATCGGCGCGCGGGTGGCAGGGGTGGAGGCGGTGCGGCGGCTGCGCTCGTCCGAGGCCGTGCGTGCGGCGTTCGCCGACGCGCGGGGCTGGCCGCTGCTGTTCTTCGCCCTCTGGTCGCTCATCCACCTCGAACGCGCCGAGCCGCAAGCGGCCCTTCGGTCCCTCGTCGGAACGACCTGAGCGACTTCCGCCTTTTCGGGGATCACCTCTTGGAGACCTCCATGACCGTTTCCCGCGCCACTTGCCTGCTCGCGCTCTTCGTCCTGGTCGGGTGCGGCGGGTCCGGCGCCGCCTCGTCGTCGGCGACGGCCGCGCCGCCGGTCGAGACCCGCCCGCCCAATGGCGCCGGGCAGGCGCCCGCCTTCGCCGGCCAGACCCGGGCGCCGGAGATGAAGGCCGGCGTCGCCTACCAGACCACCGTCGTCGCCGAAGGGCTGGAGTATCCGTGGGCCATCGCCTTCCTGCCGGACCGGCGCATGCTGGTCACCGAGCGGGTCGGCCGGCTGCGGATCGTCGACGCCGCGGGCAAGCTCTCCGCGCCGGTCGCGGGCCTGCCGGCGGTGGATGCGCGCGACCAGGGCGGCCTCCTCGGCCTGGCGATCGATCCCGCCTTCGCGAAGACCCGCCTGATCTACTGGAGCTACGCCGAGCGGAACGGAGACGTCACCAACACCGCCGTGGCCCGCGGCCGGCTGGCCGCCGACGGCCGCCGGGTCGAGGACGTCGAGGTGATCTTCCGCCAGACGCCGGCCATGGACTCCGCCAAGCACTATGGATCGCGACTGGTGTTCGGCCGCGACGGGACCCTGTTCGTGACCCTGGGCGAGCGTTCGATCCTCGAAGGCCGGCGGCAGGCCGAGCGGCTGGACGGGACCTTGGGCAAGGTGGTGCGCATCAATCCCGATGGTTCGATCCCGGCCGACAACCCGTTCGTCAAGTCCGCCGGGGCCCGGCCCGAGATCTGGTCCATCGGCCACCGCAACATCCAGGCCGCGGCGCTGAACCCCGCCACCGGCCGGTTGTGGACCGTGGAGCATGGGGCGCGCGGCGGCGACGAGATCAACATCCCCGCGGCCGGCAAGGACTACGGCTGGCCCACCATCACCTACGGGATCGAATACGCCGGCGGGCCGGTCGGCGCCGGGATCACCCGGAAGGCGGGCCTCGAGCAGCCGGTCTACTACTGGGACCCGGTGATCGCCCCCTCCGGCATGGCGTTCTACGACGGCGCCCTCGCCCCGGCCTGGAAGGGCAGCCTGTTCGTGGGCGCGCTCTCGGGCCAGCACCTCGTGCGGTTGACCCTGGACGGCGACAGGGTGTCGGGCGAGGAGCGTCTGCTCACCGAGCTGGGCGCGCGCATCCGCGACGTGGTGGAGGGCCCGGACGGCGCGCTCTATGTCGCCACCGACAGCCCGCAGGGCCGCGTCCTCAGGCTGACGCCCAAGGGCTGATCACGCGTCCAGCAGGTCGGCTGTCGCCTCGCCGATGGCCAGCGACGAGGTGAGGCCGGGGCTCTCGATCCCGAACAGGGCGACGAGGCCGGCGATCCCGTGCGCCTCGGGACCGTCGAGGCGGAAGTCTGGCTGCGGCTCGTCGGGGCCGTGGATCTTGGGGCGGACGCCCGCGTAATCGGGGGCGAGGCTGTCATCCGGCAGGCCCGGCCAGAACTTGCGGATGTAGCGGTAGAAGCCCTCGGCCGCGCCGGCGTCGACGGAATAGTCCGGGTGGTCGACGTAGTTCAGGTCCGGCCCGAACACCCCCTGGCCGCCGAGGTCGCAGCGATAGTGGGTGCCGAGCGCGCCGTGGATCGGCGGCGGGTAGATCAGGCGTCCGAACGGTGCCTTGCCCTGCAGGCGGAAGTAGATCCCCTTGCCGAACCAGGCCTTGGGGATCGCCGCGGCGGGAAAGCCCTCGATGCGGGCGGCGGCGTCCTGGGCCTGCAGCCCGGCCGCGGTGACCAGGCGCCGCGCGGTCAGGGTCGCGGGCTCCGCGCCGCCGGCCCGGATGGAGAAGCCGCCGGCGTCCAGCGGCGCGGCCGCCTCGAAGGGCGTGGAGACCACCACCGCCCCGCCCGCCGTCTGGATCTCGCCCTCCAGGGCCAGCATGTAGCCGTGGCTGTCAAACACCCCGCTCTGCGGCGAGATCAGCGCCAGCTCGCAGTGCAGGTCCGGCTCCAGGGCGAGGGCCTGGGCCCGCGTCATGCGCGCGATCTCCTCGACGTCGTTGGCCTGGGCCTGGGCGAAGATCGCCTCGACGGCGGCGATCTCGCCGGGATTGGTGGCCACCACCAGCTTGCCGCAGCGGTCGAAGGCGACGTTGTGCGCCTCGAGGAAGGGATAGAGGGCGCGGCGGCCGGCGACGCACAGGCGCGCCTTCAGCGAGCCGGTGGGATAGTAGAGCCCGCCGTGGATCACCTCGGAATTGCGCGAGGAGACGCCCTGGCCGATGGCGGCCTCGGCCTCCAGCACGGCGACGGTCTGGCCGCGCCTGGCCAGCGCATAGCCGCAGGCCAGCCCCACGGCGCCGGCCCCCACCACCACGGCGTCGAAATCGAAGTCGGGCATGGGAGAGGGGTAGCGTGGGCGGGGCGCTTTGAGAACCAGGAGCGGCGACCCGCCGTCCGCAATCAATCCCGCCCCAGAAAAATGTACCTGTTTTGTTCTTGTTTTTCCAGCTAAGCCATGGCAAACTCGCCGGGACGGGCGGCGATGAGTGCGCAATCAGCGCGAGAGAGATGAATTTACTCGGTGCAGTCGTTCAAACCGTAGGGGCGATCGGACTCGCTGTCGGCATAATGGTCGGTGTCGCCGTCGTCGTCATCGGCGGCCTGATGGTCTTCACCCTCGTCGGCGCCGCGCTCGCCAAGGTTTTTCCGCAGATCGGTCGAGACCGAACCGTTGGCGAGCGGGACGCGGCCACGCGGCTGAGGGCCCGCATGCGACGGCAGACGCGGCAAACTTTGCTGCTTATCCCGGCGGCGACGGCGGGGTTCTCCAAGTTGGGCGGCAGGCCCGAACTCCCGACGGGGCTGGCTCGGCCGGTTGGCGAGACCGGGCCGCTCACATTCTTGGCCCAAGTCGATTTCGCAGAAGCGCGCGCAAGCGGCGGTCCGGACTGGCTGCCGCAAGAAGGGCGGTTGTTCGCCTACCACGACGAGCAGAGAAGCGGATCCGCCGCCGAAGTGCGCCTCCACTACGTCTCGACAGCGTTCGGACCGCCCGCAACACCGCGCGATGCTCCACCCACCGGGAAGCGGTTCGGAGAACGGCGCGTAGGCTTCTTGCCGCTCAAATCCGTCCCCAGCTTGGACTGGCTGGGCGTCGACGTGGCCGAGCTGGACATCTCGGAGGAGGTGCTAGACGACCTCGCCAACCTGCCCGACGCGCCGTTCGGCGAGGAGGTGCAGCACCGGATCGGGGGTTATCCCAGCGAGATCCAGGACACGAGCATGGCCTTAGAATGCGAGCACTTGGCCCGCGGCCTGGAATACACGTTCGGGAACGAGGTCGAGTCGGCCGTCCAGCGCGCATCGAAGGCCTGGCGCCTTCTCCTGCAGATCGATTCCGACCCTGCGCTGAAGATGAACTGGGGCGATGGAGGACGCCTCTACGTCTTTATCCGCGTCCGGCACGCCCAGGCGGGCGACTTCTCCAAGACCGTGACGCTGTCGCAGTCCTACTGACCCGGTGCGCCGGCCCGTCGCGACCTTCCTCAGCGTGCAGATGAGTCGGCTCGGGTCCCAACTTTCGTTGGGGCAGGCGACGCTGGGGGCGCTCTTGTGACCTTGTTCCATTCGCCCCACAGCTTCGCCGCTTCGGCCTTGGTCGGGCCGATGGAGGCGGCCTTTACGTGGCCGAAGCCGCGGATGGACTGCGGGACCTTGGCGATCTTGACGGCCAGCGGCAGGCGCTCGGGGGTGAGGCCCGCGACGAGGAGACCGAGGCCGGCCTCGTAATCGGCGAGGAGCCGACGTTCGGTGCGGCGCTCCTCGCTCCAGCCGAACACGTCGAGGGGCGTGCCGCGCAAGCCCTTCAGCCTGGCGAGGATCGGGAAGCCTGCGTTCAGCATCCAGGCGCCGAAGGCCATCTTGCGCGGGCGGCCCTCGGAGTCCTTGGGGGCCAGGATCGGCGGCGACAGCCAGACCTTGGCCTTGCCGCTCTTGAAGGTTTCGGCGCGGTAGGCCGCGAACCGGCCGTCCGTATAAAGGCGGGCGACCTCGTACTCGTCCTTGATGGCCATCAGCTTGTGCAGGTTGTCGGCGACGGCGCGGGTCAGCGCCTCGCCGCCCAGCGAAGCCTCGGCCTTGGCCACGGCCTCGACCTGGCGCAGGTATCGGGCGGCGTAGGCCTGGTCCTGGTAGGCGGCCAGATCCTGGGCGCGGCGCTCGATCAGCTCGGGCAGGGCTTGGGTCTGCGGGGTCGGACCGGCGTTCTCCGGCTCGCCGCGGGCGGCGGGGTCGTGGGCGACCCGGCGGCCCAGCTCGAAGGCCTGCAGGTTGGGCTCGGCGTCGACGCCGTTCAGGCGGATGGCGCGGTAGAGGGCGCGGCTGGAGACCGGCACCAGGCCCTTCTGCCAGGCGAAGCCCAGCATGATCATGTTGGCGAAGATGGCGTCGCCGATCCGGGTCTCGGCCAGGTGGTGGGCCGGACAGTCGTCGTAGGACCTGGTCGCAGCCTTGATGCGCCGCGACATGGCCGCGGAATCGAAGCGCGCGTCGCGGTCGGTGACGAAGTCGGCGGTGGGGGCGAAGTCCTCGTTGCCGACCGCCTTGGTGCGGTCCTTGGCGTAGAGGGCCAGGGCCTCGGCCCCGGCGGCGACCAGGAGGTCGCAGGCGATCAGCACGTGGGCGCTGGCGGCGGGGATGCGGCCGCCGATGGTGGTGTCCTCGGTCTCGCCGATGCGCACGTGGCTGGTGACCGAGCCGCCCTTCTGGGCCAGGCCGGTCATGTCCACCACCGAGGCGGCGCGGCCGTCCACGTGGGCGGCCATGGCCAGGATCGAGGCGACGGTGGTGACGCCGGTGCCGCCGATTCCGGTGAAGAGGATGTTGCGCACGCCGCTCAGCGGCTCGAACTGCGGCAGCGGCGTGGAGTCGGCGGTCAGCGCCGGCATGTCGTGGCGGTGGGCGTTCTCCCCGCCCTCGACGGTGACGAAGGAGGGGCAGAAGCCGTCCAGGCAGGAATAGTCCTGGTTGCAGGTCGACTGGTTGATCTTGCGCTTGCGGCCGAACTCGGTCTCCAGCGGCTCCACTGAAACGCAGTTGGAGACGCGCGAGCAGTCGCCGCAGCCCTCGCACACCAGCGGGTTGATCATCACCCGCGTGGCGGCCGGGGCCATGCGGCCGCGCTTGCGACGGCGGCGCTTCTCGTTGGCGCAGACCTGGTCGTAGAGCAGCACCGTCACGCCCGGCGTGTCGCGCAGCATGCGCTGCACGGCCATCAGCTCGGTGCGCGGCCGCACCTCCACGCCCGGCGCGAGGTCGACGGCGCCCTCGTAGCGGGCGGGATCCTCGGCGACGATGACGGTCCTGGCCACGCCCTCGGCGGCGAGCTGGCGGGTGATCTGGGCGGGGGTGAAGCCGCTCTCGGTGGGCTGGCCGCCGGTCATGGCGACCGCGTCGTTGTAGAGCAGCTTGTAGGTGATGTGGCTGTTGGCGGCGACGGAGGCGCGGATCGCCAGCGAGCCGGAGTGGTTGTAGGTGCCGTCGCCCAGGTTGACGAAGACGTGCGGCTCGCTGGTGAAGGGCGCCGCGCCCACCCAGGAGAGGCCCTCGCCGCCCATGTGGCTGGTGAGGTCGGTGTTGGGGTCGGAGAAGCTGGCCATGTAGTGACAGCCGATCCCGGCCAGGGCCCGGGAGCCGTCGGGCAGGCGGGTCGAGGTGTTGTGCGGGCAGCCCGAGCAGAAGAACGGCTTGCGCGCCTGGCCCGCCGCCAGGGTGACCGCGGCCATGCTGGAGGCCGAGACCCGGCTGACGTAGTCGTGCACCTCCGGCATGTGCGGGCCGGGCGGCAGGCGGTCGGCGATGGCCAGGGCCACCTCCGCCACCGACAGCGCGCCCAGGGACGACAGCAGCGGCGCGCCCTGTTCGTCGGTCTTGCCGATCACCTTGGGCCGCGCGTGGGCCGGCAGGTCGTAGAGGGCGGCGCGGACCTGCATCTCCACCAGCGGCCGCTTGTGCTCGACGACCAGCAGGGTCTCCAGGCCGGCGGCGAAGGCGCGCACGCCCGTCGGCTCCAGCGGCCAGGGCATGCCCACCTTGTAGACCGTCAGGCCCATGGCGGCGGCCTCGTCGGGGGTGATGTCCATGGCGGCCAGGGCCTCGACCACGTCCTTGTAGGCCTGGCCATGGCAGACGATGCCCAGGCGCGGGCGCGGGGCGGCCAGCGTCACGTGGTCGATGCGGTTGGCGCGGGCGAAGGCGAGGGCGGCGGGAAGCTTCAGGTTGCGAAGCCGCGCCTCCTTGTCGAGCGGCTGGTCCTTCAGGCGGATGCCGAGGCCGCCGGGCGGCAGGGCGAAGTGGGCGGGCGTGACGAACTGGCGGCGGCCTAGGGAGACGTCGATGGTCTGGCCGGAATCCATGGTGTCGGCGAGGGCGATCAGCCCGACCCAGAGGCCGGAGAACCGCGACATGGCGTAGCCCAGGAGGCCATAGTCCAGCACCTCCTGCACGTCGGCCGGGGCCAGCACCGGGATCTCGAAGTCCTGGAAGGCGTACTCCGACTGCGACGGCAGGGTGGAGGACTTGCAGGCGTGGTCGTCGCCGGCCACGGCCAGGACGCCGCCCTTGGGCCAGACGCCGGCGAAGTTGGCGTGCTTGAAGACGTCGCCGGTGCGGTCGACGCCGGGCGCCTTGCCGTACCACATGCCGAACACGCCGTCGTATTTGGCGCCCGGGAACAGGTTGGCCTGCTGGCTGCCCCAGACGGCGGTGGCGCCGAGGTCCTCGTTGAGGCCTTCCTTGAAGACCACCTTGGCCGCGTCGAGGTGGGCCTGCGCGCGGTGCGCCTGCTGGTCGAGCCCGCCCAGCGGCGAGCCGCGGTAGCCGGAGACGAAGCCGGCGGTGTTCAGGCCCGCCTGCACGTCGAGCCGGCGCTGGTCGAGCAGCACGCGGATCAGGGCCTGCACGCCGGTGATGAACACCCGGCCCTCGGTGAGCAAGAATTTGTCGTCGAGCGTCACTTCAGCGTGCCGCATCGCAATTTCTATCCTTTCCGGCCTCCCGCCCGGGGTAGGAAGATCATATAAGCAATCTCACTGACATTTGCCAAAGACGTGCGCTGTCAGGGCGGTTCCGGGCACGATAACGCCGGATCGACCACGATGGGAGGTAAAACTGTCCGAAGCCCTCGACGCCGTCGACGCCAAGATTCTCGACCTCATCCAGCACGACGCGGCGCTGTCCGTCGCGGAGATCGCCGAGCGCGTCGGCCTGTCCTCCAGCCCTTGCTGGCGGCGGATCAAGCGGCTGGAGGATGCGGGCGTCATCCAGCGGCGGGTGACCATCCTCGACCGCGAACGGCTGGGCCTCGGATTCGAGGTCTACTGCACCGTGAAGATGTCGCTGCCGTCGAAGGAGAACCTCGACATCTTCGAGGCGGCCATCGCCCGGCTGCCGGAGGTGGTGCAGTGCGCCACCGTCACCGGATCCGCCGACTACGAGCTGCGCATCGTCACCCGCGACATGCACGCCTTCGACGAGTTCCTGCGCGAGAAGCTCTTGTCGCTCGGCCTGATCGGCAACATCGAGAGCCGCATCGTCATGCGCTCGGTCAAGAACACCACCGCCGCGCCGCTGTCGCTGGTGAGCCCGCATGTGAGGGCGGACGGGTAGGCGCGGCGTCGCCGAACGCGGGCGGGAGAGGTAAGGTGAGGGCCCTCGCCCTCCAGGAGCCTTTCCCATGATCGACCATGTCATCGAGCAGCGGCGGCGCGACCTGGGCGGATTCGAGGTGGGGCGCGTGCTGCCCTACCAGGGCGGCCGGATGGTGGGGCCGTTCATCTTCTTCGACCACATGGGGCCGGCGGAGTTCCAGGCCGGCTTCCCGCGCACCGTCGACGTGCGGCCGCATCCGCACATCGGGCTCTCCACCCTGTCCTACCTGTTCGAGGGCGCGATGACCCACCGGGACTCCACCGGCGTCACCCAGGAGATCCGGCCGGGCGAGGTCAACTGGATGACCGCCGGGCGCGGCGTCACCCACTCCGAACGGTTCGAACACCTGCGCGCCCACGGCGGGCGGATGCACGGCATCCAGGCCTGGATCGCCCTGCCGCTGGAAGCCGAGGAGGCGGACCCCTCCTTCGACCACTACGCGGCGGACGACCTGCCCGGCTACGAGTCCGGCGGCCTGGCGGCGCGGCTGATCGCCGGGTCGGCGTTCGGGGCCGTCTCGCCAGTGAAGACCTCGTCGCCGATGTTCTATGCGCACTGGACGATGCAGCCGGGGGCGCAGGCGCAGCTTCCCGCCGAGTATCCCGATCGGGCGGCCTATGTGGCGCAGGGTTCGGTGGAGGTGGACGGGCGCAGCTACGGCCAGGGCAAGATGCTGGTGTTCCAGCCCGGCGAGCCTGTGACCTTCACCGCGACCACGCCGGCCATCGTCATGCTGCTGGGCGGCGAACCGGTGGGGCAGCGGTTCATCGAGTGGAATTTCGTGGCCTCGTCGAAGGACCGGATCGAACAGGCCAAGGCCGACTGGCGGGCCGGGCGCATGAAGCTGCCCGACGCCGACCACGACGAATTCATCCCCCTGCCCGAGCC
>Ga0070668_100003573_pt1 | contig 11469 bp, 3 predicted proteins | sample KBSS43metaG_FD_64661 | JGI IMG/M metagenome (GOLD analysis project Ga0070668, IMG submission 64661) | Switchgrass rhizosphere microbial communities from Kellogg Biological Station, Michigan, USA - KBS S4-3 metaG | ecosystem: Host-associated > Plants > Roots > Rhizosphere > Soil ... | reverse complement strand
CGGTTCATGCTGGCGATCTTCTTCACCTGCCCGACGAAATGGGGATTGATCTCCCAATCCGGGCCGTCGTTCCACGCAACGTGCTGCGACCCCGTCGGATGACCGACGAACAGGTACTCCATCTCGCTGCGGCAATCGATGAACACCGCCTGCGGATTCTTCTGCAGGAACTCGTGCGCGTCCTTGGGTGCGAGGTGCTTCATGACCGCAATAATTTACCACGATCGGGCGGCTGGCAGACCCCGCGGCAGGACGCCCGCCAGGCGGCCGTCGATAGGGGAAAAGGGGTCGATCGGCCGCACCAAACCGGCTGCGACAGCGGGCGTGTCGATTTGACTTTGACACCCCGAGCCCCTACTCTTGGGTTGCAGCGCCGATTTGATACGGGGCCCGCCACGGCCCCGCAGCTTGCGGGCGCTATATAAATCCAGCTAAAGCGGCGTTGACCAAGACCCGCTCGGCCGCAAGCTGAACGGGTTTTTTCATGTTCAATGCCAGAGTGACTGCCATGCAACCCGACCGCACCGCCGAACTCGTCCGCCTGCTCGAGCGCCGTATCCTGGTCCTGGACGGCGCGATGGGCACGATGATCCAGCAGCACCACCTGACCGAGGACGATTTCCGCGGCCATTTCCACGATCATTCGCACGACGTGAAGGGCGACAACGACCTGCTGGTGCTGACCCGCCCCGACGTGATCCGCGCGATCCACGACGAGTATTTCGCCGCGGGCGCCGACATCGTCGAAACCAACACCTTCAATGCGACGTCGATCGCGCAGGCCGACTACGGCATGCAGGGCCACGTGCGCGAAATCAATCGCGCGGCGGCGGCGATCGCGCGCGAGTGCGCGGACCGCTGGACGCTGTCGACACCCGACAAGCCGCGCTTCGTTGCCGGTGCCGTTGGCCCCACCAATCGCACCGCGTCCATTTCGCCGGAAGTAAACGATCCGGGCGCGCGCAACACGACGTTCGACGCGCTCGCCGCGTCGTATCGCGAGGCCGTCGAGGGGCTGGTCGACGGCGGCGCCGATCTGCTGCTGGTCGAGACCGTCTTCGACACGCTGAACGCCAAGGCCGCCTTGTTCGCGATCGAGCAGGTGTTCGATTCGGCTGGAGGACGGCTGCCGCTGATCATCAGCGGGACGATCACCGACGCCTCGGGCCGGACGCTGTCCGGGCAGACCCCCGAGGCGTTCTGGAACGCGGTTCGTCATGCCAAGCCGCTGGCCGTGGGCCTCAACTGCGCGCTGGGCGCCGCGCTGATGCGTCCGTACATCGAGGAGATCGCGCGCGTCGCCGACACCTACGTATCCTGCTATCCGAATGCGGGCCTGCCGAATCCGATGTCCGACACCGGTTACGACGAGGTTCCGGCGCAGACGTCGCGACTCCTGCGCGAGTTCGCGCAGGCGGGGTTCGTCAATCTGGTCGGCGGCTGCTGCGGCACGACGCCGGAGCACATTCGGGCCATTGCGGACGCCGTCCGTGATACGCCGCCGAGGCGGCTTGCGCGAATTGAGGGGCTAGGGACTAGGGGTTAGGGACTAGGGACACCAGCGCCCGCGATGAACGCGGAATCGAATTGGATGCCTTGGAACCTCAGTCCCCACGTATGGCCGCGACCGCACGAAGTGCTAACCCCTAATCCCTAGCCCCTAGTCCCTGCCTCTCATCATGTCCCGCCTGTTACGCCTCTCCGGCCTCGAACCGCTCAACATCGGCGGGGACTCACTGTTCGTCAACGTCGGCGAGCGGACGAACGTCACCGGCTCGCGCGCGTTCGCCAAGCTGATCCTGGCCGGCGACTTCGCAGGCGCCGTCGAGGTCGCGCGCCAGCAGGTGGCCAGCGGCGCGCAGATGATCGACGTCAATATGGACGAGGCGATGCTCGACTCCAAGGCGGCGATGACGCGGTTCCTGAACCTGATCGCCGCCGAGCCTGATATCGCGCGCGTGCCGGTGATGATCGACTCGTCGAAGTGGGACGTGATCGAGGCCGGTCTCAAGTGCGTGCAGGGACGCTCTATCGTCAACTCGATTTCGATGAAGGAAGGCGAAGCCGAATTCCTGCGCCAGGCACGGCTGGTGCGCCGCTATGGGGCGGCGACGATCGTGATGGCGTTCGACGAGAAGGGCCAGGCCGACACGTTCGAGCGCCGGACCGAAGTGTGTCGCCGCGCGTACGACCTGCTGATCGACAAGGTCGGGTTCCCGGCCGAGGACATCGTCTTCGATCCCAACGTGTTCGCGATTGCGACCGGCATCGACGAGCATGCGAACTACGCGGTCGATTTCATCCGCGCCACAGCGTGGATCCGGCAGCACTTGCCGCACGCGAAGGTTTCCGGCGGCATTTCCAACGTCAGCTTCAGCTTCCGCGGCAACGACGCTGTGCGCGAGGCGATCCACACGGTATTCCTCTATCACGCGATCAGCGCCGGGCTGACGATGGGAATCGTGAATGCCGGACAGCTCGGCGTGTATGACCAGCTCGACCCCGAGCTGCGCGAGCGCGTCGAAGACGTTGTCCTCAACCGGCCCTCCCGCACCGGCGAGAATCCGACCGAACGGCTGGTGACGTTCGCCGAGAACTACCGTAAGCAGGGCCGCAAGACCGACGAGGATCTCGCGTGGCGCGACGCACCGGTCGCGCAGCGGCTGTCGCACGCGCTGGTCAAGGGCATCGCCACGTTCATCGTCGCCGACACCGAAGAGGCGCGCGCCGAGACCGACGCGCGCGGCGGCAAGCCGATCGAGGTGATCGAGGGCCCGCTGATGGACGGGATGAACGTGGTCGGCGACCTGTTCGGCGCCGGCAAGATGTTCCTGCCGCAAGTGGTGAAGAGCGCGCGCGTGATGAAGCAGGCCGTAGCGCACCTGATCCCATTCATCGAGGAAGAGAAGCGGCGCTCGGGCGTCGCCGCCCAATCCAAGGGCAAGATCGTAATGGCGACGGTCAAGGGCGACGTGCACGACATCGGCAAGAACATCGTCGGCGTCGTCCTCCAGTGCAACAACTTCGACGTCGTCGACCTCGGAGTCATGGTGCCGGCGCAGAAGATTCTCAACGCCGCGCGAGCCGAGAACGCCGACGCGATAGGACTGTCCGGGCTGATCACGCCGTCGCTCGAGGAGATGGCGCACGTCGCCGGCGAGATGCAGCGTGAAGGCTTCACGCTGCCGCTCCTGATCGGCGGCGCGACGACGTCGCGCGTGCATACGGCGGTCAAGATCGCGCCGCATTACAAGGGCCCTACTGTCTACGTACCCGATGCGTCGCGTGCCGTCGGCGTCACCAGCAGCCTGCTGTCGCCGGAGCACCGCGCGGGCTACGTCGCCGATGTCGCCGCAGACTACGAGAAAGTCCGCGCGCAGCATGCGGCGAAGGCGGGCCCGAAGCTCGTGACGCTCGAGGCGGCGCGTGCCAACGCGTTCGCGCCCGACTGGTCGTCGTACGTGCCGCCGGTGCCGTCGTTCGTGGGGAAGAGGCCGTTTCGCAACGTCGATCTTGCGCTGCTGGTGCCGTACATCGACTGGGGTCCGTTCTTCCAGGCCTGGGAGCTGTCCGGCCCGTTCCCGGCGATCCTCGACGACGCGATCGTCGGTGATGCGGCGCGCACCGTTTTCGCCGAGGGTCAGCAGATGCTGTCGCAGATCGTCAACGGCCGCTGGCTCACGGCGCACGGCGTCGCTGGATTCTGGCCGGCGTCTCGCGACGGGGACGATATCGTGCTGTGGGATTCGCTGGCGCGCACGACGCCGGCGCTGGTGTGGCGCAACCTGCGGCAGCAGACGGCGAAGGCGCCCGGCAAGCCCAACTGGTGTCTCGCCGACTTCGTCGCGCCGATCGCTGCCGACCGGCCGGATTTCGTCGGCGCGTTTGCCGTCACCGCGGGTGTCGGCATAGAGAAAAAGCTCGCCGAATTCGCGGCGCAACGCGACGATTACTCGGCGCTGATGTTGAAGGCACTCGCCGACCGGCTCGCCGAGGCGTACGCCGAATGGCTGCACCGTGTCGTGCGGCGCGAGCTGTGGGGGTACGCCGCCACCGAGGATCTGGATCCGTCGGCGCTGGTGCGCGAGGAGTATCGCGGCATCCGGCCGGCGCCGGGATACCCGGCGTGCCCCGATCACGCGGTCAAGGCCGACATGTTCGCATTGCTCGAAGCCGAGAGGCTGGGCATGACGATGACCGAGAACTACGCGATGCTCCCCGCGGCGTCGGTGTCGGGTTTCTACCTATCGCACCCCGATGCTCGCTATTTCGCCGTCGGCCGGATCGGCGACGACCAGCTCGCCGATTTCGCTGCGCGCGCAGGCATCGATGTTGCAGCCGCGCGGCGGCGCCTCGCGCCGAACCTCGGGTAGCGCCGACGCGTCCAGCTGACGCCCGCCCTACAATTGCCGACATCGCAGCGTGACTGTGGGTCCGGATTCATTTCGGACTTCGCGCCTGCGGATCGTTATGCGTTCTCGCAATACCCCGCGTAGAGCTTGCCGAAGACGACCGGCCAGCCGCCGCCGTACGACTTGTGCACGTCGGCGGCACCCGGACGCGGCTTACCGAATGTCAATACCCCCGGCTCGCTTGCCGGTCGTGCGGCGACGGATCGCCGCGAACCTCGAACGTCACCCGAGACAACACGCGGCCCGACGTATCTTCGAGCCGCAGCTGATGACGCCCCGCGGTCGGCATCCACTGCGCGCGTCCCCCGTCGTCGGCGATGACGACGTCGTCGATGCGCCACGACAGGCCTGCCACGGCCGGTGCCGCCTCGAACGTGACGCGCTGGCGGCCGGCGGCGACATCCGGATCGAGGGCGACGATCGTGTCGTTCGCCGGATAGCGGATCGTCGGCGCCGCGGCGCCGGACGCGAGCACCGTCGACATTTCGGTGCCGCGCAGGAACCATTCGCGGCGCGCGGGCTCGGCGTCCGCCGCGAACGCGACCGGTACGGCCACGACGCCAGGCGGCGGGGCCGGTGCGGCCGAACGGTCGCTCTTGTGCAGGTAATGGACGATGTCCCGCCACACCGGCGCGGCCCCCGAGACACCCGACACGTCGCGCATCGGCGCGCCCGAGAAATTGCCGACCCAGACGCCGACCGTGTAACGACCGGTGTAGCCGACGCACCAGTTGTCGCGCATGTCCTTGCTGGTGCCGGTCTTCGCCGCGCTCCAGACGCGTGTTGCCAATGCGTTGTCGAGGCCGAACGTCGGTGCGCGCGCGCCGCGATCGGCGAGGATGTCGGTGACGATGAACGCGGCGTCGCGCCCGAGCACGCGCCGCGGCGTCGCCTGCGCCGCGCCCGGCAGGAAGCGCGGCGGTGAGTACATGCCGCCGTTGGCGAGTGCGCGATAGCCGTTGGTCAGCGCGAGCAACGTTACTTCGCCGCTGCCGAGCGCGAGCGCGGCGCCGTAGTGATCTGCGGTCTCGTTCAGCGTGTCGAATCCGAACCCGTGCAGCGCGTCCAGCAATCCGTCGTCGCCGACGATGCCCAGCGCGCGCACGGCAGGAATGTTGAGTGAGCTTGCGAGCGCCGTTCGCACGCTGACGAGACCCCGGTATTCGAGGTCGTAGTTCTGCGGTACGTACATGCCGCGCCCGGTCGCGATCGCCAGCGGGCGATCGTCGATCAGCGACGCCGCCGTCAGCAACCGGCGCTCGATAGCGACCGCGTACAGGAACGGCTTCAGCGTCGAGCCGGCCTGGCGCCGCGCGGCCGCACCGTCCACTTCACGCGCGCTCGACACGGCGCCGCTGCTCCCGACGTACGCAAGCACGTCGCCGGTTGCGTTGTCGAGCACGACGACGGCACCGTCTTCGACCCCGCGGCCGGTCAGTTCCGACAGGTGGTCGCCGAGCGCCTGCACGGCGAAGCGCTGCATGCCGGCGTCGAGCGTGCTGACGACCTCGCTCCCCGGCGCGCGCAGCAGCCGGCCCGCAACGTGCGGCGCGAGCGCCTGCTGCGGCGGCATCCGGTAGCGGCCCGCGAGGCGCGTCGTGGCCAGGGCCCGAACCCGCCCGCAGTCCGCGGCGGCGTCGACGGCGCGCACGATCGTACAGCCGCGCGCCGCCACCGCAGCCGGCGCAGCACCCGGCGCGCGCAGCAATGCGACGAGGATCGCCGCTTCGTCGGCGTCGATCCCCGACGACGCCTTGCCGAACAGCCCTTTCGCCGCGGCGCCGATGCCGGTGAGCTCGCCGCGAAACGGCGCCAGGTTCAGGTACGCCTCGACGATTTCGTGCTTGGTCCACGTCCGCTCGAGCGACAACGCTGCTTGCGCCTGGTCCCATTTCTGGCCGAGCGATCGATTTCCGCCGGTGCCGAGCGCGGGGTCGAGCAACGCGGCGAGCTGCATCGTCAGCGTCGATCCGCCGCGCGGCGCGCGGCCGTCGAGCACGCGAAAGAGGTTGTCGAACGTCGCGCCGGCGAGACCGCTCCAGTCGACGCCGCGGTGCTCGAAGAAGCGCCGGTCCTCGCCGCCGACCAGCGCAACGGCGACCGTCGGCGAGATCTCCACCAACGGCACCCATTCGAGCTGCCGCCGCGACGCGTCGACGCGCGCGCGCTGCAATGGCACGCGGTGGCGGTCGAGCAGCGTGCCGTCCGACGGCGACTGCGCGGCGCGGACCGCTGCGAACGACGGCATCGCTGGAGACGCCGCACGGACCGCCGGTGCGAACGACAGCATCGCGACCAGCATCATTGCGCACGCGCGCGACGAGGTGATCATCGCTCGACGCTCCATTCCGACAGCGCCAGCTCGCCGAACATCTCCGGTGCGTACATCGCCTCGGCCCGCGTTCCCGGCAGCCCGAAGCGGCCGGCGTTGTTGAGCCGCACCGAGTACTCGACGCTGATCCTGCCCTTCGGCAGGTACCGGTAGTACGCACGGAAGTCGGACGCCGTGCGCTCCTCGAACGCGGGCCACGACCATCCGCTGCGCTGTTCGCTGGTGGTTGCGATCGTCGATTCGGTGCCGAAGCCGCGACCGAGGATCGACGCACCGGTGGGCACCGGGTCGCTGACGACGACCCACGTCATGTCGGACTGCGCATCGATGTCGAGCGTCACGCGTGCGATGTCTCCGACGCTCCACCGCCCGGCCGTCTTCTGCTGCACGGGCGCGATCCGGCGCGTGATCGCGTAGCCGGTCGACAGCGGCGTCTTCAGCGGAATTGCCGCGACGCTCTGCACGGTGACCCACGGCGCGCCGGGACCGTCGTGCGCGAGCGCGAGCGGCGCTTGCTGCGGCGGCCACGGGAAGCGGTCGCTGTAGCGCTCGTTGGCTTCGCTGCCGGTGAATTTCTGCGTGTAGGTCTTGTCGCCCAGCACCGCGGCGGCGCCGCCGGCGACCGGCGTCGCTTCGAACGCCGCGGAAAACTTGTCCAGCGCCACGACGCCCCAGGCATTCGCCACGGTCGTACCCCAGCGCCCGCGCTGCATCCGGCCGAGCGAGCCGCGCACCAGCCGCGGCATGTCTTCCTTCCACGCCGGGGCGTCGAGCATCGCCAGCAGCAGCCGGTTGGCATTCACGTCGCCCGACACCATCAGCCACCACAGCGTGTCGCTGCGCTCGGTCGAGAAGCCCATCGTCGTACCCTGGAAATTGAGCCGCGAGCGCAGGATCTGCTCCGCTTCGGCGATGCGCTCGGCATGCTTCGGCAGCGCAGGCTGCCGCTTGACGATCAGGTAGTAGTCGATGACGGCCGACGTCGGCCACAGATTGGGCTCGACGACGAACGTATCGAGCCAGCGCGGCGGAAACGGGCCCTTGCGGCGGGACAGCGCTTCGAGGGCGGAGAGCTTGCGGATTGCGAGGTCGGCCGTCGGCAGTGCCGAATAGCGGACTACGCGTCCTTCCACGAAACCGATCAGCCCGTCCTCCATTCGCTTGCGATGTGCATCCGGAATCGGATAGCCGGCCTCGTCGGCGAGCGACAGAACGTACGCGGTCAGGAAATCGTCGCCGTACGCGAGGATCGGGAAGAACTTCACCAGGCCGTCGCCGTCGAGGTATGCGGGCAGCGCCGCCATCAGCGCATCCCAGCGCGGGCGACTCCGCAATCCGATGGCGACCGACGCGCGCTGCTCGAAGCACGTGTACATGTATCGCTCGAGGAACGTCGCGACCCCGGGCAACGTGCCGGCGAGCTTGCTCTGGAACGTGACGTCGACGCCGCCGCGACCCGGCAATGCATCGGCCGGACGCGCGACCTCCATCGTCTGGGGCGCGGTGAGCTGCAGGATCGTCGCCTGGTACGTGCGCTCCGGAATCGCCGGCCGCACCGGCACGCTGACCGCCAGCGCATCGCTGAATGTCTCCCCGCCGGACTTCGCCGTTGCGTCGACCCGCCACTGCAGCGTGCCGGCGTTGACCGGAACGTCGACATCCCAGCCGATGTCGCGCGCCTCGCCCGGCGCGAGCGTCAACTCCTGCGCGGCCAGCGGCGGCAGCGCGGCGACGTCCTTCGCAGTCGGCGTCACGCTGCCGTTCACGCGCACGCTCTGGGGCGTCTGTGACGCATTACGCACGGTGAAGCCGGCGCGCAGCCGGTCGCCTTCGCGGACGACCTGCGGGAGACCGCCGAGCAGCAGTAGCGGCTGCGTCGTGCGGATCGTCGTCTCACCGGTGCCGAACCATCCCGCCGCGCCATCGGCGACGGCGACGACGCGAAAGCCGGTCAGCGAATCGTTGAGCGGAACGCTGACGCGCGCGTGGCCGTTGGCGTCGAGCGGTACTGTGGCCTTCCACACGAGCAGCGTATCGAACAACTCGCGCGCCGGCGACCGTCCGCCGCCACCGCCGGCGGCCACCGCCTTGCGCCCGAAATGACGCCGGCCGATCACCTGCATCTGCGCGGTGGCGGTTTCGACCTCGAGCCCCCGCCGCGTCATCATCGCGTCGAGCAGACGCCACGACGTGTTGGGCAACAGCTCGAGCAGCCCTTCGTCGACCGCGGCCAACGCGACCTCGGTGCCCGCCGGCGGCGCGCTGCCGTCGGCGCGGCGCACGTCGATGTCGATCGTTGCGGTGCCGCGCGTCCGATAGACGTCCTTGTCTGCGGCCACTTTCACGTTCAACGTGTGCGCCGTCCAGCCGACCTTCAACTCGGCGACGCCCATCTTGAATGACGGCTTGGCAAGGTCGACCAGTGCGGTCGGCGCGATGCCGCCGATCCGGCCGCGAACCAGGAACGCCGAGATGAACACGTTCGGCGCGTAGTTGCCGGTCAGAGGAACCTCGAGCACCGGGTTGTCGCGCGACAGAGGCCTGACGAACGCTTCGAGCACGCCTTCGCGTTCGACGGTGACCAGCGCCGTGGCCGTCTTGAACGGCGTGCGCACTTGCAACCGCGCGACGTCGCCCGGCGCATACGCCTTCTTCTCCGGCAAGAGGTCGATGCGATCGTTGTCGCCGGCCTCGAACCACCAGTCGTCGCCGGTGGCGATCCAGACATCGGCGCGCGTTACTGCAGCGTTGCCCGCGGCATCCTTGGCGCGTGCGCGCAGGATCAGGTTGCCGCTGGCGCCGTCAGGGGCGGGCGAATCGCAAACCAGCAGTCCCTGGGCATTGGTGCTGCCTTCGCACACGACGCCGAGCCGGGTCGTCTCGCTTCCATGCTGGTAGGCATAGAACCCGCCGATCAGCCGGCGGCGGTGCGAGTACGTTTCGCGTTTGAAGGCGTCGACGTCGACGCGCGTGTTGGGCAGTGGCCTGCCGCGCGGGTCGACGGCGACGACGGTGAACTTCACCCGATCGCGAACCGCCGCCCATGCGTCGCGCTTGAGCCCGAGCACGACGCCGGACGTCCACAGCGGCACGCGCGTCGCAGCAGTCAGCGTTTCGCCGTTCGGGTCACGGTACTCGAGCTCGGCGACGAGGTCGCGCGGACGGTCGGCGCGCGCGATTTTCGAAACGGTCGCGCGCGCGCCGCCGTTGCCGTCCAGTGTCAGGTCGGTCTCGGTGACTGCGCCGGAGGCTGCCGCGGCGGTCGCGGCCTCCTCGTCCTCCTCGTTCTCGCTGTCGCCGCTGTCCTGGCGGCCTTCCTTCACATCCCCTGCGGCGAATGCGTAATCGTCGTAATCGACGAACGTCACGTCGCGCGGGCGCGACTGCGTGCGCAGCTTGACCGGCAAGCCGCCGGCGGCGCCGCCGGCGAGGTAGCTGACCTGCACATCGATCGGCACGGCCTCCGCGTTGACGAACGGCCCGCCCAGCGGCTGCACACGCGCGCGCAACAGCGGCACGCGGAATTCCTCGACGCGGAACACGCCGAGCTCGCGCTCGATGTGCTCGTCGCGATCGCCACCCGCATCGAGCCCCGGCATCTCGGGAAGCGTGACCCGATACGTGCCGAGCGGCGCGTCCTTCGGCACGACGAACGCCGCCGTGGCCGAGCGTGCACCGCTCCACGTCAGCGGTGTGTCGAATTTGCGCTCGGTGCCCTGATGCTCGATCGTCGCTTTCGCGGGCAGCGCCTTTTGCGGGACCAGCGAAAAGCCGGCGCCGGTCTGCTTCCGCACGTAGACCTTCATCGACACCGTGTCGCCGGCGCGCAACAGCGAGCGGTCGAATACGGCATGCGTGACGTACGGTCCCCCGTACCGGGCGGTCGGAAGGTTGTAGCGCCAGGGTGAGATGCCCGAATCCCAGTTCGAGAACGCGAACGACATGTCGCCACCGGATCGCGCGACGACGAAGTACGCACGGTCGTATCGGTCGAGGCAGCCGGGCAGTTGCGCGACGTCCGGCAACGGGGTTTCGACGCGGGCGAGGCCGCTCGCATCGCTCTTGCCGCGCCAATGCACGCGACCGCCGCAATCGAGCACGCTGACGTCGGCGTCGGCGACCGGCAACCCGTCGTCGAGGCGCGTGACCCAGGCGAGTGAACTTTCACGGCCGCGCTTGAAATGCACGCCGAGGTTGGTCACCAGCACCGACGTTCGCGCGAAGTAGGGGCGCGGCTCGCCGAACAGCGAGGCGCCGAGCCGAGGACTGGCCAGCTCGACGACGTAGTAACCCGGCGTCTTGAGCGGAATCCCGATCACCTCGAACGCCTTCTGGCCCAGCGGCTTCGGCACGGTGATCGGCGTCGCCCGGTCGCTGGGTTTGAACACCGAGACGGCGGCGCCGGTGTTCTGGACAATCCACTTCTCGGTCTTCTGGTCGAACGTTGCGTCGATCTTCTGCCCGTCGTGCAGCCGGCGGAGCCAGCCGACGATCGAGACCTCGTCACCGGTCTCGAGCCGCGCCACGCGGCCCGGGATCGGCGCGGTCGCCGACGACTTGGCCAGCTGATGACCGTTCAGCACCGGCTCGACGTTGCGCACGGTGACCGGGAGCAGCGGCCCGGACGGACCCGCGCGGCTTTCGAGGATTCCGAAGTCGGCGGCAAACTTGACCAGCGGCGGGCTCTGGTCGGTGCGCACCGTGAGCGGGAACGAGCGGGCGTTG
>Ga0070668_100003572_pt1 | contig 11470 bp, 15 predicted proteins | sample KBSS43metaG_FD_64661 | JGI IMG/M metagenome (GOLD analysis project Ga0070668, IMG submission 64661) | Switchgrass rhizosphere microbial communities from Kellogg Biological Station, Michigan, USA - KBS S4-3 metaG | ecosystem: Host-associated > Plants > Roots > Rhizosphere > Soil ... | reverse complement strand
CTCTGAATTCGAATGTATGTGCGATAGCATGTCGGGGTGTCCTTGGCGGTTCAGGGGTCGCTCTTCGACCATGCCGACCGGCGCAACCTCGGTGCCGGCGCCTGGATAGACGTGCGGTCGGGCTGGTTGACGGGCGCTGAGGACGCGTACGACGAGCTACTGGAAACCATTCCGTGGCGCGCCGAACGCCGCCAGATGTACGAGCGCGTGCTCGACGTTCCACGGCTCGTCAGCTTCCACGACCTCGCCGCCGAGCCGGCGCCGCATCCCATGATCGCCCGGCTTCGCGTGCGGCTCAACGACATCTACGCACGTGAACTGGGTGAGCCGTTCACCACCGCGGGTCTCTGCCTCTACCGCGACGGCAATGACAGCGTGGCGTGGCACGGCGACACCATCGGCCGCAGCAGCACCGAGGACACCATGGTCGCCATCGTCAGCCTCGGCGCCAGGCGCGTGTTCGCGCTCCGGCCGCGGTCCGGCGGACGCTCCCTTCGGTTGCCGCAGGGCCACGGCGACCTGCTGGTGATGGGCGGATCGTGTCAACGCACGTGGGAGCACGCCGTGCCCAAGACGGTCAAGCCGATGGGCCCGCGGATCAGCATCCAGTTCCGCCCGAAGGACGTCCGCTAACCGCCGCGGACGTCGTTCACGGCCGCCGCCAGCAGGTCGCGCGCCCGCTTGGTGTCCACCTGCTGGACGGGAGCATTCGGTACCACCAATGGGTTCGCGGTCACGATCACCAGGAACGACCCGAAGCTCGCGACGTAGTTGTAGAGCTCGCCGCTGGCCGGCTTGCCATTGACCATCGTCTGCACGAAGCGGTGGGTGCCCAACGTCTTCGCGCCGTCGACCGCGGGCGATTCCGTTACCTCGACCAGGCCACGCGCGCCCGGCCCCGCGAAGGCGACCTTCTGGCAGTCGGGACCCGGATCGGGGAAGGGCACCTGTTCCGACGTCTCGACGGCGATCGCGATGAACCGGTTGCCCGCGCCCTCCGCCGTCACCGCGGACATGTTTCCCTTCAGCCCGGCCGGCAGCGCCAAGCCCGTCGCGGCCTTTCCGCAGTCAGGCGGGTCGAACGTCACCCCTTGCGGGAGCGGTTGCGACGCAAGCAGTCGCGGGTCGATCCCCGTCGGCGCCACGGTGCTCACCTTGAACTCGGGTCCGAAGTTCGTCTTCACGTCCATCAGCCGGGCGATGTCGCCCTGGCTCTCCGGCGGCGTGGTCTGGCCCGAGCACCCGGCGACGACGAGGGCACACGCCGTGACGGCCAGGCTAGCCAACGAAGTCCTCGACATCGCCGCCAATCTACCCGCCCCCTACGGCCGACACGGCGTTGGCGAGCAGCGCCGCCGCGAAGTCTTGCCCAAGCGCGGGGTCCGGCGAGCCGGGATCGGTCACGATCGTCACGTAGACGACGTGACCGCTCAGGTATGCGCTGAAGGTGGCTGCCCGCGAATGGGTTTCGGTACCTCCTTCGACGACGGTGGTGGCCTCGGTGACCATCCCAACCGTCGCGGCCCCCTCAATCACGGGCGCGGCGACCAACGTGACCAGGCCACTGGTGTGACCTGCCGACACGGTCCACACGCCGCACTCGTCGACGAGCGCGGAATCCAGTCCGCCTGCCGAATCGACGATGGCGGCGTAGACGATCCCGCCCGGCCCCGACGCCGACCACCCGTGCACCGGCTCGTCGCTGGGCACCAAGTCGGCCAGCGCCCCACACTGTGGAGGATCGGCCGACCACTGTGGCCCGAACCCCCAGACCGCCAGCGGCGACGTGCGCCCGACAAGGTCGGCGACCTCGTACCCCGTGGGCAGTTCGGTGCGCACCCGCATGATGTTCCCGGGGTCGACGGTGTCGGACGCGGCAGCCGGCGGCGACGAACCCGTTGGCGCCGTCGGGTGGCCGCACGCCGCGCACAGCGCCAGCGCAACGCAGGACGCGAACACGCGCACGGAACCTTGGTATCACGGCTACGCTGACGGCTCCGGCCGCGACGACGAGACACGCCGACTCGGACGCGAGGAGAGCAGCCACAGATGTGTACCCGAGTTCTATGGAATGACAACGACTTCGCAGTGTTGACGGGCCGAAGCATGGATTGGCCGGAATCCACCCAGCCGCTCGTCGTCGCGTTCCCGCGCGGCCGCGAGCGTGACGGCGGGCTGTTGCTGACCGAGGTGGTGGTGCCGGACAACCCGCTGCGCTGGACCAGCCGCTACGGCAGCCTGGTGACGACGATCTACGGGCTCGGCACCGTCGATGGGCTCAACGAGCGGGGCCTCGGCGTGCACGCGCTGTATCTGCAGTCCACCGACGTCGGGCCCCGCAACGCCGACCTCCCCGGCATCCACACCGCGCTGTGGGCGCAGTATCTGCTCGACCAGGCCACGACGGTCGCCGAGGCGTTGGCATTGATGGACGGCATCCAATTGGTGATGGTCAGCGCGCACGGATTCGACGCCACGGTGCACCTGGCCATCGAGGACGCTGGCGGTGACAGCGCAATCCTCGAGCTCGCTGCGGGCAAGCTCGTCGTGCATCACGGCCGCCAGTTCACGCTGATGACCAACGACCCCACCTACAACGAGCAGCTCGAACTGCTGGCCACCCAGGACTTCTCGCATCCCAGCAGTGCCATGCCGCTGCCAGGGAACGTAAATGCGGTGGACCGCTTTCAGCGGGCGGCGTACTACTCGGCACTGTTGCCGAAACCGGCCAGCGAGCGTCAGGCGGTCGCCAGCGTGATGGCCATCATGCGCAACGTGTCCGTCCCGTTCGGCGCGCCCTACGGCGACTTCGGGGTGTACGACACCGAGTACCGCACGGTCTGCGACCTGACCAACCAGGTGTACTTCTTCGAGCTCACGACGAGCCCCAGCACGATCTGGGTGGAGCTGTCCGGGCTCGACTTCTCCGACGGCGGGCCGGCTCAGGCAATCGACCCGTACGACGAGTCGCTCGCCGGCAACGTCACCGGGCAATTCACACCGCGACTTCTCGGCTTTTGACCGCACCGACCATTCACGTGCACTTTTGATTTGCCGACCGTAAGCTCATGCCTGCATTTTCCCCAGACAGGAGACTCCATGAAGACGCCCTTGAAGGCTTGCGGAACTGCCGTCGCAGTGGCCGCGCTTGGCATTGCCTTGGCAGGCTGCGGGTCCGACTCGAAGACCGAGGCCACTTCGTCGTCGTCGTCCAGCAGTGCGTCGAGCTCGAGCAAGACCAGCGAGTCGAAGACGCCCAGCAAGACCGAGGCGCCCGCGGGTACCAACAAGACGATCGCCGACTACGTCAAGGACGCCGGCCTCACCGAGACTCCCGTCAAGCGTGGCGATCCCGGCTCACCCACCATCGACCTGCCGTTCCCGGCGGGCTGGGAGGACGCCGGGCCGAACGCTCCGGAGTGGGCCTACGGCGCGATCGTCAACACCGACCCGGCCTTCGCCAGCGACCCGCCGACGATCATCGCCATCGTGTCGAAGCTGACCGGACCCGTCGACGCCGCCAAGATCCTCGAGTTTGCCCCGGGTGAGCTCAAGAACCTTCCTGGCTTCGACTCCATGGGCGGCGACGGCTCGGCCAGCACGTTGGGTGGGTTCGACGCGTTCCAGTTCGGCGGTACCTACGTCAAGGACGGCGTGAAGCGGATGATCGCCCAGAAGACGGTCGTGATTCCCGCCGCGGACGGCGACGGCGTCTTCGTGCTGCAGCTCAACGCCGACGGCACCGAGGATCAGATGAACCCGTTGATGGAGGCGACTAGCGAGATCGACGAGAAGACGACGATCACGCCATGACGGCCGTGCCGACACCCGACCCGAGCGAGCCGCCGCCACCCCAACGCGGTCTGACCCGCGAGGAACGGGGTCGCGACGTCAGCGAGGCGCAGGCCGAGGCCGAGGCACAGACCTCGAAGGTCCAGATGTACCTGCACGCCATGAGCCCGAAGTACGTCTGGTCGATGGCCGAGGGCTATCCCGTGGTGATCAAGCAGTTCCTTCAGTTCTGCCTGATCCTCATCTACCCGGCCTGGGTGTTCGGCGTGCTCGTTACCGCGGCCATGCATGCGCTGTTCTACGTGACGGTGTATCCGCTGCTGTGGCTGCTCTTCTGGCCGCTGCGGGCATACCAGAAGAAGCACCATCCCGAGGAGTACGCCGAGTCGCAGCGGAAGAAGTAGTCGATGGGACTGTTCAACCGATCTGGGAGCGCTCGCGTATCCGTGACGCCTGACGTCGTACGGCCACGCCAGTCAGTCACCGCCACGGTGACGACGGACAAGCCGCTTTCCAAGGTGTCGTCGGCGAAGCTCGAGTGGGGCTATACGAACTTCTACCGCTACCACTGGGCCGGCCGCGCCGACTCCGCCGCCGCAGCCGCCAACGATTCGCTGTTGATGGTGGGTGAGGTCGGCACCAACTACGGTGGCGAGCGCGACACCGAAGACTGGGTGTGTGTCGACAGGGTCGACGTACCCATCGCCGCAGGCGAATTCGCGGGGACACAGGCGTCGTTCAAGGTGCCGTCGTGGGCACCGGGGTCCTCCCAGGAGGTGGCGCAGTGGGCGTGTCGGCTCGTCGTGGCGCGCGGTGGCCGCGACGTCGACGAACGCGGTGTGTTCACGGTCGTCATCGGCCGCGACGACGTGCAGGTCGAAGACGAACCGCAGCAGCGCACCGGCGGGGATGGCGAGACCGCGCTCGACATCGTCTTGCCCTCACTGCTCCATTGCGCCGGTGAGACGATCAGCGGTCAGGTCACGCTCACCCCTGCGTCGGACATGTCGGACGGCGCGCTCTCGATCTACTGGGGGCGACGCAGAATCTCGCACCCGCTCGAGCGCGCACCCGCGCTCGGCGGCGGCGGCAAGAGCGGCGACTCGATCAAGCTGGGCAAGGGCATTCCGCTGCGCAACGGCGTTCCAGTGACCGTTCCCTTCGCGGTGCCGCTGCCCGCGGACGCACCGCCGACGTCCAGTGCGGTGCACTCCTCCCTCGAGTGGTTCCTCGAGGCCACGCTGACGTATGCGAAGTGGACTCAAGGCATCGAGCAAGTGCGCCGCCCGATCGTCGTCGTCAACGCACCCTGACGGTCACGCCCGGGAGATCGCCGACGCCTCCGCCACCTGTTCGGGCGTTGGACGCACGCCGGTGTATCGCTCGAACTGCTCGGCGGCCTGCAATGCGATCACCTCGGCACCGGTGATGACGTTGACCCCCGCCGCGCGCGCCGCGGTGATCAACGGCGTCTCCGACGGCAACGCAACGACGTCGAACACGGTGTACGCCTTGGCAATCGTCGAGTCGTCGAACGCGCGCTCGGAGGCCTCGGGCGCACCGGCCATGCCGATGGGCGTGACGTTGACGATGACCGACGCAGTGCGGTCACCGACCTCGGCGGCGTAGTCGTAGCCGAGCCGGTCAGCCAGCGCGCGGCCAGCGACGCCGTTGCGGGCGACGACGGTGCCCGCGCCGAAACCGTGGTCGCGGAATGCCGCGCCAACGGCGCTGGCCATGCCTCCGCTGCCCCGAATCAACACGGTTCCAGTCGAATCCAGTCGGTGTTCGTCGATGAGTCGTTGCACGGCCAGGTAGTCGGTGTTCGATGCGGTTAGGAGTCCGTCGTCGTTGACGATGGTGTTGACCGAGTTGATGACCCGAGCCGACGCCTCGACTTCGTCGACCAGTGCGATGACGTCCTCCTTGAACGGCATCGACACCGAACAGCCGCGGATGCCGAGGGCACGCACGCCACCGATCGCCGCGCCGATGTCGGTGGTGGTGAACGCCTTGTAGACGAAGTCGAGGCCCAGCTGGTCGTACAGATAGTTGTGAAACCGGGTGCCGATGTTGCTCGGCCGCGCCGCAAGCGAGATGCACAGCCGGGTGTCCTTGCTGAGTGGGGGGCGCGTCACCCGAACGCTCGCATCACTTGCCTTGCCAAGGAACGTATTTGGCGATACGTCGCGGGCGAGATCGTCAGGTCGCGCAGCGCGGGCACGTCGATGCTCGTCGTCACCACCCCTTGGTCGTCGCGGTGCCACTCGGCGCCGTATCGGTCGAGAATCACTCGCATCGGGTAATTGTCCGACAGCACCCGGGCCGTGAATCGGTGCACCCCGTCGCTGCGCGCCGCAACCGACAACGCGTCCATCAAGAACGTCCCGACGCCGCGGCCTTGATAGTCGTCGCCGACGATGAACGCCACCTCGGCGACGGACGGATCTGCTTCGTCGCGGACGAACCGCGCGTCGGCCACCACGGGCCCGTCGGGACTGTCGGTGACGACCCAGACGAAGTGGTCGACGTAGTCGACTTCGAACAGGTAGGTCATCAGCGAACGCGTTGGGGTGCGGGTGGATTGGAAACGCCGGTACAACGTGTCGCTGGAGAACTCGATCGGCCCCTGGACGATGCGCGCGTTGTCGCCGGGCAGCACGGGACGCAGGTACAGCACGCTGTCGTCACGCATGGTGATCGGGATCGGGGTGAGGTGGCTCGCCAGCCGCTGCCGTGCCGTGCGCAGCAGCTTGGCCTCCATGAAGGGCACGTCGAGCATCGACGAGAACGCTTCTCGCCCGCCAATCCAGCCGTCGAGTTGGTCGCGCGCCGTCACCGTCGCGTTGCGGGTGGTGTCGCGCAGTAGCGCCATCTCACCGACGATGAGGCCGGGCCCGACTTCGACGGCGACGTGCTCGCCGTCGAAGCCCGTGTGGGTGATCGCGGCGTGCCCCGAGCCAATGAGCAGAAACGACACCGCCTGCTCGCCCTGGCGCATCAGCACCTGCCCAGGGGCGGCGCTCACGGGACGCAACTCTTGCGCCAGCGGCCCGAGCGATTCCTTCGGGCAGCTGGCGAAGAACTCCAGGGCGGCCAGGTCCTCGACGCTGACGGCGACAGATCCCACCACGACCCGAGGCTACGGCGTCGCCGCAGGGGCAGGCAACGACCAGGGACTATCCAGGTAGTCCCTGCTCCTCGGTGGGAAGCGGGGCGGGCCCCTTGATGGAGGGCACGGCTTGCGGGACCGACGCCGCAACGGGCGGGGTGGTGGCGGTGACGGTGACGCCCGTCGACATGTCGCCGGCCATGGTTCCGGACTCCGGTGAGCCCTGTACGACCATCGCGGCGACGGCGGCCGCGGCCACCAGTGCGCTTGCAGCGATCGATGCGAAGGGCTTGATGTCTGTCGTGTTCACGTCTCTCTCCTCGTGGGATGCGTTCATCCCCGACAGTTGCAGCGCCCGGCGGCACCAGCTATTCCGGATTTCGGAAAATTGTTACCTTCGGTAACGAATGTGACCACGAGCCCAGTGGTGCTACGACGCGTCGACCGTGGCGCCGCTAGACACACCCGCGCGACGCAGGGCAGCCACGACCAGTTGGCGCAGCCGACGGCCGGCGTCGAACTGCTTGCCGGGCAACGTGCGCGCGACCATGCGCAACTTGACCTCGTCGACCCCGATGCTCTCGACGCCCATCAGTGCCGGCTCGTCGAGCAGTAGGCCGCTCAGTCCGTGGTCGTTCGTCGCCTGCGACGACACCTCGCGCAGCACGTCGTTGACGTGGTTGAGGTCTGCGGTCGCAGGAATCGGAATGTCGACGACCGCGCGCGCCCAATCCTTGGACAGGTTCAACGATTTCACGATCTGACCGTTCGGCACCGTGAAGACCTCTCCGTCGCCGGTCCGCAATTTGGTGACCCGCAGCGTGACGTCCTCCACGGTGCCGCGAGCGCCGGTTGCCGAGCCAGTCACCGTCAAGTCCACCAGGTCGCCAAAGCCATATTGCTTCTCGGTGATGATGAAGAACCCGCTGAGCAGGTCGGCCACGATGCGTTGGGCGCCGAAACCGAGTGCGGCGCCGAGCACCGCCGCCGGGGCCACCAGCGAACCTACCGCCATGCCGAGCGTGCTGACGACGTCAACCGCGACCACGACATAGAGCACCGCGATGGCGACCGAGGAGATCACCGAGGCCACCGCTTGGCGGTGCTTGACCCCCTCGGACCGCACCGTCGATTCATCGACTTCCTGGTCGAGCCTGGCGCTGATCCGCCCTGCGACCCAGCGGATGATCCTCGTCGCGACGAATGCGGCGACCACCACGAGCACTACGTGCAAACCCTTGGTCGACATCCAGTGCCCCAAGGGTGATCCCCACAGTGAGTTCCACTGTTCTTGCAGCGCAATGGCATAGCTCTTGGTCATGGTGTGTCGGGCTTCCCGGCACGACCGGCGGCCAAACAAGCGCTGGTCGCGTGGTCAGTCCGGGTGGGCGCGCATCACGAACGGCAAGGCGACCCAGCACGCGACGATCACCACTAGCGCCACCACGCCGGCAACCAATCCGGCGGTTCGATCCGCCACCGCCGCGAAGATGATCACCGTCATCCCCGCCAGCGCGAGGCCCAGCAACAGCAGACCCGCATACGCCAACCGGTGCGCGACCGACACCAGCGCCTTGAGCCGCCGCTGGCGAAAGAGCACGCGATGCATGCCCACGGGCGCGACCAGCAGCACCGTCGACGCCACCGCGCACGACACGGTGACCAGGTACAAGACCCGCACGTCGCCGGCGAGCACGTCGAACCGCTGCTGAAAGGGCAGCGTGAGCAAGAAGCCCGTCAACAGTTGCACGCCGGTCTGGACCACGCGGAGTTCCTGCAGCAGGCTCGCCCAATTCCGGTCGAGGCGCTCGGTCGCGGTTTCGGAACGGGCATTGGAGTCCCATTGCATGTCCTGTTCGGGATGGTCCACGTCGACGCCCATGGTCTCCACTGCCTCTCGCGCACGCGTGGAGTACCCGTGGGAACCACCCACAAACCCAGTTGCCCGAGCCGCGTCCCGCCGACCGACGAGGCTGGTCGACTCGCTCGGCGTCGCCGCCGTGAACAGCGATGATTACCGTGCCTTGGTGTCATTGTGCTGGTCGGGAATTCGTACTACCGTTTACTGCAGGTTGAGTCAACAGCCGTGGGAAACGTCATCGACGCCCGGCTACTCCGCACGGCGGCGCCCCGAAGATAGCCCCCGCAAGCATGACGTGACCCTCAGTACGAACGACATCGACTAACAGAGGTTCACCATGTCCGCTGCGTTCACCGCGAGTGAAAGGCTCCCCATCGGTGTCCCGCACAAACCGGCGCGGTTCACCAGCTCCCTCATCGGGTCGGCATTGGTGCTCGTGAGCTCCGACGGGGAGCTCGACGCCTGCAACGCCCGCCGGCTCGCCGGGTACACCGAAGAAGTACTCGATGCCAAGCGCCGACTGATCGTCGACCTTCGCGGACTGACGTTCTTCGGCACCGCGGGATTTTCGGCCCTGCACTACGTCAACGTGACCTGCTCGCGCCGGGACGTCACCTGGGTGCTCGTGCCCGGAGCCGAGGTGTCCAGGATCCTGCGGATCTGCGACCCGCAGCGGGGCCTCCCGGTCGCCGACACGCTCGAGCGCGCCATCGCCGTAGTGAGCCGCTCGCCGCGGACCCACCTGAGGCCGCTTCCGCAACTCTAGCTCGCGCCGGGTACCCCGCAGCTGGCCGCCACCGACTGAACGGGCCCCGTGCCGAACACGGCGATGACGACGTCGTCGTCCGAGTACTGCGCCGTCTGGTGCAGGTCGTCGGTCTCGGCGATCACCGCGTTCGCTTCGTCTCCGGTCAACGGGTAGTCGGCGACGTGGTGCCGCCAGTGCGACGCGACGACCGTCGTACCTGGGGCGAGCCGCGCGCACTCTCTGTCGAGCACGGCCCGCAGCGTCGGCGCGCCGAGGTAGTAGGCCACCTCGGACAGCACGACGAGGTCGAAGTCCTCGGCAGGCCACTCCGAGTCGATGGAGATGCGGCGCAAGGTGACTCGGTCGCGCAGGCCCGCGCGCCCCAGCCGGGCCGCCGCGACGTCGAGCGCCTGTTGGGCGACGTCCGTGGCCGTCACGTGCTCGCACCGTGCGGTGAGCAACTCGGTCAGCACGCCGATCGAACAGCCCGGCTCGAAGGCGTGGCGGTACGCCGGTCGCGGCAACATGGCGACGGTGATGGCGTACTTGCGCCGCTCGTACCAACGTTCCGCAAGCCGCCACGGGTCCGCCGCCTCGGCGTACATGTCGGTGAAGTACTCGTCGGGCAGTCGCTTCATCACCGGAACGCCACCTCCCCCATCGCCATCAAGCGGTGCACGACGAATGGCGGCAGCACCGGCTCGACACCCTGCTCATACGGGTTCAGCTGTGACACAAAGCAGTTGACCGCACGCTGCTTGCGCGCCAGCGCCCCGCGCTCGAGCGGAACGGAGACCATGCGATGCCACGGCACATCGACGTCGTCGGGCTGCGCCCAGTGCCACATCCACACCGGGTACTCGAGCACCACCGTTCCGGCACGCTGCGCCGCGTCGACGGCCGCGCGGCCCACTGCCTCGTGATCGGGATGTCCGTCGCCGGACCATGTGGCCGCACACCACGGGTCGTTCGGGTCGGATTCGAGCAGGTCGGTCAGTAACGTCGCCAACTCAGCCTCGTGCGCGTCGAGTTGCCCGTCGGGTAAGCCTAGGTGGATCGGCTCCGGAAGTCCCAAAATCCGTGTCGCGTTGCGCAGTTCGGCACGACGATCGCGTCCCAGCCACGTCCGTTCCAGCGGCGAGAGGTCCGGGTAGCCGCCACCGCCGTCGCTCACCGACACCACCCGGACGTCGACGCCACGCGCTCGCAGCATCGCCGCCGTCGCCCCGAAACCGAGCGTCTCGTCGTCCGGGTGCGCCGCGACCAGCACCAGCCCCGGACACGCACCGAGCTCCAGTTCGGGCCACTCGCGGCGCCAGCCGAGCCAGGTCTCGGTCGGCGTACCGCCGGAGGCAACCGGTCGCGCGGCGAACCTGGACCCGTTGCCGCGCGACACCGCCCTCATCGGGCCGCCGCCCGTCCCAACGCTGCAAGATCACGTTCGGCGTGGCTCTGCCGGACGTAGATCGCCAGATCGGCGACGCGCTGCGCGTGCTTCGCATCCAGGGCCAACGGTGTTGGGCCCAAAGCCCTTCCGGTCCTGGTGATCGCCTCGTCCACGGAATGCTCGACGACGGCGCGAACCCGTCGCGCGATCAGCTCGGCCCGCCCGTCCTGCGGTGTCGCGTCCACGTAGGCCGCCGCGGACCACAGCATCGCCTCGGCACCGGCGAGCGCCGCATCGACGGCACCGAGGTGGGCGTGCGCGTGGACGTCGCGCGAGGCGCTGCCGTGTTCGTCGCCGACGGCGTGGTACAGCGGGGCAGCGACCCCGCGCGCCCCACCGAGCCAGCACGCGGCGACTCCGATCGCGCCGTGCCAGAACCCGGCTCGGTCCAGGTATCTTCCCGGCCCCCCGACCTCCACCGCGGGCGCGTTCGTGAACTGGACGGACCGCGTGTCGCTGTCGCACATGCCGGCGTTGCGCCAACTGCGTGTCAGCGGAATCACGTGGGGC
>Ga0070668_100003570_pt1 | contig 11471 bp, 8 predicted proteins | sample KBSS43metaG_FD_64661 | JGI IMG/M metagenome (GOLD analysis project Ga0070668, IMG submission 64661) | Switchgrass rhizosphere microbial communities from Kellogg Biological Station, Michigan, USA - KBS S4-3 metaG | ecosystem: Host-associated > Plants > Roots > Rhizosphere > Soil ... | reverse complement strand
CGTCGAGCGCCGCGCTACCCGCTGACCCGCACGATGCCGGTCGCGGGGTGCTCCGGCGGCGCCACCCGCAGGTCGAGCCCGGTCACCTGGGCGACCAGACCGTCCAGCAGCGCGAACGCTTCGGCGTAGCCGGGCAGCTTCGAGACCTCGTACCACGGCAACAGCACCGAGCCCGCGGACGGCCCGGTGATCCGCAGGTCACGGAGCCGGTCGCCCGGGCCCGGCATGATCGACGGCACCTTCGGGAAGCCGGCCGTGCGCAGCGCGGCGGCAAGGTCGTCGAGGAAGCCGGGTGCGACGTGGGCGGTCCAGGCCTCGGTGCCGTCGCGGCTGTGGCGGGACAGCCGCACCTCGCCGCCGGACTCGACTTCGAGCGTCACCCGGCCGAAGGGGTCGGTCGGATTGTGCTCGTTGCCCGCCTCGTACCGCACGTGTGCCAATGCCTCTCCTCGCTCAGGGGACGGTCAGGTCGTGGCGACCCTTGTTGTCACGGCTTTCCATGGACTCCATGACGAAGTTGACCTCCTCGAGGTGCCTGCCGTTGGCGGCGCACCGTTCGAAGGTGCCGTGCTGGGTGTCGACAGCGTAGAGCGTGCCGGTCGCGGAATCCCGGTACACACTCCGGTTGTTGATCGAGCTCAGCCTGCTGTCGTAGGTCCAGCCGCGGCCCTCGGCCACCATGCCCGCGGTCTGCTCGACCCGGGCGACGCGCTCGTTCGCCGACAGGTGGCGGATCTCGTTCTGGAACGCGGTGTTGTCGAACGCGCCGGTGTCGACGGCCCCGCCGGTGCGGGCTTCCTCGATCCGGCCGAGCAGGTCGGCGGCCCGGCTTTCCAGCACGGCGCCCTGCTCGGCCGCGGCCAGTGCGCTCATGCCACCGCTGCGGGTCGCGCTGTCCGGCGAGATGTCGAGGAAGACGTCCCGCTGCTCGCCGTAGGCCATCCGCAGTGCCCTGGCCTCGCCCTGGAACCGCGTGGCCAGCTCGGGATTGCGCCGCAGCATGGCTTCGACGGTCTTGATCCGCTGGTCGGCGGCCGCCAGTACCTCCGAATACCGCGTCGGCACGCCCTCGCCGCCCGCGGTCAACGCGTCCGGGGCGGGCGCGGCCTCTCGCGGGCCCGGCGCCGGTGTCCCACCCGCTCCCCCTGTGGCGCGCGCGGCGTCGATGTCCGCGCCGAGCTGGTCGAGGTGCCGGTCCTGCAGGCCGGTCGCCGGGTCGACCATCGGGTTTCCGGCGGCGTCGCGCACGACGTTGCCGCGGGCGTCCCGGAGCCAGAAGTCGCCCATCAGGCTGCCGTCCTGGCGGACGCCCGGCGCGGTCGCGTCGCCGCGGTTGACCGTCCGCGGATCGATGTACTCGTCGAGAAAACCGAGCTGGTGGCCCAGTTCGTGCGCCAGCGTCGTCGGGTTGTCGCCGGTGAACCAGCGGTTCTGCACCGTCGGGCCGGTGCCGGGCTCGACGGTGACGTTGAGGTGCGCGTCGGCGGCATCGGTGACGAACTCGACGGTCACGTGCAGCCGGTCGCCGTTGGGCAGCGTCTGGCCGTTGTTGTAGTGCTGGTCGATCCCGGCGTGCACGTTGTTCTGCATCTGGGCCAGCTCGGCAGGCGTGACACCCGGCTGCCCTTCGAGCCGGACCTTCATGGTCACCTCGGTGAGCTTGCCGCCCGGGCCGTAGTCGAACGTGCGGACCTCGAACCCCTGCTGCACGCCGTAGCCGTACGGGCTGCCGTCCGGCTGGGTCATCGGCGTGCCCGAACCGTCCACCATCTGGTCGATCCGGGTGCCGCGCACGTCGGTGGACGCCGCGGCTTCGCGCTGCTGGTTCTCGTAGAACTCCCGCAGCTCGGCCATGCTCTGTTCGTGGGCCGCGCCACGGTCGACACCGGTGGTCTGCTCGACCTGCTCCTGCATCGGTGTCCGCGAAGGCGACTCGACGGGTTCGGCGACCGTCGGCTCGGTGACCGGGGCGTCCGGACCGGTCGCCGGTTCGCGCTCCGGGACCGGCCCGGCCGTCTCGCGTTCGCCGGCGGGCACCGTCTCGCGCTCACCCGGGGGCACCGGCTCGTGCCCGCCGCCGACCGCCGGGGCGGGCTCGGAAACGCCCGCCCGATCGGCCAGCCGCGCCGAGGACGCGGTGAACTCCCCCGGCGTCACGTTGTAGGCCATCCCGGCGTCGACCATCGTGCCGCGGGCGCCTTCGGTGGCCGCGTGGATCCGGCCGCCGACCGCGTCGGACACCATGATCCCGCTGACCGCGGCGTTCAGGAGCAGGCCGCGGTCCCAGTGGTCGAAAGCGTGGTCCCAGCCGCGGCTGGTGCCCTCGGTGACGACGTTCTGCACGACGCCCATGCCGACGCCGACCACGACGTTCGCGATCTTGCTCGCCGCCTGCTGGGTGGCCACCTCGGCGAAGACGCTGCGGGCGACGCCGTTGAGGATCGTGCTGCCGGTGCGGGCGCCGATCGCGCCGCTGACCCCGGCGCCGAGCGCGCCGCCCGCGGCACCGAACACCGCGCCGAAGAACATCTCCTTGCCGACCTCGGACCAGCTCCACGGGTGGTTGCCCGCGTACTTCCCGGTGCCCGCGGCGTAGTCGGTCGCGTTGGACGCCAGCGCGGACGCGGCCCCGGCGACCGCGCCGGCCAGGATGAGCGCGCCGATCCCGGTGCCGCAGATCGCGACGATCGCGATCGTCACCAGCAGCCCGACGACGAGGCCGGCGATGAACCCCGGGGTCAGCGCGTCCCAGGCGTCGGCGAGCTGCGACAGGAGCCAGCCGTCCTCGACGCGGCTGCGGGCGCGTTCGGCGGCATCGGTCATCCGGGCGTCGAGGGAGGTCAGCGGCTCGCCGGTCCGGGTGCGGGCTTCGGCGGCGTGCTGTTCCAGCCGGGTCCGCAGATCGCGGACGGCCTGGGCGAAGCCCTGGTCGACGTCCGTCGCGGTCCGGAACACCGATTCGGCCGTGCCGTCGACGACCTGGTCGCCCTGGGCCACGGCCTGGCGCATCAGCGTGGTGAGCTGCTGCGCCAGGCGTTCCTGCAGGCCCGTGGCCTGCCGGACGCCGCTCGCGCCGACCGAACCGGCGTGTGCGGCACCGGCCGTGCCCGCCTCGCCGATCGACTCGTGCACCTGCGCCGCGGCCCGGCTGAACTCCGACGCGATCTGCCCGGACATCGCGCGCGCCTGCCCGGCGGACATCCCGTAGGCCTCGCGCAGCGTCCCGGCGAGCGTGTCGCCGAGCTGCCGGGCGAGCCGGCGGCGGACCGGACGGCCGGTGACCTGAGACAGGATCCCGGCCGTGGTCTCCCGGCCGGCCGCGGCCGTCTGGGCACCCTGCTCGGCCAGCGCGCTCTCCACCTGGTCCGCGCTCTGCCGCAGCGCGGTCCGGCCCGCGGCGGCGCGGTGCCTGATCGAAGCGCGCGCGGTCGTCAGCAGCCGGTTCAGCCCGGTCGAGACCGCGCCGCCGATCTCCGCCACCGCGGCGGTGCCTTCACTCGCCGCGCGGCCGATCGAGCCGGTCGCCTGCTCGGCGGCCTGAGCCAGCTGCCGGTGCACGGGTTCGGTTTGCCGGCCGAGCTGCTCGGCCAGCGTGGCGGCCTGCCGGAGGAGGTCACCACGGACCTCGGGGCCGGCCGCGCGCAGGTCGGTGTCGGTGCTGCCGAGGCTGCTCCGGATCTGCTCCGCGGTCTGGCCGGCGACCTCCTGCGCGGCCCGGCGCATCGCCGTCGTGGATTCCTCGCTTTCGCCGTGGAACGAGCCGAGCCGTGCGGTGCCCCGCTGCCGGGCGTCGTCGGCTTGGCCCTCCACCGCGCCGCGCACGGAGCTCGCGACGCTGCCCGCGGTCGACACCGCCTCGTCGCCGTGGGTCGTGCCCGCCTGACGGACGCGCGCGGCGCCCTCGGCGACCAGCGCGCCCGCCTCGGCCTGCTGGGCGGTGTGCCGGGCGGCCAGCTCCGCCTGGGCCCCGGAGCCGGCCGCGGCGACCGCCGTCTGCGCGGCCGCGACGGCACCGGCAACCCGCCGCCGAGCCGCGGCGACCGCCTGCCCGACCACGCCGAGTTCGGCCTGTTCCCGTTGGCCCAGCTGCTCTTGCTCGGCCGCGACCGCGGCGCGGTGGCTGCCGAGCGTCTCCTGCAAGGCGGCGTCCAGTTCGGCCTGCCCGGCGTCGTCGTGGGCCCGGACCTCGTCGTACAGCTCCGCGGATGACGGGGCGAGCGGGCGTTCCACCGGAACTTCCGGCGCGACGAGCTGTTCGGGCGCCGCGGCCGGCGGCGCTTCGGCGACCTCCGCCGTCTCCTCGGCTTCGACCTCGGGTTCGGGTGCCGGCTCGGGGACTCTCGGCGGCGTGACCGCGGCGTGCACCCCGGCACCGAGTTCGGCCGCGCGCTGAGGTGCCGCGAGCGCGACGGCTTCGGCGGGCACGGGCGCAGTCAGGGATTGGGTGACGGCCTGGTTTCCGGCCAGCCGTTGCAGATCCAGTACCCCTTGGGGTGCGCTGGGCGGTTTCGGTTTCCGCTGCGCAGCTTGGCTGCGTTTGGCCGGTTCGTTGCCGGTCTCGGCCTTCCCGCGCATGGTTCCATCTGAAAGGCCGCCAACCCGCCGGGCCACGGTCGGCCGGGCGCTTCCGCGGGCACCGTTCGTCGCCCGAAGAGGCGCTTCAGGTCAGCGAATGGACTTCCGTCGCCTCGCTGTCGTCGGCCGGGCCCAGGATCAGGGTCCGGTCCGGGAGCGCGACCGCGGTGATGACGGCCCCGCTCAGCTTGAGCCGGTGCGGGAGTGGGGAGCCGTCTCGCAGGTCCCACATCATCGTCTTCTCGAGAAGGTCACAGGCGGCCGCGATCGGGGTGCCGTCCGGAAGGGACGTGCAGACGACGCTTTCCCGCTGGTCGATCAGGCCGGCGATGGTGCGCAGCAGCTTGCGGCTCGGCAGGTCCCAGATGCGGACTGTCTTGTCGCTGCCCACGGACACCGCGACCAGGGTGCCGTCGGGGAGCATCGCGGTGTCGATCGCCTTGACCAAACCGTTGTGGCCGCGCAGTTCGAACCTCGTCTTCCCGTTCTTCAGGTTCACCACCCGGATCGAATCCCCGCCCGCCACCAGCGCGACCGGCGTGCCGTCGCGGAGCACCAGCGGAGCCATCGCATCGATGAAGCAGTCGACGGTGAAGGTGCTGAGCACCTTGCGGTCCCGCAGGTCCCACATCTGGATCGTTTCGAGGATATTGCAGGCGACCGCGACCGGAGTGCCGTCGGCCAACGTCATGCACCTGACCGACTGCGGGTCGCCGGCCAGGCGTGGCAGTGTGCCGCGCTGCGATCCGTCCCGCAGGTCCCACACCCTCGCGGTCCGGTCCCCGCCGAGGGTCACCCCGACCGGTACGCCGTCCGGCAGGACGATGGCCGCGACACTCAGCACGTCGTGGGTGTGGCCGCTGAGCGTGTGCCGCAGCGAGTCGTCGGCCAGGTCCCACACCCTGGCCGTGTTGTCACGGCCACCGGTGATCGCCACCGGAGTGCCGTCGGGCAGGACCAGACACGTCAGGGAAACGACGCCGCCTTGGTGCCTTTCCAGCAGTCGCTTGCGCGGCACCTTCTTCGGCCGAGGAGCCGGCTGTGCCTTGGGAGCCCGCTTCACTCCACCAGAAGCCGGCTTCACTGCCGGATAAGTCCGGGCCACCGCACGAGAAGCCCTGTCCGCGGCATCGACCGCCTTTACGGTGCGCCAGCCCCATACAACAAGCGCGACGAGCGCGAGCACCCACACCGACACGATCAGGATGGCGAGGGAGGCGTGCCCCGTATTCGCCAAGCCGATCAAGATCACTACCACGGGGAAGCTGGCGACGCCGAAGACCGTGACGGCGGTGTTGACGGTCTTCAACGACGACTTCCGCCTGGGACGCTTCCGCCTGGGAAGGTCGACGGGCGGCGCCGACGGCAATGAACTCACTGGCGTAAGCGGGGCAGCCGGGGCAACAGGTTCCGGTAGGTCCGCCACCACTCTCGTCAGCTCGTCGCGCAACCGCGCCGCGTACACCGCGCGTACCCGCTCGTCGAACTCGGCCAGGTCGAGCAGCCCCGCCTCCACGGCCTCGTGCAGTTGCGCGGCAACGGCTTCCCGGTCGGCGTGGGAGGCCCGCGGCGAGCGTGCCGTGCCCGCCCCGGCTGGCAGGTCGGCCACCAGCGCGGCCAGCTGGGCGTCGGTGGTCGCCCGCCGGACCGCCGCCACGCGGTCGCGCTGTTCGGCGGGATCCAGCAGCCCGCCGGCAACCGCGGCCTCGATGCGGGCGACCGCCTGATCGCGTTCGGCGAGGCTCGCTTTGGCGTCCAGGTTGCCGACGACGGCGTCGACGTCCGCGTACGTGACAGCTCGGTGCAGCAACGTTTCGGCGTCACCGTAGGCGGCCGCCTGGATCCGCCCGTCGGTGAGGGCGGCGGCCAGCAGCACCAGCGCTCGTTCCCGGTCCGCGGCGGAAATCCGCAGTTCCGGGCCGGTCTGGCCGGAACGGACGGGCAGCCCGGCGACGGCCGGCGTCAATTCCGTCTGCACCCGAGCGGCCTGGACGATCACCAGCCGCCGCTCGTACTCGGCCAGATCGAGCCGGCCCTCCCGCAACGCCGTATCCAACCGGGCGGTGGCCTCCGCGCGGGCGTCGTGACCGATCCGGGTTTCCGGCTGACGCGAACCTCTTGCCATCGCGAGATCATACTGTGCCGTTCGTTACCAATCCGACCACAGTCACGGCCGGATGGCTTTCGTGGCAATGGCACGTACCGCTCGAGGGTCGGCCTACTTTTGGCCGGATTAGTAATCGGTCCGGCCCGGGCTACACCTGGGATTCGGCCAGCAACCGCAGAGCGAGTTCCTTGAGTTCCGGACTCGCCGTGGCGGCGTTGCCGGCGTCGAACGGCGGCCGCGGGTCGTACTCGACGGCGAGCTGGATGCCGCGGGCGATCTCTTCGCCCTCGAGCAGGGACGCGAGGTACAGCGCGAGGTCGATGCCGGCGGACACCCCGGCCGCGGTGATGATCTTGCCGTCCCGGACGTACCGCTCGGGCACGTACCGGACGCCGAAGGTGGTCTCCAGGTAGCTCGCCGAGGCCCAGTACGTGGTGGCGCGCTCGCGCAGCAACCCGGCCGCGCCGAGGATCAGTGCGCCGGTGCACACCGACGTGGTCCACGTCGTGTGCCGGTCGATGCGGCGGATCCAGTCGAGCAGGACCGGATTCTGCATGGCGCCGACCGTGCCGCGGTTGCCCGCGCCCGGCACCAGCAGCACGTCCAGCCGGTCCACCTCGGCCACCGATCGGTCGGCCTGCACGGCGACATCCTTCGTGTCGGTGCGCACCGGTCCCCGGCGTTCGGCGATCATCGTCACCGTCGTGTCCGGCAGCCGGGACAACAGCTCCGCCGGCCCCGTCGGGTCCAGCAGGCTGAAGCCGTCGTAGAGCAGGATGCCGATCTGCCTGCCGCGGGGCGGCCGTCCGGAGGTCTGCGCCTCGGCGGTGCCGGTCGCGAGCCCGAACGCCGCGGCTGCCGCCACCGAAGTCAGCACTGTCCGGCGGGTGGTCTGCGTACTCGTCATGGCCCGGGAGCCTGGCCCGGACGCGCCACGCGCGGTCGCGGCATGTCCGCCATCCTGCGAAGCGTGTCCCCGGTGATCCCGTAGTGGTCGAGGAACGCCTGCCGCAGCGTCTCCGCCGAGGCGAACCCGCACCGGCGCGCGACGGCGGACAGCGGCAGCTCGCTGCCGCGCGCGAGGTGCGCGGCCGCTTCGGTCCGGGCCGCTCGCACCGTGCGGGCCGGGGTGCTGCCCAGGTGCGTGGTGAACAGCCGGTTGAGGTGCCGGGTGGTGACGCCGGCCAGCGTCGCCAGCGCCCGCGGGCTCAGGTCCTCGGCCAGGTGCGCGGCGATGTGGCCCAGCAGGTCGCGCACCACGCGGTTGCCGGGCGGCGGGGCGGCCAGGAACATGCTGATCTGCGCCTGGTCGGCCGGGCGGTGCAGATAGGTCACCAGCTCGCGGGCGACCTCGCGAGCCAAGGTCGGGCCGTGGTCGTCCTCGATCAACGCGAGCGTGAGATCCAGCGCGCTGGTCACCCCGGCCGAGGTGTAGACGTTGCCGTCCCGGACGTAGAGCGGCGCCGAATCCACCACCACCGAAGGAAACGCCGCGGCCAGCACCTCGCCGTAGCCCCAGTGCGTGGTGACCCGCCGCTGATCCAGCAGCCCGGCGGCGGCCAGCACGAACGTCCCCGTGCACACCGACGCGATCCGCCGGCTCCGCTGGGCCAGCCGCCGCACCTGGGTCAGCAACCGGTCGTCCACGGCCGCCGCGCGCGTGCCGGCCCCGCCGACGACCAGCAGCGTGTCGATCCGGCCGGTCACCGCCGCCAGCCGCCGCGCGCCGGCCAGCACGATCCCCGACGAGCTGCGCGCACCCTCACCGGAGACCGTGGCCAGCTCGACGGCGTACGGCGGCGCGGCGCCGTAGGAGTTGGCGATCTCCAATGCCCCGCTCGGACACGCGACATCGAGAATCTGCGCGTCGTCGTACGCGACGATCACCATTCTCCGGATCGTTCCCGCTCTGTTCCCCACCGCCGAAACCTAACGGCAGGGCGTTCATTCGCTCGAATGGGGGTATCCCCGTTATGCCACCCGATGTCGGCCGCCTGCTCCGTTCGCTGTGCGACTTCCCGAACGTGCAGCACCTGGGCTTTGTCGAACTTCGACCGATTGACGGCGCAGCTCATGAATCGTTTTTGGCGGGATTAGCCCAGCGGGTCGTACCGGAACACGCTCCGGATCCGCTACGTTACTTCTGTTTTCGCATCGGGACCATACCGTGACCCGGACTGGGGGTCCGAGATGAAACGCGGAGACCGGATGCAACGACTAGTACAGCGGGTGACCATCCCGCTACGCGAAACGGACCAGCCGGCTGGGCTACCCGCACGAGAGCTGGTTCCCCGGTTTGCGACGGGGTCCAGACCATTATGCCGGGGACGGGGAGCAAGATGCGCCGGACATTCGTCGTCACCGACGTCGTTCGTCCTGCCGGGTACGAAGACCGGCTCAAAAGGGTGCTCAACGATCTGCACGACGGCCTCGGGCCGACACTCGCGGTCGCGGTGCTCGGGCTGCGCGCGGCCCGCGACCTGATGGCCCGTGACCGGCCGGGTGCCGAGCGCCTCCTGGCCAAGCTCGAGGACGAGCTCTTCGGCGCGATCACCGACCTGCGCCGCATCGTGGCCGACGCGCGCCCGCCGGCGCTCGACGAGGCCGGGCTCGTCCTGGCCGTGCGCCGGTACGCCGAAACACTCACCGACCGGGTACCCGCGGAACACGGCCCGCTGCGGGTCGAGGTCGAGGTCCGCGGCGAGCTGCCACCGCTGTCGTCGGAGATCGAGGTCACCGCGTACCGGATCATCCGGGAGGCGCTGGTGAACGTCGCCCGCCACTCCGGGGCCCGCCAGTGCACCGTCCTCCTCTGGCCGCTGGACGGCGACCTGCACGTGGAGATCGTCGACGACGGGGTGGGCACCGACGGCGAGGCGCTGCCCGCCGTCGGCGGGACCGGGTTGCGCTCGATGCGGGAACGCGCCGGCGACCTCGGCGGCGGCTGCCGGGTCGAGCCGGTTTCCTCCGGTGGCACGCGGATCGCCGCGTGGCTGCCCCTCGCCGCGGGGAAGTGAAGCGATGTTCGGCACCCTGCGTGTCCTCGTGGTGGACGACCACCCCCTCTTCCGGGCCGCGCTCTGCGCGATGATCGACAGTACCGAGGGCATGGAAGTCGCCGGGGAAGCCGCCGACGGCCTGACCGCGGTCGCCGACGCGGGCCGGCTGGAACCCGACGTCATCCTGATGGACCTGAACATGCCCGACCTCGACGGCGTCGAGGCGACCAGGCGGATCGTGCACGCCAGTCCGCACACCGGCGTGCTCATGCTGACCATGTTCGAGAACGAGGCCGCGGTGTTCGCCGCGATGCGCGCGGGCGCCCGCGGCTACCTGCTCAAGGGGGCGCGCAACGAGCAGATCATCCGCGCGGTCCGGGTGATCGGCGACGGCGAAGCCATCTTCAGCCCGGCGATCGCCACCCGGGTGCTGTCCCTGCTGGGCACGGCGACCCCGCGCGACGAGTCGTTCCCGCAGCTCACCCTGCGCGAGAAGGAGATCATGCTGCTCATCGCGCAGGGCATGGGCAACGCGGCGATCGCCGGCCGGCTGGTGCTGAGCCAGAAGACCGTGCGCAACCACGTGTCCCACATCTTCCGCAAGCTCCGGGTCACCGACCGCACCCAGGCGATCGCCAAGGCCAAGGAGGCCGGCATCGCTCGATCGGAGTAACGAAAAGCGGGACATATCGGGACTCCATGTCCCTGTTCGCCCGGCGTCCGCAGCACGATCCTTGGGGATGAAGGGACCGATGTCGTTCGAGGGAGGGCTTCACTGATGTTCACCGACCAGGTTCCGGTGCTGCTGCACGCCACCGACACCATCACCCACGCGGGCGTCACGGCCGCGCTGCGGTCACGCCCCGAAATCCGCTTCTCCGACGGGGACTCCGGTGAGCGTGCCGTGGTGCTGGTCATCGTGGAGCGGCTCAACGACGAGGCCCGGCAGCTGCTGCGCAGCCTCCAGTGCGCCAACCACGCGGGCGTCGTCCTGGTGGCCGGGGAGGTGGAGGACTCGGAGCTGCTCGACATCGTGGGGAACGGCGTGTCGGCGATCATCCGCCGGGCCGACGCCACCCCCGACACCCTGGTCCGGCTCGTCAAGGCCGCGGCCGTCGGCGAAGGCGCGCTGCCGCCCGACCTGCTCGGCCGCCTGCTGTCCCGGGTGTCCCGGTTGCAGCGTGACGTGCTTCAGCCGAACGGGTGGGACCTCGCCGGGATGTCCCAGCGGGAAACCCGGGTGCTGAGCCTGGTCGCCGACGGGTTCGAGACCAAGGAGATCGCCGACCAGCTGAGCTACTCCGAGCGGACGGTGAAGTCGATCCTGCACGACATCACCAACCGTTTCCAGCTCCGCAACCGCGCCCACGCGGTGGCTTTCGCCATGCGCGAAGGCTTGATTTGATAATCCGACCAAAGTAGGCCGACCCTCACGCGGAACGTAACCGTTGCCACGAAGCCATTCGGCCGTGGCTGTGGTCGGATTGTCAACGATCGGCACAGTTGGCACGACTTACTCGACCCGGCCGGAGAAGGAGACCGACGGGGTGCAGCGGCCACGATCCGCCGGGTTCTGGCAGCTCACCGCGAGCACGATCTTCTCGCCCGGCTGGAACCGCCAGGCCTGCAGCCAGTGGTGGTCGAGGTCGCGGAAGTTCGACAGCCCGACCTCCAGCAGGACGTTCTTGGTGCCGCCGGAATCCCGCAGCAGACGCAGGGTTCCGGTGTCACCGCGCGGGTTCTGCAGGATCAGGTCGGTGACCACCAGCGTCTTGGTCGCATCCGGCATG
>Ga0070668_100003568_pt1 | contig 11474 bp, 8 predicted proteins | sample KBSS43metaG_FD_64661 | JGI IMG/M metagenome (GOLD analysis project Ga0070668, IMG submission 64661) | Switchgrass rhizosphere microbial communities from Kellogg Biological Station, Michigan, USA - KBS S4-3 metaG | ecosystem: Host-associated > Plants > Roots > Rhizosphere > Soil ... | reverse complement strand
TGCGAGGAAGCGGCACTGTCTCGCCTGGTCACCCATGACCGTGCCAGCGATGCCTGGACGCTGCGGCACGGGCCATTCGCGGAAGCACTCTTCCCGACGTTGGGCGACCACGACTGGTCGCTACTTGTGCAGGACGTCGACAAGTGGGACGTCGACATCGCCGCGCTGCTGCCGGCGTTCGATTTCCTGCCGCGCTGGCGCATCGACGACGTGATGGTCAGCTTCGCCGTGCCCGGTGGCTCGGTCGGCGCGCATGTCGACCAATACGACGTGTTCCTGCTTCAGGCGCAAGGCCGCCGGCGCTGGCAGGTCGATGCTTCGGAACGCCCACCGCTCGCGTTCCGCGACGACGTCGAGCTCAAGCTGCTGCGCACGTTCGTCCCGACGCACGATTGGCTGCTCGGACCGGGCGACATGCTCTACCTGCCGCCCGGCGTGCCGCACCACGGCGTCGCCGAGGATGCCTGCCTGACGTTCTCCATCGGCATGCGCGCGCCGTCGGCGTCGGAACTGTTGGGCGATTTCGTCGACACCTTGTCCGCGGACGCCGACGAATCGCTGCGTTATCGCGATGCCGACCTGGCGCCGGCGAAAGATCCCAATGAAATCGATGCCGCCGCGATGCAGCGGGTGCTCGAAGCGCTGAACGCTTTGCGCATGAACGATCCCGACAAGCTCGGCGACTGGTTCGGCCGCTTCATCACCTTGTACCGCAACGCCGGCGCGGCGATGCCGGGCGGCGACGGGCGTTCGCGCATCGAAATCGAATGGGACCTGCAGCAAGGCGGCGTGCTGCAACGCCACCCATGGACGCGCATGGCGTGGCGCAAGGCCGCACGGGGCGCGCAGCTGTACGTCTCCGGCCAGGATTACGCGATCCCGTTGCGCGACGCGCGTCGTATCGCTTCGGCGGATGCGCTCGACGGCGCCGCGTACATGGCCCTGTCCGGACCGGCCCGCGACGTGGTCTTCGCGTTGCTCGAAGACGGACACTACCGCCTGGCCATGCCCGGCGAGGAGGACGCATGAGCCAGGAAAACCCCGCATTCCGCATCGAATCGGTCGTCGACTACGCGGCCGCGCTGGCCGATCTTCGCGCGGTCCGCGAGATCGTGTTCGTGCTGGAACAAAGCGTGCCGATCGAGGAGGAATGGGACGCGCTCGATCCGCTCTGCCTGCACGTGGTCGCACGCGACGCCGATGGCCTGCCGATAGGCACCGGCCGCCTGACGCCGGAACGCAAGCTCGGACGCATGGCCGTCTTGCCCGCCTGGCGCGGGCGCGGCGTCGGCGACGCCATGCTCGTCGCGTTGGTCGATCTTGCCCGGCAACAAGGCTGGCGCGAGCTCGCGTTGAACGCCCAGGTCTCCGCTTTCGGCTTCTATGCCAAGCATGGCTTCGTGCCGTATGGCGCGCGTTTCCACGAGGCCGGCATCGAACATCAGGCGATGCGGCGCAAGCTCGATGGCGCGACCGCGATCGAGACACGCGAGGCCGCTGTGGCCATCACCACAGCGGTGGCCATGCAGGCGCGGCGCAACCTGTGGATCTACAGTCGCGAACTCGATCCGGGCCTGTTCGACGCGCCCGAGGTGCTCGAAGCGCTGCGCCGCCTCGGTGTCTCGGGACATGGCGGCGAGATCCGCATCCTGTTGCAGGATGCCGACGTGCCGCAGCGCAAGCTCGCCCCGCTGCTTCCGCTCGGGCAGCGATTGCCGAGCGTATTCCGGTTCCGCGAGGTCAGTGATCCGGTGGATCGCGACTACCCTTCGGCCTTCATCGCCAACGACGCTGGCGGCTATTACTTCCGCGATCTCGGCCATCGCTTCGATGGCGAGGCCGACCTGGAAGGCGGCCCCCGCGCCCGTCAGCTGATCGAAGCCTTCCGACCGGTGTGGGAACGTGCCCGCCCAGTCAGCGAGTACCGCGCATTGGGGATTTGAGCCCCGGCGTAACCGCTGGTCGATGGTGCACCGCGGCAGCCGCTCCGGCTATAATTCGGATTCTTTCGCGAGCCGTTCGTCGGGACATCGAAAGTCCTGTCGAATCAGACGCTTGCCCCCACCTTCGAGCCTTTCGATACCCGAGTGGACAGTCTCCTGAAGCAGTTTGCGCAGTCCTCCCAGCTCGGCGCCAACGCCGCCTACATCGAGGACCTGTACGAGCAGTACCTGGTCTCGCCCGACAGCGTGGATCCGAAGTGGAAGACCTATTTCGACGGCTTCAAGGGCCGCGAAGCCGGTGACGTTCCCCACTCGGCCGTCATCGACGCGATCGCGGTTGCCGGTCGCGAGGCAGCACGTGGCGTGGTTGCCTCGACAGGCGCGAATAAGGGCAGCGGCGACGAACGCGATTTTGCGATCGGCAAGCTGATCATCGCTTATCGCTCCCGCGGGCATTTGGCCGCCGATCTCGATCCGCTCGGCATGCTCGAGAAGAACGAAGCGCCCGACCTGGCCCTCGGCTTCCACCGGCTCTCCGAAGGCGACCTCGACACCGAATTCGGCAGCGGCGGCGTCGGCGGCTTCGATCGCATGAAACTGCGCGATCTGCTCGCGCTGCTGAAGGCGACCTACACCGGCCCGATCGGCGCCGAGTTCATGCACATCACCGACGCCGAACAGCGTCGCTGGATGTACGAGCGCCTGGAAAAGGCCGGCGGCCGCTTCGACCGCAGCGACGACGACAAGCGCCGCATCCTCGAGCGCCTGACGGCCGCCGAAGGCCTCGAACGCTACCTGCACACCAAATACGTCGGCCAGAAGCGCTTCTCGCTGGAAGGCGGCGACGCGCTGGTGCCGTTGCTCGACGACATGGTCCGCCGTGCCGGCAGCGACGGCGTCAAGGACATCGTGGTCGGGATGGCGCACCGCGGGCGCCTCAACGTGCTCATCAACACGCTGGGCAAGTCGCCGCGCAAGCTGTTCGACGAATTCGAGGGCAAGTTCGAACATACCGCCATCGACCGCGCGCACACCGGCGACGTGAAATACCACATGGGGTTCAGCGCCGACATCCAGACGCCCGGCGGCGCGGTGCACGTGGCGCTGGCGTTCAACCCGTCGCATCTGGAAATCGTCGACCCCGTGGTCGCAGGCAGCGTGCGTTCGCGCCAGCACCGCCGCGGCGACGAGGCGCGCAAGCAGGTGTTGCCGGTGCTGTTGCACGGCGACGCCGCTTTCGCCGGACAGGGCGTGGTGATGGAACTGCTGCAGATGTCGCAGGCGCGCGGTTTCGCGGTCGGCGGCACGGTGCACATCGTCATCAACAACCAGGTCGGCTTCACCACCAGCGAGCGCCAGGATGCGCGCAGCACGCTGTACTGCACCGACGTCGCCAAGATGGTCGGCGCGCCCGTGCTGCACGTGAACGGCGACGATCCCGAAGCCGTGGTGTTCTGCGCCGAATTGGCCTTCGATTTCCGGCAACGCTTCGGCAAGGATGTCGTGATCGACCTGGTCTGCTACCGCCGCCACGGCCACAACGAAGCCGACGAGCCCGCCGCGACGCAACCGCTGATGTACCAGACGATCCGCGCGCACAAGACGCCGCGCGAGTTGTACGCCGCGCGCCTGGTCGCCGCAGGCACGCTGAAGGCCGAAGACGCGCAGGCCGTGGTGGACCACTACCGCGACAAGCTCGACGCTGGTGAAGTCACCACCGAACTGGCGACGGTCAAGCCGGACCAGCTCAGCATCGATTGGTCGAATTACCTGTCGGGCAAGGTCAGCGACCCGGTCGACACCAAGGTGCCGCGCGCCAAGCTCGATGCGCTCGCCAAGGCGATCAACACGATCCCCGACGACATCGTGCTGCATCCGCGCGTGGCCAAGATTTACGACGACCGGCGCAAGATGGTCGCCGGCGAATTGCCGGGCGACTGGGGGTTTGCCGAGAACCTTGCCTACGCCACCATCCTCGATGAAGGCAGCAAACTGCGCCTCGTCGGCCAGGACAGCGGCCGCGGCACGTTCTTCCATCGCCATGCGGTGTTGCACGACCAGAAGACCGACAGCTACTACCTGCCGCTGCAGCAACTGGTCAAGAATCCCGAGGACGCCGCCATCATCGACTCGCTGCTGAGCGAGGAGGCGGTCATGGCGTTCGAATACGGTTACTCCACCGCCGATCCGGGCACGCTCGACATCTGGGAGGCGCAGTTCGGCGATTTCGCCAACGGCGCGCAGGTGGTCATCGACCAGTTCCTGTCCTCGGGCGAGGCCAAGTGGCAGCGCCTGTGCGGTCTGGTGCTGCTGCTGCCGCACGGTTACGAAGGCCAGGGTCCGGAACACAGTTCCGCGCGCCTGGAGCGTTTCCTGCAGTTGTGCGCGCTCGAGAACATGCTGGTCTGCGTCCCGACGACGCCGGCGCAGGCGTTCCACATGATCCGCCGGCAGATGCGCATGAAAACGCGCAAGCCGCTGGTGGTGATGACGCCGAAATCGCTGTTGCGCCACAAGCTGGCGGTGTCGTCGCTCGAGGACATGGCGAACGGCGAGTTCCAGCACCTGATTCCCGACGGCAGCGCCGATGCGAAGCAGGTCACGCGCGTGGTGGCCTGCTCGGGCAAGGTTTATTACGACCTGATCGACGAGGTGCAGAAGCAAGGCTTGAAGAACGTCGCCGTGCTGCGCGTGGAACAGCTGTATCCGTTCCCGCGCGCGCAGCTGGCTGCCGAACTCAAGCGCTACGCCAAGGCAACCGACGTCGTCTGGTGCCAGGAAGAGCCGCAGAACCAGGGCGCTTGGTACCAGATCCAGCATCACCTGCTGTCCTGCCTGCAGCCCAAACAGTCGCTGCATTACACCGGACGCGCGCGTTCGCCTGCGCCTGCCGTCGGCCACTTCAACGATCACCTCGCCGAGCAGCAGCAACTGGTCGCCGATGCGCTGGTCAACGCGCTGGACGGCAGCAACACGGTCGAATAGCCCACGCATCCGATTCACTCTCCCTCTTCACGATCCACGATTCACTAGGACGCCCACGATGGCCACCGAAATCAAAGTCCCGGTTCTTCCCGAATCCGTTTCCGATGCGACCATCGCGACCTGGCACAAGAAGGCGGGCGACGCGGTCAAGCGCGACGAGAACCTGGTCGACCTGGAAACCGACAAGGTCGTGCTGGAAGTGCCCTCCACCGTCGACGGCGTGCTGAAGGAGATCAAGTTCGCCGAGGGCGCCACCGTCACCAGCCAGCAGGTCATCGCGGTGATCGAGGAAGGTGCGACTGCCGCCGAAGCGCCGGCAGCCGCTCCCTCCGCAGGAACCGCCCCGACCGCAACGACGACGCAAGTCGCGACGGCGCCCGCTGCAGGAGCTGCGAAGCCGCAGGTCGCGGCAACCCCTGCGGCGAGCACCGCGATCTCCTCGACCACGACCGCCGAATTGCCGCCCGGCGCGCGCTTTACTGCAGCGAAGGAAGGCGTCGATCCGGCCGATGTCGCCGGCACAGGCCGCAAGGGCGCGGTTACCAAGGAAGACATCGTCAATTACGCCAGCGGCAAGACCGCCGGCGTCTCCGGCGGCGCGCGCCCGGAAGAACGCGTGCCGATGACGCGCATGCGCGCCCGCATCGCCGAGCGCCTGATGCTGTCGAAGAACTCGATCGCGATGCTGACCTCGTTCAACGAGGTCAACCTCGGCAAGGTCATGGCGATGCGCAAGGAACTCGGCGAATCGTTCGAGAAGGCCAACGGCATCAAGCTCGGCTTCATGAGCTTCTTCGCCAAGGCCGCGGCCAATGCGCTGCAGCGTCATCCCGTCGTCAACGCTTCGGTCGACGGCAACGACGTGATCTATCACGGCTACGCCGACATCTCGATCGCCGTGTCGACCGACAAAGGCCTGGTGACGCCGGTGCTGCGCAACGTCGAGCGCATGACCTTCGCGGACGTCGAGAAGGCGATCGCCGCATACGCCACCAAGGCGCGCGACGGCAAGCTGGCGCTCGAGGACCTGCAGGGCGGCACGTTCACCATCACCAATGGCGGCACCTTCGGCTCGCTGATGTCGACGCCGATCGTCAATCCGCCGCAAAGCGCCATTCTCGGCATGCATGCGATCAAGGAACGCGCCATCGTCGAAGGCGGCGCGGTGATCGCCGCGCCGATGATGTACATCGCGCTGTCCTACGACCACCGCATCATCGACGGCAAGGACGCGGTGCTGTTCCTGGTCGACATCAAGAACCAGCTCGAAAATCCGAGCCGGATGCTGCTCGGGATGTGATGCTTTTGAGCCCCTCTCCCGCCGGGAGAGGGGTTGGGGTGAGGGTTCGGCGTGAGTGCGTTGCCGCAACAACACAACGAACCCTCATCCGCCCTTCGGGCACCTTCTCCCGATGGGAAAAGGAAGAAACTAGAGGAAGCAAGACATGGCAGAACAATTCGACGTCATCGTGATCGGCGCCGGCCCGGCCGGCTACCACGCCGCGATCCGCGCCGCGCAGCTCGGCATGAAGGTCGCCTGCATCGACGCTGCGCTCGGCAAGGACGGCAAGCCCGCGCTTGGCGGCACCTGCCTGCGCGTAGGCTGCATCCCGTCGAAGGCGCTGCTCGATTCCTCGCGCCAGTTCTGGAACCTGCAGCACCTGTTCGGCGAACACGGCATCACCGCCAAGGACGCGAAGATCGATGTCGGCACGATGATCGCCCGCAAGGACAAGATCGTGAAGCAGTTCACCGGCGGCATCGGGCTGTTGTTCAAAGCGAACAAGATCACGCCTTACTACGGCTTCGGGGTGCTTCACCCCGGCAATATCGTCAAGGTGAAGCAACACGACGGCAGCGAAATCGAGCTCAAGGCGACGAACGTCGTCCTGGCGGCGGGTTCGGACTCGATCGAACTGCCGTTCGCGAAGTTCGACAACGAATGCATCATCGACAACGTCGGCGCGCTCGACATCGACGCGGTACCCAGGCGCCTCGGCGTGATTGGCGCCGGCGTGATCGGCCTTGAGCTGGGCAGCGTGTGGAGACGCCTGGGCGCCGAGGTCACGATCCTCGAAGCGCTGCCGGAATTCCTCGGTGCCGCCGATGCCGAAGTGGCGAAGACAGCAGCGAGGGAATTCAAGAAGCAGGGCCTCGACATCCGTCTCGGCGCGAAGGTCGGCAAGACCGAGGTGAAGGCCGGCGCGAAGAAGGCCAGCGAAGTCCACGTCACCTACACCGACAGCGAAGGCGAGAAGACGCTCGTCGTCGACAAGCTGCTCGTCGCCGTGGGCCGCAAAGCGGCATCGAAGGGCCTGCTGGCCGAAGGCACCGGCGTGCAGCTCGACGAGCGCGGTCGCGTCGTGGTCGACGAGCATTGCCACACCGGCGTCGACGGCGTGTGGGCGGTCGGCGATTGCGTCCGAGGCGCCATGCTCGCGCACAAGGGCTTCGAGGAAGGCATTGCCGTTGCCGAGCTGATCGCCGGCCTGCCTGGTCACGTCAACTACGACACGATTCCGTGGGTGATCTACACCGAGCCGGAGATCGCCTGGGTCGGCAAGACCGAGCAGCAGCTGAAGGAAGAAGGCACGCCGTACAAGACCGGCAGTTTCCCGTTCGCCGCCCTGGGCCGTGCCGTGGCGATGGGTGAGCCGGCTGGCTTCGTCAAGGTGATCGCGCATGCCGAAACCGATCGCGTGCTCGGCCTGCACCTGGTCGGCGTCGGCGTTTCGGAGCTCGTGCACGAGGGCGTGCTGGCGATGGAGTTCAGCGGTTCCGCCGACGATCTCGCCCGCATCTGCCACGCGCATCCGACCCTGTCCGAAGCGGTGCACGACGCCGCGATGGCGGTGGCCAAGCGGGCGATTCACAAGGCGAATTGATTTGGCTTGCTTCTCGTCCCGTTCTCCGCTTGCGGGGGAAGGTTATGGCATGCGGGAGAAGGGGCTGAACGTGGACTTCGCATGAAATCCATCTGCGTCTATTGCGGCTCCAACGCCGGCAGCAAGCCGGCCTACACCGAGCGCGCGATCGCGCTTGGCACGCGCCTTGCGCAGGAAAAACTGGCCGTGGTGTACGGCGGCGGCAATGTCGGCCTGATGGGCATCGTCGCCGATGCCGCGCTGACCGCCGGCGGCGAGGTGATCGGCGTGATCCCGCAGCAGCTGGTCGACTGGGAAGTCGCGCATCGCGGCTTGACCAGGCTCGAGGTCGTCGGTTCGATGCACGAGCGCAAGGCGCGCATGTTCGATCTCAGCGACGCCTTCGTCGCGCTGCCCGGCGGCTTCGGCACGCTCGACGAGATGTTCGAGATGCTGACCTGGCGCCAGCTCGGCCTTGGCGACAAGCCGTGCGCTTTCCTCGATGTCGACGGCTTCTACGCGCCGCTGGCGGCGATGATGGATCGCATGGTCGAGGAGCGGTTCCTGCACGAAGATCAGCGTCGTGACCTGTGGCACGGCGACGACGTGGATGCGTTGTTCGGCTGGTTGCGCGACTACGTGCCTGCGACATCGGACAAGTGGCTGGACGAAAAGCGGCGTAGCCAGTTGCGGTAGGTTTTTTTTGCTCGTCGGACGACGAGCGGAGAGCGAGTATGTCGACCCCTCAAGCCTTCAACGCCTTCCGCATCCGCAACGACGACGCCGGTTATCGCAGCGGCATCGAATCCATCTCCTTGGACGATCTCAACCCTGGCGAAGTCGTCGTCAAGACCGCCTATTCGTCGGTCAATTTCAAGGACGCGCTTGCCGGCACCGGACAAGGCAAGATCCTGCGCACGTTCCCGCTGGTGGGCGGCATCGACGTCGCCGGGCACGTCGTCTCATCCGCGGACCCGGCCTTCAAGGAAGGCGACGCGGTGCTCGTCACCGGCAGCGGCCTGAGCGAAACGCGCGATGGCGGCTACGGCGAATACGCGCGCGTCGAGGCGCGATGGACCGTCCCGCTGCCGCAAGGGCTGTCGCTGCGCGACAGCATGATCCTGGGCACCGCAGGCTTCACCGCGGCACTCGCGCTGCTGCGCATGACGGAAAACCGACAGACCCCGGCACTGGGTCCGCTCGCCGTGACCGGCGCGACCGGCGGCGTCGGTTCGCTCGCGATCGACATCTTCAGCAAGGCCGGCTACGAGGTCCATGCGGTCAGCGGCAAGACCGCGCATGCGGACTACCTGGCCGCCATCGGCGCCAGCCAGGTGCTCAGCCGCGACGCGCTCGCCACCGTGCGTCCCATGGAATCGATGCGCTTCGGCGGCGGCCTGGACAACGTCGGCGGACCGATGCTGGCCAGCCTGCTGGCCCAGACCGCGCCCTACGGCAACGTCGCGAGCGCAGGCCTTGCCGCCAGCCACGACCTGCCCGCCACGGTCATGCCTTTCATCATTCGCGGCGTGTCCCTGCTCGGCGTGGCCTCGGCCGGCACCGCGCGCGACATCCGCGAGGAAGTGTGGCGCCGCCTCGGCAGCGACTGGAAGCCGGCCCACCTCGATCTCATCTGCACGCGCGAAATCACGTTGCAACAATTGCCTGAAGCGTTCCCGGCCATGCTGGCGGGCGGCTCGCTGGGACGCACGTTGGTGCGCGTTTCCTGACGCGATCCCTTCTTTCGGCATCTTCCTGAACGCAAGCCGGCACACTACACTGGCACCGGGGCTCACTTGGACAACCACATGGCGCGCATCCTGATCGTCGACGATTCCCCGTCACAGCTGATGGGTATCCGTCGCATCGTCGAAAAACTCGGCCATCATGCGCTGACCGCCGAGGACGGCGCGGCCGGCGTGGAGGCGGCCAAGCGCGAATTGCCCGACCTGATCCTGATGGACGTGGTGATGCCGAACCTCAACGGGTTCCAGGCGACGCGCTCGATCACGCGCGAGGCCACGACCAGGCACATCCCCGTGATCCTGGTGACCACCAAGGACCAGGACACCGATCGCGTCTGGGGCATGCGCCAAGGCGCGAAGGCCTATCTGACCAAGCCTTTCAGCGAAAGCGAGCTGGCCGACGTGATCGTCAAGGTCATGGACGGCAGCACGCCCGAAACGCCGCCGCTGACCGCCGCCTAGCCGCGCCGCCAGTCGTCCGCGAACGCCTCGCGGATCTTCTCGTACGCCTCGCGTTGTTTGAGGTCGTGCGGGGTCGGCGCCTGCACTTCGATTTCGACGATCTGGTCGCCGTCCTTGCCCAGCGTGCCGCCGGGCAGTCCGCGACCGCGCAGGCGCAGCTTGCGGCCGGCTTCCGAATCCGGCGGGATCTTGAGGTCCACCGAACCACCCAGCGTCGGCACGTTGATCGTGGCGCCCAGTGCGGCTTCCCACGGCGCGACCGGCAGCACGTGGACGATGTTGCGGCCGTCGACCTCGAATTTCGGATGCGCGGCATATTCGATCTCCAGCAGCAGATCGCCGCCATGCGTGCCCTGCCCGGCCAGCCGGATCACCTGGCCCTGGCGCACGCCTTTCGGGACGCGGATGTCGAGCGTCTTGCCGTCGAGCGCGATGCGCACGCTGTCGCCGCGATAGACCGCCTCCAGTGGTACGGCCAGCTTGGCTCGCGTGTCGGCGCGCGGTTGCGGACCGCGCCCGGGCTGCTGCTGCCCGAACCCACCGCCACGGCGGCGCCCGAACAATTCTTCGAAGAAATCGCTGAAGCCACCGCCCGCACCCCCCCCGGCGAAGACTTCGTCGTAATCGAACCCGCCCTGCCCCTGCTGGCCGAACCCGCCCGGCGGCGCCTGCACCTCATCGCCAGGCCGGTAGCCGCGCGTGCGCAGCTGGTCGTAGGCCTTGCGCTTCTGCGGATCGCGCAGCGCCTCATAAGCCTCGTTGATGGCCTTGAATGTTTCCTCGGCGCCGGATTCCTTGCTGACGTCGGGATGGTACTTGCGCGCCAACCGGCGGTAGGCGGTCTTGATCTCCGCCTCGCCGGCGTTGGGCTCGACCCCGAGGGTCTGGTAGTAGTCCGTGAACTGCATTGCGATCCTTCCAACAAAAAAACCACGGCCCGCATCGGACGTGCAGGCCGTAGTGTAGCCGTCGCGCCAGCGATGCTGGCCAGCCAGGCATCCGGTACGGATTTTCAAGACCGCCTTGACGCTGCCTTAGCGATCTCCGTCTAAACTTCGTTCATCCAAAGGAGAACCCCCCATGCCCATCCAGGTCGGCGATCGTGTGCCGGAAGTCGCTTTGCAACGCATCAAGGACGGTGTCCAGACCATCGACACGGCCACCATCTTCAGCGGCAAGAAGGTCGTCCTGTTCGCGGTCCCGGGAGCCTTCACTCCCACATGTTCGGAACGGCATCTGCCGGGCTTCGTCGAGCATTTCGACGCATTCCGTGACAAAGGCATCGAGGTCGCCTGCATGGCGGTCAACGATCCGTTCGTGATGCAGGCCTGGGGCGAGAGCCAGCACGTGCCCGACGGCCTGCTGATGCTGGCCGACGGAAACGGCGAGTTCACCCGCGCGCTGGGCCTGGAAATGGATGCCAGCGCCTACGGCATGGGCACGCGCGCCAAGCGCTTCGCGCTGTACGCCGAGGA
>Ga0070668_100003564_pt1 | contig 11479 bp, 8 predicted proteins | sample KBSS43metaG_FD_64661 | JGI IMG/M metagenome (GOLD analysis project Ga0070668, IMG submission 64661) | Switchgrass rhizosphere microbial communities from Kellogg Biological Station, Michigan, USA - KBS S4-3 metaG | ecosystem: Host-associated > Plants > Roots > Rhizosphere > Soil ... | reverse complement strand
CCCGCCGCTGCCGGCCCGCACCACCGTCGCCGGCCTGGTCCCGCCGGAACCCCCGCCCTCGGCCACCTGGATCCCCGTCGGCGTCGGCGGCCCGGACTGCACGGCCATCGGCCTCGACCTGTTCCGCGGCGGCCGGCACCTGCTCCTGGTGTCCGGGCCCGCCGAATCGGGCAAGACCACGGCGGCGGCGGTCGTCGCCGCGTCGCTGCGCCGCGTGGGCATCGGGGTGCTCGCCGTCGCCCCGCCCCGGTCTCCGCTGGCGCGGCTGCTGCCGGACGACCCGGGTGTCCGCGTGCTCACGGACGTGACCATCAAGGACGCGGACCTGCGCGAGGCGGCGGCGACCTTCGGCGACAGCCCGTACACCGTCGTCCTCGACGACGCCGACCACGTCACCCTGCTGCCCACGCAGGAAGGGTTCACGGATGCGCCCACCCTGCTGGACGAGATCAGCCGACCGGGTGCCCGCGGCCGTCAGGCGCTCGTGCTCACCGCGGACGCGACGCCGTTGCTGGGCGGTTTCCCCGGCCCGCTGGTCCGCCTGGTCAATGCGGCACTCACCACCGGTGCGCGGCTCGTGCTCACGCCCGCCGACCGCGCCGTGGCCGTCGCCCACCACCTGACGCTGGACGTGGACCAGTACTTCACCGGCCCACCTGGCCGAGGTTATCTCGCCACCCACCGCGACCCGGTCCTGCTGCAGGTCGCTTCGCCGGATCGGGAGGAACCGAGTCGTGGCAACGAATTTCAGCTGTGACACCGAAGTGGTGGCCAGGACCGCGCAGGAACTCGAGCACGTGCACTCGGCGATGAGTTCGGCCGGTGACTGGTCGCGCGGTGGCCTCGACGGGGTGGGCGGCGAGGAGATTCACGCCGCGCTGAGCAGATTCGACGAGGTCGTGAGCCGGTCGCGGCAGGAGATCACCGACGCGCTGCGGCAAGCGGCGAACCGCTTCACCGCGCTCGTCGACGGCGAGTTCCGGCTGGACCAGGAGCTCGCCGCCAAAACGCCGACGGACAAGTAGGAGGAAATCATGGTGGATGTCAACATCGGCTACGACGGCCTGCACCGCGCGGGCGCGCAGCTGAAGTCCGGTCAGGCCGAGATGGGCGAGAAGCTCAAGAGCCTCAAGTCGATGATCGACCAGCTCGTCACCGGGGAGTTCCGCACGCAGCTGGCGTCCGGCAAGTTCCAGGACTCCTACCAGCAGTGGACGACCGGTGCGCAGAACATGCTGACCGGCCTGGAAGGCATGGGCGAGTTCCTCAACCAGGTGGTACGGGAACACCAGGAGCTGGACAACAAGCTGGCGGGTGGCGCCGCCCGGTAGCGCGGCGTGGACAACTGGCACGTCCTGGACCTCGAGAAGGATCCGGTTCCGGGCGACGCCACACGGGTCCGGGCACTGGCGGCCGGGCTACGCCGCCAGGCCGAGCTGGCACGCGAGCACAGCAAGCGGCTCGGTGAGCTGGCGGACGGTCACGAACAGCTCAAGATGCGTGGCGACTACGCACCGGAGTACCTGCGGGTGCTGCTCTCACTGCCACCCGGAGCCGCCGGCCTCCACGGCGCCTATTCGGCCTGCGGCGATGCGCTGTCCGGGTACGCGAACGACCTCGCGCTGGCACAGGGGAACGCGAGAGCCGCGCTCGCGCGTGGCGAGCAGGCCGACGCCGGCTACCGCGCCGCGTTGAACCAGTTCCGTTCGGTGGTACCGGTCGGTGTCACGGGCCCCGGCGTGTGGCGTGGTCTCGATGAACGGACCGCGTTGGCTTACAGCCAGGGGCTCCCCGTCGGCCAACGCGAGTACGCCCTCGGACTGGGTCGGTACGCGGGTCAGCAGGAGGAGGTGCGGCAGCAGGCACGGAAGGCAGTCCTGCGTGCTGCGGAGGTACACCAGGCAGCCGTCCGGACCTGTGTCGGGAAGATCCAGGACTGTCTGGCCAAACTCCGGCACGGGGTCGGTGACGTCATCGGTGACGCGCTGCGTGGCCTGGGCGACACGGTCGACAACGCACTGGACGTCGCCGGCGACGTGGCGAACAAGGCACTGGACGCCGGCGGCGACGTGGCCGGCACGGCACTCGGCCGGCTCGGCGCGCTGACCGGCATCGACGCGCTCTCGACTCTGGGCGACCAGATCACCGACACGATGGACGACGCCGGAGACACGGCAGACGACGCAGCCGACGAGACCGGCGACGAAGCCTCCGACACAGCGGACGACGTCGCCGACGAGGTGGATCCCGACGAGAACGACGACGACAGTGACGACTCCCACGGCGAGGAGCCGGGCGAGGAGGAAACCGACGATGGCCCGAGCGAGTGGGACAACGTCGAGGAAAACCGCGATCAAGTGCCGGACCGGGAGACGATCAACGCGGATGAGCGCCGGGACCACATCCTGGACGGGGATGAATTCGATCCGGAAAGCGGAGGCCACCGCTACGGCACGCGACGGCCGAACAAGACCGAGTTTCCCGAGCGCTGGGACGATGACGACGCCATCATCGAGAGAATCGAAGACGTGGCCAAGAATCCGGACCAACCGCCCAGGCAAGGGCCGAACGGCAATTGGGTGGCACAGGGCACGCGGGACGGGGTGCGCATGAAGGTGATCATCCGGCCGGACGGCACGATCAGGACCGCGCATCCGACCAGCGGCGATGGCGTGGTCAAAAACGACAGGTACGGTAATCCGCATCCCAAGCCTTTCGAGTTCTGACCGGGAAGATCGACATGACCATTGACCGGGACCAGTTGTACGACGGCACGAAGGACCTGCTCGAGCGGCTGGCGGACCGGCTGCCGGAGCAGGACCTCGAAACCTTGCGATCGCTGCACGACGTCGGCGAACCGATCCACCTGCTGGACTACCTGTGCGCCGGCTTGGTCCGATGGCGGACCGGGATCACCCAGGCGGAGCGGGACGCGCTCGCGGTGCTGGTGAGCGATCTGGTGATCCCTGAGGGGGAGTACTCCTATCTCGACGCCCCGGACCGGACGCTGGCCGCGCTCAACGTGGTGACCTGAGCCGCACCCCGGCGGCGAGTAGCGCCTGGCACCGAGAAAACGGCGGCGACCGCGCCGGCTACGTCGCCGGCCGACTTCGTCAAGAGCTCCTTGTGCCGCACGGCATCGAAGTGTGTGTCGGCGACCGGCCGGGTGTGCCGGACGGTGAAGTCCCGCACGTCGCGTAGCACGAACGCCGGTACCTCCGAGGCCCGCTGCGCGTCGCAGTCGCGGAACCTGGCGCCGTCGACGTCATCGAGCACGAATGCGGGGCGTAGGTCCGGCGCGGCGAACCTGACCTCGATGCCCGCCGGCTCGATTCGCCTGGCGTGGCGGAGATAGAGGCCGTATGCGGGCAGCACGCCGAACATCGCGGGCTCGGGCGGCAGATCCGGGCCGAGCAGGTTCAGCAGCATCCCGATGGCACGCTCACCGGAGCGGCTACCGTGAGCTTCGCCGAGGTCGGGTCCGCTGCTGCGGCTGCGGTGCTTTCCTCAACGACCCGGCCGCCTCGACGACCTCTCCCGGACCTGATCGAGGTCGCCCGCCGGCACGACTGCCTGGTCATGGTCGACGAGGCCCATGCGCTCGGCACCGTGGGTGAGCGGGTTTCGGCACCCGGGACCACTTCGGCCTGCCCCGCTCCAGCGTGGACATCTGGCGGCCTGCTGTGGGTGCGTCCGCGGACCGGACGGCGCTGCGGAGGATCAGGAACAGGGCGGGGTGTACGGGATGCCGGGCAGGTAGTTCGCCCACTGTGCCTCCGTGATCCGCGGCTGGGCGACGGCGCAGATCCGGGCGGCGACCGCCTCTTCGTCGGTGTCCCAGAGCCGGACGGTCTTGTCGGTGCCCGCGGTGACGACCGTGCGCCCGTCGGGACTGAAACCGACCGAGTTGACGCGGTCCGTGTGACCGGTGAGTGTCGCTCGGAGACCTGGCGCGCGGGGGTCGGCGATCGTCCACAGAGTGGCTGTCGTGTCGTAGCTGGCAACTGCCAAGCGGTGGCCGTCGGGGCTGAAGGCGACGGAGCTGACGGTGTTGCTGTGGCCCTCCGCCGATGACAGCAGCTCGGCGCGCCGCGGATCGGCGAGCGACCACAGCCGGGCGGCGTGCCCTGCGCCCGTCGCCAGGAGGCGGCCATCCGGGCTGAACTCGACGTCGTGCACCGTGTCGGGCTGATCGGGCAGAACGGCAAGAGCCGCTGGGGCTCGTGCGTCGGTGACGTCCCATAGGCGTGCGGCGCGATCGGAGCCCCCGGCGGCCAGCGCGTGCCCGTCCGGGCTGAATGCGAGCGAGAAAACCCGGTCACTGTAAGGAATGACGGCGAGCGGTGGTTGATCGGTCGTCAAGTCCCACAGGCTGACCGAATCGGTGTCGCCCGCCGCCACTACGTGACCGTCCGGGCTGATCGCGACGGCGAAGGCGTTCTCGCCGGGAACGGTCAGCACGCGCAGCAGCGTCGGGTGGGCCGGGTCGTCCAGCCGCCACAGGCGCACGGTCCGGTCCAGGCTCGCCGTGGCCAGGACGCGGTTGTCCGGGGTGAACGCGGCGTCGACCACGCCGTCGGTGTGCCCGTGCAGCGTCGCGGCCGATGCCGGGTGCTGCCGGTCCGCGACGTTCCACAGGCGGGCGCTCTGGTAGCTGGCGGCCGCCACCAGCCGGCCGTCCGGGCTGGGCACGGCCTCGATCACCGGTCCGTAGTGGCCGCCGAGGACGGGTCCGCCGATGTCCCAGAGGCGGGCGGTGGTGTCCCGGCCCGCGCTGGCGAGGGTGCGCCCGTCGGGGCTGAACACCACCGAGTAGACGGTCTCGGTGTGGCCGGCGAGCGTGACCGGCTCGCCCGGGAACGCGGGGTCATCGACGTCCCAGAGCCGGACGGTGAAGTCGTAGCTGCCGGTCGCGACGGTCCGCCCGTCCGGGGAGAAGGCCACGGCGGCGATGCCGCTGGTGTGGCCGGTCAGCGCGGCGAGCGGACGAGGCTGCGGGGTCGTCAGGTCCCACAGGCGCAGGGTGTTGTCGAACCCGCCGGTCGCCAGTTCCCGCCCGTCCGGGCTCACCGCGGCGGCCAGCACGCGGTCGGTGTGGCCGGTGAGCACGGCCGACGGGCGCGGCGCGGCGGGGGTGGTGACGTCCCAGAGCCGGACGGTGGTGTCGGCGCTGGTGCTGACCAGGGTGTGGCCGTCGGGGGTGAACACCACCGCGCTGACGTCACCGGTGTGGCCGGTGAGCGTGGCCACCGTGGCGCCGGATCCCGGGTCCCACAGGCGCACGGTGTCATCGGTGCCCGCCGAGGCGAGGAGCCGGCCGTCGGCGCGGAACGCGAGCCGACGCACCCCACCGGTATGGCCGCTGAGCACGAGCGTCGGACGCGGTCGCGCAGGATCGGTGACGTTCCACAGCCGGATCCCGCCGTCAGCGCCGGCGGTGGCAAACAGGGTGCCGTCCGGGGAGAAGGCGGCGGCGAGGACGCCGCCGTGCGCCAGGTTGTCGATCGTGGAGGCCACGCGCGGGTGGTGCGGGTCCGCGGTGTCCCACAGCCTCGTCGTGGCGTCGGTACCGGCGGTGGCGAGCAGCCGGCCGCCGGGATGGAAGACGGCGGCGTACACCGCGCTGGTGTGGCCGGGCAGGCGAGTCGAATAGGGCGTCGCGAACGTGCTCAGCAGGGCACCGCGGGCCTGGGCGGTCGGAGTCAGCCGGTAGGCGGCGAGGCCCAGCTGCGCGGCCAAGGCCGGATCGCTCGACCGTAGCGCGGTGCTGTCCCCGGCCACCTTTGCCGACAGTGCGGCGTCGCGCTGCTCGCGAGTCGTGCCCAGGCTCTTGACGGCGACCCCGGTCGCACCGACCGCGATGACCAGCAGCAGGAGCAGCGCCGCGACGAGCCGCCGCAGCCGGCTGGTCCGGCGCCGTCGCGCCGACTCTTCCTCCTGCGCCGCGGCCGTGGAAGCGGCCAGGAACTCCCGGGCCGGCTCGCCTGGAGCGGTGGACTCGCCGGCGGCGCGCGCCCACTCCGTCGCCACCGCCAGCCGCGTACCCCGGTAGAGCGCCGCCGGATCCCGCCCTTCGCGTTGCCAGGTCGCGGCGGCTTCCTCGAGCCGACGGCCGGTCACCAGGCCCGTCCGGTCGGCGTCCAGCCAGCTGTGCAGCAGCGGCCACGCCGACAGCAGTGCCTCGTGGCTGAGCCGGACCACGTCCCGGTCCGCGGTGATCAGCCGCGCGTCGATGAACAGGTCGAGCACCTCGCGGACGTCGGCGGGCTGGGAGACGATGGGCACCTCACGCCGCGTGTCGGCGGTGTCGGGCGCGACGTGCACCAGGCTGAGGAACAGCCGGTGGGCAAGGACCTGCTGCGGCTCGGTGAGCGACTCGTACACCGCGGTGGCGGTGGCGGCCACCGCGCCGTCGATCCCGCCGACCGCGGAGTAGCCGGCGATCGTGAGGCGCCGGCCGTCGCCGTGGCGCCAGGTGGCGTACAGGGCGTGCGACAGCAACGGCAGCCCACCGGCCTCGCGGTGCCCACTGCGCGGGGTCATTTCGCTCAGCAGCAGGTCCGCCAGCCCGTCTTCGACGTCCACGCGCGCCCGGCGGGCGGGCTCGAGGATGGCCCGGCGCAGTTCGTCGTCGGTCATCGGGCCCAACGCCAGCTGATCGGCACGCACCGCGGCCACCAGTTCCGGGTACCGCAGCACGTGGCCGTAGAAGTCCGCGCGGAGCCCGAGCACGATCGTCCGCCCGGCCTCGGCAGCGGCCGCGAGCGCGGCGACGAACCGGTCCCGTTCGCCGTCGTCGCGGCAGGCGGTGAAGATCTCCTCGAACTGGTCGACGACCAGCACGTCGCTCGAGCCGGCCGGCACTTCCTCGGGGTGCGCGCCCGGTGTCCGCAGCTCGACCACCTCGCCGTCGGACCGCAGAGCCGGCACGAGCCCTGCGCCCAGCAGCGAAGACTTGCCCGAGCCGGACGGCCCCACCACGACATGCGGACCGCAGCTCGCCCGGACGCTCTTCACCAGGCGCCCGACGATCTCTTCGCGGCCGAAGAACCAGTCGGCGTCCTCGGGCCGGAAGCTGGCGAGCCCTCGGTAGGGCTGGGGCCCGGCGGGCCGGGGCCCCGGCGTCCGGCGCACCCGGCGCCAGGCCGCGAGCCACTCCGCCACGTCGTCTTCGGCGCTCACCCCGCAGACGGCCAGCACTTCCACGAGCAGGTCCTGCGAGGCGGGCGAGGGCAGCCCGCGCCCGGAGAACCAGTCGCCGATCGTCGTGTGCGCGCCACGCACCCCGGTCTCGGCTGCGACCTGCCGGATGGACAGGCCGCGGCTCTCGCGCAGGCGGGTCAGTTCGCGGGAGAAGTCCTGCCGGGTGTGGATCGCGCCGGGCTCGGCGCGGCTCGTGGGTTCGGACACCGGACTCCCGGACGTTCGCGCTGGCACCGACCGACCGATGCTAGGAGGGCCGTTCGGACCGGACGTACCGCTGGACGGGTTCGCCCGGCCACCCGTCCGGGTTCCGTCCGGACAACTCTCTTCGCCTTCCGCAGGACCCGGGCGGCCCCGACTATCGGTGGCACGGCGTTCCACCGACCGGAGGGCGGGAAATGCACGAAAACCGTGACAGGCGTCGACGGCTGATCGGCGGGTACCTGGTGCTCGCCCTGGTGGCCGGGGTGCTGACCGTCGTCACCACTGCCGCACCTGCCGCCGCGAAACCCTCCGGGATCGTCCAGGACCCCGGCTTCGAGCTGCAGCGCGACCGGTGGGCGGTGGCGGCGCCGTGGCAGACCGAGGGCCCGGAGTTCCGTGGCATCGACCAGAACCTCGGCCTGCAGAAGACCGGCAGGCAGAACGGGTTCATCCGTGCCTCGCACACGTGGAACGCCTTCACCCAGCGGGTACCGGTCCGACCGAGCACCCAGTACACGCTGACCGGCTGGGTCCACCCGTCGGGCAACTTCGCCACCGGCCGGTTCGGCGTGCGCGCGGCCGACGGCCGCACCACGGTCGCCGAGGCCCGCTTCGGCGCCCGCCCCCAGGGTTCGAACGCCTACCAGCACCTCGAGGTCACGTTCGACTCCGGCACCAACCAGTACCTCACGATCTTCATCGGCTACACCGGCCCAGGCACCGACTCGTGGGTGCAGTTCGACGACATCGATCTCGGCGGGATCTACACCAACTGGGCGGGGTACGTGGTGCCCGGCAGCCCGGAGAACTACGCCCCGTTCGACGCCGTCACGGCCGTGTGGCGGGTACCCACGTTCACCTGCCACGAAGGCAACGAGAACCTGGGTGTGTGGGTCGGCCTGGACGGCCTGGACACCAGCGCCACCGAAAGCCTCGTCCAGGTGGGCACCGACAGCCGATGCGGCCCGGATTCCTCGGGCCGTGCGGCGTTGCAGCACTCCGGGTTCTGGGAGGTGGTCGACGGGGGCACCGACTCGAACGCCCAGCCCATCTTCGGGTTCATCGCCGCCGGCGACGAGGTGAGCGCGAGCATCGTGCGCAAACACGACGATCCCGCGACTTACCTCGTGACGTTCGGCAACCTGACCCGCCACTGGACCGCTCCGTCGATGTCTTTCCGCGCGGCGAGCGCGCGAGCGGAAAGCGCGGAGATCGTCATCGAGCGGCCCCACACCGAACCGTTCGGTTCCTCTTGGCCGATCGGATTCTCGGTGCCGTTCCGATACGTGACCGTGAACGGCGCCACTCTCGACTTCTACCGCCTCATCCCCGACGTCGCCGTCAACGACGACCGGACCTGGACCTACCGCCCGGCCGGCCTCCAGCACGTCAACGGGTTCAGCAGTTTCACCGTCGGCGCGTCCCCGCGTTAGCGCGGGGGCCCGGTGCGCCGGTTCCGTGACCTCCTCGAGCTCCAGCGGCCGGCGGCGGACGTCAGCGCCAACGCGCTCAGCTCGGCGGCGGGCACCAGAAGCAGCCGCAGCGAGTCCAGGGCCGGCCCCGGCGGGACGCACAACGTGATCACGAGAATTCCGATGGCGAGCGACAGTAAAACGGCCGCGGCGTGTCGTCGATCCTGATTCATGACAAACACGTGCCATCCGCAGCCCTCCCATCTTCCGGTGTTCGGGGCCGAACTCGAGGAATACCCGATCGGGGGAATGTTGCGCCGAACGTGTTAATTCACTGAGCTTCAGGGAGAAAGTGCCCGCCTCGGCGCACTTACCGGCAAATCCAGCAGACGGCTTGATGGAGGGAATCCTGTGACGCTGGCCGACAGTCGCTCCGCACTGGACGAAAGACATGAAGCGTATGGACAAGACGTGGTCACGTTCACCGCGGCGCAAACCACCGAGGAACGGAACCGGGCGTTCGCGGTCATCGTGGCGGCGCACCGGGACGCGTTGCTGCGCTTCTGTTCCTTGAAGCTGAACGGTGACGAGGACGCCGCCGAGGACGCGGTCGCGGAGACTTTCGCCCTGGCCTGGGTCGGGCTGCGCGACCTCAGAAAGCCGAGGACCGTGCGGAAATGGCTGTTCACCGTCGCCAACCGGCGGTGCCTGCGGATCCTGCGGCTCCGATCGCGCGAAATACGGGAGGTGCCGGAAGCCGTGCTGGACAAAGCGAGCCGGCGCGCCGACGCCGGAGACCAGGACCGCGAAGGCAGCTTGGCGTGGCTGGACCTGCTCGTGGCCATGCTCCCTCCCGCGCAGCAGCGGTTCCACGACCTGTGCTTCCGGCAGGGATTTCGCGGTGTGCGGCTGGCCGCCGCCCTCGGCGAGGCACCCGACGACCGCGCGAAGGTGGACAAGAGGGTCCACCGCCACGTGACCTGGCTCCAAGCGGCCCTCGAAGCCGAGATCGTGGTCCGCGAGGCCCAGTACGGGCTGCCCTGTCGGGTGTTGACGGGCATGCTGGAGGCCGCCGGTCATGTCGTCCGGCCGTCGGAGGTCATGCCGGTGGCGCTGGGCCGGAAGGTGATCGACCACATCGGCAAGTGCCGGAAGTGCGGCGACGACCTCAAACGCGGCCGAGTCCGGTACAGCCCCTTCGTCCTGCTGCCCATCCTCGCCGCCTGGGGGCTGATCGAGCGGCCCGGTTCCGGGGTGCGGCCCGCGTCGTTCGCGGTGGCGGAGGCCGGAGAGGTGCACTTCGAGGAGCGGCCGCCGCGCCCGGACCGGGCGACGCGGGGGAAGCGTCGACGAACACTCGTTCGCTCGGTGGCGGTCGGTCTGTTCGCGATCATCGTCCTCATCCTGGTGTTGACCGTCCGCACGGAAAACAGCGGCGGTGACTCCGGTTTCTCTGTCTTCCAGCGGCCGGACCCGGCCGCACCGGGACAATCGGCCACGGCGCCGGACGGGACCAACCGACCCGGATCGCCCGGCGCCCGCGGAGACGGCGGAGACGGCGGCCGCGGTGACGGGGAGGTGGTCACGCCGGATCCGTCGTTCCCCGGTACAAATGCGGCCGAACCTGCGCCCGGCGGGCCGGCGGCTCCACCGCCGCCGCCCGGAGTGCTGGCCGTGGCGCCCACGTCGGTGAACTTGCCGCTCTACGCGACCACGGCGACCGTCACGGTGTCCGCCGGCAGTGCCATGTCGTGGACGGCCTCCGCCACCGACCCGGCAGTCTCGGTCACGCCCGCCGCAGGAGACGTCGAAGCCGGCCGGACCAGGCCGATCAAGCTCACCGTGAACCGCAGTGCCATGGCGAAGCCCGGCACGGGACTCGTCGTCACCTCCTCCACCGGCCAACGGGTGACAGTGCCCGTGCACTGGCCGACACCGGGCAAGGTGGGGGTCACCACCCCGCGGATCGACCTCGGCGCCCAGGGCGCCGCCGCGACGTTCAGCGTCACGGCGGCGAACGGGAACCTCAACTGGTCGACCGGCTCTCCGCACCCGGCCGTGACTGTCAGCCCGGCCGGCGGCACACTCACTGCCGGCAAGGGCGCACTGGTGACGGTGCGGCTGGCCCGGCCGATCAGCACGGGGGGCGACGTGCCGCTCCGCGTGACAACGCCGGACGCCCAGCAAGTCACCGTGCTGGTGCACTGGCTGGCCACCCCGGGAACGTTGCGCACCAGCACCAACGCCGTGCACATCGGCGCATCGGACAGCACCGCGCGGTTCACGGTCGGGGTCTCCAGTGGCACGAACACCTGGACGGCCACGCTGTCGGCACCGGGCTGCACCGCACCCACCTGCCGCCTGGCCATCTCGCGGACTTCGGGCTCGGGCACCGCGGAAATCACCGTGACGTTGTGGCCGCACCCGTCCTCGGCCGACCCGGCAGCGCACGCGCGCGGGCGGATCACCCTGACCACCCCGGACGGCCAGCGCCTCACCGTCGACGTGACTTGGGATCCCTACGAGCCTGGATGAGCCGCCCTTCGGGCAACGTTCGCGGAGATGGCGGGCCGGTGCGCCACCGGCCCGCCATCTCCGCGGCACTCCAGCTTCGTGGCGGGAAACGCGCTTCGCCGTCCCGGAGGTCGTCGGTGAAGCGG
>Ga0070668_100003563_pt1 | contig 11479 bp, 10 predicted proteins | sample KBSS43metaG_FD_64661 | JGI IMG/M metagenome (GOLD analysis project Ga0070668, IMG submission 64661) | Switchgrass rhizosphere microbial communities from Kellogg Biological Station, Michigan, USA - KBS S4-3 metaG | ecosystem: Host-associated > Plants > Roots > Rhizosphere > Soil ... | reverse complement strand
GATGACCGGCGAGCGAGGCGGCTTCGGAAGCAACGCCTTCCATCATGCAACCGTCACCGCAGACGGCGTAGATGTTGTAGTCGAAGATTTCAAAACCTGGTTTGTTGTATCGGTTGGCGAGCCATTTTTGGGCAATGGCCATGCCAACGCTGGTCGCGACACCTTGGCCGAGCGGGCCGGTGGTGGTTTCCACTCCCGACACCCAATGATATTCCGGATGGCCTGGCGCTTTGCTGTCGAGTTGCCGAAACCGGCGAATATCGTCCAGCGTGACCGATGGATGTCCGAGATTTTCATACTCGGCGTTCACCGCCTGGACGCCGGTAAGGTGAAGAATGGACCAGAGCAGCATGGAGGCATGGCCGTTCGAGAGGACGAACCGATCGCGGTTAGGCCAGATCGGGTCCTGTGGATCAAAACGCATGACGCGATTCCAAATGGTATAAACCAGCGGGGCCAGCGCCATTGGCGTACCGGGATGCCCCGATTTCGCCTGCTGGACTGCGTCGATGGAAAGCGTGCGGATCGTGTTGATCGCTAACTGAGTAATTTCCTCATCGGTCATGATTTCCTCCCTGTCGTTTTCGCGTCCTCGTTTTGTGTCTCCAGGGCGGCCACCTTGTGCAACCGTCGTAGGTGTCGGCCGGCGTTGGTGAATTTGGCGGCGAGAAAAGTTTGAACCAAGTCCCACGCGAGTTCCGGGCCTTCGATGCGCCCGCCCAAACAAATGACGTTGAGGTTGTCGTCCTCAACGCCTTGCTTCGCCGAAAAATGGTCCTCAATCAGACAAGCGCGGACCCCTCTAATTTTGTTCGCGCAAACCGATGCGCCGACACCGCTGCCGCAAACTGCCACGCCACGATTCACCGTTTCAGCAGCCACTGCCTGCCCAAGTGGAATGACAAAATCGGGATAATCATCCTCGGGCGTTAACTGGTGGGCACCAAAGTCCACAACCTCGTGGCCGGCGGATTTCAGTCGGACGACTAATTGCTCTTTCAATGGAAACCCGCCGTGATCGGTGGCAATTCCTACACGCATAACTTGTCCTTCGTCGCCGCTGTTTCCAGCTTTGTTGCTGCCGCGCTGTCGGCAAATATCAGGGCGTTATCGCAGCGGATTCGTCCGGCAGGAATCGTCACATCCCGGTTTAGCAGGCGCACTATCATGTCTGCCTTCTCAAAGCCGGTGACCACCCACAACACACGTCGAGAACGATTAATCAGCGGATACGTTAGCGTCAGGCGGCGCCGTTTCTGATAAATACCGGTCGGCGCGACATCCGTGTCGGTGACATCAAGGACCGGATCACCGGGAACGAGCGACGCGGCGTGTCCATCCGGGCCAAGTCCCAGGTGCACGAGGTCTAGTACCGGCGGCGTTCCGGCAATCTCGTTAAGAGTTTTAGCATACAGCCTGGCTGCTACGTCGAGATCGGGCGATTCGACCGGCATGGCGTAGATTTGTTCAGCCGGAAGTGATGCGTGCGAGAGCAAGCTCTCGCGCAGGTGAGTGAGATTTCGGTCCGGGTCACCCGCTGGCGCAACGCGCTCGTCCACCTGTATGACATGAACATCTTTCCAGGGAACTTCTTCATTGGCGAGAGCGCGGAGCATTTGCCATGGGGTGCGACCGCCGCTGACAGCCACGATGAAACGTCCGCGCGCTGCCACCGATGCGCGAGCCTCCGCCGCGATAAATTTCGCCGCTGATTGGGCGGCTAAATCGGCGTTCGCAAGAACTTGAATTTTCATCGCGTTTCTAACTCGACTGCACTGGATTTTGCCAGCCTCCGGGCGGTGACACTTTCTGATCGACCTCACCCGGTCCCCAGCTACCGGGCTCGTATTCATAGACCGGCGTGCCGGCCTTCAACACTGGATCGACGATCCTCCAGGCTTCTTCGACATAGTCTTCCCGAGCAAACAGGCTGGCGTCTCCGGCCATCGCATCCCCGAGCAGGCGTTCGTAGGCATCCATCTCTTTAGCGATCGGACGATGGCTCGCCAAAAGTTCCACGGATTGGCTCGTTTTATCATCCGATGCCATGACATTCACACCGAAGGCCAGCATGACATCGGGACTGATGCGAAACCGGCAATAGTTAGGCTGCAGGTCGAAGCCTTGATACATTGTCGGAGGTTGATGCAGTTGGACAAAGACTTCGGTGCAAGTTACAGGCAGGCATTTTCCTGTTCTGATGAAAAAGGGAACGCCTCGCCAACGCCAGGAATCGATCTCCAATTTGAGTGCCGCAAAAGTTTCCACCTGTGAGTTCGACGCGACTCCCTTTTCGTTTCGATAATTGCGGAACTGTCCGCGCACTACATTTTTTTCCTCCAAAGGGCGAATCGCGCTGAGCACTTTTGCCTTTTCGTTCCGCACCGATTCACTGTCGGTTCGCACCGGAGGCTCCATTGCCAGGTTAGCCACCACCTGGAAGAGATGGTTTTGGACCACGTCGCGGATAGCTCCGGTTTGATCGTAGAAAGCGCCTCGGCCCTGAACACCGAAGTTCTCAGCCATCGTGATCTGGACACTCTCGATATGATGGCGATTCCATAATGGTTCGAATAAAGCGTTCGAGAATCGAAAGAAGAGCATGTGATGCACGGGGCGCTTTCCCAGATAATGGTCGATGCGAAAGATTCTGTTTTCATCGAAAGAGCTGAGTAAAATGCCGTTGAGCTGTTTCGCGCTGGCGAGGTCGTGACCGAATGGCTTCTCCACAATGACTCGCGCTTGGTGCGCGAGACAACCGGACTTACCGAGTTGCTCCACCACGGTGCCGAATAGCACGGGCGGGATGGCAAGATAAAACGCCGGTCGATGAGCCGAACCAAGCGTTTTGCAGATGGCTTGGAACGTTGCAGGATCATTGTAATCGCCGTCGACGTAGCGCAGTAATCCGCTCAATTTTTGGAATGCGGCCGGATCAAGTCCGCCGTGTTTTTCAAGGCTGTCTTTCGCCCGGGCTTTGAATTGATCGAGATTCCAGCCTGACTTGGCCACGCCGAGCACCGGAACGTCAAGGTTCCCGCGTTTCAACATTGCCTGGAGCGCCGGAAAAATCTTTTTGTAGGCCAGGTCGCCGGTAGCTCCAAAAAACACGAAGGCGTCGGAGTGGTTCTGACTCATGACATTTTAGTCACTGATTTCTCCAGGTGCCCGCCAAAGCCAAAGCGCATCGCTGAAAGCAACCTGTCGGCATAGTCTGCTTCACCACGCGACGAAAAACGCTCGTACAAAGCGGTCGTTAACACCGGTACCGGCACGCCTTCATCGATGGCCGCCTTAATGGTCCAACGCCCTTCCCCGGAATCGGAAACTCGGCCGCCGAACTTCGCAAGCTGTGTATCTGTCGCCAGCGCAGTCGCGGTTAGATCCAGTAACCACGAGGCGATGACGCTGCCGCGCCGCCAAACTTCCGAAATATCAGCGAGGTTGAACTCATACTGGTAGTGCTCGGGATCGCGCAACGGTGTGGTCTCCGCATCCACTTCACTCTTGCTCTTCCCCGCGTCAGCGGCTTTCAGAATGCCGATACCCTCGGCGTAAGCAGCCATGATTCCGTATTCGATGCCGTTATGGATCATTTTCACAAAGTGCCCGGCGCCGTTAGGTCCACAATGCAAGTAACCTTGTTCGGCCGTGCCCCCGAGTTTCTCGCGCCCCGGCGTCCGCGGCACGTTGCCGATGCCCGGCGCAAGCGTGGCAAAGATTGGATCCAAGCGTTGAACTATCTCCTCATCTCCACCGATCATCATACAATAACCACGCTCCAGGCCCCAGATGCCGCCGCTCGTGCCGACATCGACATAGTGAATACCTAACGAGCGCAGTCCTTTCGCGCGTTCTATGTCATCCACGTAGTAGGAGTTGCCGCCGTCGATAATGATATCGCCATGTTTTAGCAGCGGTGATAGCTCGCCGATCGTCTCATCGACCACCGCCGCCGGAACCATCAGCCAGATCGCGCGCGGCCGGTCGAGCTTCATTACCAGGTCGGCCAGCGAAGTAGCTCCGATTGCACCTTCTTTAACGAGATGTTTGACCGAATCAGGTGAACGGTCGAACACCACGCATTCCTGTCCATTCTTCAATAGCCGGCGGACCATGTTTGCGCCCATTCGTCCAAGACCAATCATTCCGATTTGCATAGTTAACTCCTTTCTTTCCGAACGGATTGTTTATGAATCAAAATCCAAAGTCCGGAATAAGCGTGTTTGGAATTTTTGTTTCTGATCATTTGTCCATTGCTGCTCGCAGCCGGTTCATGGCTGCGATGACTCCTTTGCCGTCGCTAAAGATTGCCGACCCGGATACCAGAACGTTGGCCCCGGCATCAATCACCAGTGGCGCAGTCGTAGCGTCGATGCCACCGTCAACCTCCAAATCGCAGTCGCTCCTGACATCATCGATCATTTGTCGGACGCGCCGAATTTTTGGCAGCATCGTGTGGATGAAAGGCTGATGTCCAAAGCCCGGGTTAACAGTCATCACTAACACTTGATCCACGTCTTGGAGGATCTCTTCCAGCACTGTTGTCGGAGTTGCCGGATTTATTACTACGCCGACGCGTCTGCGCAGCGCTTTGATTCGTTGCACTGTGCGATGTAAATCATTGTTGCCCTCCCAATGCACAAGGAACGAATCCGACCCAGCCTCAGTAAATTCATCGAGGAAGAAGTCTGGGTTGGAAATCATCAGGTGCGTCTCCAGAGGCAGACGCGTTACCTGGCGAAGCGACTGAACGATTGGCGCGCCAATCGAAATGTTAGGCACGAAATGCCCATCCATTACATCGACGTGGATGCGATCGGCCCCGGCTTGCTCGGCTTCGCCAACTTGTTTGCCCAAACAGGCGAAGTCAGCGGAGAGGATGGAAGGGGCAAGTTTAATGATACGCTTGTTCATTTCTAAGGCTCTCTCGGTCAAAATTCTCGGAGCGCTAGCAAGGTGCGATGCCGTCATCTGTTCCTGTCCGGTTCTGCGATCATGATCTGCTTAGGTGTTAGACGCCTCAAAGATACTCTGAATGGATTTATCCAGCATGGCGTTAAACTCGGCATCGGATTGCTGAGCCGATAATCCTTCTGCCAGGGCCCGGGAAAAGCTCGCGATAACGCCATGATTCCGGCGCAAGCGGTCGTTGGCTTCATCCCGCGAATAACCGCCAGACAACGCAACCACTCTCAAGGCTTTGGGGTGTTTGACGAAATCAGCGTAGAAGTTGTCTTCCTCTGGTAGCGTAAGCTTTAGCATCACCAACTGGCCTGCCGGCAGTTGATTCAGCTTCTGAAGAATACCTTCTCTAAGTAGCCCTTCGGCCTTCCCTTTTTCCGGACAATGGATGTCGACCTCCGGTTCCACGATCGGCATCAGTTCCGCGGCGATGATCTGCGCGGCCAACTCGAACTGCTGGTTTACGATGTCCTTGATGCCTGCTCCGCTGGCTTGTTTGATGAACGAGCGCATCTTTGTCCCGAAGACGCGTTTCGCTTTGGCTTTCTCGAGCAGTGAGCCAAGAGCGGGCATCGGTTTCATCAGCTGGACTCCATCCTTTTCTGCTTCAAGCCCCTTGTCCACTTTCAGAAAAGGCACCACACGTTTTAGGTTCCAAAGATAGTCAGCCGTAGGTTGCCCATCGATGTCCCTGTCCATGGTGTTCTCGAACAGGATCGCGCCGATAATCCGCTCTCCAGTGAAGCTGGGACTGGTAATCATGCGGGTGCGCATCTGGTGGACAATGGCAAACATCTCGTCCTCGGTGGACCACGCGCCTTCTTTGATTCCGTAAAGAGCCAGTGCCTTTGGCGTGCTGCCACCGCTTTGATCCAACGCTGCGATGAAGCCCGGATGTGACTTCATCTTTTGCAATTGTTGTTCGTTCAAGCCGACCGATTTCATAACGCCTGGTTAAATTTTCGATATTGTCGAATCAGTTTATTGGTTGAGCTATCGTGGTTAAAAGCAGGTTCCTGCTTACCCTCGAGTTCCGGTATAATCCGCTGGGCCAGTTGCTTGCCCAGTTCGACACCCCATTGGTCGAAGGAATCGATGTTCCAAATCGTTCCTTGTGTAAAAACACTGTGCTCGTAGAGAGCGACGAGCTTACCGAGAGTTTCGGGAGTCAGTCGCTCGATTAGAATTGTGTTCGACGGTCGATTACCCTCGAACACCCGGTGGGGCACAAGCCAGTCCGGTGTGCCTTCTGCCTTGACTTGCTCGGATGTCTTGCCGAAGGCCAGCGCCTCGGCTTGGGCAAAGACGTTGGCCAGTAAGATGTCATGATGACGGCCCAGTGGGTTGAGTGTCTTATAGAAAGCTATGAAGTCGCAAGGAATGAGTCGTGTTCCCTGATGGATCAACTGGTAAAACGAATGCTGGCCGTTCGTTCCCGGCTCACCCCAGTAGACAGGGCCCGTATCACACGAGACTTTGCTTCCATCCAGTGTGACATGTTTGCCGTTGCTCTCCATTGTCAGTTGTTGGAGATAAGCTGGGAATCGCTTCAGATACTGTTCGTAGGGAAGAACTGCTACGGTCGCTGCGCCGAAGAAGTCGTTATACCAAACAGCCAGCAGCCCCATCAGAACGGGCAGGTTGCGCTCAAAGGGCGTTGTGCGGAAGTGCTCGTCCATTTGGTGGAAGCCGTCCAACATGGCGCGAAAGTTATCAGGGCCGATCGCAATCATTGTCGAAAGGCCGATCGCCGAATCCATCGAATAGCGCCCGCCGACCCAATCCCAGAACCCGAACATGTTGGCGGTATCAATGCCGAACTTCGCCACTTCCGAGGCGTTGGTCGAAACAGCAACAAAATGTTTGGCGACCGCTTTTTCATCACCTCCGAGACCTGCCAGCAACCAGTCGCGTGCGGTGCGCGCATTCGTCATTGTTTCCAGCGTGGTGAAAGTCTTTGAAGAAATGATGAAAAGCGTTTCTGCAGGGTCTAGGTCGTGAACGGCCTCAGCAAAATCGGTACCGTCGACGTTCGAAACGAACCGAAAGGTCATGGTTCGGTCGCTGTAATGCTTCAATGCCTCATAGGCCATGACTGGTCCGAGATCAGAGCCACCGATACCAACGTTGATAACGTTGAGAATACGCTTGCCGGTATACCCTTTCCAGGCGCCGCTCCGGACGCGGTTGGAAAAGTCGGCCATCTTGTCTAAAACGGCATGGACTTGTGGCACAACATTCTCGCCATCAACAACGATGGATGCCTTTTTCGGTGCGCGCAGAGCCACGTGCAGAACGGCGCGATTTTCCGTGATGTTGATCTTGTCGCCGCGGAACATGGCGTCGATGCGGCCACGCAGTCCCGACTCCTCAGCAAGCTGCACAAGCAGCTTCAAGGTTTCGTCGGTGACGCGATTCTTCGAGTAATCGAAGAATAGCCCTGCCGCCTCGAGGGTCATGCGCTCGCCACGTTTGGGATCATCCGCAAACAATTTCCGAAGATGCAGATCACGAATCTTCACATGGTGAGCCACCAATGCTTTCCATGCGCTATGCTCGGTGACTGATTGTGTTGTTGGGTTCATCCTTAGATTTCTTTCATTCCGTTTAGCCATGAATCGTTAGACCTAGATTCCTTTCAGAGAATCCAAGGCGAGATTCAGGTTTGTTGTGTCCTTCATTTGTTCCAGCGTCTTCCCCTTTGTTTCACGCACAGCAGCCCACACAAATGGAAGCGAGATCGCTGCGGCTACCGCGTAGAGCGCGTAAGCGCCCGAGAGGCCGACTGCGCTCAGTAGCGGTAAGAAAGTGACAGTGACGGCGAAGTTAGCTATCCAATTGGTAGCTCCTGAGACAGCCAATGCCGCGCCCCGCAGTTGATTGGGGAACATCTCGCCTAACAAGACCCACATAACCGGTCCCCACGACATGGCGAAGGCAACGATGTACAGGTTCGCGGCTGTTAATCCGGCCACTGCTGCCATATGACTGAGCAACGGCTTCCCGTCAGGACCTAAGCTGGCGGTGTTAAATACAATTGCCATGGCGCCGAGGGTCAAAGCCATGCCAACCGATCCGATCAACAGCAGCGGTTTGCGGCCGATTCGATCAACGAGCATTATCGCCGGGATCGTGGCGAGAATGTTGACCAAGCCAGTAAGCACGTTAATGCGGAGGGCCCACTGTTCCGTGGCCCCTGCTGCTTTCCACAGGATCTCGCCGTAATAAAAAATAATATTGATGCCGACAAATTGCTGAAAAGCCGCCAAACCCATGCCCACCCAAAGCACCGGATGGATGCGGTGCGTGCCTGGAATGACGAGATCCGACAAACGGGGGCGATGTTCCCCTTTCAGGCTTTCCTCGACCTGCCGAACCAGTTTCTCGGCATCACCGCCAATACGGGCGAAGATTTCACGTGCTCGCTCGTGCTTGCCACGGAAAATAAGATAGCGCGGCGACTCAGGGATTAGCATGATACCTACCAGAAACGCGGCTGCCGGCACCGCTTCCATCCAGAACATCCAGCGCCAGGTTGGGGCTCCACCCCAGAATATCGCGCTAACTCCGCCAGCAAGCCTGGCCAGGATATCGTTACTCAAAAAAGCGCAGAACAGCCCTGTCACAATCGCCATCTGCTGCAGTGAGGCCAGGCGGCCGCGTATGTGGGCGGGAGCCACTTCCGCAATGTACATCGGCGCCAATACGCTGGCCGCGCCGATCGCTATACCGCCGGCAATCCTCGCCGCGATGAAAACCCCGGCCGAGTTAGCAGCTCCTGTCGCCACAGCGCTTAGTAGGAAGAGGATTGCGTTCAAGAGCATGGTCGGGCGGCGGCCGAGAGAGTCGGCGAGCGTGCCTGCGCCGAAGGCGCCTAAGGCACAGCCAAGTAAGACCGAAGCAACCGCGAAACCGGTGCCTGCCGCCTGAGTGCCGAAGGCTTTCGCAAGGGCGTCGACGGCCCCGTTAATGACACCGCTGTCAAAACCAAAGAGAAAGCCACCGATCGCGGCGACGCAGGAAAGTGCGATTACATAAGCAGAACCATGTCCTCTGGCGTGGAGCGTCGCGGGAGAAACGGCATTATCCATTCCGAATTCTTCTCCTTTCCGTTGTTCTCAAGCTGTTGACTGTCTAAATTTCAGAGAATCTTGGTAGACGGGAAAAAGACTGATGGCGGCCATAATAGTTCAGAAATTAACCGCGACTTGAGCACCGAGCACGAGGGCGTCAGGAATCCGGCCGGTACCTCCCGGCCGGAAAACATACTGCAGGTCGGGCTGCACGTAGAGCGCACTCTTGAGCAAAGCCAGGCGGTAAGTCAACTCCAGCACGGTCTCGTATGACTGGACTCCAACAGTTGGATCCAGTTGTTGCGCCCGCCGCTGAAAATCCTGCAGGTCATTGCTAAAATCGCCGTAGACGACGCCCAAACCGATTATGTCTCTCGGACGCGATGGGAAAATGCCACGCGTAACGAGAGCGGCGGTAAAAAAATAGGGCATCTGGCTGATGGATTGGTCGGGCGACGCTAAGAAAGAGCCAGCGACTCCGAAGCCGCGGTGGCTGGCTGGCTCGCCGAACCTAACGAGAACTTGGTCGAACATGCCATAAAAGCCCCAGTTGCCGCGGTTCACTGCGCCTGTACTAAAGGCGGTGTATGGACTGTTGTCGTACCAAAAACCGGCCTTGTAATTGCCGAGCAGGCCTCGATCACCCGGCAAGCAGTTGGGTTGATACGCAACCTCACCAATTGCGAACAGCGGTCCATCCATCGAAAAATCCGCGCCGTTGTGATCGTTGCTGCGAATGGATGGGTCACCGTTATAGACGCCACCCATGATGTAGGTCCTCGCGGTCGGCCTTACTTTGACAAGAGCTCCCCAGGTGTCATTGGGATAGGCGGTCATACCGGGGGAGTTGAAGAAAATGCTTACCGGATTTCCGTCGAAGCCATTTTGTACGAAGACATAGTTGTACGGCGAAACCAGGAAGTCGTCGCCTGTAGCGATGCGGCCGAGTCGGAGTTCAACGCGATCATCAAATAGTTTCTGAAGATAGGCTATGTTGATCAGATGAAACGTTTCGCCGCCAAAGACCTGCTGAACCGTAAAAACATTGTGAATATAGTTCGCTGACAAGCTGCCGCCGAAACGGTACGACATTGAGAGCAGAAACGAGCCGCCTTCGACAACGCCCAGTTTTTCCAAATCGAAATTCAGATCGAGCCCCACATTGTTCGCCGTTGTGAAGCCCTGTTCGCTGCCACCCGTCGGGTTACCGAGCGAGTCGGTGACGAACGTCAAGGTCGGAGTGATGCCGTGGTCCTCCAGCCAGGTGCGCGTCCCTAACCATTCACCGAACAGGTGCTCGCGAGGCAGGACCAACTGGAAGGGCAACGGTCCCAAGGAACGCGTACCGGCGGGCGCTTCGGTAACATCTTGAGAACGCGCCACAGCCGCCCAGCAGCACACTATGACCATTACGATCAGAATGCGGCTAACGGTTTTCGCCATCGATGTTTTGATTTTCTTTCTCTTTCTCAAGCATTCCAAGACGGAAATTTCAAAAAAAGGACTCAACATCTCGAAAACCCGCGTGATCTCGGCGTGATCGCCGCCCGCGCCGACTGGAAGTTTGTGTGCACGAGGGGTACTCTAGGTTTGCTTGTGCCGATCAAGACGATTCCTTCGGGATGTTGAGCGATTGTGTCGCTTGGTTTTCTGCCAAAGGCGAAATCCTCCCACGAATGCGTTGGCGTTGTCGCCGATCCTACAACCTGGCGGTAACCTTGTCAGGTTATTGACGTTTCCCCCTCCCAGGACCACATCCTCAGGTTCGAGCGCAGCGGTCAGACGGGCTATAACGTCTCTAACGGCCTGCTCCCATTTCTTCTGTCCGAGGCGCTTGCGTCCAGCGACCCCAAGATAGTCTTCAAAGGTGCGCTTCCGATACGGGAGGTGGCCGAGCTCCATCGGTTCCACGATGCCATCCACCACCATGGCGGAACCTAAACCAGTGCCTAGTCCCAGGAAGAGCATCTTGCCATGCTTGTAGCTTCCCAAAGCTTGCATGGCGGCATCGTTGATTACCTTGACCGGACACTTGAACGCGGCTTCAAAGTCGAACCCGGCCCATCCTTTTCCCAAATTATACGGATCCGCAACGGCCCGATTTCTGATGACAACCCCGGGATACCCGATCGACGCCGCGCCATATTTCCAATCTTTCGCGAGCCTCCTAACGCCTGCAACCATCTGTTTGGCGGTTAGCTTGGGGCCCGACGAAAATTCCCGAAATTGCTTTTGTCCCGTAGCCAGAATCTTCACGTGTGTTCCGCCAATATCGACAACCAGGACATTCATATTCATCCAGTCTTTGCCAGGCTTGCGCTCTTGGAAGCGATAACCTCCATCAGATCGTTCCAGGAACTAACGAACGATTTGGCTCCGTCATCCTGGAGCTTTGCGCCCAACTCATCAATGTCGATGCCAGCCGCCGCGAATTGGTCCAG
>Ga0070668_100003561_pt1 | contig 11481 bp, 7 predicted proteins | sample KBSS43metaG_FD_64661 | JGI IMG/M metagenome (GOLD analysis project Ga0070668, IMG submission 64661) | Switchgrass rhizosphere microbial communities from Kellogg Biological Station, Michigan, USA - KBS S4-3 metaG | ecosystem: Host-associated > Plants > Roots > Rhizosphere > Soil ... | reverse complement strand
TTCTGGAGGTCGCGGGCGCTGACGTCGTTGGCGACCGTGTAGCCGAGGATCGCGCTCGCGGCGCGGGCCGCGGGGACGTTCTTCACCGGCTGCCCGATGACGATGGCGAGCTCGCCCTCGAAGTCGACGCGGCCGATGCCGGCCGGACGGCGGATGGCCGCGTTCGGGCCGACGACCGTCGTCGACGGCTTGAGGAACAGCATCGGGGCGGCAGGCACCTCGTTGCCGAACTCCGCCGCGTGCTTGGCGTAGTTGCGGCCGACGGCGATCACCTTGGACGGCAGGATCGGCGCGAGCAGCCGGACGTCGGCCAGCGGCCACCGCTTGCCGGTGAAGTTGGGCTGGCCGAACGGGTGCTCGGCGATCTCCAGGACCTGGGCGTCGTCACCGTCCCCTTCGACCGAAGCGAACGCGACACCACCGGGATGAGCAATACGGGCTAGGCGCACGTCGTCAGTCTACGTGCGTCCCACCCGTGACTCAGGCCACGGTCGTGCTCTTGTGGACGAGCGCGTCGCACAGGGCCAGCCAGCTGGCCTCGACGATGTTCCCGTGGACCCCGACGGTGGTCCACTCGCGTTCCCCGTCCGTGCTCTCGACGAGCACGCGTGTCACGGCGTCGGTCCCCGGGTGCCCCTGGAGGATCCGCACCTTGTAGTCGGCCAGCTCCACACTGTCCAACCAGGACAGGTGCGGGCTCAGCGCCTTCCGCAGCGCGGCGTCGAGGGCGTGCACCGGGCCGATGCCCTCCGCGGTGGCGATCACGCGCCGGCCGCCGACGTGCACCTTCACCGTGGCCTCGGCCATGACCTCGTCGTCCGGACGGTGGTCGAGGACGACCCGGTAGGACTCGAGCTCGAACGGGGCTTCCGTGGGGACGTCGGCTTCCTGGCGCAGCAGGAGTTCCAGGGAGGCGTCGGCGGCCTCGAAGGACCAGCCTTCCGCTTCGAGCCGCTTGACCTTCGTGATCGCGCTCGTCAGCGCTTCGGGCCGGCCGGCAAGGTCGACCCCGAGCTCACGTCCCTTGAGCTCGAGGCTGGCCCTGCCGGCCATCTCGGTGACCAGTACCCGCATGTCGTTGCCGACGGAAGACGGATCGATGTGGTTGTACAACAACGGATCCACCTTGATCGCGCTCGCGTGCAGTCCCGCCTTGTGAGCGAAAGCCGACGCCCCTACGTAAGCCTGGTGGGTGTAGGGGGCGAGGTTGGCGATTTCGGCAAGAGCATGGGAGACCCGGGTGAGTTCGGCGGCGCCTCCGGTCGGGAGGACGTCCATGCCGAGCTTGGTCACCAGGTTTCCCGTCACGGCGAAGAGGTCGGCGTTGCCGGCCCGCTCCCCGTAACCGTTGGCGGTGCACTGGACGTGCGTCGCGCCGGCCTGCACCGCGGCGACGGAGTTCGCCACGGCGCAGGAAGTGTCGTCCTGACAGTGGATCCCGAGCCGGAATCCGGTCTTTTCCTTGATGGTCTTGACAGTTTCCGCGAGGCCCAGCGGCAGCTGCCCGCCGTTGGTGTCGCAGAGCACGAGGACGTCGGCGCCCGCGTTCCCGGCGGCGTCGAGGATCCTCAGCGAAGTCTCGGGTGAGTACGCGTAGCCGTCGAAGAAGTGCTCGGCGTCGAGGAAGACGCGGCGGCCCTCCCGGACGAGGAATTCGACGGTGTCGCGGACCATCGCGCAGGCCTCGTCGACGTCGACGCGCAGGGCGCGTTCGATGTGGCGCAGGTCGGACTTCGCGACGAGCGTGATGACCGGCGCCTCGCTGTCGAGCAGCGCCCTGACCTGCGGATCGACGTCGGCGGTGGTGCCGGCCTTCCGGGTCGCGCCGAACGCGACGAGCGCCGCGTGCTTCAGCCGCAGTTCGCCCTTCGCCGCGCGGGCGAAGAACTCCGTGTCCTTCGGGAGCGCCCCGGGCCAGCCACCTTCGATGAACCCGACGCCGAGCTCGTCCAGCAGCCGCGCGACGGCCAGCTTGTCCTGGACGGAGTAGGAGATGCCCTCGCGTTGCGCGCCGTCGCGCAGGGTCGTGTCGTAGAGGTGGAAGGCGTCGCCGAGGGGGGTGTCGGCGGGCTCCGTGCGGGTCACGGTCATCTCCTGAAGGCGGTACGGGCGTTTCGGGGCAACAAAAAAACCTCCCGCGTGGGTGCGAGAGGTTGCGCGCCGGGTGCTCTTGTGGAGCTATCGTCCGGCGCGCTCGTCGATAATGATCGCGAAGCTGGTCACGGTCGCATCATGCCACAGCGTTCCGGCGGAAGTCCACAAGCTGGGTCAAGCTCCCACCATCCGGGAACACGCCGGACACGGAAAAGCCCCGCACCACCGGGGTGCGGGGCTTTCCGAAACCGCTCTCAGCCCGTGCGCACGTTGGACGAAACGAGCGCCGCGAGCCGGTCGCCGATCGCCGTGGTCGCGCCCGGGGACGCCTGGTCGCGCGTCGCCAGGTCGAACGCCACCGACGCCTCGATGCGGCGCGCCGACTCCTTCTGGCCCAGGTGGTCCAGCAGGAGCGCCACCGACAGCACCGCGGCCGTCGGGTCGGCCAGGCCCTGGCCGGCGATGTCCGGCGCGGAACCGTGCACCGGCTCGAACATGCTCGGGTTGCGGCGGGTGATGTCCAGGTTGCCGCTCGCCGCGAGGCCGATGCCGCCGGTGACCGCGGCCGCGAGGTCGGTGAGGATGTCGCCGAACAGGTTGTCGGTGACGATCACGTCGAACCGCGACGGGTCGGTGACGAGGTGGATGGTCGCCGCGTCCACGTGGGAGTAGGCGACCGTCACCTCCGGGTGCTCCAGCGAAACCTCTTCGACGATCCGCGACCACAGCGAACCGGCGTACTCGAGCACGTTGGTCTTGTGCACCAGCGTCAGGTGCTTGCGCGGCCGGGCCTCGGCGCGGTTGAACGCGTCCGCGACCACGCGGCGGACGCCGAACGCCGTGTTGACGCTGACCTCCGTCGCGATCTCGTGCTCGGTGTCCTTGCGCAGCAGGCCGCCGGTGCCCGCGTACGGACCTTCGGTGCCTTCGCGCACGACCACCATGTCGACGTCGCCCGCGTCGGCCAGCGGTCCCCGGACGCCCGGGTACAGCCGCGCCGGGCGCAGGTTGACGTGGTGGTCCATCTCGAACCGCAGCCGCAGCAGCAGCCCGCGCTCGAGGATGCCGCTGGGCACCGACGGGTCGCCGACCGCGCCCAGCAGGATCGCGTCGTGCTGACGGAGCTCGCCGAGGACCGATTCCGGGAGGAGTTCACCGGTCGAGTGCCATCGGGCGGCGCCGAGGTCGTAGTTCGTGATCTCCGCCGTCGGTACTACCTCGCCGAGCACCTTCAGCGCCTCGGAGACCACCTCGGGCCCGATCCCGTCTCCTGGGATCACCGCGAGCCGCATCCACACACCTCCGTCGACCGGGCCACCGGCGCACCGATGGCCCACCGCAACAAAACGCCAGCAGCCGGAAGGTTACCGGCCGTAGACAAAGCGCCGTAGCCGCACCACCCTTATGCCGCATCCTCCCGCAGGGTGAGACACCCGATCGGGTTAATGCGCGAGGGGCGCCCCCGGTGAAGATCCACCGGGAACGCCCCTGATCCTGCGGTAATCGATCTTGTCACCCGTCAGCGGTGACCGGCCCCGATCGGCTGACGGTCGTTCCCCGGCCGGGCGCCCTGGGCGGTGTCCACCTTGACCACGTTCGCCCGGTTGCCCGCGGCGTTGTGGTGCTCGATGGCGAGCAGCCCGAGTGCCTTGTCGGCCGCGGCCGACGCCGCGTTCCGCGTGACGACCAGCGCCGTCCCCGGCTTCGCGACGTAGCCCAGCGCGGCGTCGCCGCCGCCCTGCACCGCGTAGCCCGGCGCCAGCGCGTCGAACGAAAGCGGCGTGCCGACGTAGTCGATCAGCCCGTTCGTCGTGCCCGGCGCGACGTAGAAGCCGCTGACGCCCACCGTGTAGGAGATCCGGTGGCTGTCGGCGCCGGCGTCGATGCCCAGCGCGGCCAGCGAAACCGGCAGCGTGAGCACGTTCGTGTCGAACACGTTGGTGTCGACGTCGCCGAGCTGGCCGTTGACCGCCTGGACGTCGACGGTCGGGAAGCCCGCGGTCAGCGCGACCGTGGTGGCGAGCAGCACGTCGGTGGACGTCGCCTTCGTCACGTAGGTCTCGAAGTCCGGCTGCCCGTCCCCGGTGGTGTCGATGTCCACGAACGGCGAGGTGTTGCTGCCGATGTTCGCCCAGTCGCCCCAGGTGGACAGACCGAACGCGAGGATCGCGTTCTCCGGCTCACCCTGCGCCTTCGCCAGCGGAGCGGTGGAAGCCGCGCCGATGTAGCGGAGGTCGCCGCCCTTGGCGGTCTTGTTCACCGTGCAGTCGGTGACCACGTCCGCGTCGCACTCGGGCAGCTGCGGGGACTCCGCCTGCAGCTCGAGCACGCTGATCAGCGAGCGGTAGCGCTGCGCGCCGCTGCCCTGGTCGACGCCCTTGCCGGTCAGGTTCAGCACGGCCTGGGTGGCGTCCGGAGTGAACTTCACCGACTGCGGCGTCGAAATCGTCGAAACCGGCTTGGGTGCGGCGTACACCGAAACCCGCAGCGGCACCGAGGCCCCGCTGGTGGGCGTGAAGGCGACGCGACCGGAAGCGTCCGCGACGAACTGCCGCGCCAGCCCGGCCTGGGTGGCCTGCATGGTCGGGTCCATGACCTTGCGCAGGGCCTTCGGGTCGGTGATCTTGAGCGTCACCTTGACCTTCGCGGTGCCGCGCGGCGTCAGCTTCACCGACGGCTTGTCCACTGTGTACTCGACACCCGGCAGCGCGTTGACCGCCTGGTAGGCCACGGTGTACTCGGCGGGCGTGACACCCTTGTTGACCAGCTTGATCGTCTTCGACAGGGTCACCGGACCGGAAGCCTCGACGGTGCCGAAGCTGACGCTCACCGCGCCCGGGTCGTCCTGGACGTAGGCGAGCACCTGGTTGTCCAGCGCCGCCTTGGCGTCGATCCGGCCGCTGCCGACGCGCTGCGGCGCGTAGGTGTGGCCCGCGCCGTCACCGACGTCGTGGCCGGCGGTGTCGATGACCGAGGCCTTGACCTCCTCGACCGACCAGTCCGGGTGGGACTGCCGGATCAGCGCGGTGATGCCCGCGGTGTGCGGCGCGGCCATCGACGTGCCGGACAGCACGGTCCGGCCGTTGCCGCTGCCGCGGAACGCCGAGGTGATCGTGTCACCGGGCGCGGCGACGTCCGGCTTGAGGGCCGGGCCGCGGGTGCCGCGCGAGGTGAACGAGCTCGGGGTGTCGACGATCTTCTTGTCGAAGGTCTGGATCGACGCGCGCCCGGTGCCGTAGAGCCGGACCTGCAGCGTGCCCGCGGTCAGCGACGCGCGCAGCGGCGCGGTCGCGGAACCGGTGAACTGGAACACCGGGATCGCCGCGTTGCCCGCGATGCCCGCGCTGAAGTGCTCCAAAGTGGACGAAAGGAGCGCACCCTTCGCCCCGGCGGCCTGCGCGTTGTTGGAGCGGGCGGCCGAACCGCAGGCGCGGGTCGAGTCGTTGTCGTCCCACTCCAGCCAGACGAACTTGCCCGCTGCCTTCGCCTTGTCCTCGGCGGAGTACGGCGCGCAGCCCGCGGCGTTGGCCGAAGACAGCGCGACGACCGGAGCGGTCAGGTCCAGCGTGTCGTAGCCGGCGTAGTTCTGGCTGTACTGCCCGGTCTTCTGCCCGGCGACCCCCGTGGGGGCCTTGACCTCGGCGGCGTCGCGGAGGATGCCCGCGTCCCGCGTGCTGGCCACGGTGAGCGCCTCGGGGGTGTTGCCCGGCGAACCGGCGATGTCGTTGATGTCGCCGCCGTTGCCCGCCGAGATCACCGGCAGCACGTTGTTCGCGGCGAGCTTGCGCACGAACAGCGAGTCCGGGTCGTCCGGCGCGCCGAAGTCGGAGCCCAGCGACAGGTTGACGATGTCGAGGTGGTCGGTGAAGTCGCCGTCGCCGTCCGGGTCGAGCGCCCAGTCCAGCGCCTGCGAGGTGACGTTCGTCGAGCCCGTGCAGCCGAACACCTTGATGGCGTAGAGAAGCGACTTCGGCGCCGTGCCCGGGCCGATCTGCATCGCGTCGACCTTCTTGGCGTCGAGCTTCTTGTAGTCGCCCTTGAAGGTCTTGCCGTCGGCGGTGATGCCGAAGCCGCCGATGGTGCCGGCGACGTGCGTGCCGTGCTCACCGCAGGCGAGCGGGTTCGGGTCCGGCTTCGGGGTGGTCTTGCCTGCCGTCGCGGCGTCGTAGTCGTTACCGACGAGGTCGGTGCCGCCGACGACCTTGGCGCTCGGGAAGAGCGGGGTCGGCTTCGTGCTGTCGACGCTCTTGTAGGCGGCCTGCGTGCCGGGGCCGCCGAAGTCGGCGTGGGTGTAGTCGATGCCGTCGTCGATCACGCCGACGCGGACGCCGTCGCCGAACTTGCCGGTCTGCTGCCAGGCGGCGAGGGTGTTGGTCAGCTGCTCGGCGCTGGCGTTGGTGCGGGTCTTCGGCACGACCGTGCGCACCGAAACGACGTCCGCGCGCTTCGCGACCTCACGCAGCTTCGCGGCGTCGGCGGTGACGACCACACCGGGGACGGCGTTGGCGGTCTGGGTGACCGCCTGCGGCTTGGCGTCGGCCGCGCGCAGCTGGCCCAGGACGGAGTTCACCGCGGCCGCGGTGTCGTCCTTGGCGGCGCGGGCGGCCCGCTTCGCCTGGTCCTTGCCCTGCGGCTGCGCGTCGGTGAACGCGTCGACGGCGGGCTTCTTGGCCAGCTCGACGAACGCGGTGACCCGGCCCTGCGCGGCACCCAGGCGCGGCGACAGCTTGCCCTGCAGCTTGGCGTCGTCGATCTTCGCCGGGGCAACCCCGTCGGCGAGCGGCGCATCAGCGGCGGCCGCGACCGGCGCCCCCAATGCGGCGGCCAGCACCACGGCGAAGAACGCCGTCGTGGCGCGGGCGGGTAGACGGGATCTGTTCATGGGTCGTCCCCTTTGCTCGAGGTCTGGACCCGAACCTGCCTGCCGCTCCTAGCACCCCCGACGGTGAAGCACGGCGACCGCGCCGTGCCCTCGACGGCGCGTGGTTCGACCTCGCGGGGAGAACCTAATACCCCAAAACACCTACTTCCGTAGGCAAAGGACTCCGTTATATGAATGTGATTGCACACGAAGGCCCCCTCGCCGGGATGGCGAGGGGGCCGTCGAAGCGTTATGTCAGTTGAAGTCCACCGCGCGGATCGTGTGCGCCCCGACCGAGGCGCCGATCGGGTCCAGCAGGTGGGCGTCGATGTGGCGGTCGACGCGCAGCAGCATCACCGCGTCGGAGCCGTCGGTCGTCTGGCTGATCTGCGCGGCCTCGATGTTGATGCCCGCCTCGCCGAGCAGCGTCCCGACACGGCCCATCACGCCCGGCCGGTCCGGGTACTCGACCAGCAGGACGGTGCCTTCGGCGCGCAGGTCGAACCCACGGCCGTTGACCTCGACCAGCTTCTCGACCTCGTCCAGGCCGGTGACCGACCCGGACACGGTCAGCACCGAGCCGTCGGCGTGGACCGCGCGCACGGTGACCAGGCTGCGGAACTTGGGGCTCTCCGGCTCGGTCTCCAGCTCGACCTGCACGCCCAGCTTCTCCGCGAGCTGCGGGGCGTTGACGAAGGTGACCTGGTCCTCGACCACGCCGGTGAACACGCCGCGCAGCGCGGCGAGCTGCAGCACCCCGGTGTCTTCGCCGGAGATCTCGCCCTTGACCTGCACGGTCACCGACGTCGGCGACGTCGGGTTGAGCGCCGTCAGCAGCTGGCCCAGCTTCTGGACCAGCGACAGGTACGGGCGGACGTGCTCGCCGACCGCGCCGCCGCCGGAGACGTTCACCGCGTCCGGGACGAAGTCGCCGCGCAGGGCCAGCAGCACCGACTTCGCGACGTCGGTGCCCGCGCGGTCCTGCGCCTCGGCCGTCGAGGCACCCAGGTGCGGCGTCACGACGACGTTCTCCAGCTCGAACAGCGGGCTGGACGTGGTCGGCTCGGTGACGAAGACGTCGACGCCGGCACCGCCGACGTGGCCCGAGCGCAGCGCGTCGGCCAGGTCCTGCTCGACGATCAGCCCGCCGCGGGCGGCGTTCACGATGATGACGCCCGGCTTGGTCTTCTTCAGCGCCTCGGCGTCGATGAGGCCCTTGGTCTCCGGCGTCTTCGGCAGGTGGATGGAGATGGCGTCGGCGCGGGTCAGCAGCTCGTCGAGGGTGACGAGCTCGATGCCCAGCTGCGCGGCGCGCGCGGCCGAGACGTAGGGGTCGTAGGCGATGAGGTGCGTGTCGAAGGCGGCGAGGCGCTGGGCGAACAGCTGCCCGATCTTGCCGAGGCCGACGACGCCGATCGTCTTGCCCTGGAGCTCGACGCCGGAGAACGAGCTGCGCTTCCACTCGCCGCCGCGGAGGCTCTGGTCGGCGGCCGGGACCCGGCGCGCGACCGACAGCAGCAGGGCGACGGCGTGCTCGGCGGCGGAGACGATGTTCGACGTCGGCGCGTTGACGACCAGGACGCCGCGCTCGGTCGCGGCGGGCACCTCGACGTTGTCCAGGCCGACGCCGGCGCGGGCGACGACCTTGAGCTGCGTCGTGGCGCCGAGGACCTCGGCGTCGACCTTGGTGGCGGAGCGGACCAGGAGCGCGTCGGCGCTCTTCACCGCCTCGAGCAGCGCGGACCGGTCCGTGCCGTCGACGTGCCGGACCTCCACCTCGTCACCGAAGACACTCAGCACGGAGGGGGCGAGTTTCTCCGCGATGAGGACAACTGGTCGATCGAGTTTGGGCTTGCTCACGATGCGGCTCCCACTATCTGGTCACTTCCAGAACGTTCTACGTGTCGACAACGGTCTCAGCACGTCGTTGTGCCCCGGTCGAGCCGGAGTTTAACGCGCGGGCCTGACCGGCGGCGTCTCCTGGTGTTAACTCGCCCGCAATCCCTCGAAAACAAGAGCCAGCAGCCGCTGCATGCCACCCTCGCCCGGCAGGTGCCCGCCCGCCCAGGATGCCGCGTGCAGCAACAAAAGCAGTTCGTGCGTCGTGACGTCCCGGCGCAGTTCGCCCGCCCGCTTGGCGCGTTCCACCAGCTGGGAACCGGCTTCCCGCATCATGTGACAGGACTCGTACAAACGGGATGATTCGTCGTTCAGCGCGTCGGCGGTGAGCTCGACCAGGCCGCGGAAGGTGCCGGTGGCGTCGCCGAGCCCGGCCAGCCAGTCCTGCAGCGCGTTCAGCGGCTCCGGGTGGGTCAGCAGTTCGCGCGCCCGCTCGGCCTGCGTGTCGAACCGGACCCGCAGGAGCGCCTCGAGCAGCGCGTCCCGCGTCGGGAAATGCCGGTAGAGCGTGCCGATGCCGACCCCGGCGCGGCGCGCGACGTCTTCCAAGGACGCCTCGACGCCGTGTTCGGCGAAGGCGCGTTGCGCCTCTTCGAGGAGGCGCTCGTAGTTGCGGCGGGCGTCCGCGCGCATCGGCTTGACTTCGGTCATCGCCCCTCCGAGCCTACCGGGTAGCCAATCGGAGGCCGCCTCCGTATATTAACCGGAGGCAGCCTCACATTATCTGGAGGGAACGAGGATGACCCTGATCGAAGAGACACGGGCCCGGCTCGGCGCGATCGGCGCCTGGCTGCCGAGCGCTCCCATGGCCCCGCCACCGGACGTCGAGCGCGCGGCCACGCGGCGGCTCGCCGGCCTCGGCTACCGCTCGGTCTGGAGCGGCGAAGGCCCCGGCACCCGCGAGGTGTTCGCGCACTTCGGCGACCTGCTCGCTTCGGTGCCGGACGTGGTGCTCGGCACCGGCATCGCGAACGTCTGGGCCCGGCCCGGGCGCACCGCCGAGAAGGGCGGGGCGACGCTCGCCCACGCCCACCCCGGCCGGTTCGTGCTCGGCGTCGGCATCGGGCACGCGTTCCAGGCGGCGAAGCTCGGCGAGGAGTACCGGCCATTGGACCGGATGCGGGACTACCTGTCCGAAATGGACGCCGCGGCAGCGGAAAATCCCGCAGCCGTGGCGTTTCCCCGGATCCTGGCCGCGGTCGGGCCGCGGATGCTGGAACTGGCCCGCGACCACGCCGACGGCGCGCACCCGTTCGCCCAGCCGGTCTCGCACACGCCGTACGCCCGCGAGATCCTCGGGCCGGACAAGCTGCTGATCCCGCAGCAGACGGTCTTGCTCGGGAACCGCGAAGACGCTCGCGCGAGCGTCCGGCGGAGCGTGACCAATTCCCGCAAACACAACGTCAAGGCCTACCTGGCGGGCTGGGAACGGCTCGGCTACACCGCGTCCGACATCGACGGCCCGAGCGACCGGTTCGTCGACGACCTGGTGCTCTGGGGCGACGCGGCGACCATCGCCAAGCGGCTCGACGAGCTGCTCGACGCGGGCGCGGACCACGTGCTGCTGACGCCGTCCGCGCTCACTTTCGAATCCACTGTGGACATGCTGGCCGAGCTGGCCCCGGAGGTGACCCGATGAGCGTCGGGATTTGGCGGTTCTTCGACGGCGACCCGATCGGCGTCGTCCGCGAGACGGCCGCCGAAGTGGAGGAACTGGGCTTCGACGCGATCTGGTTCGGCGAGTACGCCGGCCGGGACGCGTTCACCCAGGCGGCGCTGCTCCTCGCGGCGACGTCGAAGCTGACGATCGCCACCGGCGTCGCCCGGTTCGACCAGCGTTCCCCGCTCGCGGCGGAAGGCGCCGTCCGCGCGTTGGGCGAGGCCTACCCTGGCCGGTTCATCGCCGGGCTGGGCGGGCACCGGCCGGGCGCGCGGCCGCTGACGGCGTTGCGCGAATACCTCGACGGGATGGACGAGGCCGCCCTGCCCGGACTGCCCCAGCCGGTACCGCGGCCGCGCCGGGTGCTCGCCGCGCTGGGCCCGAAGCTGCTGGACCTGGCAGCCGAACGCGCCGACGGCGCGCACCCGTACTTCGTCCCGCCGGAACACACGGCGATGGCGCGGGACCGGCTCGGACCGGGCAAGTACCTGGCGGTCGAGCAGGCGGTGGTCCTGGACGCGGCCCCCGAGGTGGCCCGGGAGCACGTCGACCTGTACGTCCGGCAGGCGCCGCACCACCAGGCGAACCTGCGCCGGCTCGGCTTCACCGAGGAGGACCTGGCCGACGGCGGCAGCGACCGCCTGGTCGACGCCATCGTCGCGAGCGGCGAGCAGGCGGTGGCGGACCGGATCCAGGCCCACCTCGACGCGGGCGCCGACCACGTCTGCGTCCAGGTCCTGGCCCGCACGGAGAAGTCCTACCGCCGCTTGGCCGACCTCCTCCCGTGATTGAGCGGGCATCACGCGTGAAGCCTGCGGGATCACGCGTGATGCCCCAAAGCGGTACCCTGGCGGGGCGCGGTGAGGGCCGCGTCCCGTCCGCGGAAAGGGCCGAGCCCACCCCTGCAGCACCGCACCACCAGCTCCGCACCTTCTTTCCTGCCCGGTGCCGGCGGACCACGGGCGAC
>Ga0070668_100003552_pt1 | contig 11501 bp, 8 predicted proteins | sample KBSS43metaG_FD_64661 | JGI IMG/M metagenome (GOLD analysis project Ga0070668, IMG submission 64661) | Switchgrass rhizosphere microbial communities from Kellogg Biological Station, Michigan, USA - KBS S4-3 metaG | ecosystem: Host-associated > Plants > Roots > Rhizosphere > Soil ... | reverse complement strand
TCTCTGCTGCTGCCCAGTGCGCTTGCCGGCGCGCTGCTGCTGCTCGTGTCCGATGTCGCCTGCCGTATCCTGCCGCTCGCCGGTGGGGAGCTGCGGCTCGGCATCGCGCTCAGCCTTATCGGCGCGCCGTTCTTCCTGCGCCTGCTGCTGACGATGCGCCGAGGGCTCGCATGAGCAGCCTCGCACTCGATCGAATTGGCATCCGCGGCCGGCTCGACGGGGTCACGACCAAGCTGCACCCCGGCGCGGTCGTGGCGATCTGCGGACCCAATGGCGCGGGCAAGTCGACCCTGTTGAGCGTGCTCGCGGGCCTGTTGCAGCCCGATAGCGGCCAAGTGCGTTTCGGACCCGGCCCGCTTGCGAACCTGACGAATGCCGAACGGGCCCGTGCCATCGGCTACCTGCCGCAGTCGCCGGAAATCGCATGGGATCTTTCGGTCGAGACCCTCGTGAGCCTGGGCCGCCTTCCGTGGCATGGCGCTCCGGCGGGCGAGACTCATGCCGCGATTGAGGCGGCGATCACCGCCATGGACCTCGATGCCTTCCGAAACCGTCCCGTCTCGCGCCTCTCGGGCGGTGAGCGCGCGCGGGCGCTGATGGCCCGTGTCCTGGCAACGCAACCCTGCTGGCTGCTCGCGGACGAGCCGCTCGCGAACCTGGACCTTGCCCATGCGTCATCATTGATGCGTCGCTTCCGGGAGCAGGCCGCGGCGGGGCGCGGCGTCGTTCTGGTTCTGCACGATCTGGCCACGGCCATGAACCACGCCGACCGGGTGCTCGTTCTCGACCGCGGCCGGCTCATCGCCGATGCGCCGCCGGTGCAGGCGCTCAGCGAGGGCGTGATCGAGCGCGTCTGGCGTGTCGCCGCACGCTGGCACGGCGATCCCGGAGCATGGGCGCTCTCCGTAACCTGACCGCGCCGCTTGCCCACCGGGCGCCGCTGCGATAGTTCTTTCCTACAAGGATCGGGTCGCGTTATCCCAGTACGTCTATCGGGGGGAGTGACGCATGCCTGACGAATTCACCGGCGATCCGACACCGCTGCGCGACGCCGACTACGAGAAAGCCGCCAAGGACCTGGGTTGCACCGTGGCTGCGGTGCGTGCCGTCGCCCAAGTCGAGAGCGCGGGCGATGGTTTCCTTCGCGACGGCCGGCCCAAGATCCTGTTCGAGCGGCATATCTTCCACGCCCGCACCGGCGGCAAGTTCAGCGCCGCGCACTCCAACGTCTCCTGGCCCAAGCGCGGCGGCTATCTTGGCGGCGCCAGGGAGTACGACCGCTTGAAGGAGGCGATCGCGCTCGATCGCAAGGCCGCGCTCGAGTCGGCGAGCTGGGGCAAGTTCCAGGTCATGGGGTTCAACTTCGCGACCTGCAGCCAGCCCGACGTCGAGGCTTTCGTGAAGGCGATGGTCTCGGGCGAGCCGGGCCAGCTCGCCGGGTTCGTGGCCTTCATCAAGAAGAACAAGCTCGACGACGAGCTGGTTCGCCGCGACTGGGCCGGCTTCGCGCGCGGCTACAACGGTTCCGCCTACGCCGAGAACAAGTACGACCAGAAGATGGCCGACGCCTATGCCCTGTTCGCGCAAGGCGGATCGCGCACCGACAATCCGATGCCGCTGCTCAAGATCGGCGACAAGGGGCAGGACGTGATGCACTTGCAGGAACTGCTCGGCGTCGCGCCCGACGGTGACTTTGGGCCGGCGCTCAAGGCCAAGGTGGTCGCGTTCCAGAAAAAGGCCGGACTTTACGCGGACGGCATCGTCGGCCGGCAATCCTGGGAACTGCTGCTCGCCGCCCCGACCGCCCCGTCAGCCAAGCCCGCAAGCGCACCGGCGTCCAAGCCCACGCCCACGCCCACTCCTGCTCCCAGCCCGCCCGAGCGCAACCGTCCGCCTCTGCGTTTGGGCGATACCGGGGATGATGTGACGTACTTGCAGAGACTGCTGAAGGTCTCCGTGGACGGTCACTTCGGACCGGGCACCAAGCAGGCGGTGCTCGCGTTCCAGAAGTCGCACAAGCTGGCCGCCGACGGCATCGTCGGCGCCGGCACTTGGAAGGCATTGCTGAATTGAGGGCGCTGTACCCCCGCGAAGGAGGGTACAGCGCCTAACTGTCGTCTGGTGACTGATCAGCCGTGACCCAGAGCAGGTCAGCCAAGACGTTGCTGCCCGAGCCGGCTCTCCGACTGGCCACTTCGATCGCTCACCGGCGCATCGTTTCGGCTCTCCTCCAGATGTCGGTCGAAGATCAGCGACCCGGTGCGTTTGGTCAGTTGGCTGCGGCGATACGGCATCTCGGCGCCGATGGTGGGCTTGGGTGCCTCGTTCATGGCTCTCTCCTTTGCTTAGGAATATCCAAGCAACACCCCGCCTCTCGCGCGAGTTCCGCTTCCTGCGTCAGGGCGGGCCGATCCGGTCGACGAACCGTTGCCGTAGCTGTGCGAGCGCCGCCGGCGGCAGCGGCGTCAGCTCGCGTGCCGGCTTGCCCTTGCGCAGCGCTGCCCGGTCCCGCTCCGACGGGTCGGCGACCCGGACGCGCACGCTGGCCTTGCCCTGCATGCGCATGCCCAGGAGTTCGGCGGCGCCGCGCGACAAGTCGATGATCCGCGTGCCCGCGCCGAATGGCCCGCGATCGTTCACCCGCACGAGAATGCGCCGCCCCGTCGCGAGCGAGGTCACTTCCACATATGTCGGCAAGGGCAGGGTGGTGTGCGCGCCGGTGATCCACTTGGGCCGGAACTTCTCGCCCAGCGCCACCCGATTGCCGCTCTCCGAGCCATACCACGTCGCATAGCCCAGCATGTCGTAGTCCGGCTGCACCGCTGGCGTATAGGTGATCCCGCGCACGCTGTAGGGCGCGCCCAGCCGCACCGGCACATCGCTCACCGGACGATAGTTCCCCGCGCAGGCGCAGAGGGCGAGCAAGGACAGCGCGGGCAGAGCACGCAGAACCAGAACGCGTAGGGCCTTCACCGTCTTACCGCGCCGCTCTTGTCTCGCAGCGCCTTGAACTCGGAGCCGGGCTTCCACTCCGGCCACCTCGTGCCGCTCGCCAGTTCCTGCGCCATGCTCCCGATCAGGTCGATGTCCTGCAGCGCCCCGGTGAGGTTCCAGCTCGCGTCCCAGGTGTCGCATGCCTGATGGTAGCACTGGCCGGTGTAGCGATCGATCCACGCCTGCCCGGCCGCGCGGCCTCCTTGCTTCAGGTCGGCGGCGCCGGCGATCCCCATCAGCAGCAGCACCGGCACGCCCCGCTTGGCGAAGCTGAAGTGATCGGCGCGGTAGAACAGCCCGCGCTCGGGCAAGCTCTCCGGCGTCACCGTGCGCCCCTGGGCACGGGCAACCCGCGCCATGTCGTCTTCGAGGCTGTCCTGCCCTTGGCCGACGAGCACCACGTCGTTGGCCGCACCCGCCGTCTGCAGAATGTCGATGGCAAGGTTCGCGACCGTTTTCTCCAGCGGATAGACGGGGTGCGCGGCGTAGTACTCGCTGCCCAGGAGCCCGCGCTCCTCGGCGGTCCAGGCGGCGAAGACGACGCTGCGCGCCGGCGCCGGCCCGCTCTTGAGCACGCGCGCGATGTCGAGGATGCCGGCGATCCCCAGCGCATCGTCATTCGCCCCGGCGCGATAGACGCGGCCCTGCGCATCGGGCTCGCCCTTGCCGTAGGCATCCCAATGCGCGCCCAGCATCACCACCTCGTCGGGCTGCCGCGCGCCGGGAATGCGGCCCAGCACGTTGTGGCTCTCCACCGTCTGGTGCTGCACCGGCAAGTCGGCGCTGAAGGTCATGTTCTTCAAGGCCACCGGTCGGAAGTCCATTCGTCGCGCGGCGGTCCGCAGTCGGGCCAGGTCCAGCCCGGCACGCCGGAACAGCGCCTCGGCGGCACCGCCCTCGATCCACCCTTGCAGACGCAGGCTCGTGAGGTCCCCTGGCGCGCGCACGATGTCGTAGTTCTCGCCGCGCGGGCTGGTCACCACGTTCCAGCCATAGCCCGCCCCGGCCGTGTCGTGCACGATCAGCGCGCCGATGGCGCCGCGCCGGGCGGCTTCCTCGAACTTGTAGGTCCAACGGCCGTAGTACGTCATCGTGCGACCACCGAACTTGCCGGCAACCGGCTCGCCCGCCGCCGCCGAGAAATCCGGATCGTTGACCAGGAACACCGCGACCTTGCCTTTGAGGTCCACGCCCTTGAAGTCGTCCCAGCCACGCTCGGGCGCGCTGACGCCATAGCCGACGAACACCAGCGGCGCCGCGTCGATCCGCGCATGATCCTCGGGCCGAAGCGTCGAGACGTAGACCTCCTGGCCCTGGCTTACGACATTGCCGCCGAGCGACATCGTCCCTGCGCCCAGCATCGTGTGCAGCAGCGGCACCGTCTGCAGCCAGGACCCATCGGGCCCACCCGGCTCCAACCCGGCATCCTTCATTCGCGCGATGAGATAGCCGATCGTGCGTTCCTCGCCCCGCGTGCCCGGCGCCCGACCCTCGAACGTGTTGGACGAAAGCGCCTTCACATCCGCGACGATCCGCCCCTCGTCCACCGCGACCTTCGCCTCTGCCGGCACGAGGCTGGACGCAGAGCTGAAGACAAGGGTCGAGGCGAGGATGAGCGTCTTTGCAACCATGAAACGATCCTAGGCGCCACGACCGCGCAGGCAAGCAATCGCGCCATAAAAAGGACTTGGCTCGTGTTTGCCGGGGTGGACAGCAAACTTCGGAAAATATACGTATCAGCCTGTTAAGGGGCGTGGGGCAAGACAATCCGACTACTATTCGCAGCGGCCATGGTTTCGGCCGTATCGCTTCCCGCGCTCGCGCAGGAGGGCGCCGGCGCGCCCGCCACGGAGCGTTCGCAGCTGAGCGCGGCGCAAGTCTTTGCGCTCGCCGATGCCGCGCGGGCGCGAAAGGACTATGCCACCGCCGAGGCAGCCTATCGCGCGCTTCAGTCCGATCCCGATCCTGAACTGCGCATCGAGGCACGCTTCAGACTTGGGCTGATGCTGGCCGACGATCTCAAGCGCTATACTGATGCCGCCCTCGAATTCCGTCGCATCCTCGACGACAAGCCTGGCGCCGCCCGCGTGCGGCTGGAGCTGGCCCGCGTGCTGGCGCTGAGCGGGAACATAAGCGGGGCGGGTCGCGAACTGCGCGCCGCCGAGGCCGCGGGCCTGCCGCCGGAAGTTGAGCGCCTGGTGCGCTTCTACGCGAACGCGCTCAATGCCCGGAAACCCTTCGGCGGTTCGATCGAGGTGTCGCTGGCGCCTGATACGAATATCAACCGCGCCACCCGTTCCGATACGCTGGGCACTGTCATCGGCGACTTCACGCTTGACAAAGATGCGCGCGCGCGATCCGGCCTCGGGCTCGATCTGCAGGGCCAGACATACTGGCGCGAGGGCCTGCAATCCGGCGTCGACTTGCTGGTGCGCGCTTCGGGCAGCGCCACCCTCTACCGCCAATCCGAGTTCGACGACATCTCCACCGGCCTGCAGATCGGCCCGCAATACGCCTCGGGCACGGACCGCATCACGCTCTCGGCGGGGCCGACGTGGCGCTGGTACGGCAAGCGGCTTTACACCTTGAGTTACGGGGGCACCGCCAGCTGGCAGCACCCCACCGGCAAGCGCAGCCAGCTGCGCGTCGATGGCGGCATTTCGCACCTCACCAACAAGCGCAATGCCTTGCAGACCGCCGACGATTTCTCGCTGAGCGCTGCATTCGACCGCGCCTTCACCGCGCGGCTGGGCGGCGGGGTGCAGGTGTTCGGCTTCCGCGAGGCGGCGCGCGATCCCGGCTATTCGCTCGCGAGCGGCGGGGCGACCGTCTACGCCTTCCGCGAGATCGGGCGCACGACGGTGGTCGGCACCGCGGGCTACAGCCACCTCGAAGCCGACGCGCGCTTGTTCCTCTACCCGCGCCGCCGCATCGAGGACCGCTACAGCGCCAGCCTCGCGGTCACGCTGCGCGCCCTGCACGTTGGCAGCTTCGCGCCGCTCGCCCGCGTCAAGTGGGAGCGCAATCGCTCCTCCATCGAGATCTACGACTACAAACGCCTATCCGCCGAGTTCGGGGTGACCTCGGCGTTCTGAATTGCAAACAGGGGAAGTTCCATGATCAAGCAACGCCTCTACGCCACCAGCGCCATAGCCATGGCCCTGACCCTCTCCGCCTGCGGCGGCGGTGGCGGCGGGGGAGGCGGTGTGATCAGCACGCCGGGACCCGTGCCGAGTCCTGCGCCTAGTCCGACGCCTAGTCCTACGCCGGTGCCGACACCTACTCCCACCCCCACCCCGGTACCTACACCAACGCCTACACCAACGCCTACGCCTACGCCTACGCCTACTCCCACACCGACGCCCACTCCCACGCCGACGGCGGTCAACAACGCCGATCTCGTTGCGCCGCTTGCGAGCGACGCGTTCGGCACCGACGCGGTGACCGGCAGCGCGGCTTATGACGCCGCGGGGCGGACCAGTGCTAGCGCGGCGCGCTCGACCATATCGTTCAGCTACGATGCCGCGACCGGAACCTACTCGATTGCCACCGCAGGGCGCGCGCAGACCTTTGGCGCAGCCCAGCGCGACCCGTCGCTAGAGACGACAGCATTTACCGTGTTCTTGCGCTCGTCCGGTACGCTGACCGAGTCGCTGGCGCTGCGCAACAATAGCGCGAAGGCGGGTACGATGAACGACCTGCAGTTCCAATATGCCGGTGCCGGCGTGTGGCAACGTACCGATCAGTCTGGCAGCAGTGTCACCGGAACTGCCGATGCCTTCACCTACGGGGTGGAGACCCCCGCGGCGGCGATGCCGGCGAGCGGCACCGCCAGCTTCGCCGTCTCGCTCAACGCTGTCGTCGCGCAGGAAGACACCGTTCAGAGCGCGCGTGGGCAGGGTACCCTCGATATCGATTTCGCGACCGCCAAGCTGACGGGATCGGGCGTTATCGAGGAATTCCGCCCGAACGGCGCCTATGCGGGCACGACGAAATGGTATGCTGGAGCGGACCTGCGAGCCGGAAGCAACGCCTTTAGCGGCCAGTTCGGCTTGGGCTCCCCTGCCTCTGTCGTGAATGGCACGCTCGATGGCCGATTCTACGGTCCGACCCACCAAGAACTGGGCGCGGTCTGGTCGTGGCACCAACCTGTCGTCAACGGCGATACCTTCGTGGGCACCATGCTCGGACGCGATGTGACAACGATCCCCAATCGCGGTGGATTGGACGCACTCACCGCCGACGAGATTTATACGAGCCGCGCTATCGATCTCGACTACCGCTACGACTCAGGAGCGCGGACGTATTCAGCTGGCGTCAGTGGGCCGACAGAGAGTTTCTTCGCGGTCCAGTACTTTGCGGATAGAAATGCTTTGTGGCTCAACTACTCGCCCTACTCGAATGAGATGTACTTCGACCCGTCGCAGCGGGACGTTTCGAGCAACGACACCTACGACATCTACAAGCGCTCCGTTCGCGACTTCGGCAAGGCCTACGACGAGCCTTTAATCATGAAGGTGCTGCGACCTGATGCTGCCAACCCATTAATCAGTCTGACCTATTCGAGCTTTGCGACATGGTCGATCGGGCCAGTCCCGGCACAGGCTCAATCGACAGTGCACGAGGCGATCACTGCGTTTGGGCGCCTCACCCCGAATGCCGGCATGCCTACCACCGGCTCGGCAAACTATACCGGCATCGTCCAGGGATACTCAAACGTGCCCGCTAATAACGGACCGCAGCGCCCTTACGCGATCGATGGCACAGCGAGCCTCGCTTACAACTTCGGCACTGCCGCTTTCTCAGGTGCAATGCACCCGTTCGCAACCGATCGCGATTCCGGAGCACGATATGACTTGGGAAACTACGGCTTTTCCGGAACATCGACCCCCGGGTCTACAACCTTCACGACATTTTTCGACCCAAGCTCCAAAACAGTTGGTGTGGGATCGAGTGCAGGCAGCATTCTGGGGCGATTTACGGGTCCGAACGCTCAGGAATTCATTGCTGACTGGCGGACCGGCATGTTGGATCCAATCACCGGCACGCCTATCGTCATGGCCGGGATCATAGTCGGAAAGCAACCCTGACCCACCGCGCGCCGGCCCCCACCTTGGAAGCCGGCGCTTGTCCTCAACTCTGCGCCGCGAGGAAGCCGGCGGCATCCAGGTCGATCTTCAGCTCGCGGTCCCACAGGCGCAGTTGGCCGATAGTCTCCAAGAACCCCGTCACCGACTTGGCGTCGCTGAGCGCGATCAGGCCTTCGTCCATGTCTTCGGGCCGGACGCCGGCGCGTTCGATCAGGGGCAGGGCTTCCTCGGTGTAGCCGATGAACTTGCAATGGGCGAAGGCGTCGGAGACGAAGTCCTTGGCGGTCTTGTCGATCGCCAGCATCTCGGTTCCGTCCGGCGAGAGCACCAGCGCCACCGCGTCGTAGAGGATCGAGGGGCCGCCATCGATCTTCTGCTTCGCTTCGATCACTGAGCCGTCATCTAGCGTCGCGCCAGCGATCTTGGGCGCGATGATCTCGTAGACTGCCGGCAGTGCCTCGACCTCCTTGATCAGCGCCTTGACCAGCTTGGCCGAAGCGCCGTCGCTCACCAGTATGCCGAGCTTGCGGCCGGCGAAGCTGTCGAGATTACGCCCGACGATGCTGAGCGCGGGTGAGGGGGGCAGGTCGCCACGCGGGTCCACCGCCGCTTTCGCCGCCTTGGGCATCGCCGCCAGGCCAAGCCCTCCGGCGACCACCTTGGCCAGCGTCTCGTCGATGTTCAGCAAGTGGCCGACCATCTTCTCTCGGATGTCGAGGCGCTCCACTTTCGATAGCTCGAACACCAGCGCATCGCCGATGTGCTTCTGCTCGATCGGCTGCTGGCTGATGAAGAACTGCCGCGCTTGGCTGTAGTGGTCGGCAAACGTGGCCGAGCGCACTTGCGCCTTGCGCCCGTTCTCCTCGGCGGCGAAGTGCTTGTAGCCGTTCACCGGATCCTCGCGCGGGTTGTCCTCGCCGCGCTCCCACGAATTCGGCTCGTAGTTCACCCGGCCCTTGGGATTGCGCATCGCCATGTGCCCGTCCTGCTGGAAGTTGTGCACCGGGCAGCCTTTGGGCGCGTTGATCGGGATGTGGGTGAAGTTGGGCGATCCCAGGCGCTTCAGCTGCGTGTCGAGGTACGAGAAGTTGCGCCCCTGCAGCAGCGGATCGTTGGTGAAGCCGATCCCGGGCACCACGTTCTGCGTGCAGAAGGCGACCTGCTCGGTCTCGGCAAAGAAGTTGTCGACGTGCCGGTCGAGCGCGAAAGTGCCGACGATCCGCACCGGGATCTGCTCCTCGGGGATGGTCTTGGTCGCATCGAGCACGTCGAATTCGAACTGGTCGGCGAAATCATCGTCGAACAGCTGGACGCCAAGGTCCCATTCGGGCGGACTGCCCGCGTCGATCGCGTCCCACAAGTCGCGGCGATGGAAGTCGGGATCGGCGCCGTTGATCTTCACCGCCTCGTTCCACATCACCGATTGCACGCCCATCTTCGGCTTGAAGTGGAACTTGACGTAAGTGCCCTTGCCCTCGGCGTTGATCAGGCGGAAGGTGTGGACGCCAAAGCCCTCCATGAAGCGGAACGAGCGCGGGATCGTGCGGTCGGACATGATCCACATGACCATGTGCATCGCTTCGGGCGTCAGGCTGATGAAGTCCCAGAAGTTGTCGTGCGCGGTCTGCGCCTGCGGAAAGCCGCGGTCGGGCTCCTGCTTGGCGGCGTGGATCAGGTCGGGGAACTTGATCGCGTCCTGGATGAAGAACACCGGGATGTTGTTGCCCACGATGTCCCAGTTGCCTTCCTTGGTGTAGAACTTGGCCGCGAAGCCGCGCACGTCGCGCGCCAGGTCGGCCGAGCCCTTGTTGCCCGCGACCGTGGAGAAGCGCACGAACATCGGCGTCGCCTCGCCCACTTCCGTGAGCACTTTGGCGATCGTAAAATCCTCCAGGCTCTCGGTCAGCGTGAAGGTCCCGTGCACGCCGAAGCCGCGCGCGTGGACGACGCGCTCGGGAATGCGCTCGTGGTCGAAGTGGAAGATCTTCTCGCGGAAGTGGAAGTCCTCGAGCAACGTCGGGCCGTGATCGCCGAGCTTCAGCGAGTTCTGGTCGTCGGCAACGCGCACGCCTTGCTGAGTGGTGAGAGCCACGCCGCCGCTGCCGGCGATCTGATGCGTTTCGCCGCCCGAGCCGACGTTCGTCTCGAAGCTGCCTGCCTCGCCCTTCGCGCCGGTATCCTCGCCGAGCTTCTTCGCCATCCTGATCGCCTTTTCGCTGAGAGTGGATGGCACGAGAGAGCGCGGCCACCGGACAACATAACGATCCTGAAATGAACTTGGTTGCCTTGATCTTTGTTAATCAACGGGATTCCGGCGAGTCTCGGCACCAAGACGCCGCATGCCACAAACCTCCGAGACTAATCGACAACACAGTCCATTTCGGATATTTTCAGTAGGCATGTTGGAGAGGGCGTCGAGACCAGTCGAGCGGGGGTAGCGGGGCATGATCAATTCCTAGCGGCGCTCCCGGACGGACCGCGTGGATCGACGTGGCCAAGGGCGCGTGCATCATTCTGGTCGTCTTGGGTCATACCGTCGAGTGGTACGGGAGAGCCTTCCTGGGACGCGAGCCAGAGCTGTGGTTTGTCGTCCTTTACGGTATGCGACCGCTGCGCATGCCCTTGTTCTTCATGATCTCAGGCATCCTGGCCGCGCGCACCATCCACAAGCCGTTCCGCGACCTCTGGAGCAAGACCGGCGGGCTCTATATTCTCTACTGCCTCTGGACCGCAGTCTACTGTCTCAAGCTTGCTCTGCCCGGAGGGCGCGACGGTCTGCCCTATCCCAGCCTTGCTCAGATTGCCGGTGCGATGGCACTGCCCGCGCTCCTCTGGTATATCTGGGCGCTGCCGGCGTTCTACACCCTTGCTTGGTGCCTGGAGCGGTGGTTCGGCCGCAACAGCGTATATGCGCTCGTGCCCATGCTGGGTCTGGCCATCGCGGCGCCGGCGATCGGACGGGCGACCGCCCATCTGCTCGGCACTCCGTTGTTCATGATCCAATCGCAATCGGTTTTGGGCAACCTGATCTGGTTTTATCTCGGACTGAAAGGCCGTGCCTTCATCCTGACCCTGGCTGACAGGAGTACTCCGCCAAGGCTGGCGATCGCGACGGTACTCGGCATCGCTGCCATGGGATTGATGCGATTTGATCACGACGGCGAGCTGGTGATTTTGGCGGCTCCGTTCATGCTGTGGGCCAGCCTCCAATGGCTCGGAAAGGTTCGCGACGACACGGGAGCCCTGCGGCCTCTCGCGGTCGTCGGGCGGCGGACCTTGCCGGTCTACGTCCTGCACACGTTCGTGCTGACGGGCCTGACCCCTGCGGTGCGCGCGGTTGGCGTGGCGGACCGGGTGCCGATGGCATCACCCGTGCTGCAGTTCGCCGTACCCTTGCTCGTCACGTTCCTGATCGTT
>Ga0070668_100003549_pt1 | contig 11506 bp, 10 predicted proteins | sample KBSS43metaG_FD_64661 | JGI IMG/M metagenome (GOLD analysis project Ga0070668, IMG submission 64661) | Switchgrass rhizosphere microbial communities from Kellogg Biological Station, Michigan, USA - KBS S4-3 metaG | ecosystem: Host-associated > Plants > Roots > Rhizosphere > Soil ... | reverse complement strand
CGATTGACCAGTTGTCGAATTGATTGGAAGGGCTTCGTCAAGACATCGTCCGCGCCGACCCGGCGGGCCTCCGCTTCATCGAATGGCTCGAAAGAGCCAACCAGAAGCATAACAGGAATGTGTTGGAATCGCTCATTTTGTTTAATCGCGGCGCAGACTTCGTAGCCGGTGCGGCCCGGCATGATTACATCTGCCAAAACAACGTCGGGAGCGAACTCTTCGAGCTGAGCCATGGCCTGATCGCCATCACTCGCGCTCGCCACGCGCATTCCTTCGTCCACAAAGGTAAGCTCGACGACTTTTTGAATGGTTAGTGAGTCGTCGGCAACTAAGAGCTTTAATCCGGAAATCACGATTCCCTCGTCGGCAAGTGGGGCAGGCAATTGACTGGCAGCCTGCTCAAGGGGCTGGATCGAAACCTAACACCCACGGCAATCGCGCGTCAAGATGTTTGGAAAAGTGGGTAGCGCGCGGGCTTTAGGGCGTGACCACGATATCGTCGGCGGTATTGGGTTTGCCATCTGCGCCGGGCGAGCGCAGGGTGAAGGCGCGGCTCTGACCCTCGTATTGGTACGGTTGGTGCCAGGGGTCGATGCGAATGATTTGCGAAAGATACCGCGGGTTCAAATGGTCAATCAGTGCGACCAGACTATCAGAGACTACGTAGGATCCGCGCTCGCGCTCGTAAGCTTTCAAGGCGGTAGCGATGGTTTGCATCTCGGAACGAGCGCGCGATGTCTTTTCCGCATTTAGAGCCCGCACCAGCAGATCCACATCCTCCCACTTTCTATCTCCGGTGCGAATTTCAGCCACGCGCCATTTGCCGCCATCACCCTTAGTCAACCGAAATGCAGTTTCCACCTGGGCCACGACGACGGCCGAATTCCCCATCGGCGAAATCTCTTTGACACGCACGGCGTCCGAGGGCAACTCAATGCCGGCCATGCGCGCGATTACCCGGCGTGCTTCCTTCATTGACAAGCCATCCGCTGCGCTCGCCGGCCTTACCAATGTCAAAGAAACCAAAGCGGTCAGGCTCGCGCAAATTGTCGCGGCCACAAAAAATAGTCGTCTGTTCATAAACGAACTCCGGTCAGTTGCGATTCAAAGGAAGTGCGGCGAGCAAACTCATGACAGGTGGCGCGGAAGTTTTTACGAGCTGCTCTTGCCAATCAACATGCGTAGCATGATTTGTAGTTGCGCGGTGGTGAAAGGCTTTGGCAAAAAGACTACGGCGCCGGCCGCGAAGCTATCGGAAGAGAGTTTCGGATCCTGCTCCGCGGTCATCATCATCACCGGAATCCGCATCAAGCGCTTTTCCGTTTTCATGTAGCGCACCAGTTCGGGTCCCGTGATGTGCGGCATCACCACGTCAAAGACTGCCGCCGTAAAGTTCGTATCGTCGTGCAGGATCTTATAGGCCTCGCGGCCGTCTCTCGCAGTGATCACCGTGTAGCCCTCTTTCTCCAGAATGGTTGTAACCAGACGGAGAATCGCGGGATCGTCGTCAGCGACGATGATGCGGCGGGCGTGGTTACTTTTAACCGCTTGAGAATCGTTCATTGGTTACCTGAATCAGACTTCGACAGCGCGACTGCTCTCGCCGGCCCTGGCCGATAGTTCCGCCGCCAGCTTGATTGCTGCGACCATACTCGAGTGTTCCGCCAGGCCCTTTCCCGCTATGTCAAACGCAGTACCATGATCAACCGAGGTGCGGATGAAAGGCAAACCGAGCGTCACGTTCACAGCTTCACCAAAGGAAAGGCACTTAACCGGAATCATAGCCTGATCGTGGTAGCAGGCCACCACTGCATCGAATTCACCGCGCGACGCACGCAGGAAAATTGTGTCGGCGGGAAATGGTCCCTGCACATTGATATCGTCGGAAAGACGGCAAGACTCGATCGCCGGCAAAATTTCCGACGACTCTTCAAAGCCGAACAAGCCACCTTCCGCGCCGTGCGGGTTTAGCGCGGCAACTGCCAAACGCGGTCGCTCAATCCCCCAACGCCGAAGCTCATAGTGAGTGAGCCTGATTCGCTTTTCCACGCGCCCGCGCTCGACCATCCGGATGGCTTCCGCCAGCGGAACGTGGGTCGAAAGAAGTACCACCCGCAGGTTTTCTGCGACAAAGCCCATGGCGTAGTCTTCGGCCCCGGTCAGTTGGGCCAGGAATTCTGTATGGCCGGGGAAACTGTATCCGCCCAAAAACAACGCCCGCTTGTTAATCGGCGCCGTCGCCATTGCGTCGATGTCCCCCGAGGCACACAACTCCACCGCCGATTCGATGTATCCGGCAGCAGCCTTTCCGGCTGCGCCGGATTCAATCCCGGGTTCGATGTAACCGCCGATGTTGTCGAGGTGAAAAATTACCGGCGAGTCCAGGTGAACGGGTAACGGTTCACCCTTGCGCACAATGTCGTAGCCACTCTGCAAATCCAGCGTGCGGGCGGTGTGAGCCAGCAGTTGCGCATCGCCAATGATGATCGGAACGCAAATCCTTAGGACTTCTTCTTCGGCCACCGCTTTGAGGACAACTTCGGGACCGATTCCAGCAGGGTCTCCCATCGTAATGCCGATCCGGGGCCGCTGCCGCCGCGATCGGTTGCTGTGAGTCGAGCTGTGCGGCGAATCTGCCATGGCTTAACACGGATAAGGCAGGTCGCGGCGGAGAGTTGTCGCAGTGACCATCTGCCTCATCGGTGGCGGAACGCGTCGCGAACTATTCAGTCGCGACGCGGTCCTCAACCTTGTACATGTATTTGATGTTGTGTTTGAGAACGAGAAGATTGGGCGCCGCTTTGCGATTCACTTTGAGGGCGCTGCGGTCATACCACTCAATGGTGCCCTCGATTTCTTCGCCGTCCTGCAGAACGATCAGCATGGGCGTATGCGCATCGATCTGCTTCTTGTAATAGAAAATCTCCGCGTTGGTTTCCGACGGTGGCGGGACACGCTTGCGCACCTGCACCGGAGCTGCTGGCTGAGCGGCCCTTTGGGGTGCATGCGAACTCTCGCCCCCACCGCGGGGCGGACTGCCATTCTGCCGGGGGCGCTGCGGGGGAAGATCCCGCCCCTTCGTCTTAATATCAGCCAAAGTTGGTCTTATTAGTTTGCGATTCACAGTAACTTTCTACCTCCATCGGTTAAACCGGAACGCGCTCTTCCCTGCCAAGCGCTGCGGCATCATCTGGGCAATGATGGGGAATTATTAACTTACTCTCGCAGGCGACAGCCTCCGAGGAGAGAAGTGAAAAACTTAATCCGTAATTACATATCAGGGATTGGCGGACATGCTACACGAGACAATGAGAAAAAGCAAAAGCAAACGCATCATCCTCCGTGAACGAGCGTTGATCACTAACGACTACTTTGGGGGAACAAAAATTGGCAGGCGATCCTGTCAGAACCGCCTGCGGTAGCGGGCGGGCCCGTCGATTGCGGATTGCGGAATGCAGAATGCGGATTGGAAAAGAAATGGCGAGTGGTCGCTTATTCCGAAATCCGCGTTCCGCAATCCGCAATCCGCAATCGAAAGGTCCGCCCGCTACCGCAGGCGGTTCTGACAGGAGAAGTCTAGTCTGCTTTCTTACGAATGAACGTCGGTACGTCCAGGTCTTCTGAGCGCGCAGCGTTTATTCCCGGCCGCGTCACATCGTCACCCGGTCGCTGCGTATAGCGCGGCGGTGCGGTGGGCAAAGAGACGGTCGCCGGCGGTGCAGCCATCATGGCCGCATCGGCAGCGAATCCTGTCGCAATAACCGTGATCTTCACTTCGTCCCGCATCGTCTCATCGATCACGGCGCCGAAAATAATATTCGCATCTTCGTCAGCCGCTTCACGAATTACTGATGACGCCGCGTTGACTTCGTAGAGCGTCATATCCGGTCCGCCGGTTATGTTAATGAGCACTCCCCGCGCACCCTGAATCGTGGTTTCTTCCAACAACGGCGAAGAGATCGCCTGTTGCGTGGCTTCAATAGCGCGGTTTTCACCACTCGCACGGCCGGCCCCCATTAAGGCCATACCCATTCCGGCCATGATCGCTTTGACATCAGCGAAATCAAGATTGATCAAACCCGGAACGGTAATCAGGTCGCTGATTCCCTGCACCGCCTGGCGCAGCACATCATCCGCCACCTTGAATGCTTCACCCAGGGGAGCAGTATTCGCTACCGTGTGCAGCAGACGCTCATTCGGAATGGTGATCACCGTGTCCACGCATTCATGCAGCTCGCGCAGTCCTTCTTCAGCCTGCATCATGCGTCGCCGACCTTCGAAGTGAAACGGCTTCGTCACTACTGCCACTGTCAGCGCATTCAATTCAGTCGCCAGCGAGGCAATGATGGGCGCGGCTCCCGTTCCAGTACCGCCTCCCAAACCCGTAGTGACAAAGACCATGTCCGCGCCTTCCAGCACTTCGATGATCTTTTCCGTATCTTCGAGCGCAGCCTCGCGTCCCACGATGGGATCGGCGCCGGCTCCGAGGCCTTTAGTGAGTCGTCCCCCCAGTTGAATCTTGATCGAAGCCTTTGAACGTTTCAGCGCCTGCAGGTCGGTATTGGCTACGAGAAACTCAATCCCCTCGATGCCGGCGTCGATCATTCGATTGACAGCGTTACCGCCTCCGCCACCGATGCCGATAACTTTAATGCGCGCGCCGGTGATCGGCGGCTCGTCATCGATGAAGATATTTATGCCTTTGCCCGGCTCGCGGACGTCTGGTGTCATAGGTAATTCCTCTCTCCCTATTCGGGAAGGCTTCCAGGGCCGTTTTCGTTTATATTGGGCTGGTTCCGTCATAGGCGTCTATATCTTGCGGACTATATATTGTGTCGATCGGCGCGCCAGCATACAACAACTTGTCAAATAATACTACTGAAACGATTGCGAAATTTTGAGACAAAATGCGTGAGCTTGCCGGTAGTGCCCCGTTTTACTGCCCCGGCACGCAACTCGAGCGTCTGCGCGCGCTGTGACACGAGTGCGAGGCCCGCAGCGGCTGCCCAGCCCGGACTTTGAATGTCCTCTACCAACCCGCCAAAACGGTCGCGTTCGGGATATCCGAGGCGCACCGGCGCATCGAAAACCTGCTCAGCGATCTCCACCATTCCATCCAGCAGAGCGCCGCCGCCTGTTAACACGACGCCGCTGGAAAGTTGCCGCTCCCAACCTGAATCCTTGATCTCATCAGCGACGTGCATCAGAACTTCTTCCGCGCGCGGCTGCAAAATGTCGCAAAGGATTTGCCGCGAAAGTTGGCGCGGCGCCCGACCACCAACTGAAGGCACTTCGACCAGCTCGCCTCTTTCTGAATCGGACAATGAACTGCTGGAGGCGCAACCAACGGCGCGCTTGATCCGCTCAGCCTCTGGAATCGGTGTGCGCAAACCGAAGGCGATGTCATTGGTGAAATGCGATCCGCCCAGGGGAAAAACCGCGGTGTGCTGTACCGCTCCCCGCTGATAAACGACCAACCCAGTCGTTTCGGCTCCGATATCAACCAGCGCGGCGCCAAATTCCTTATCATCGTCACTCAACGATGCTTCCGCCGCCGCCAGTTGTTCCAGCACCATATCTGCCACCACCAAACCGGCGCGATTCACTGCGTTGATAGCGTTTTGACGCGCGGTCACTGGGCTGGTGACGATATGGACCTTGACTGCCAGGCGCGCTCCCATCATCCCAATTGGGTCGTTAATGCCATCCTGATCGTCAACGATGAATTCTTGTGGCAGCCGGTCGACGATCTCGCGTCCGGCGGGAAGCTGGATGGCACATGCCGAATCGATCGCGCGCCTGACATCGTCGGCAACAATCTCGCGATCGCGACCGGAAACCGCCACGATCGCCTGGCCGTTAAACCCAATGATGTGCGAACCAGCCAAATTGATCGTCACCTCTTCCGCTTCCAGCCCGCTCATCCTTTCTGCTTCTTCAACTGCGCGCTTGATAGCGTCCACGGCTGCATCGGGATTGACGATCACGCCTTTGCGCAAGCCGCGCGCTTCGGACTCGCCAATACCGATGATGTCCAGCAGCCCGCCTTCGCCAGGCTCGCCGACGATACACGTCACCTTGCTGGTACCGATGTCCAGTCCCACGGTGTGCTGCGCGCGTTTGGCCATTAAGCTCTGCTCCTTCTCATGCTGGGGGTCATCCGGTCGGACGAGACCGGGTAAGGGCTTTAGCTTCGTCGCGTGATTTAGTTTTATTGCCGCCTCGATCGTTGTCAGTCTGTTTACCGGTTGGCTTCGCCGTCGTCAGGCTGTTCCCCGTCGCGGCAACCTTAATGCGCTTGCTCGCTGCCGCCGCTGGGTCGCTCGGTTCAACCACTCGCGCGACATCACCAGCGGCGTCGCCGATAGTCGAGACCTGGGTGCCGGTTGCATAACCAACAATCGCCCGCACTCCCTGCGTGATGTCCACGTACGTGATCAAGCCGCCCTGCGGCTGCGCGCGATACTCGTCCAGCGTCTTCAGCGCGTCCTGCAAACGCTTGCCCGGGTCCTTCGCACCCAGGCGAACGTCGATCTGCGAATCCGCTCCCGCTAACTGCGCGCGGACGTCGCGGATATCAATCAGATTTACTTCGCTTACTCGATCGGCCAATCCAGCCGCGCCCCATTCGCGCCTGAGCTCCAGATACTTCTGCATCCGCTCGACATTTTCCAGGCGCGCTTCTTCCGTGGCGTCTTCGTTCCAGCCGCGAATGAAAAATGCCGGGATCTGATCGGTTGGCGTCATCTCGCGAAGAACGATGGCGTCCTCATCCGCCCACAGAAAATGACCGGCCGTTGTGCGGACTACACCTGCGGGCACGCGTTCGCTGATGCGGACACGCAAACCGTCCGGCAGCACGCGCGTTACGACTGCGGTCCTGATGCCCGGCAGCCGCTCGATTTCCGCGCTGATAGCCGGCAAATCCGCGCGCCAAACACCGCTCCGGCTGGCCGCATGGCGCACCAGGTTTGCCACTTCATCGGGCGAAGTCCGCGATGTGCCGGAAACGTCCACTCGACGGACCTGGAAGAAGGAAGCCGAGGTCGCTGTTCGATAGCCGACAAAAATCATGACGGCGGCCGCGACCACCAGGACGACTTTTGCGGCCCGCGGCAGGTAAGCGAACAGGCGTCGCATGACACCGCCGTCGCGACTCTTCACGCCGCTGTCGCGCCGCGCCGGGCGCTGCGTGAAGGTGGCTGAACGACCCTTGGCCGGTTGCGTGCGGCGTCCGCCTCGCGAGGTAATGACTTGATCTTTCAAGAGTGTGCCTTCCTTTCCGGCGACTCAGCAGAATTCAGTTCGGTTGGAGTTACCTGCCCGTTTTCGCAGGCCTCGCCGACAGCGTTTTCCTGAGTGGAGGTGAGCGGCCGTGAGCGCCACAACTCAACCTCGTATTCCAATTCAAGCCCGTGCTCGCGCTTCACGCGTTCTCGAATTTCTTCAGCCAGCGCCAGCGCGTCCGAGGCCTGGGCGTTCTCGCCTTCAGTGACAATGAAGTTCGCGTGTTTGGGGGAAACTACGGCGCCGCCGCGTCGCGATCCTTTCATGCCCAGCTCATCAATAATCTTGCCGGTGCCAATTGGACTGTCCGGCGGGTTCTTGAAGAAACAACCCGCGGAGCGGGCGCCGTGTGGCTGCGTCGCCAGTCGTTTGCTCTTCGCGTCTTCCATTCGCGCCTGTATTTTTTCCACCTCATCCGGTCGCAGATGCAACGTGGCGCCCAACAACAACTCGCCTTCGCGAAATGACGTGTGCCGGTAATCCCATTTGATTTGCCGGCCGGGCACTTCTACCACCTGCCCATCGCGAGCGACTCTGACACTTTCCGTGACCGTGCCGATCTCGTGATCGTAAGCGCCCGCGTTCATCCAGAGCGCCCCGCCGACAGTTCCCGGAATTCCTCCCAGCCCCTCTATGCCGGCCAAACCGCGGCGAGCGGCGTCAATGCATAAGCGCGGAAGCGAATAACCCGCGCTGACTGAAACTCGTTCGCCTTCAAATACCGGATCGCCCTTTAACTCTTTCAAACTCACCACCACGTAGTGATGATCGTTGTCATCGGCCAGGACATTGCTGCCGGAACCTAATGCGCGCCACGACACTTGCGCTTCATCCAACGCCTGGATGACGGCAGCGGCCTGCGCTTCCGTCTCCGGCGAAATAACCCAATCGATGGCGCCGCCCACACGCAAACTGGTTAACTCAGCAAAGCGCCGGCCTCGTTCCGCGCGCACCTGAAAGCGGGCCGCGATCTCTTCGATGGCTTCATCGCGACGGCGAACATCCAAATCTGTTACTGCTTCCGTTTCCATTCGCACTATGCCGTTTTCGATTCGCCCTGTTCGCGCAACAGGGAAATCAATTCATCGCCAACCTTGTAAATCGTCCCGGCGCCCAGTGTGATCACCAGGTCACCCGCGCGCACGTTATCGCGGAGAACTGCGGCGGCGCCTTCGATGGGCCCAATGTATTCGGCGTTCTTGTGGCCGTAACTCTTGATTCGTTCCGTCAGCACCTGAGCATCAATTCCCTCGATCGGATTTTCACTGGCCGCGTAAATATCCGAGACCATCAACACGTCTGCGTTGTTAAAGGCGCGGGCAAACTCTTCCATCAAATCATGCGTGCGCGTGTACCGGTGCGGCTGAAACAGAACTACGATGCGCTTGTCCGGCGCGGCAATCTTCGCCGCCGCCAGGGTGGCTTTGACTTCCGTCGGATGATGACCGTAGTCATCAACCACCAGCACCCCACCTTCTTCACCGCGGAATTGAAAACGCCGGTCGGCGCCGGTGAACTCGGCCAGCGCCTTCTTGATTTGATCGAACGGAACCTGCAGTTCCAATCCCACCGCAATCGCCGCCAGCGAGTTGTAGACGTTGTGCAGTCCGGGAACGCGCAACGTAACGTCACCAATCACTTCAGTCCCCTGCCACACCGTGAACCTGGAACCAAACGCGTGATCGAATTGGATGGCATGCGCCGACACATCGGCCTGGGCGCTGAGGCCGTAAGTGACGTGACGCCGTTCCACGCTTGGAATCACTGCCTGCACGTTCGGATCGTCCAGACAAAGGACTGCCGCGCCGTAGAACGGGACCTTGTTGACGAAACTGACGAAGCACTTACGCACGTCATCCATATCGTGGTAGTAGTCCATGTGCTCGCGGTCGATGTTGGTGATGACCGCAATCGTGGGCGTCAGCATTAGAAACGAACGATCGCTCTCATCGGCTTCGACCACCATCAGATCGCTTTTCCCCAGCCGTGCGTTGGAACGATAAGCGCGCACCACACCGCCAACCACAAACGTTGGATCCAGATTCGCGCTGCCCAGCACCGTCGCGACCATCGACGTCGTAGTAGTCTTACCGTGGGAGCCGGCGACCGCGACCGAATAAGGTTTTAGACGCATCAGCTCTGCGAGCATTTCCGCCCGCGGGATTACCGGAATCAGCCGTCGACGCGCTTCCACGATCTCAGGATTGTCATCGCGCACCGCGGTCGAACGAACCACGACATGGCAGTTGCCGATGTTTTCCGCGCGATGGCCTTCTTTGAAATCGACCCCGAGCAGTTCCAGCCGATCGGTGGTTTCCGATCTCTTCTGATCAGAACCCGACACGCAGAAGCCAAGGTTCGCGAGAACCTCGGCGATGCCCGACATACCGATGCCGCCAACACCGACAAAATGAACAATTTGAATGCGACGAAACATAAGTAACTCAGCCTCTAGCCTCTAGCCTCTAGCCTCTAGTTTCTAGCCTCTAGCCTTCACCAACTCCTCCATCAAATCCACACTCGCAGTCCCCGCATCCTTCCGCGCCAGTGAGCGGCTCGCATCCTCCATTCGCGAAATCTCCGCCGGGTTCGCGATCAGTTCCATAATCTGGCCCGCCAGTTTCTCCCCGCTTAAATCCTTCTGCAAAAGCATTCGCGCGGCTCCCGCCGCCTGCAACGCCTCCGCATTCTTCCGCTGGTGATCATCCGCCGCGAGCGGAAATGGAATCATGATCGCCGCCTTTCCCGCCGCCACCAGCTCAGCACTGGTCGTCGCCCCCGCCCGGCAAATAATTAAGTCCGCTGCAGCAAATGATTGCACCATGTCGTCAATGTACTTCTTGACGTCCACATTCCCTTTCCAGTCCGCCGCCTCGTATGCGCCCTTGGTTTTTTCGTAATCGCTCTCTCCCGTTTGATGCGTGATGCGCAAGTTGTCGCGCACCGGCTGCAACAACGGCAGCGCCGCAACCATCGCTTCGTTGATCGCGCGCGCGCCCTGCGATCCTCCGAAAATAAGAATCGACAATGCGCCCGGCTCGCGCTGCTTCGGCGGAATCTCAAAGAACTCGCTGCGCACCGGATTACCCGTCAGCACGCCCTTCCCGCGAAAGTAGGGCAACGCCTCGGCGAACGATACGGCCGCTCGATCGACCCACTTCGCCAACCTGCGGTTCGTCCAGCCCGGCAGCGCATTCGAATCCATCACCATCGTGGGCAGGTCCATGAATACCGCCATCAGCAACACCGGCCCCGAGACGTAACCGCCGGCGCCGACGACGATGTCCGGCTGAAATTCGCGAATCACTTTGCGGGCGGCCAGTAAACTGTTTGGCAGAACTGCCAGGCCGCGCAAACGCGCCGCAGCGCTGACATTCTTCAGACCCGCGCTTTCAATGAGCGAAAGTTCAAACCCTGCTTGCGGCACCAGCCGCGCTTCCAAACCCCTTGCCGTGCCGACGAACCGCACTCTCGAACTCGGGTCGCGCCGCATGATTTCGTCGGCGACTGCGATGCCCGGATAGATGTGGCCGCCCGTGCCGCCGGCCGCGATCAATACGCGCATCGCGCTCATCCCTGCCGCGCCGAAGCGGGCAAACGCAGACCCGCCGGCAGCGTCTGCGTCATGGACGCGCGTCCTTTTTGCGCTGCCGCTTTGCCGGCCCGCAGCAGCGCCGCATCGTTCGTTAAATTCGCGTACTGCGAAATATTCAACAGCAACCCGGCCGCAGCCAGGGTCGGTACTAGTGACGATCCGCCATACGAAATGAATGGCAGCGGAATTCCTTTAGCCGGCAGCAGGGCGATGGCCACGCTGATGTTAAAGAGCGCTTGCGCCACAATTCCCACCACCAGACCCAAACCCAACAGCATGCCGAACCGATCCGGCGCACGCAGCGCCGCGCGCATCCCGCGCCAGAGAAACACTGCAAACACCAGCACCACCACGATGGCGCCGAACAGGCCTAACTCTTCTCCCACTACTGCATAAATGAAATCCGAATGCGCGAAGGGAAGAAAAAACATCTTCTGCTTGCCTTGAGCAAAGCCAAGCCCGCGCGTTCCGCCAGAGCCAATGGAAATCAGCGACTGCACCACTTGATAACCTTTGCCCAGCGGGTCGGCCCACGGATCGAGGAACGCGATTATTCGCCCGCGCCGAAACGGACTGAAGATCAACATACAGACGACAACGAAAAGCATCGGCAGCGAGACCATC
>Ga0070668_100003547_pt1 | contig 11508 bp, 11 predicted proteins | sample KBSS43metaG_FD_64661 | JGI IMG/M metagenome (GOLD analysis project Ga0070668, IMG submission 64661) | Switchgrass rhizosphere microbial communities from Kellogg Biological Station, Michigan, USA - KBS S4-3 metaG | ecosystem: Host-associated > Plants > Roots > Rhizosphere > Soil ... | reverse complement strand
TTCGAGGGCAGCCTCTGCCCGCACAAGACGTCGTACCCCAATGACGAGCACTACCTCTACTACTCCGGCAGCGAATCCGCCGGTGGCTTCCGCGACGCGGCGAAACCGGCCCCGCGCGGCCATCGCGTCAAGGGACCCGGGACCTCGGGGAAGATGCTGATGACGCGCCTCAAGGAGGCCGTCCGCCGGCGTGGCATCCGGGTGCTGACGCAGACGACCGCCCGGAACCTGGTCCGCGACGACGAGGGCAGGGTCACCGGCCTCGTCGTCGACACGCTTCGCGACGCGCCCGCGGGGGTGCGCGCCCGGCACCAGCGCTTCGCGCAGTACGCCGCGAAGCCCGGGATCTACGTGCCGTCGCTGCGCAGGTCGCTGCACCGCCGGGTCGAGCGCTTCGAGCGCGCGCACGGCCGTGAGCTGCGGATCACCGCCCGGCGCGGGGTCGTGCTCTCGGCCGGCGGGTTCATCGCCAATCGCGAGATGGTGCGCGAACACGCGCCGACCTACCGCGGCGGGCTCCCGCTCGGCACGTCCGCCGACGACGGTTCGGGCATCCGGATGGGCGTCGAGGCCGGTGGTGCGACCGGCGAGCTGGGCCGGATCTCCGCGTGGCGGTTCGTCACGCCGCCCAGCGCGTTCCTCGGCGGGATCATCGTCGACGCCGAGGGGAAGCGGGTCATCGACGAGTCCCGGTACGGCGCCGCGGTCGGGGAGAAGCTCATCGAGGACCACGGGAGCAAGGGCTGGCTGCTCGTCGACGCGCCGATCGTCGCGGAGGCGCGGCGTGACGGCCGGAAGCAAAGCCAGTGGTTCCAATGGCTTCAGCTCAGGTACCTGCTGCGCCGCGGCCGGGTCGTCGGGGCGACGCTGGACGAGGTCGCGCGCAAGGCCGGGATCGACCCCGAGGGTGTCAAAGCCAGCGTCGAGGCGTACCACGGCGCAGTGGATCCGATGGGCAAGCCCGCCGAGTTCGCGCGACGGCTGGAGAACCCGCCGTTCTCGCTGATCGACATCTCGGTGCGGCCCAACCTCGGCTACCCGACGCCGATGCTCACTCTCGGCGGCCTGGTCGTCGACGAGGACACCGGCGCGGTGCGGAGCACGGCGGGGGCGCCGATCGCCGGGCTGTACGCCGCGGGCCGCACGGCTGTGGGAATCTGTTCCAGGTCCTACGTGAGCGGTCTCTCGCTGGCCGACTGCGTGTTTTCCGGCCGCAGGGCGGGGATCAACAGTGCCCTGGCGCAGGGAGTTCTCGACAAAAACGAGAACGTGTTCTAGTCTCTGGGGTAGTGAAACCTAGAGAGGAACTGCGCATGAGCGAGCAGGTGATCGCCGGGGTCCGGGACCTCCTGCCGGTCCTGCGGGAACGGGCCCAGGACACCGAGGACGCCCGACGCGTCCCCGAGGAGTCCGTCAAGGCCCTGCAGGAGACCGGGTTCTTCAAACTGCTTCAGCCAAAGCCGTACGGCGGCTTCGAAGCCGACCCGGTGAGCTTCTACACCGCGGTCAAGCTGATCGCGAGCGCGTGCGGGTCCACCGGCTGGGTCGCCTCCATCCTCGGCGTCCACCCGTGGCACGTGGCGCTGTTCGACGCGCAGGCGCAGCAGGAAGTCTGGGGTGAGGACGAGGACGTACGGATCTCCTCGTCGTACGCCCCGATGGGCAAGGCGGAAGTCGTCGAAGGCGGCTACCGGCTGTCGGGCCGGTGGAGCTTCTCCTCCGGCTGCGACCACTGCACGTGGGTGCTGCTCGGGGGACCCGCGTTCAAGGACGGCAAGCCGGTCGACTTCTGCACCTACCTGCTGCCCATCGCGGACTATTCCATTGTGGACGTCTGGGACACCATCGGCCTGCGCGGCACCGGCTCGAACGACATCGTCGTCGAAGACGTCTTCATCCCGCAGCACCGGGCGCTGAGCTTCATCGCGACGTCGAAGTGCCGGGTGCCGGGCCAGGCCGTGAACCCCGGGCCGCTGTACCGGCTGCCGTACGGCTCGGTGCACCCCACCACGATCACCGCGCCGATCATCGGCATGGCGCAGGGCGCCTACGACGCCCACGTGGAGCACCAGGGCAAGCGGGTGCGCGCCGCCTACGCCGGTGAACAGTCCAAAGAGGACCCCTTCGCCAAGGTGCGGATCGCCGAAGCGGCCAGCGAAATCGACGCCGCCTGGCTGCAGCTGACGCGCAACATCGACGAGCTGTACGAACTCGCGAAGCGCGAGGAACGCCTGCCCGTGGACCTGCGGCTGCGCGTCCGGCGGGACCAGGTGCGCGGCACGGAACGCTCGATCGCGGCGATCGACCGGCTCTTCGAGAACTCCGGCGGCCGGGCCATCCAGTCCGGCACGCCGATCCAGCGCTTCTGGCGCGACGCGCACGCCGGCCGCGTGCACGCGGCCAACGACGCCGAGCGCGCCTACGTCATGTTCGGCACCGGCGCCTTCGGGCTGCCCGTCGAGAACGCGATGTACTGATGGCGCCCGAAGGAAAGTACGCCCAGGTCGGCAGCCTGAAGCTGCACTACCACGAGGCGGGCGCCGAGCACGCCGAGACGGTGATCCTGCTGCACGGCGGCGGCCCCGGCGCGTCGGCGTGGAGCAACTTCGGGCGCAACCTGCCGGTGTTCGCCAAGCACTACCGGACGATCGCGGTCGACCAGCCGGGTTTCGGCCGCTCGGACAAGCCGACCGAGCACCCGCAGTACTTCCGGCACAGCGCGGACGCGGTCGCCGGCCTGATGGACACACTCGGCATCGAACGCGCCCACTTCGTCGGCAACTCCCTCGGCGGCGGCGCGGCCGTGCGCCTGGCGCTGAACCACGGCAAGCGGGCCGGCCGGCTGGTGCTGATGGGGCCGGGCGGGCTGAGCCTCAACGTCTTCGCGCCGGACCCGACCGAAGGCGTCAAGAACCTCGGCAGGTTCGCCGCGCACCCCAGCCGCGAGCGCATGGAAGCGTTCCTGCGGATCATGGTCCACGACCAGAGCCTGATCACCGACGAGCTGATCGACGACCGCTTCGCCGCGGCGAACACCCCGGAGTCCCTCGCCGCGATGCGCGCGATGGGGATGTCGTTCGCGCAGCCCGCGACCTACGAAGAAGGCCTGCTCTGGCGCGAAGCCCACCGCCTCCGCCAGCGCGTGCTCCTGATCTGGGGACGCGAAGACCGCGTCAACCCGCTCGACGGCGCGTTGCTCGCGCTGAAAACCATCCCGCGCGCGCAGCTGCACGTGTTCGGCGGCTGCGGGCACTGGGCCCAGCTGGAGAAGTTCGACGAGTTCAACCGGCTGGCCCTCGATTTCCTCGGGAGTTCCTGATGGGCATCCGGTCACTCGGCTACCTCCGCATCGAAGCCACCGACATGGCCGCGTGGCGCGAGTACGGGCTCAAGGTGCTCGGCATGGTCGAAGGCAGCGGCACGAATCCCGACGCGCTCTACCTGCGCATGGACGACTTCCCGGCCCGGCTGGTGATCACCCCCGGCGACGCGGACCGGCTGGCCCGGACCGGCTGGGAGGTCGCCAACGCCGGCGAGCTGGCCGAGCTGCGGTCGCGGTTGGACAGTGCGTCGGTGCCGTACAAGGAGGGCACCCCCGACGAGCTGGCCGACCGGCGCGTCGACGAGCTGATCAGCTTCGACGACCCGTCCGGCAACACCCAGGAGGTGTTCCACGGCGTCGCGCTGCAGCACCGCCGCGTCGTCAGCCCGTACGGCCACAAGTTCGTCACCGGCGAGCAGGGCCTCGGCCACGTCGTCTTGTCCACCAAGGACGACGAGGCGTCGCTGCGGTTCTACCGCGACGTCCTCGGCTTCCGGCTGCGCGACTCGATGCGCCTGCCGCCGCAACTGGTCGGCAGGCCCGCCGACGGCCCGCCCGCGTGGCTGCGGTTCTTCGGCTGCAACCCGCGGCACCACAGCCTGGCGTTCCTGCCGATGCCGACGCCCAGCGGGATCGTGCACCTGATGGTCGAGGTGGAGAACACCGACGACGTCGGCCTGTGCCTCGACCGCGCCATCCGGCGGAAGGTGCCGATGTCGGCCACGCTCGGCCGGCACGTCAACGACCTGATGCTGTCGTTCTACATGAAGACTCCCGGCGGCTTCGACGTCGAGTTCGGCTGCGAGGGCCGTCAGGTCGACGACGACAACTGGATCGCCCGCGAGAGCACCGCGGTTTCCCTGTGGGGCCACGACTTCTCGGTCGGTGCGCGGCCGCCCGGCTCGTCATGACGTCGGTGGCGGTCGACCAGACCGAGTTCCGCAGCGTGCTCGGGCACTTCTGCACGGGCGTCACGGTGATCACCGGCCGCGACGGCGACACCCTCGCCGGGTTCGCCTGCCAGTCGTTCGCGGCCCTGTCGCTCGACCCGCCGCTGGTGCTGTTCTGCCCGGCGCGCACTTCGCGGACGTGGCCGGTGCTCGCCGCGGCCGGCCGGTTCGCGGTCAACGTGCTGGCCGAGCACCAGGAGGAGGTCAGCGCCGTGTTCGGCGCCCGCGGCCAGGACAAGTTCGCGCGGTTCGGCTGGACGCCCGCGCCGTCCGGGGCGCCGCTGCTCGACGGCGCGCTCACCTGGATCGACTGCGCGCTGGAAGCCGTCCACGAGGCGGGCGACCACTACGTGGTGATCGGCCGGGTGACCGCGCTGGGCACGCCGTCCGACGCGCGGCCCCTGCTGTTCCACCGCGGCCGGTACGCCGTCACCGAGCCGGTGCGGGACGCGCTGGCGGCCCTGATGCCGTGGCCGCGGCCCGACGACTGGCTGTAACCGCGCACGCGCTTGTGCCCGGATTGTGCACGGTTTCACAGGTGGGCCGCATCCCATTCACGAGAGAAAGCCGACATCCGGCGCGCACACTGGTCCCCGACAGGACGTTCCCCCGGGGAGGAGTGTGTCGCGCATGCGTGGGCCCAGCGGACGGATCGCCCGGTTCCGGCGTCGGTTGCACCCGGGCCGCAACCCGCTCACCAGGGTGGGCGACCGGGTCGAAGCCGTCCTCCTGGCGCTGCTGGTCGCCGGCGCGCTCCTCGCGCTGCCGTTCGCGGCGGCGTTCGGCTCCGACACCTACGCGGCCCAGACCGCCCGCGCCGAGCAGGAGCGGACCACCCACCACCCGGCGACGGCGGTTTCGCTCGCCGCGGCGTCCAGCCAGTCCTACAGCACCGACGGCGCCGGCGCGCCCGCCGGCCAGACGACGGTCCCGGCCGCCTGGTTCGACGCGCGCGGCAGCCGCCACACCGGCGACGTCCTCGCCGACGCCGGCAGCCCGGCCGGCACCCGCGTGCCCGTCTGGCTGGACCAGCGCGGCGAGCTGACCACCGAGCCGCTGTCGCCGGCCACGTCGGCGGCCGACGGCGTCTTCGCGGCGATCCTGCTCTGGGTCGCCGTCACGGGTGCGCTGGCCGGCCTCTACAGCGCCGCCCGGTTCGTCCTGGGCCGGCTCCACTCGGCCGCTTGGGACCGGGCCTGGGCCGAAGCCCGGCACGACAGCCGCTTCTGACTCTTTCTCCTCCCGGTCTTGCCACGGGCATCGGGCACGGCTAACGTACAACCACATGGTTGTACTTCAGAAGGAGAGCGAGGAGTCGCTCAACCAGCTCTTCCGCGCTCTGGCCGACGGCACGCGCCGCGACATCCTCGCGCGGTCGATCACGGAAACGCCGTCGGTGTCCGAGCTCGCCGCCCGCTACGAAATGAGCTTCGCCGCCGTGCAGAAGCACGTCGCCGTGCTCGAACGCGCCGGTCTGGTCCGGAAGCGGGCCACCGGCCGCGAACAACGGGTTTCGACCGACCGCGAGCGGTTGCGGCGCGCCCGGGAACTGCTGGATTCCTTCGAAGCCCTTTGGCGCCACCGCGTGGCGCGCCTCGACGACATGTTCACACCGAAAGAAGACTGACGATGCCGGTCACCTCCGTCACCAAGGACCCCGAAAATCTGAGTTTCACCCTCGTGGCCGACTTCCCGGTTCCGAAACAGCGCCTCTGGGAGGCCTTTGCCGACCCGCGACAGCTGGAACGCTTCTGGGGCCCGCCTTTTGCCCCCGCCACCTTCACCCACCACGACTTCCGGGTCGGTGGCCGTGCCGAGTATTTCCTGTCCGGGCCGGACGGGGAAAAGTGGACCGGTTCGTGGAAGTTCACCGCGGTGGACCCCATCGACTCGTTCCGGGCGGACGACGGAGACGACGACGAAGACGGCCCGGCCGCGATGGAGTTCGTCTTCGAGACCACGGAAACGGGGTCGCGCATGACCAGCGTGACCCGGTTCGCCAGCCTCGAAGCCCTGGAAAAGACGTCCCCCGGCATGGAAGAGGGACTCCGTGCCGCCCTGCCCCAGCTCGACGCGCTCCTGGAGGAGTCACGATGAGAAACCTCAAGATCATCGAACACATTTCGCTCGACGGCGTGATCCAGCATTCGGCCGACGAGAACGGTTTCGCCCACACCGACTGGACGGCGCCGTACCGGACCGCCGAAGGCGGGGCGAAGGTGATGGCCGCGCACGGCGACGAATTCGACCTGCTGCTCGGCCGCCGCACCTACGACATGTGGGCCACCATGTGGGGGCAGGCGCCGAGCAACCCGGTCGGCGACCGCATCAACGCGGCGACGAAGTACGTCGCCACCCACCGGCCGGACAGCCTCGGCTGGGGCCCGGCCGAGGGTGTCGGGCCGGACTTCGCCGAGGGCGTTCGCCGGATCAAGGCGCAGGACGGTCCGGGCCTGGTCGTCTCGGGCAGTTCCACGGTGACGACAGAACTGCTCGAACACGAACTCGCGGACGAGGTCGTGCTGATCGTCTACCCGGTGTTGCTGGGTGCGGGAAAGCGCTTGTTCGCCGAAGACGCTCCGCTGCGGTCGTTCGAGCTGTCCGATTCGACGGCTTTTCCCTCCGGTGTCGTCATGAACACCTATTTCCAGCGGAAGTGAACGAAGACCCGGCCGAAGTTGTCCTTGTCCTTTTCGATCCGGTGGTAGAGCGCCTTGACGTCCTTGCGCTCGAGGAACCGCAGGACGTGCTTCTTCAGCTGACCGGAGCCCTTGCCCGGGATGATCTCGACGAGCGGCGCCTTCTTGGCGACCGCTTCGTCGATGATCGCCCGGAGCGCCCGGTCGATCTCCCCGCCGCGGTTGTAGACGTCGTGGAGGTCCAGCTTCAGCTTCACAGCCCTACCTTCACAGCGCCTGCCACCAGCCGTCGACCTCAGGGGGCGCAGTGACGTCGATGCGCTCGCCCGGGCGCGGGATCGCCACCGCGAGGTCCGCCGCCTTCGCTTCGCGCCACACCCGGTCGGCCGGCTCGCCCCACGGGTGCATGGCCAGCTGGAACGTCGCCCAGTGCACCGGGACCAGCAGCTTCGCCCGCACGTCGATGCCCGCCGCGACGCCCTCCTCGGGCGTCATGTGGATGTCCGGCCACTGCGGGGCGTACGCGCCGATCTGGATCAGGGCCGCGTCGAAGGGGCCGTGCTCCGAGCCGATCTTCGCGAAGCCGTCGAAGTAGCCCGTGTCGCCGCTGTAGTACACCCGGTGCGCCGGGCCCAGCAGCGCCCACGACGTCCAGAGCGTGTCGTCGTTCGTGATGCCGCGGCCGGAGAAGTGCTGGGCCGGCGTCGCGACGAACCGGACGCCCGCCACCGAAGCCTCCTCGTGCCAGTCCAGCTCGATGATCCGGGACGCCGGGACCTGCCAGCGCTCCAGGTGCGCGCCCACCCCGAGCGGCACCAGGAACGGCGCCTCGGACGAAGCCACCAGCGCGCGGACCGTGGCCAGGTCCAGGTGGTCGTAGTGGTCGTGCGAGATGACGACGGCGTCGATCCGGCCCAGCCCGGACAGCGGCACCGGCGGCTCGTGCAGCCGCCGCGGGCCGGCGAAGGCGGCCGGGGACACCCGGTCGCTCCACACCGGGTCGAGCAGCACGCGGGCGCCGTCCAGCTCGACCAGCGCCGACGCGTGGCCGTACCAGGTGAGGTGCAGGCCGTCCGCCGAAAGCACCGGCTCCGCGGCCACGAGCGGCACCGCCGTGGCGGGTTTGCGCAGCTCGCGGTGCTCGCCGAAGAACATCTCGCGGAAGATGGTCCGCATCGCCGCCGCCGTCATCGGGTGCCGGGGTGCGACGTTGCGGAACACCTTGCCGTCGAACTGCGGCGAGGAGCGGACCCGCTCGGCCCGGGCGCCGGCGGCTTTCGCGCCGAACGCCGCCGGCAGGTCCCGCAGGGACGCGATCGTCTTCCTCATGACCTCGAGTCTACGAACGGTTCCTGAGAGGGGCCCCAGCTTCGTGCAGGTGGGTGAGCGCCTGCCGGTAGGACTCCACCAGGCTCGTCTCCAGGTACGGCACGCCGAGTTCTCCGCAGTAGGCCTGGACGATCGGCTGCGCCCGCCGCAGGTGCACCGACGGCATGCTCGGGAACAGGTGGTGCTCGATCTGGTAGTTGAGGCCGCCGAGGGCGACGTCGGTCACGACGCCACCGCGGACGTTGCGGGAGGTCAGCACCTGCTTGCGGAGGAAGTCGAGCTCGGGCTGCCCGGTCAGCGTCGGCATGCCCTTGTGGTTGGGCGCGAAGATCGATCCCATGTAGATGCCCCAGAGCGCTTGGTGGACCACGAAGAACAGCAGCGCCATGCCGGGGGAGAGCACGGTGAACAGCGCGCCGAGGTAGACGACGACGTGCGCGGCGAGCAGCGCGGCTTCCGTGCCGCGGCGGCGCAGGCCCGGCTTGCACACCGCGCGGATCCCGGACACGTGCAGGTTGAGCCCTTCGAGCGTCAGCATCGGGAAGAACAGGAACGCCTGGTAGCGCCCGATGAACCGGGCGACGCCGCTCGCTTCCCGGGCCTGGCCCTTCGACCACACGAAGATGTCCGGGTCGACGTCGGGGTCGAGCTCCTCGTGGTTCGGGTTGGCGTGGTGGCGGGTGTGCTTGTCCATCCACCAGCCGTAGCTCATCCCGATGCCGAGGTTGCCCACGAGCATCCCGGCGATCTCGGTCGGCCGCCGCCGCCGGAACACCTGCTTGTGCGCGAGGTCGTGCGAAAGCAGCGCGATCTGCCCGAACATCACGGCCTGGAACGCGGCGACGGCCAGCTGCCACCACGAGTTCCCGAGCAGCGCGAAGGCGACCCACCCGGCGGCGAACAACCCGCCAACGACGGCGAACCGGGCGGTGTAGTAACCGGGACGGCGCTTCATCAGGCCGGCGGCGGAGACGCGGTGGCTCAACCGGGCGAAGTCGCTGCCGGTGTGCACGAGATTTTCTGTGGTCACCGGCCCGAGTCTTCACGATAGGGGTTCACCGCGGGAACCCGGAGCGCCCCCGGCACTTTCCGGGGGCCTTCCCCACCACCGGATCTGGTATACCCGGCTCTGGCCCCATGCGCCCCAATGTGGCGTTCGGTGCGTTGGACGCAACCAACGCCACATTGGGTGCGTTGGACGCACCGAACGCCACATTGGGTGCGTTGAGCGCACCCAACGCCACATTGGGTGCGTTGAGCGCAACCAACGCCACATTGGGGCGCTTGGTCAGCCGACGTACTCCGCGAGGTGCTCGCCCGTGAGCGTGCCGCGAGACGCGACCAGGTCCGCCGGCGTGCCCTCGAACACGACCTGCCCGCCGTCGTGGCCGGCGCCCGGGCCGAGGTCGATGATCCAGTCCGCGTGGGCCATCACCGCCTGGTGGTGCTCGATGACGATCACCGACTTGCCGGCGTCGACCAGCCGGTCGAGCAGGGCGAGCAGCTGCTGGACGTCGGCGAGGTGCAGGCCGGCCGTCGGCTCGTCCAGGACGTAGACCCCGCCCTTCTCGGCCATCCGCGTGGCGAGCTTGATCCGCTGCCGCTCGCCGCCGGACAGCGTCGTCAGCGGCTGGCCGAGGGTGAGGTAGCCGAGCCCGACGTCGGACAGGTGCGTGAGGATCTTGTGCGCCGCCGGGGTCTTCGCCTCGCCGTCGCCGAAGAACTCCTCGGCCTCCGTCACCGACATCGCGAGCACCTCGCTGATGTCGCGGCCGCCGAAGGTGTACTCCAGCACGTCGGCCGAGAACCGCTTGCCGTCGCAGACCTCGCAGGGGGTCGACGTGCCGGCCATGATCCCCAGGTCGGTGTAGACGACGCCGGCGCCGTTGCAGTTGGGGCACGCGCCCTCGGAGTTGGCGCTGAACAGCGCCGGCTTGACGCCGTTGACCTTGGCGAACGCCTTGCGGATCGGCTCCAGGAGGCCCGTGTACGTCGCCGGGTTGCTCCGGCGCGAGCCGCGGATCCCGGTCTGGTCGACCGCCACCACCCCGTCGCGGCCGGCGACCGAGCCGTGGATCAGCGAGCTCTTGCCCGAGCCCGCCACCCCGGTCACGACGACCAGCACGCCGAGCGGGATGTCGACGTCGACGTCCTTCAGGTTGTGGGTCGAAGCCCCGCGGATCTCCAGCGTCCCGGACGGCGACCGCACCGAGTCCTTCAGCGAAGCGCGGTCGTCCAGGTGCCGCCCGGTGAGCGTCTTGCTCTTCCGCAGCTTGTCCACAGTGCCTTCGAACACCACTTCGCCGCCGTCCGCGCCGGCGCGCGGGCCGAGGTCGACGACGTGGTCGGCGATCGCGATCGCCTCGGGCTTGTGCTCGACGACCAGCACCGTGTTGCCCTTGTCGCGCAGCTGCAGCAGCAGCTCGTTCATGCGCTGGATGTCGTGCGGGTGCAGCCCGATCGTCGGCTCGTCGAAGACGTAGGTGACGTCGGTGAGCGACGACCCGAGGTGGCGGATCATCTTGGTGCGCTGCGCCTCGCCGCCGGACAGCGTGCCCGACGGCCGGTCGAGCGAGAGGTAGCCGAGCCCGATCTCGACGAACGAGTCCAGCGTGTGTTTCAGGGCGTCCAGCAGCGGCGCGACCGTCGGCTCGGACAGCTTGCCCACCCACGCGGCGAGGTCGCTGATCTGCATCGCGCACGCGTCGGCGATGCTGATCCCGTCGATCTTCGACGACCGGGCCTCCGCGGACAGCCGCGTGCCGTCGCAGTCCGGGCACGCGGTGAACGTGACGGCCCGCTCCACGAACGCGCGGATGTGCGGCTGCATCGCGTCGACGTCCTTGGCCAGCATGGACTTCTGGATCGCCGGGACCAGCCCCGAATACGTCAGGTTGATGCCCTCGACCTTGATCTTGGTCGGTTCCTTGTACACCAGGTCGTTGAACTGCTTCTTGGTGAACTTCTTGATCGGCTTGTCGGGGTCGAAGAAGCCGGAGCCGCGGAAGATGCGGCCGTACCAGCCCTCCATGCTGTAGCCGGGGATCGTGATCGCGCCCTCGTTGAGCGACTTGTTCTCGTCGAACAGCGCGGTCAGGTCGATGTCGTTCACCTTGCCGCGGCCCTCGCAGCGCGGGCACATGCCGCCGGTGATGCTGAAGCTGCGCCGCTCCTTGATCTGCCGCCCGGCCTTCTCGATGGTGACCGCGCCCGCGCCGCTGATCGAGGCGACGTTGAACGAGAACGCCTGCGGCGAGCCGATGTGCGG
>Ga0070668_100003539_pt1 | contig 11519 bp, 10 predicted proteins | sample KBSS43metaG_FD_64661 | JGI IMG/M metagenome (GOLD analysis project Ga0070668, IMG submission 64661) | Switchgrass rhizosphere microbial communities from Kellogg Biological Station, Michigan, USA - KBS S4-3 metaG | ecosystem: Host-associated > Plants > Roots > Rhizosphere > Soil ... | reverse complement strand
CGTGATCGGACAGCTTGTCGAAGCTGATCCGCTTCTCCTCCACGTCGGCGTGCGAAGCGAATTTCTTCTCACTCATGTCTGCTCCTTTGCCAGCTCACCCGGCAACACAGTGCGGCGACGACACCTCGCCACATCGTTGCGCGTGCTACAGAATGGCGATTACGTTGGATAATAGCTGACCGATGCCCTACTCCCGCTTTGCTTCGTCGTTCCGGGCCATGCCCTTGCGTCGATCACTCTGGATCGTCATCGTCGGCGCATGCGCGGTGTTGGCGCCGTCGGCGGATGCGGATGGTCCCGCGGCGACTGCCGGCTTGCGTGACGTCGGCGGCGTCAAGCTCTACACACAGATCTACGGCGTCGGCGCGCCGATCGTCTTTCTGCATGGCGGACTGCACTTCTTCGAGAACAGCTTCCAGGGACAGCGCGACTTCTTCGCATCGTATCGCAAAGTCATCGGCATCGATCAGCCTGGTCACGGCCGCAGCCCCGACGACGGGCGGCCGCTTTCCTACAAGGTGATGGCCGACAACACGGCGGCGCTCATCGAGCAACTCGGCGTGGGTCCGGTCGATGTGGTGGGCCACAGCGACGGAGGCAACGTGGGGTTGCTACTGGCACGTGATCATCCGGCGCTCGTTCGGCGTCTCGTCATATCGGGCGCCAACATTCGTTCTGGACTGTCCCCCGACGAGGCAAAGCGGCGCAGCCAGCGGTCCGCGCAAGAGGTGTCCGACAAGCTGCCACCGGTATTTCGCGCCGACTATGTGAAGGTCACGCCCGACGGCGCCGACCACTGGCTGACGATGGTCGCGAAATCACAGCAGTTGTGGCTGACGCCGGTCGTCATCGAGCCTGCCGAACTGAAGACGCTGAAGATGCCGGTTCTCGTGATCGCCGGCGACCGCGACTTCACGCCGATCGAAGAAACGGTCGAGATTTTCCGGAACCTGCCGCAAGGACAGCTGCTGATCGTGCCGGCCACCGGACACGGCACGTTCAGTGAGCGTCCGGCGTTCATGAACGAGGCGATCCGGACGTTCCTGGAGCAGCCCGTCCCGGCGCCCCGGTAGCCCTCGGAAATCAGTCGAGCGCGCCGATGAAGTCTCCCTTGCCAACGTCGACGCCGTTGTGGCGAAGGATTGCGTAGGCGGTCGTCGCGTGGAAGTAGAAATTCGGCAGCGAGTACTGCAACAGGTAGTTGATCCCGGTGAACACCTTCGGCTCGCCGCGCACGGGCCGCGTCACGGAACGAGTCTCGGAGCCGTCGACCTGTGCGGCCGAAAACGACTTGACCGCCTCGATTGCACGGTCGACGCGCGCGATGAGTTCGGCGAACGACTTTTCGTTGTCGTCCCACTTCGGGGGCTCCACCCCGGTGAGTCGCGCCACCGTTCCGCGCGCGAAGTCGGTCGCGACGTGCACCTGCCGGGACAGCGGGAACATATCCGGCGCGAGCCGGGCATTGAGCAATACCGACTCGTCGATCTTCCTGGCAGCGGCCGAGGCGGCGCCCTTGGCGAGGACGTTCTTCAGGCTGGTGAGCCCGCGCGCGAAAACCGGGACCGAAGCGTCGTACATGGAAATGGACATCGAGGCACTCCTGGAGTGGAGAGGCGATTGTAGCGCGGCGCGTAGGCCGCCCTCCGCGTGACTGCAAATGAAAAACGCCGCGTCCGGATGGACGCGGCGTGTGGTCGTGGCGATCGGCCGTCAGCCGCCGTTCTTCTTGATCATCGCCTTCGCATCCTCATACAGCGCCTTGCCGTTGCCGCCCTTGGCATTGGTGTCGCTGATCCACTCGGTCACGACGCTTTCCGTCGCCTTGTTCCAGCGGTCGTATTCGGCCGTCGACAGGATGTCGAACACGCCGCCGGCAGCGGCGGCGGCCTTCTTGCCGGGCTCGGTCGTCGCGTCGAACGCCTTGCCGATCGCCTTCGATGTTTCGATGCCGCTGTTGGCGTCGATCACCTTCTTGAGGTCGGGGGGAAGGCTGTCGTACTTGGCCTGGTTCATCGCCACGACGAAGATGGAGTTCGACATCCGCGGCAGCGCGGCGGCGCTGTCGAGGTGGTACTTGGCGACCTCCTGCAGCTTGATCGTCGGGACGATCTCCCACGGCACCATCGTGCCGTCGATGACACCCTTCGAGATCGCCTCGGTGACCTGCGGCACCGGCATCTGCACGGGCGCCGCGCCCAGTGCCGCCAGGAACTTCGATCCGATCCGGGTCGGGGCCCGCACTTTCAGTCCCTTCAGCTCGTCCAGCGTCTTCACCTGCTTGCCGGAGAAGTGCAACAGCGACCCGTCATGCAGGTGAGCGGCAATCAGCTTCGTGCCCTTGAATTCGTCCAGCGAATTCTTCTGGATGTACTCCCACAGCGCGGGGCTTCCGGTCTCGGCGTTCTTGGCCATGAACGGCAGCTCGAACACTTCGGACTTCAGGAAGCGGCCGGCCTGGTACGTCGGAATCGTCCAGATGATGTCGGCGACGCCGTCGCGCGCCTGGTCGAACAGCTGCGGCGGCGTGCCGCCGAGCTGCATCGCCGGGTAGATCTGGCACTTGAGCTTGCCCGCAGACTCCTTGCCGATCTTCTCGCACCACTGGTTGAAGAACGCGGCCTGGATCGTCGCCTGCGGCGGCAGGAAATGATGGACCTTCAGCACGACCTCCTGCGCGGCGGCGCTGCCCGCTGCGAATGCCAGTGCCACGACGCCGAAATGATGCAACCGATGAAAGCGTTTCATGCGACCTCCTCCTTGTGACGACAGCGCTATTTGAACGTATGGACCAGGTACAGCGAGATGATCGGGAAATACACGAGCAGCACGATGCGAAAGCCATCCGAGATCAGGAACGGGATAACGCCCTTGAACGTTTCGGTCAGCGGCACGTCCTTCGCCAGCCGGTTGATGATGTAAACGTTCATGCCGACCGGCGGGTGGACAAGGCCGACCTCGACCACCATCAGCGCCAGGATCCCGAACCAGATCGACTTGTCGTCCTGCGACATGCCCCAGAAATCGAGACCCATCACCATCGGGTAAAAAATCGGGATCGTCAGCAGGATCATCGCCAGCGAATCCATCACGCAGCCGAGGAAGATGTAGATCAGCAGGATCATGAACATCACCAGCAGCGGCGACAGTCCACTGGCCTTGACCCAGCCGGCGAGCTCGGCCGGCATCTGCGACAGCGCGAGCGTGGTGTTCAGCATGTCGGCGCCGAGCAGGATCAGGAAGATCATCGCCGTCGCCTGCGCGGTGCCGAGCGCGCTGTCGATCAAGCCCTTCGTCCCCATGCCACCGCTGGTGACGGCGAGGATGCCGCAGGCGGCCGCGCCGATCGCCGCTGCTTCCGTCGGGTTTGCCCAGCCGCCGTAGATGCCGACGATGACGACGACGAACACCAGCATGACCGGCAGCACCGCGAAAAAGCTCTTCAGCTTTTCGTCCCACGCCACGGCCGGGCCGGCGGGTCCCGCCTTCGGATTGATCGCGACGACGATCCGAACGACGAGCATGTAGCCCAGCATCGCGATGATGCCGGGCAGCACCGCCGCCATGAACAGCTTGCCGATCGATTCCTGCGTGAGGATCGCGTAGATCACCAGTGGTACCGACGGCGGGATCATGATGCCGAGCGTACCGCCCGCCGCCAGCGCGCCCGTGGCCAGCGACCCGGAGTAGCCATAGCGGCGCAGCTCGGGCAGCGCGACCTGCCCCATCGTCGCCGCGGTGGCGAGCGAGCTGCCGCAGATCGCGCCGAATCCGGCGCAGGCGCCGATGGCCGCCATCGCGACCCCGCCCTTGCGATGGCCCATGAACGCACTGACGAACCTGAACAATGCTCTCGACAGGCCGCCATGCGTCGCGAACTGGCCCATCAGCAGGAACAGCGGGATCACGACCAGGTCGTAATTCGACAACCTCGCGTACGCCAGATTCTTCAGCGAATTGAGCAGCGCCGTCGGATTGCCCGTCAGGTAGACGTACCCGGCGCCGCCGACAACGAACATCGCGATGCCGATCGGCACGCGCACAACCATCAGCGCCAGCATGACGCCGAAGATGACGAAGCCGACGCCGATACCCGTCAAGATAGGGTCCCCCCCGAAACGCGCTTCGCGCGTCTCCCCCCAAGGGGGCACCGCGCCCTTGGGGCGGCCCTGCGGGCGCGGAGCACGCTCATTACCGACCCCCGAACATGATCTGAAGGCGCCGCCACGCCGTGTAGAAACCGGCCGCCGCGAGCAGTGCGAAGCCCGGCACCATCAGGCCCTGCGCGATCCACACCGGCACACCTAGGATTGCGGACGTCTCACCGACCTCCTTGATCGACAGCGCGCCGACGCCCGTCCGCCACGCGATCAGCGCGCCGAAGAGTCCCACCAGCAGCGAACCGAAGGCGTCCATCGCGGCAACCTTGCGCGGCGCAAAGTTGTGCGTGAAGAAGTCGACCTTCACGTCGCCGTTGACCATGTGGCAGTACGCGAAGAAGGCCGCCGACGCGAATGCCGCGCACATCTGCAGCACCTCGACATCGCCCGGCACCGACCACGCAAACAGCTTGCGCCCGACGATGGACACGATCTCCATCGCCACCAGCGCGACGAACACCAGTCCGCCCGCGATCGCGACGTAGCGCGTCGCAGCCAGCAGCGCGCGGCCGGCGGGGCCGTAGGCCGGTGCCGGCTGCACCGGTGCTTCCGACGTCACGTCCTGCATCGCATTGCCCTCCCCCAGGCCGGCTCGCGGGTCCGCGGCCGGCGCTATTCTAGGGCCTCGGACGCCCAGGCCCTCAATCGCACGAACTGCGGATGCTCGGTGGCGCAGGTACCGCCTGGATACGTTCCGGGTCGTCGGGGTGCCGGCGCGCGAAGATGCGCACCTCGCGGCCCTCGACCAGCACGACATCGCCGCGTCGGATGACGTGCGTCATCACGAACGTCTTGTTCGTCCACTCGGTGATCGTCGTCTCCACGGCGATCACGTCGCCGTAGGTCGCGGGACGCAGGAATTTCGCCGCGACGTCGACGATCGGCGTGCCGATGATGCCCATCGTCCGTTCAGTCTCGCGCCACGATGGCACGCCGACGGCGCTGAAGTAGTGACGCGACGCCGCGTCCATCCAGCGCAGGAAATTCGGGTAATAGACGATCTGCGCCGGATCGCAGTCGCCGAACTCGACGGTGAATTCAGTGGTGTGGCGGCGCGTCATCGTCCGTTGCCCGCCGCGAACAGGTTGTCGCCGTCGGCGATACCGACGGAACGTGCCGCCTTGGCCAGCGCGTCGCGCGTCGTGCGCGGCAGCGGGATGCCGCTCCGCGAGCGTTCGCGCGCCGTCGCGCGCTCGGGCTCGCCGGGCAGCTGGATTCCTGCGGCACCCGGCGCCAGCGGCGACGCGCGCAGCCAGGCCGCAAGACTTTCAACCTGGCGCTCGAACTCGGCCTTGCCGCACAGCTTGTCGGGCGCGAAAACGATCGACAGCATGTTGTTGCACATCGGATTCGGTCGGGACCGTCCATCCTGCACGTGGCCGCCCGACAGCGCGCCACCGAGCAGTTCGCACATCACGGCCAGCGCGTACCCCTTGTGCTGCGCAAACGGGAGCAATGCTCCCATCGGGTCGGCGAACATCACGCGTGGGTCCACGGTCGGCTGCCCCCTCGGATCGAGCAGCGTCCCGGGCGCCATCCGGTTGCCGGCATCGACAGCGACACGGACCTTGCCGAGCGCCACGGCGCTGGTCGCGTAGTCGAGTACCAGCGGATGCGGGTCGTGCGGCACCGCGACGCAAACGGGATTGGTCGATACCCGCGCGTCGCTCCCGCCCCACGGCGCAACGAGCGGTGTCGACAGCACGTTGACGAAGTGAATCGACGCGAAGCCCGCTTCGGCACACTGCTCACCCCACCGTCCGATCCGCGCGAGATGATGTGTGTTCGCCACACCGATCATGCATAACCCGTGAACGGCGGCGCGCTCGACCGCCAGCGTCATCGCCTGTGCGCCGATCGCCTGGCCGAATCCATCCAATCCGTCGACGGCGACGATGGCACCGAAATCCTTGACCACGCGCATCGACTGTCCCGCCTTGACCAGGCCGTCGCGCAGGTGCGAGAGATAAGTCGGCACAAGCCCGATGCCATGCGAATCGTGTCCGTAAAGATTGGCCTGCACCAGGTTTTCCGCCACCTGAAACGACTCGCCGGCAGGGCAACCTGCCGCGGCAAAGACGCGTTGCGCCCAGCCGGTCAGCGCGGTGGCTTCCACACCGATCACGTCTTCATACTGCGCGGCGGAGGCAACCACGGTTTCGTCGGGTCCGGACATAGTCGGGTCTCTTCAGGGCGTCGGAGTGGGCACCCGCGGCGCGGCGGGCTTGCGCGTGAACACGATCGGCTTCGCGATCACCGGCCGCGGCGGCGCGCCGTGCCTGACCAGCGCAGCGTCGAGCGCACTGCCGCCTTCGTCGGCCAGAGCCGCTTCGCGCGCCTGTCGGATCGCTTCAGCGCGCGCCGATGGCGTCGCGAAGTCGCCGCCGGTAGCCAGATGATCGACGATATGCGAAAGATTGTGCTTGCCGCGCTCGTTGGTCGCGCCGTACCCCTTGATCAGCCGGCCGGCGAGCGCGATCTCGTGCGCGAGGTCCCAATCGCTTGCGGCCGCCGCGTGCACGGCACCCAGCCAGCGCTCGATCAGCGCCTGCTCTTGCGCGTACCGGGCACCGCGTCGGCGCCATCCGCGCAAGCCCGCAAGCACCCGCAGCATCAGGAAGCCCGCGACGCCGTCGCTGCGCACATGCAATGCCAACGCGACCGGCGGTTTGCCCTTCGCCTGCCGGCGTTTGTCCCAGGCGCTCAGTCGTTGCGCGACCGGCGCCGGCAGCATTCCCGCAATCTCGGGGATTCCCGGCTTGAACAGGTCGTAGATGCGCAGGACATCGTCGCGGCCGGCCGCCACTTCGCGACGCACGCGCGCGAACCGGGCGGCCCTGCACTTGAGCGACGCGACGCGCACGATGTCGTCGAACGCCATCCACAGCGCCAGGAACCGCGCGCTCTCGCGAGTCAGCGCGTAGTCGTGCGTTGCGCCTGGATCGGCTTGCTTCTCCAATGCGAGCACCCGTCGCACGCGCTCGAGGTAGAGGTCCGCGTACGCGCGGTCCTGGAAATCGACCATCCGAGCGAAGCCCGCGGCGACGACCTCGTGCGTCGAGGGCGGAAAACTCTCGGCGAGCATCGCCGGGACCGTGGCCGGCGCTGAAGATGCAGCGGGATGGTCGCGGGCCGGTTGCGCCCGCGCCACAGCGTCGAAACCACGCGCGAAGCCGCGCAGGCTGGCATCGACGCCGAGCCCCGACGCGCGGATCACGTCCTCGACCGCCGCGCGTTCAAACGGCAGCACGCCGCTGGCCGCGATCGCGCCGGCCATCACCGCACTGACGATCGTTCCCGCTTCACGCGCGGCCACATCCATGTCGAACGCGACCAGGCCACGGCTGTGCGCGCGTGCGACATCGAGCAACGTGTCGGATGCAAAGCGGCCATCCCCGAGCGCCATCTTTTCGACCGTCGTCAGCGTGCGGCTGGTCGACGTGATCACCGTCGTGCGATCGCGGCTGACCAGACCGGCCTGGGTCACGCGCGCTGCTTCGAGCAACTCGGTCGCAACCAGCAGGTCGACGCAACCGGCCACCGGGCTCAGCCCGAGCACCGGCCGGCGATCGCCGAGCGCTGCCAGGGGCTCCGGATAGATCTCGACGTAATAGGTCGTCGCACCGGTGCGCTGCGCGACGCCGGGAATGGACGTGCTTTGCGAGGGGAAGCCCGCGGTCGATGCCGCGTCGACCAGCCACTCGGCCAGCACACCGCCGCCCTGGCCGCCGAGCGCCGCGATGAGGATCGAGACCGGTTGCGTCATGCGGAGTGTCGCCTTAAGCCGGCTGCAGCAGGCGGACGACCGCGCCGCGCATCTTCGCCATCATGCGGTCGAACGCGTTGGGATTGTGCACGACCTCGCCGCGATAGAACGACGGGCATAGCGACGCGGCATGCGCATTCTCGCCGCACAGCCCGCAGCCGACGCAACCATCGAGCACCGTAGCAACGGGGTCGACCTTCAGCGGATCGCTGCTCGCCCGGACCGACAGCGTCGGACAGCCGGACAGCCGGATGCACGAGTGGTCGCCGGAGCACGTGTCCTCGTCGACGCCGTATTTGACACGCACGACACGCTCGCCGCGTTTCAATCGCGCCGAGGTCCACGGCTTCACGCGCCGCTGCCGTTCGAGCTGGCACTCGCCCTCGGCGATGATCACCTTCAAGCCAGCGAAGTCGGTGGTGAACGCCTCCTCCAGCGTCTTGCGCATCGCATCGACACGGTAGCTGTTGACGACGCGCAGCCACTGCACGCCGATGCCCTCGAGCGTCTTCTCGATCACCTGGTTCCGATGCACGAGGCTCGCGGTCTTGTCGTCCGCCTCTTCCTTGAGCGCCTGCGCCGGCGTCGAGATGATCTCCTGCGTGCCGGTCGCCGACGTGTAGCCGTTCTTGAAGATCAGCAGCACGGCGTCGTCGCCGTTGAACAATGCCGATTGCACGCCGGTCAGTAACCCGTTGTGCCAGAAGCCGCCGTCGCCCATCACCGCCAGCGTGCGCCGCTTCATCATCGGCGACACGCCGGCGCGGCTGGCAAGGCTCATCCCGTAGCCGAGGATCGAATGGCCCATCGAGAACGGCTCGAACGTCGCGAAGGCATGGCAGCCGATATCGCCGGCGATGTGCACGTCACCGACCCGCTGCTGCGCAAGCTTCAGCGCCGAGAACACCGGCCGCTCCGGGCAGCCGATGCAGAAATTCGGCGGCCGCGGCGGCAGCGCGCGCTCGAGCTCGCCGGCCACCGTTTGCCGCGTTGCCGCGATACCGTCGAGCCATGCACGACCCGCGTTGGCGTCGATGTCGGGCGCCACGCGGCCGAGAAAATCGGCGACGCCGCGCGCGATCGTCTCCACCGTGTACTCGCCCGCCATCGGCAGCACATCCTTCCCGAGCACCGTGGTGTCGACCTCCTGCCGGCGAAGCGTCGCGAGGATCTCCTGCTCGATATACTCGGGCTGCCCCTCCTCGAGGATCAGCACAGCACGCCGTCCCACGCAGAAGTCGCGGATTTCGTCCGGCACCAGCGGATAGGTGACATTGAGCGCGAGGATCTCGAATTCGCTCCCGCCGAAGGCATCGGCGAGACCCAGCCGCTGCAGCGCGCCGATCGTGGAGTTGTACAGGCCGCCCTGGATGATCAGCGCCAGGTCGCCGCGCCGGCCGGGAAAGCGCTCATTCAGCCGATGCTCGGCGATGAAGCGCCGGGCCGCCGGGATCCTCTCGTTCGTCTTCAACTTTTCCTGCCGGAACGTCACCGGCGGATGGGCCAGCTTGCCGTAGTCGAACGGCGCCGGGTCGTCCATCAGGTGCTTCGCCGAAATGGCCGGCGCAACGTTGTCGCGACACGTGAACGTTCCCCGCACGTGGCACGCGCGGATGCGCAACTGCAGGATCGCCGGCATGTTCGACGCTTCCGACAGCGCGAAGCCTTCCTCGACGATGCGAACCATCCGCTCGAGATCGGGCCGCGGATCGAGCATGATCAGCGAAGACTTGAGCGCGTAGGCGCTGGTGCGCTCCTGGATCACGCTGGCACCCTCGCCGTAGTCCTCGCCGACGACGATCAGCGCCCCGCCGGTCACGCCGGGCGATGCGAGGTTCGACAGCGCGTCGGCCGCAACGTTGGTTCCGACGATCGACTTCCACGTGACGGCGCCGCGGAGCGGATAGTGGATCGACGCGCCGAGCATCGCGGCCGCCGACGCCTCGTTCGAGCACGCCTCGACGTGAACGCCCAGATCGGCCAGGTAGTCCTTCGACTGTACGAGGACGTCGAGCAGATGCGATACCGGGGCGCCCTGGTAGCCGCCGACGTACGCGACGCCCGATTGCAGCAGCGCCTTGGTGATCGCGAGGATGCCCTCGCCGTGAAAGGTTTCGCCACCGCCGCGGCGCAGCATCCGGGCTTCCTTGCTGAACGAGACTTCCACGCCGCTCCTCCTCCTGCTGCGATACCGCTACTTATGCCGCCATGCTAACGCTGCGTTATTATTTGTAAATGGCATAAATTTTAGAACTAATATTCAATTCATGCATACACGAAACCTCGACCTCAACCTGTTGCAGACGTTCCATGCCGTGCACGCCACCGGCACCGTGAGCCGCGCCGCCGAGCGGCTGGGCGTCTCGCAGCCCACGGTGAGCCACGCGCTGCGGCGCCTGCGCCTCCTCTACCGCGACCCGTTGTTCATCCGGACGCAGGGCGGGATGGCGCCGACGGCGAAAGCCGATCGCCTTGCCAGGGCGGTCGACCATGCGCTGACCACGCTGGAAGTTGCGATCCGCGAAACGGAGACTTACGAGCCCGGGCGCTCGGATCGTACGTTCCGTCTGCACCTGACCGACATCGGCGAGACGATCTTCCTGCCGCCGTTGATCCAGGCGCTGGCGGGCGAAGCGCCGGGCGTCCGGCTGGAGGCGTTCCAGCTCGAGGACAAGGAAATCCTGCCGGCGCTGGAAAGCGGACGCATCGACCTGGCCCTCGGCTACATTCCTGCGCTGACCGGCGCGCAGCGACAGTTCCTGCTATCCGAGCGCTACGTCGTCGTGATGCGCGCCGCGCACCCGCTCGCCCGACGCAAGCCGACGCGCGCGGCATTGGCCGCGCTGCACTATGCGCTGGTCCGCTCACACCCCGCCACCGGCCGCGCACTGCAGGAAATGGGCTTGCGCGAGAACGTACGCCTGACGCTGCCGCACTTCATGGTGCTGCCGCGAATTCTCGCGGAGACCGATCTTGCGGCGCTGATGCCGGCACGCCTCGCCGATGCGTTCTCGGAGCTCGGCGACTACGTCGTCTGGCGGCCGCGCGTCGGCCTGCCCAGGTTCGACGTCAGCGTCCACTGGTTCTGGCGTTTCGACAACGAGCCGGCGAACCGCTGGCTGCGACACCGGATCATCGAGTTGTTCGGCGAGGGTTGATTGCGCTACCGCTACTGCGGCAGCGGCAGCGTAAACGCGAACGTCGAGCCCTTGCCCACTTCACTGGTCACCCACAGCTTTCCGCCGTGCAGTTCGACGAACTTGCGGGAAATGGCGAGACCGAGCCCCGTGCCTTCCACTTTCTTTGCCGACGACCCCACCTGCCGGAATTCCTCGAACACCGCTTCCTGATCCTCGGGGGCGATGCCGACACCGGTGTCCGTGACCGACACTTCCGCCACGCCGTCGTACGCTGCGGCCTTCACGTCGATGCGGCCGCCTTCGGGCGTGAACTTGAGTGCATTGGACAGCAGGTTCAGCACGACCTGCTTCACCTTGCGCTCGTCGCCGCGAATCTTTCCGACGCGAGCGTCGATGCTCGATTCGAGCGCGATGCCGCGACGGTGCGCGCGCTCCCGCACCAGCGTCATCGCG
>Ga0070668_100003536_pt1 | contig 11525 bp, 10 predicted proteins | sample KBSS43metaG_FD_64661 | JGI IMG/M metagenome (GOLD analysis project Ga0070668, IMG submission 64661) | Switchgrass rhizosphere microbial communities from Kellogg Biological Station, Michigan, USA - KBS S4-3 metaG | ecosystem: Host-associated > Plants > Roots > Rhizosphere > Soil ... | reverse complement strand
TGGTTGCGCCGAAGCTGCCCCAGGTGCTGTCCTTGCGGAGACGGGGGTGCGACCTCAAGATCATCACCGACAGTGTCGCAGCCGCGCAGGCGATCGCGGCTTTCGGCAAGGATCACGGTGAGGCGCTCGAGGTCTGGATCGAAGTCGACGTGGACGGTCACCGTTCGGGCATTCCGCCCGAAGCGGAAACGTTGATCGCGGTCGGGCGTTCGCTGCACGAGCGCGGCATGCGCCTCGGTGGCGTCATGGCGCACGCCGGGGCCAGCTATGAATGCGACAACCCCGAGGCTTTGCGCAAGATCGCCGAGCAGGAGCGGGCGCGCACGGTGCGCGCCGCCGAGCGCCTGCGACAAGCGGGCCTTCCCTGTCCCGTGGTAAGTGTCGGGTCGACGCCCACGGCGCTGTCGGCGCAGCAGTTGGACGGCGTTACCGAGGTGCGCGCCGGGGTCTACGTGTTCTTCGATCTCGTCATGTACAACGTAGGCGTCTGCGAGACGAGCGATATCGCGCTGTCGGTGCTCACCACGGTCATCGGTCACCAGGAGGACAAGGGTTGGGCCATCGTCGATGCGGGCTGGATGGCCATGAGCCGGGACCGCGGCACCCAGAAGCAGAAACGCGACTTTGGATACGGCCAGGTGTGCACCGACGACGGCGAGCCCGTTGCCGGCTACATCCTCGATTTTGCGAACCAGGAGCACGGCATCTTGTGCCTGGCCGAAGGCGTCGACGAGAAGATTGCCGCACGGTTTCCGATCGGCACGCGCTTGCGCATCCTTCCCAATCATGCGTGCGCCACGGGTGCGCAATTTCCGGAATACCACGCGGTTCTTCCGAGCGGCGAGATGCAGGTGTGGCCGCGCTTCTACGGATGGTGAGGCGCTGACCCAGACTTCAGGGGAGAAGCCGCGGTCCCGATGCAGCTTGACTTCGTTGTATATTTCTATAGTATTAGAAATATGGAACAACGAACCCGGAAAATCGAGCCCATCGTTACCGACTCTGCGCGAGCAGTGACGACTCTGGCTGCACTCGCACAGGAGACGCGCCTGGCGATCTTTCGCCTGCTCGTCGAACACGCTCGTGACGGACTGACACCCGGCGCCATTGCGCTCAGCCTCAAGCTGCCGCCGGCCACGCTCTCGTTCCATCTCAAGGAGCTGGTGCATGCCGGATTGATCGAGGACCGGCGCGACGGGCGCTTCATCTGGTATCGGCCGGACGTCGCTGCGATGAACGGCCTCATCGGCTACCTCACCGAAAACTGCTGCCGCGCGAGCGGCGGCGGAGCATGCGCAACGACCTGCGCGCCGTCCGCATGCGAGCCCACGTCCGCGCGCAAGAGGAGCAGGTAATGCGTCGATTCCATGTGCACCTCGGCGTGCCCGATCTCGCCGCCAGCATTCGCTTCTACTCCGATCTCTTCTGCAGCCCGCCGTCGGTCGAGAAGCCGGACTACGCGAAGTGGATGCTCGACGATCCTCGCGTCAATTTCGCCATTTCAAAGCGGGCCTCGCGCATCGGCCTCAACCATCTTGGCTTGCAAGCCGAATCCGCCGAGGAACTCGCCGCGATCCGCGCGCAGTTCGCCGCGGCCGATCCCGAAGATGTCTTCGATGATCCGAACGTGAGCTGCTGCTACTCGCGGGGCAACAAGCATTGGACGAAGGATCCGCAAGGAATCGCCTGGGAGGCGTTTCATACGCTCGGTAGCGTGCCGGTCTACGACGAAGAACCGCTGGAGACGCGCGCATGCGGCGACAGCGCGACCCAATGCTGCGGGCCGGCGGATGAAGCGCAGGAAGCCGCACCCCGGACGAAGGCGTGCTGCGCGTGAAGGCTACCGACAGGCCCTACAACGTGCTGTTCCTGTGCACGGGGAACTCCGCCCGAAGCATCATGGCGGAGTCCCTGTTGCGCGAGATCGGCGGGGGCCGTTTCCATGCGTACTCCGCGGGGTCGCAGCCGAAGGGGCGGGTGCACCCGAAGAGCGTTGGCGCTTCTCGAGTCGCGACGCATCCCGACGGAAGGCCTGTCGAGCAAGGCGTGGGATGTATTCGCCAAACCGGACGCGCCGCGAATGGATTTTGTCATCACGGTCTGCGACAACGCCGCCGGCGAAGTGTGCCCCGTCTGGCCCGGGCAACCAACGACGGCCCACTGGAGCATTCCCGTCGCACGAATGCTTGCGCTCACGAAGCAACGGTGATCCGCGGCCGCATGCGCGCAGGCCCTTACCGGTCGAGTCCCCACCTGCGCAGCAATCTCTGGGTCGCCGATGGCTTGCGCCGCAATCCCAGCATCTCCGGTATCGGGGTGAACTGCCAAAGCAGGAAGATTGCGCCTGCTAGGACCAGGTAGGGCATCGCTTGCCGCACTGCGCGCGGCGGGTGATGGAATTCGGCACCGAAGGAAAACATTGCCAAGAGCTTGTCGATACCTACCGCCTGTTCCGGATCGGCCATCTCGGCAAGGCTCAACGTCACCTCCGAGTACGGTTCGACTTCCAGCGGCGCCAACGTCCGGTGCGAGCTTCGCAACGCTTCGACAGCGCTGCGAATGTTGCCTGTCAGGTCGATCTGTCGTGCTACCTCTTCGGGAGTCACGCCCAAGTGCTCGCCCAGAAGCTTGTTGCGCAGGTCGCGGATGGCCTTCGCAACGTCGTCCCGCCCGGCGGCTTCGATCGCCACGTCGCATTCCGTGTCCACGCCCATCGAGCGATTGTTGATGTTGGCAGATCCGATGCGCAGCCACTCGTCGTCGACCGCCATCATCTTCGAGTGCAGGTCGATGCAAGTGCCTTCGGCAAGCCCGGGCATGGCGGGATAGAGCACGCTGAAGCGACCCTCGTGATCCGCGGCCTGCAAGCGCTGGATGAGCTTGCTGCGCAACACCCCCATCGTGTATTCCTCGAGCCAGCCATGGCTCAGCAAGCGCGTGACCACCACGATCTCCGGTCCACCCGGCTCGCGCAACCGCTGCTCCAGTGCCGCACCTATCGAGTGCGAGGTGAAGTACTGGTTCTCGATGTAGATGTACCGCTTCGCCCGGGCGATCATGTCGAGGTACAGGTTCTCGACTTCATGCGTGCCGTTGTGCGGCGGCGACTCCGGAGCGGTGACGGCAATCGCCACGGGGACGTCGAAGACGGCTGGCTCGAGCTCTTCCGGCCAGCGGTTCCCGTGCACCGGTAGCTGAGGCGCCCACTTCTTCGTCGAAGTGTGCCAACGCTCGCGCGCGATCGTCGCGAGCACGCGCGCCGCCTCGCCGTCCACTGCGATCATCATGTCGTGAAAGGGAGGATACGGCCGGTCGCCTGTCACGCGACGCGGCTCTTCCGGAGAATGGTCCGGCGTGTCCCAACGCTGGCAGGTCAGGTCGACGCCTCCGCAAAACGCGATGGCATCGTCGATGACGACGATCTTCTGATGATGCGAGCCGCCGGGAGGATGCGTATTGTCGAACTCCAGGTGCACGCGCCGATGCGGTTTCCAGCCCCATCCCCATCGCACGGACGCCGGCGCTTCCCGATCCGTCGCGTAGATCATCGGGAAATCCCAGTCGAGCACGTAAATGTGAAGGTCGCGACGGCGACGTGCCAGGTCGTTCAGGTAGCTGCCGAGCCGGGCGCGCGGGCTGTCGTCCTCGCAGCAATAATCGAGGCGGCAGCTGCTGTTGAAGTCCCACGCGATGACGAAGATCGAATGGGTGGCAAGCTCGGCTGCCTGCACGAACATGTTGAAGTAATCTTCGCCGTCGACGACGAACGCAACCCGATCGGCATGGGCGACGCGGCCGCAGTTGCGGCCTTCGACGAAGATGCTTTCTGCCGCGCCAGCCTCACTCATTGTTGGATTCCGTTGTTGGCAGGCCATCACTTTACAAGCGTGACGGACCGACCGGGCGTTGCGACGTCGATTCGGACAATAGCGAGAGGAGACGGAATCGACTTCGCCGTCAGAGCCGGTCGTCGGCGACCAGCACCCGCTTCCCGTGCTGACCGGCGAACCATCGCTTGACCACGAGCGTGAGCACGACGAAGAACACTATCACGGCCACAACCAGTCCCCAGTTGATGCGAGTTGGATCCTGGAGCGCGGTTTGGATCTGATCGCCGAACACCGTAGTCGTGAGCGTTCCGGGCAGCATGCCGAGGAACGTACCTAGCAGGAAATGCCAGAGTTTGATGTGGATACGCCCGGCGACCATCCCTTCGATTGCGAACGGCGCAACCGGAATGATGCGCACCGCAAATACCGCAGCAAGTCCGCGCTTGCGCAGGACGTCTGTCATCTCGTCCATCTTCGAACCGGCGAGGTGGCGTACCGTATGCGCCGGAAGAAGGCGGCCGGCGTAATAGGTCGAAAGCGATGCGAGGAGAATGCCGCTCATCGCATACACGAAGCCGAGCACGGGTTCGAATGCGAGCACCGCGAACAGCGTAATCAGCGGTCGCGGAAACATGGTGAAGCACGCCGGCGTATACGCCGCCATGACGACAAGCGGCGCCCACCAAAAGCCGCCGAACGTATCCGCCCAGTCGAAGACGCGCTCTGCCGTCAGGTAGTCCCGCAACGGCGTGTACCGCCAGACTGCAGCCAGGCCTGCAACCGCCAGCACGATCAGCGCGAGCTTGCCCCGCGCCGGTCCCGCCGGGTGCGGTGCACCCGCGTCATGGTCCCTACCGGCACCGGCAGAACTGTCCATCTCGGGATGGAATCACGTTGTCCGGGCAATTGCCGACGCCCGCGTTCCGGTTTTCGGGTAGGACGATCGGAAGGTGCGGTGCGGTCTGCGGGTGATGTCAATCAAGCGTGATGCTTGCGTCCTTGATCACCTTCGACCACTTGGAAGTTTCGGCGCTCACGTAACTCGCCATTTCCTGCGGCGTGCTTTGCAGCGGTTCGATGCCCGCTTCGACGAGCTTGGTGCGTACCGCAGGATCGGCGATTGCCTGGACGTAGCCTTCACGCAGCTTGGCGATGACCTCGGGCGGCGTACCTTTGGGAACGGCGAAGCCCTGCCACGCCCACGCTTCGAAGCCCGGTAGGCCGGCGCTCGCGATCGTGGGAACGCCAGGCAGTGCGTCCACCGGCGCGGGTGTTGCCGTACCGATGACCTTGATCTTTCCGCTCTTGATGTGCGGCATGCCGGCGGCGATATCGACCGGCATCACGGCAACCTGACCGCCGATCAAGTCCTGCAGGGCAGGGGCCGCCCCTTTGTATGGCACGTGCGTCAACTTGACGCCCGCATCCTTGGCAAACAATTCCATCGCAAGGTGATGCGGGCTGCCCGTCCCTGGTGAGGCATAGGCGATCTTGCGAGGATCCCTCTTCGCGGCGTCGATGAGGTCCTTCACCGAATTCACGTTCGATACCGACGGATTCACCGCTATCGTCAGCACGAATCGGCCAGTCAGAGTCACTGGCGCGAAGTCGTTCGCGGGATCGTACGGCAGCTTCTTGAACAGGCTCGGATTGAGCGCGTAAGTGCCGAGGTCGCCCAGCAGGACCGTGTAGCCGTCGGGCGCTGAGCCCTTCACGTTTTCCGCACCGATGATGGTCGAGCCGCCGGGACGGTTGTCGATCACGATGGGCTGGCCAAGTGTTTCGGACATCTTGGCACCCACGGTCCGCGCGAAGAAATCGGTGCCGCCGCCCGCGGGAAACGGCACGACGAGGCGGATCGGCTTCGACGGATAGCTTTGCGCGGCGGCCGGCGATGGGACGGCGCACAGGCAGAGAACCACGGCTGCCGCGGCGAGACAGCTAGGAGTCAGACGCATGAGCTTCCTCCTGGATTGATATCGACAGCCGAGCGCACTCCGCGCCTGATTGTATTTCCTGGCGACTGGCGAGACAGGGGGGTTCACTGTGTTGTCAGGTCGAATCAATTGATGGTCTCATCCGCGCGCAAAAGCATGGAAGCCGGCAACTTGAGTCCTAATGCTTTGGCCGTGCCGAGATTGATTACAAGATAAAGCTTGCTGGGCTGCCACACGGCAATGTCCCCCGGATTCGCGCCATCGAGCACGCGATCGATGTATGCGGCGACTTCTCGATAGGTCTCAACGTCATTGGCACCATAGGACATGAGCCCACCTGCCTTCACGAATAGCGGCCACTCGTAAATGGCGGGCAACCGATACTTCGCGGACATTTCGATGAGGATCTTGCGGTCCCGGATGAACAAGGGATGCGCGCCGACGACGAGTCCCGCCGGCTTGGCCGCCGCAATCGTGGCAAACGCCGATGCGTAGTGAGTGCCCTGCATTCGGACGACGGAAAGCTCGACATTCAGCGAGCCAGCTGCTTGGCCGATCTCTTGAAGCTGCTGCGCCGTACCAGGGCCCGGGTCGTCGGGCAACAGCAATGCAATGCGGTTCGCTTTGGGAATTGCCTCTCTCAACATTTCCAGCTTCTTGGCGCCGAGCGAGCCCTGCGGCGAAATGACCACTGCCGTCGCGTTTCCACCTGGCTTCGCGTAGCTGGCGACAAGTCCCAACGCCACGGGATCGCCATTGCCCAGCATGACAATTGGAATCGTGGTGGTTGCGGCCTTTGCTGCTTGAGACGCCAATGTGCCAACGGCGAGTATGAGATCCACGCGACTCTTTACGAGGTCCTGAGCCATCGATGGCAGTCGCTCGAGTTGCCCATCGACGTATCGACGCTCGATCACGAGATTGCCTCCCTCGGTGTAACCGAGCTCGCGCAGCGGGGTGACAAAATCTGCAAGCGCAGGATCGCTGCTCCAGGTCCCTGGATGGAGGATGCCGATACGGTAGAGGCGGCCACTCGCCTGACCCCTCCCGAGCATCGGGGTCCACATGAGCGTACCAGCAATGGCGAGGAAGGCGCGGCGATCCATTGGCAGTATCAGACGACGATTGCCTGGCTGCGGTCGGCGATGTGGTGGCAGCTAAAGTATCTCGAAAGCATAGCGCACTGCCGGGTTTGACGCGGGGCTAAGGCAGAAGCGCTGGACGCCTTGCGGCTTGGGTAGGGACGCCCGACGTTGAGAACACGCTTAGCGCGCGCGTTGCGCAATCAACCCAAGAGACGTGGTGACGTAGTCGCCAAGCATCAGACGCAGATGCGGCTCCTGTTTATACGGCGGCAGATCGACATGCCGATCGAGTTCGCCGGAGCCGGGGTTCAGGTTGAGTGGGAAGACGCGATGTCCCGCGAGCTCTACCCGTCGAACGAGATGTTCGATGTCGTGCTTGCGAAAGATGACCAGATCCGGCGATTCGATCGTTCGATAGTTCGAGGTCAGGTTGAACTCCGTCGTGTGTACCGCAATCCCGCCCGGCGCGAGACAACGCATGGCGTTTTCAACGAACCTGACACCGTGTGCAATGGAGCCGAGGTGCTCGAACGCGCAACTCGACCATACAAAGTCGAAGCCCTCGAGATTCGCCGAGATCTCGTTCATGTTCTCAGCTCTGAACTGCACGCGCTCGCGGAACCGGTCCGCGTCGCAGATTCCGCGAACATTCAGGTCTTCGAGCGCCGTGGCATGTTGATCGGTTTCGATCCAACCGTGGCCAGCTGCGCTCGCGGCGGAGAGATCGGTGGCGATGATGTTGCAGCCGAGCTGCGCCATCACGGCCGCAAGCGGTTCTTTACCGCAACCGAAGCCAAGACCGCGACGTCCTTGCGAGAGCATGCCGTGCTGCTTGAGGACTTGAAGGATGAATACGAACTCCCACTGCTTGCGATGAAGCGTGGGCACCTCCTTCAGTTCGCCGCACCAGCCAGCGTAGATCGGCTCACGGAATTGGCTCTCCGTGCAAAGCTGAGAGGTTGGAGATGCGAGACTTGGCTCGGGATGCGCAAGCCCGAGAAACGACAACCGGCCCGGATCGAAACTATATGTCAATTGGTCCACCGCTCAGGGTTGCGGAGCGGACCCGAGTCTAACTCCAGCGACAACCAACGGAGTGCGTCGACTTACTTACCGATCGCGTGTTGCGCTGTTGTGCAAAGGTTGGTCGCCTGTTGAGCGTCAGCGGTGTCTCGCCAACACATTATGGAATCACCGGCGGCAAGGTGCTGTTTGCAAGCGTGGGTTTGGTCAACAGGAGCAACGCATGACGCACACGCGCAATCCCTCGCCAGCGCGGCGAAATGGAATCGCGGTCGGCAAGATGTTATTTGCAAGCCTGGGTTTAGTCCTGCTCGTACTTGCACAAAGGCCGGCGCAGGGACAGGTATTGCTCACCGAAACGACATGGGGTGGGACTGGAAGCGATGTCGCGACCGGTGTCGCCACGGCTGGCGACGGCAGCACGTACCTCGTGGGATCGACGGATAGCTTTGCCCTCGACGAGTTCGGCCAGCCCGCGACGCGGATGTTCATCGTCAAGCTCTTGAATGGAGCGGTCGTCTGGCAACGTATCTGGAACGGCCCGACAATCGTCGGGGTCACGCATACGTCAGTGGCGGTCGCTGCCGACGGTTCGGTTTACGTGGCAGGCATCACCGCAGATGGTGGCGGAGATGCCGTATTGCTGAAATTCGATTCGAACGGCAACTTGCTCTGGGAGCGGACCTGGGGCGGCACCGAATCCGATAGCGCCGGCGCGCTGGCCACGCACAGCGACGGTTCCATCTACGTCCCGCGGGCCGGACGACCAGCTTTGGACCGAGTTCCGCCGGGGTGTTCGTCCTGAAGTTCGATCCGTCGGGCGGTATTGTCTGGCAACGGCTCTGGGACGACGCCGCCGGCTTCGAGGCGATCGCCGTCACGTCCGACGGCAGCGTCTACGCAGCCAGCTCGAGACTGCGGCCCAACAGCAACTTTTCCCAGTTCGACGAAATGGTGTTGAAGCTCACGCCAGCGGGCGACCTGGTATGGGCACGGACCTATGGCGCAGGCGAGGTCGTGGATGCGCGCGGCGGGATGGCCGCCGCGGCGGATGGATCGATATACACGCTGGCGCCATCCAGGCGGCGAAGGGCGGCATCATTGGCATCAACGCGCTGGTCCTGAAGATTGGGTCCGATGGCAGCTTGTTGTTTGGCAAGGATTGCTGCACCAAGGGTGGCGACACGGGTGAGGGCATCGCGGTGGCGCCCGACGGGTCGGTTCTTCTTGCCGGAACGACCACGTCCTTGGGCGTCCGCTCTCAGGATGCATTCGTCGCGCGCCTGCAATCGACCGGCAAGAAAGTGACGGCCGCGGCGACTTGGGGCGGCACCGGCTTCGACAGCGGCGGCGGGGTCGCGGCTGCGGCCGACAACGAGCCAAGGCCCACCGTATTCGCTGCGGGCGGCGTCGCTGAAGCTGTCCGCGCCGAAATTCACAGTCGCGACCCCTGCAAGCGAGCTCATGGTTGCGCAAGGCACGGTTTCGAATCCGCTGCGTGGGGCGTCCGTGCCGGAAGGCAGCACGACCTACTGCGGAAACTTCGAGGCGGCACTCATCGGCCTCCCGCTGCCGTAACGGCCAGCGTCGGTTGGTTATATTCTTCTGAAATTCCGACCCTACCTGTCCGAGGAATGCTTGGTCTTTCGGCTTGGGCTTAGCCACGCGAATCTCGACGTGCGTTCCTAGTCGACTTTGGCAACGCGCGGGCGCTATCCTTCGCTAGCGATCACTTCTTCGGCTTCTGCTGTGTTGTCTGAATCTGCGTTTAATAGATCCGGCACGACCGCGTCCGTACAGGGCCTTAAGCGAAGTCGCATCGCTCAAGGGCTTAGACTTCGTTTTCACCAGCCGTCCTTGGGACGCTTCTGCGTTGGGCGCGTCACGTGACCCCTACGTCTTTACTTCCCACAGAGCACCCAATCATGTTTCATTGGCGTCGCGTTGCAGCCTGCATCGTGTTGACGTTCGCCATGCTTACGTCGCTGCCGATCGCCGGCACTACCTTGCCTTCTGGCTTCGCTGAAACAATCGTCGCCAGCGGGCTTTCCAGCCCTACCGCGATGCAACTCGCGCCTGATGGACGCATCTTCGTGACCGAGCAGACCGGACGCCTGCGGGTCATCAGGAATGGGACGCTCCTCTCGACGCCGTTTCTCACTTTGACCGTGGATTCCTCGGGCGAGCGCGGTCTGCTCGGCGTGACCTTCGACCCCAATTTTGGGACGAACAGGTTCGTTTACGTTTATTACACGGCAACTACGCCGAATGTGCACAATCGCGTCAGCCGCTTTACGGCAAATGGCGACGTTGCCGTCGCCGGCAGCGAAGTGGTCATCCTCGACCTCGACCCCTTGAGCAACGCCACGAATCACAACGGGGGCGCAATTCACTTCGGCGAGGATGGCAAGCTGTACGTGGCCGTGGGCGACAACGCGAATGGCAGCAATTCGCAGTCGTTCACGAACCGGCTAGGCAAGATCCTGCGCCTCAATGCCGACGGGTCGATTCCCGCCGACAATCCGTTTTACGGACAGGCCGCCGGCGTGAACCGTTCGATCTGGGCCCTTGGCCTGCGCAATCCGTACACCTTTGCGATCGAGTCAATCACGGCCCGAATGTTCATCAACGATGTCGGGCAAAGCACCTGGGAAGAGATCAACGAAGGCGTTGCCGGCTCGAACTATGGTTGGCCCATCACCGAGGGACCGACGAGCAACGCGAGCTTTCGCTCACCGGTCTACGCCTACCAACACGTCGCGGGCATGCCGACGGGGTGCGCGATTACGGGGGGTGCCTTTTACAACCCGCTGACGACGTTCCAGTTTCCTGCAAGCTACGACGGCGACTACTTCTTTGCCGACTACTGCGGTGGCTGGATTTACCGGCTCGAGACGTCGACTTTTACTGCTACGCAGTTTGCCACTGGCATCGCGGCGCCGGTTGACCTCAAGGTCTCCGACGATGGGCGGCTTTACTATCTCGCGCGCAGCGGCGGAGGCGCCACTGGCATCGTCGCGATGATTACGTATGCGAGCGCGCCTCCGACCATCACGGCGCACCCGTCGAACCTCGCAGTTGCGGTCGGCCAGTCCGCGACCTTTTCGGCCACGGCGTCTGGCAGCCTCCCGCTCACGTATCAATGGCAACGCAGCGGCGTGAGCATTGCGGGCGCAACCTCCGCAAGCTACACGATCCCCTCCGCGCAAGTTTCCGACACGGGAGCGCGCTTTCGCGTCGTCGTCACCAACTCGTTCGGGAGCGTGACGAGCAATGAGGCGACGCTCACCGTCACGTCGAACAGCGCGCCAATAGCCGCGATCACGCAGCCGGTCACCGGCTCGCTTTACAGCGGCGGACAGACGATCACCTTCGCAGGGACTGGCACGGACGCCGAGGACGGCTCGCTTCCGGCATCGGCATTCACGTGGGAGGTGGTGTTCCATCATGACACTCATACGCATCCGTTCATGCAGCCCACCAGTGGCCTCAAGAGCGGCTCGTTCGTCATCCCGACGACGGGGGAGACAGCTTCGAACGTTTGGTATCGCATCCATCTCACGGTCCGTGACTCTGCTGGCTTGACCCATACCGCGTTCCGTGACATCCAGCCGCGCACTGCGCAGGTCACCGTGACGACCAGTCCGCCG
>Ga0070668_100003534_pt1 | contig 11530 bp, 5 predicted proteins | sample KBSS43metaG_FD_64661 | JGI IMG/M metagenome (GOLD analysis project Ga0070668, IMG submission 64661) | Switchgrass rhizosphere microbial communities from Kellogg Biological Station, Michigan, USA - KBS S4-3 metaG | ecosystem: Host-associated > Plants > Roots > Rhizosphere > Soil ... | reverse complement strand
ATCGATTGTGTCCCGCGGATAATTTCTCGGATACGAGCCATGAATCCAAGGGTACTTCGACTACGCACGGTTGGGCTTAGTCGACTAGCCATTGCGTTCCCACGCTTCACTACGCGCGCTGCTACGACGTTCAACTCGGTATCCGTTGGCCTGCACTGCGCTGGGCAACGCGCACGAACCCGGAAGCCGACGCACAGTCGAGCAGCGCGGGAGCGGTGCGGCCTCGAAAAGAAGCGCCAGCCTGCCACGCGCCGTTCTAGCGGAAAGTGGCATGGTTGGTCGAATTCTCGAATTCGAATGCCCCGCATCACAATTGCGTGAAGCCGGATTTCGGACCTGCCTACCGGCGTGCCCGGACCGTTGCTTCGACCCAGGCCGCGACGGTGATCGGATCTTGGTGCTCCCATACCCGCACTGAGACCCAGCCTGCCTCAGCTAGGCGCGTATCAGTGTCCGCGTCGCGATGCTGGTTGCGCCGAACTTTGTCGTGCCAATACTCCGGGTTCACGGTCGTTGCGCGGGAACCGTGGATCGGACATCCGTGCCAAAAGCAACCGTCTACGAAGACTGCGACCCGCGTTGGACGGAACACAATGTCGGCCCGCCGCCGCAGGTTCGGGAGAGGGGCAACGTCAACCCGATAACGCAGACCCGCCGAGTGGAGTAGTCGCCTGACGGCAAGCTCAGGCGCTGTGTCTCGCGTTCTTTGGCGCTGCATCCGACCACGCACCGCTGGACTGCTTGCCCATGAGGAGGACTCGTCCACGCCCGGCGTTCGGGCCGACGAAGCCGGTCTCCCCATGTTTCTGCGAGCACCCACGACTTCTAGTCTGAACTCTAGAGCTCCGGCAGTCCAAGGGCTTTCGCGTCCCGGTAGGCCTGGGCCATCTGTAGCAACCGAGGAGTATCGCCGGCGAAGCTTACGAACGCTTCGCCCTTACCCAGGGTGCGAATCTGTTCTGGTAACCGCGGATTGTCGGGCTGCAGCTTCCTCGCGGCCTTCGTCGCGACGGTGGCGTCCGGCAACCCAAAGCAGATTTTGGTCTGGGCGTTGTGCGCGACGACGTCTGGAAGGTCAAGGGGACCCTGCGTCGCGAGTACGACTGCGAGGCCCTTGGATCTGCCTTCTCGAATCATGGTCTGTACAGCTCGGAACGGAGCTACTCGGTGTGCTTCGTCCACCACGACCAAATACCTAATCGTGTTGGGGACAGGCGGCAGATTCTGAATTCGCAAAAGCAACGCCGAGAAGATGAAACCCGCTGCCAGCACCGTCGTTTGGCCGTTGCCGGGGATCTTCGAGAGTCCGAACACTACGTTCTTGTCGATGATGTTACCCAGCGGTTCACCTGACTTGAACAACTCAGTCGACGTGAGGTCGCCAATTACGCCCTTCAAGTCCTCGTCGAGACGGGAGTCCAACGTCGAGAGGGTTGGCCAGCGATTCTCGAGGCGGGCGTCCGAGTATGCACTTGTAAGTGCATCACTCAGCTTTGAACGCTGACGTATCCCGAGCTTTGCTCCGACGGATCGGACGGCCTCGTCCACAGTGTCTCGGAGCTCGATGACGGCACTCTGAATAGCGCGGTCGCTGTCGTCGTCTAATGCAAGCGGGTTATAAGGTGCTCCGCCGTCCCACAGGTCGATGAAGGTGGCATCAGCAAAAGCGGGAAATCTATTGTCATCGCTGTAGTCGTTCTTGAAGTCGGCGATGCCGAATCGGCTTCCGCTCAGTTTCGCCAACTGAGCCAACAATGTCATCGCGAACTGGGTCTTGCCCATTCCGGATGATCCCCAGATCTCGGTGTGCCCGTTCTGCAGCTGGGTCTGGCCTGGGCCGGCAGGATGCCAGCGGACTTCCTCACCAGTGTTGGCGTCCCACCCAAGCACTGGAGCAACGAACGACACCATGGCCAGGCTCGACGAACCCCCAGAACTACCTCTCCCAGTGCCGATGTTCGGCGGTTCAACGGGCGGTTCTACATCGGGCGGCTTGGGGACGTCCGAGCCATGCTCGGTGACGTCCGCCTCCTCTTTGTCGTCATTTTGAGATACCCCAGTAGCGGTGCCCCCATCTTTGGCGTTCGCACCGCCGTCTGATTCTGTATTGCCTGCCCGCCCAGGCTTTTTGGAGTCTCCGGACTCTGGCCGCCTATTGGTGCGGTTGCTTTCAAACGGTGCGCGTTCGCTCTCCACGGTGCGCAGGGTCGTTAAGTTCGTCGAGGTGGCCTCGACGAGTAACGCCTCCGTGAGTGGAACTCCTTGAAGCACAACAGGAACGATGTCATTGGAGATCGGGATGCGGTATATGGTCTGCGAGCGCGCGACCTTGGGACCGAAGACCAACCCGACACCGGCCCACTCGAGACTCCCTCGTCCGAGCCGGAACGCCTCCAGAGCGCGCAGCTCTTTCTGGTCAAGTTTGAACCGGGATTCGCGAGCCACTGCATACGCAGCTTCCGCGATGCGATTTAGCCAGAGCCGACTTGCCACGCTGTCCAAGACTGGGTAAGCAGCCCATCTGGTCGCGACCAGAGTTTGATTGAGCTGATCGTAAGCGGCTGCGCCCGCTTCTTTTTCGTCGCTGCGACGAGCTTTCACTTCGATCGCGGCGACGTGAACACCCTCGTTCTCGCGGTCAAGGGCAATCGCCAGCAGGTCAGCGCGCTTTCCCGCAAACCAATGCCTGTACTCGTCGAGGCTCACCAGCAGGACGCGGCAGCCCGGCGGCAAAGGCCAGGGTGTTGCTGCCGTAGCCAGGAGGCTGAATGCTACGACGTGGCCGACCAGCTCGTTGATACCGGCTCCACTTGTAGCAGCTTGCAAAGCAAGAATTCCGTAGCCTTGGCTGGCAACCTTGCGGAGGTCGGTACCGATCTCAAGCGCGACCCGCGTTTCAGCGACGATTCCAGCCGCGCGCAGGCTCCGCCCGATTGCCCGATCTGCTGGGCCGCCAGACTTCTGACTCAGAACTAGCGAGACCGGACTGTCTCCCCCGAGTCGTTTGTCCTGGTGCAGAATTGCGATTCGGTCGGGGCCTAGAGCCTGTTCCAGGCTGTCGCGAGTCGCGTATCTATCGAGTGTGGCGACCCACAGTGCCAGTTCGTGTATCTGGAGTAGTTGCTTCGCGACATCCTTTGTGCCGGCTTTTACTTCGGGAACAAGAACCTGGTTGCCATCCGGCCACCCATCCTCGATAGCGTTCTGCAGACGCAGCCAAGCCTGCCCCGAGGCGGGAGCACCCGGAGGCATCAGCAGAGTTCGTCGTTCCCTCTTCTCCCGCTGCCACACTCTCGGCGCGAACAACACCTCCGGGTCGTCGCCCGGCGGATCGACCTCGGCTGTGTTGATCTCGAGCAGGCTGCCGCCGCCAGTCAAGCCGGTCACTAAGGCCAGGTGAACGGCCGGCGCATCGCTAGACGTACTCAGCAGATGTTGCGCATGGGCGAGGGTATCGATATAACGCACTTCCAGAACGTCGCGCTGAGTTCGCAGCGCGTCGTCGGCTCGAGCCAGGGTCTCGGCGCTAGGTTTGTCGGCGTCTCTTCCCACGCAAAACACTTCGATGCGCTTGATGGTCGCTCGTCCTACCCGCGGTTTCTCGAGGAGGCTGACCGCCTGCCCAATTAGCAGATCGGCCGCGCCGGGACCCCATGCAAGACAGCGCAAATGGCCAGCCGCCTCAGGCTGGAGAGTCAGAAGTTGCCTGACGACGGCGCTGAAAGCGTCGCCTGCGAAGCCGCTTTCGTCAATCGTCGAGGATCCTCCGTACAAGCTCCAGATCCGGCCCTCACTAGTCGGGAGGAGGGGGCGATCCTGGGTCGCTCTGCGGATGAATGCGGGGTGATGGGTGGCGGTGGCCCTTGCAACACCGGTAGCAGTAGCTACGGCGTCTGAGGCGTCCGTGACCTTGTGGGGCTCCTCGCTGAGCCGGATGAGACTCCAAAGCGCCTCAAGATATTGAGCCAGCCATTCTGCCTTTAGTGGCGCCAGCGGCGTCATCGCGACCGCTCGGCTTCCGCCAAGTACACACCCGGCTAGCGCCAATGCCTCAGCGGTGTCGGTATCCCCTGCTGTCTCGCGGTCTTGACTCGCAGCTGTCCATGCCGCGGCCCATGTCCTTAATGCTGCAGGGTCCAGACCACGCTCGAGGGCGCTCCTGGCCAGCGTCTGCAACGACCGAGCCACCGGCAGTAACTTGTCGGGCACTGGTCGAACGGGCGAGGCGTCGGAGACGCCGCAGAAGGCATGCAGGAGGGGCTCTTCGGTAAGAGCGAGAGTGAGCGAGGGCGCGTCCGCAAAGAGAATGGCCGCTCGAAGAGTCGCCGCATCGTCGAGATCCGGTCGCCAATCGACCAGCACCGAGCTACCGTCGTTCGCCGTCAGCCGCAGTTGCAGAGCCGGTAGCGTCGCGCCCGTATGTAGGCCCGCATCGACGAAGGCGCCCAAGATATCGCCTAGGTCGTAGCCATCGGAGGCTTTTAACAGCAGGCCGTCGACGTCGCCACCGCTGTTCGCCCAGTGAGCCATCAGCGCACCCAGCCTCAGACGCGCGCACGCGAGGGTAATGATTCGCCCGGCACCAGTCCGGTTGGTAGCTGCCGCGCCTTCCGGAGGCTTTGGCCCAATGACCTCGACCTGATCAATCAGGCCGCCGAGTTGCTGCGCAGCTCGAACAATCGCGGCTTCGGGACATGAGTGGGTTGTGCCACTAACCACTTTGTCACGCAGGAGCCTCTCGAGCTTGCGTCTAGTTGCATCCTCGAACACCGCGTGCTGCAGAGAATCATCGAGATCGAGGAGTTCCTTTGCAGCAGTGCGGCGCTCGTCTTGCCGCCGCAACTGGCCGGCCGTCAATTCGTACGATCGCCAAGGGAGTCCTTCGGCTTGACTGCCCTGTGGAAGCTTGGATCGGTAGTCGTCTATCTCCCTGCGGACGATCTCGCTTATGTTGAGCGCCCGCTGCTCGAATACTTCTTGAGCCTCGTCGTACCAGAGAGTGTTGAGAAGCCCGGCGTCGCCTGCCTGCAGCTGCATCATCACGGTTTCAGCTAAAGCTTTGGCGTCCTGAGGACCCAAGCCGGGCCTTCGTCGCAGCACCGCTTCCGCGCGTTTCCTCAGATCGGCATACGCAGCTGGACGCAATAAGTCGTCACCCGTCCGGCGAGCTGCGAGCGAGAGGTTGTCCGCGACACGCCCCGAGTCGATCCTGCCTCCGGCTGGGACATGGTCAGCGAAGGCGCCTAGCACGGGAAGTGTTGCAAACGGGTCGTCGCCGGCGGCAAGGCCGTCAATATAGTTTGCGACAGCGATCGCACTCGGGCGCGTCGCAACGTCGGCCTGATTGATTGCCTCTCGTACCGCGCGTGCGGCCCCATCGAACGCAGCAGCGGGTGTCTGTTGCGCCAGGATTCCCATACCCTCGGCTGACTCGAGCAGCACACTCGGCGAGACTGATTCGAACATATTGAGGCCGGAGCGATCGGGCACCTGCTCACCGTCACACAAGACGAGTACGACGCCCTTGGTTCCGGGTCGATTCCTGAGTGCGGTCCCCGACACTTCGGTCATTGCATACTTGCCGAACAGTGCGGGCGATTCTGAAACCACCGCCAGCTCAGGCAGATTCGCATTCCACGCACTTGCCATGCCTTCTGCGACTAATGCGCCGACACCTTCGACCACTACGAAATTCGGCTCAGCCAGATTCAGGTCACGCCGCAAGTACTCGGCAAGGGCAGATCCAAGCCGAGTGCTCACAACTCATCCCTAGCAGCGCGTTCGCCGACCATTGTCGTGCGGTCAGAAAGACCGACAGCCAAGCCAGCTTCACTCATGAGCTGTTCGGCGTATCGCGCGTTGCGGGCAAGCGCAGCGCCATCCAGCTGCGCTGCCAGGTTTGTCTCTGCGGCCGACTCTTGGTTGATCACAAAGCCCCACTCGTCACGGATTGCCGATATGAATTCGCGGCTCGACATAGGCATCTCGCTCGACAGTGCACCCACCAAGGCCGCCAGCAGGTCGGGTCCTGCGGTCAAATAGCGATATGCACCGGTGCCCACCAGCATCCCGATGGACTCCAGAAGCACTCGATACCCGTCTTCAGAACCCCGGCTGTAGTTGGCGGTTTCTACAGCAGACCGCGCCAGCCGGAGGTACTCCGCCGGTTTCGCATCGTACGCAAGATCGTCTAGCTGGGAGCTAACGCTGTCGACCCCCGACCCGCTGAGGGTTGAGTCACTGAACTCCCCGGCGAATCCGACGACCTTCTCGACTTCTTTGAGATCGCGCATCCGCCGCGCCAACGTGCGTAGGGTCGCTTCGCTGAGCCTTATTCGCGAACGCCTATACGTGTCCTCGGACCGCTGCCGGACAGGATCGTTAGCTCGGGGCAGTCCGCCGAAGCTGAGAAGGAGATATCGATCAGCTTCAGGTGTGTCGGTCTCGTCCCAGGCGCAGCGCAAGGCGTGCATCGCGAGATCGAGAGACAGGATTCCGCGCAGTTGCCACAGTCGAGCCGGCGCGCTGGCGCGTCCCTGTCGCATGACGCCCTCGGCGTGGCGGCACAAGTGACGCGACAACGTCGCAAGCTGCGCGTCTCCTCCTCGGGTCCACGCCTCCATCTCGTCCGCCTCGGTCTTCAGCTCTTTGTCGGTCCACAGTTGATCTCTGGGCAGAGCGTCCTCGAGCACTGAACCGATCTGGGCGAGCGGGCTCTCGGATGTCAGGGCGTTCTTAATTGCTAAGACCGCTGCGGAGCCAAGGGTGGCGTCTTCGGGGTCGACTGGATCCATCAATAGCCGAGCCAAAGTAATGCCGCTTCCTCGCATGTACACCTTGCGGACCGTGTACTCGCTACTACTTGGGCTTGGTCGCCGTGCGTCATACCAGAGCAACGACTCGTGGAAGGGTTTCAATAACCAGCTCCCCACCTGGCCACGCTGAGTTTCGGGGTCGACCAGGCCCTGCAGGGTTTGTTGCGCCAAGAGGAGGTTGGCAGAGCCGCGAATCGGGTCTCCCGCTGCGAGGCTCGCTCCATATTGCTCTGGGGTTGTGTCGTCGTCCCCGACTCGACCTTTGTCACGACCCCCCAGAAAGTTCTCCTTTAGGGCGAGGCTGCGTATGGCGAAGCGCTGGCGTTTCGGTGACTTCAAGTGGTTCTCGTCTGCCGGCGCTTGGTATCCGTTCTGCATAAGCGTTAGGAGCGTCTCGGCGCACAGCTGAGACGCGCGCTCATCGCGGTCGGGCGCTATACGCAGCAGTTCATTGGCAATTTGTCCCTGCGCTAGACGCAGTGGCCGCTTCTGGTGTTTAGGCACTCGAGGCACCCGGTACAGCTACGAAGTGCGGAAGCCTGACCGTTACAAGAGCAGGCGGGCTGGAGTCAGGATCAGCGACCTTGAGCGAGGAGTCAGCGGGCGTATGCGCCGCGAGCCGTCCATAAAATCCGCGCAGGTCATTCATTTCAGCAACACCCTGGCCCACCGGGCCCTGAAATGCTGCCGCCTCCCTCAGCGCTTCATACATGCGAGGTGTTATCCGGAGCGCGAGATCGGGGTTGTGGTCGACCAGAAGGTCGATCTCGATGTGATCGACGTCGAGCAATTGTTCGACCAAACCTCGGTCTGGCACCTGGAGCTCGAGGCGGTCGATGATGACTTGGCTGTGCACAAGCGATGGCCTCGCAGGACGAAATGACCCTGGATCTCGCGCGAAGAGGCAAGCCGGATCCGGCACGATTAGTCCCTCATTCGGACTGGAGAAGCCGGTCACAAGGAAGTTCAGGCCGTGGACGAGCTGCGTCAGTTCGATGACAGTGTCAGCTTGGGCGGCGACCTTTCCAGCAAGGGCAATCAGATCCACGATGTGGCCGTAGCCGAGTAGTCGGCGCGCGGCCTCACCGTTCGGACCAAGTTCGTTCGCCGCTTCGAAGTACACGCGCTGCCGCCAAAGCTCCTGCGCTGGTGCGTTAGAGAGTCCGTCACCCCAAACCAACGCGAGTAAGCCATCCTCGACTCGGGTCGCGTCTTCATCGGTGCTGACCATCTCTCCTAACCCGTAAAAGGTCATTTCACCTTGCTGCGTACGCACGCGGTCCAGCGGAGATATCGTGCCCGCCAATCCGCCCCGCGGTTTTGCTTTGTCCGGTTGAGTCACGGTGGGATCGCCGGCGATTCGGCGCACTGGATGGGGCGCTCCGCTGCAGTCGCGGAGCCAACCGTCAACCTCAAGGTCGCTAACCTCGCCCAACCCGGAACGTCGCATCGCAGTGAGCAACGGCGACCTTTCCTCAGCGCCGTGGAGACCACCTCCGAGCACACGTCCGAAGTACCCGTGTGCAGCGGTGAAGGAATTTAACCCGAGGTCGCGATAACTGCGTTTGACGGACGGACAACTGTCTTCGCCAACTATTGCCCACGACAGAATTGCAAGTACCTCCCGCAACGTGGGCACGGCCTGGCCTGAGGCCAGGCGAACGATATTCCGCAGCTGCTCGCGGACGTCTGGTCGCCGCAGCTGTTCCGCGTTGCTCCGCATGGGGCACGCGGCTGATTCGAAAGGGCAGTCTAGGCAGCCCGTCCACAAATGGTCGCGCGTAACGAAGTCAAGTAGCGGTCCCCAAAGTTCGTCTGCTGTCGGCCGCTGCCGGTTAACGTTGACAACAGTTAGCAACTCATGCTCTGCAGCACCGTGTCGAAGCGCCTCCTCTAGCACGCCTGCAGCGACGAGGTCCTCGATATCGTCGATGGCGTCACGCAGGACACCCTCATTCGCACACACAAGAGCCTGTGCGTCTGTCCGTACGAGAACTTCGTTCAACAACGACGCACGAGCATCCCGATCCGGTAGCCCGGATAGGTCCTTGACTACCCAATGCGCGGGAGCGACTTCGACGAGGCCCTCCTCTTGCGGGAGCCGCCCGCCGACCGCATCGCAGTACATCTCCGCGACAGCAGTCTTTCCGGTTCCGGCGTTACCGGTTAGCACGACCACACCGGGGTCGCCGCTCGTTGCCCAAGTGGTGACGAACTCCGCGAGCTTCGTCCCGATGTCGCCTTCGAATGCCTCCGCGAACCTGGCCGCGTGCTCGCGGTACGCACCAGCTTGCTCAGCGCTGAAGACCGATAGTGAACGAAGTGCTGTGACGATCTTCAGCTCATCGCGGTCAGCCGCCGACGAGTCCGTCATGAGACGGCAGCCCTCCGGAGCCCACCCTGCAGGGCTTTAGGAGTTTCTCGGCCAGTACGTGCGGCGACCAGCTCCCGATGACTGCGTCCCATGACCCCCGCTGAATCAAGCACTCTTGCCAACGCCTCGACGATAACAGCAGCTGCTGGCGGGGGGACAGCGTTCCCAACTTGCCGACGAACGCGAGGATATGCGGAGCGGTAGTCGCGCGCCCCTTCCCCGTACTCAAACACAAAGTCGTCTGGAAACCCTTGCAGGCGGGCTTTCTCGCGGTTTGTCAGCCTCCGGGGTTCGACGTGGTGATAGCCGTGCGTACCGCCACCGCCACCGGCGATGATGGTGTACGACGGGCGGTCTGGGTCGAGGCGGCGATAGACGTGGCTGATCAGGCCCTTCACGGCGAGCGGGTGACCATTCGGAATTACTTCGTAGTTGCACCCGGGCGGAATCAGCTTCATTCGCTCGACTACGTCGGCGCTGTCCTGGCCTTTCTCATGGTTGGGGGCATCGTCAGGGATGGGGTTCACGTCCAACGCGTCGTGGACTGTGCTCGGTGCCCCTTGGAAGGGCGTCGGAATGACCGGCGGTCGCACCCCGAGGTCCCTGCGTATCCCCATCACCATGAGCCGCTCGCGGTGTTGCGGCACGCCAAGGTCCGCCATGTCAACGACTTGGGCACTGATGTCGTAATGGACGCCACCACGTCTCCTCGCCGGCGAGCCGAGTTCGGCGAAGCTGCTGGGCGCCTTCAACGCGTGGCGTACAAGCGTCCAAGCCATCCCTTTATTCGCCGACAACAGGCCCGGTACATTCTCCAGGACGAACGCTGCGGGCCGCAGCGAGTCGAGGAAGCGAGCGACCTGACGAAAAAGGTTGCCGCGGGCGGTAATCAACCCATCGTGGTTCCATAGCGTGGAGTAGTCCTGGCATGGTGGCCCTGCCAGCAGGATGTCGCACGGCACCCTGGGGACCGGCGTTTCGGTGATGTCCCCCTCGGTGATGTGATCGCCCAAATTTCGGCGGTAGGTCTCGACAGCCCAGTGCTCATTGTCGATCGCCCAAACCACGCGGGCGCGATCTGACATCTCTGCGCCAAGATCCATGCCGCCGCACCCCGAAAAAAGGGAGACTGCCGCGAAGCGCTTGGGCGCCACCGTCATAGGGTCACCAACCGACCGCTGGCTTCGGCAAACGCTGTGATCGGAGACTCGGCCCGCATCAGGGCTCGGTTTGACACCACCAGTTCGCGAGTCTTGGCGCCTCGCTTACGAACCCGCAGAAACCACCCCTTCTGCTGCACGCGGCCGGGCCGGGAAGCCTGACGCCATCGTGGCACAGAAGCAGAGTCAGCTAACGCAACCACCGTGCTGAGCCCGCCACTGCGTGAGCCAACACCCCACCATGTCAAGAGCATGACGTCACGTTATCGAGGGACGCCGACAGCTGTGTCAGGCGCGCCGGCCGCTTAGCAGTCCCACCGATCGCCTTCACGTATCCCGAGCGTTCGACCCGCGATGTGTCGGAGCTCGGCGCTCCGCCATGTCGATCGGCCCCCCGCGCTTTCGAGGCTCATGCACCCCACGAGGCTCATGCTTCACACTGGTGCAATCGCCTTCCACACCAGACTCAACTCACGCCCGACACTCCCCCTCGGCGCACCAGAGATGTCGGCCACGTGCCCTAAGTTGGGGCGTCCGACGAACGACGCAGACAGATCGAGGAGACACGTGCACGACGACGCGGGGCTGCCGGCCGGCGAACTGCTCGAACTCAACCGCGACCTGCAAGGCGCGCCCGCGATCCGCCTCCTCGCCGCCACCAACCTCAACCTCTACGCAACCCTCATGGACCGCCACCTCGGCGACGGCGCTGTCCCCGAAACCGAGCTCGTCGTCCGGCTCGAACGCGACCTCGAAGAACTCGACGACGCCCAGTCCGGGCTCGCGCTCATCAAGACCTGGGCAAGCCAGGGCTGGCTGCACCGCATCGTCGACGGACGCGCCGGCCACGATCAGAACGTCTGCTATCTCACCCAGGACGCCCGCCGCGCGCTCGACTTCCTCCGTGGCATGCGCCGCCAGGACACCATCGCCACCGGCGGTTCCATCCACGGCATCGCCTCCCGCCTCAAGGACGTGGCTCTGAGAGTCGGTAACGACCCCGCCCGCATCCGCAAGCACATCGAAGCCGAAATCGCCGCCCTCCACGAAGAACTCGACCAACTCGAGGCCGGCCAGCGCCCCCAGCCCGACACGACCGACTGCTACGACGAGGCCAGCGCCATCGCTCTGCAGATGGAACGCCTCATCACCGACATCGGCCAGTACGGCACCATGATCGA
>Ga0070668_100003533_pt1 | contig 11530 bp, 7 predicted proteins | sample KBSS43metaG_FD_64661 | JGI IMG/M metagenome (GOLD analysis project Ga0070668, IMG submission 64661) | Switchgrass rhizosphere microbial communities from Kellogg Biological Station, Michigan, USA - KBS S4-3 metaG | ecosystem: Host-associated > Plants > Roots > Rhizosphere > Soil ... | reverse complement strand
ATGTCTGGTTCCGCTACGGCGACGACCTGCCGTGGGTGCTCGCCGGGGTCGATCTGTTCATCCCGGCCGGCCGGGCGACGGCCCTCGTCGGGCTCAACGGGGCGGGCAAGAGCACCGTCGTCAAACTGCTGTGCCGCTTCTACGACCCGAGCCGGGGCACGGTGACCTGGGACGGCATCGACCTGCGTGAGTTCGCCGTGGACGATCTGCGCCGCCGGCTGAGCGCCGTCTTTCAGGACTTCATGGCGTACGAGTTGAGCGCGGCCGAGAACATCGCCGTCGGTGACCTGCGCCTGCTGGAAAATCCCGGCCACGGCGGCGGGGAGCGCATCGCGTCGGCGGCGCGCCGGGCCGGCTGCGACCCGTTCCTGCGAGACCTGCCGTACGGCTACGACACCCTGCTCACGCGGATCTTCCTCGACGCCACCGACCGCGCCGATCCGCGGACCGGCGTGGTGCTCTCCGGCGGCCAGTGGCAGCGGGTCGCCCTGGCCCGGGCGCTGGTCCGCGACGACAGCGATCTGCTCATCCTGGACGAACCCAGCGCCGGGCTCGACGCGGAGGCCGAATACCAGGTGCACCGGCGGCTGCGCGAGCACCGGCGGGGCCGTACCAGCCTGCTGATCACCCACCGGCTCAGCGCGATCCGGGCGGCGGACACGATCGTGGTGCTCGACGACGGCACTGTCGTGGAGCGGGGCAGCCATGACGAGTTGGTCGGCCTCGGCGGACATTACGCCCACCTGTACGGGTTGCAGGCCGCCGGATATCGGGAGGAGGTGCAGGCCGGTTGACGATCTGGTTGCTCACCGTGCCGTGTGCCCTCGTCATCGGCATGGTCCTGCGACTGCGGCGCCGCTATGCCGTGGTGCGGGTGACGGGTAGGTCGATGGAGCCGGCCTACCGTTCCGGCGATCGGGTGCTGGTGCGGCGGGTGACGGCCGGCATCCGGGCCGGGGACGTCGTGGCCGTGGAGGCACCCAGGCAGGGCCGTTGGGGAACGCCGGCGCCCGGCGTGGGCATCGTCGGCCGGAGCTGGCTTATCAAACGGGTGGCCGCGGTGGCCGGCGAGCCGGTGCCCGCGTCGGGGATCCCGGCGCTGGCCGGCGAACGAACCGTGCCGGACGGCTGCCTCGTGCTGCTCGGCGACGCCGGCGAGATCAGCTTCGACTCGAAACAGGTCGGCTACTTCCCGGCCGTACGGGTGCTCGGCGTCGCCGTCCGGCAGCTGCCCCGTATTTGATCTTGGACCAGTAGTCGCACCAGAATGTGCATGCGGTAGCCGCACCCCGGCGCTACCTCGGTCAGGAAACCCGCGTCCACCAGGGCTTCGAGCCGGTCCGCGACCACCGCGGGGTCCTCGCCGGTCACCGCGGCGGCGGTGAAGACGGGCACGTTCAGCAGACTGAGCTGCCGCAGCAACCGCCGATCGGCCGGTGGCAGGGCCCGATAGCCGCCGGCGAGCCGGGACCGTACGTCGAGATCTCCGGCCCGCAGCGCGTCGAGCCGCGTGGATTCCTCGCTGAGCAGGGCGACGAAACGGGTCAGCGGCCACCCCGGACGGCTCGCGGCCCGCACCGCCGCGATGCGCACGGCCAGCGGCAACCGGCCGCAGGACCGCACGATCTGCCGCACCGCCGCCCGCTCGAAGCCGACCGGACGGCCGAGAATGTCGGTGAACAGGCCGGCGGCGTCCGCCTCGGCCAGGCACGCCAGCGGCAGCAACCGGGCACCGTCCAGCGCCGGCAGGGGAGCCCGGCCGGTCACCAGCACCCCGCAACCGGCGGTGCCCGGCAGGAGCGCCCGCACCTGGGCCTCGTCCGCCGCGTTGTCCAGCACGACCAGGATCCGTCGACCGTCGAGCACGCTGCGCAGCATCCCGACGCAGCCGGCCTGATCGCCGGGAATCCGATCGCCCGGCAGGCCCATCGAACTCAGGAACTGCGCCGCGATACCGGCGGGAGACGCCGGCCGGGGGCGGTCGCCGTGCAGGTCGGCGTAGAGCTGACCGTCCGGGTAGTGGGCGCGGACCCGGTGCGCGATGGCCACCGCCAGCGCCGTCTTGCCCACCCCGGGTAGCCCGGAGATCGCGACGATCGGCAGCGCCTCCCGAGGTCCGTCGGTGAGCACGCGGACCCCGTACCCGATCTCGGTGTCCCGGCCGGTGAAGTCGGCGACGCGAGGCGGCGTGAGAAACGGGGCACCGGGAGCGCGCACCGGATCGGCGGCCGAGACGCGACGCGGCTCCGGCTGATCACGAGGGCCGTCCAGCAGCGGATCGCGCTCCAGGATGGCGCGGTGCAGGTCGACCAGCGGCCGGCCCGGATCGACACCGAGATGCCCGGTCAACTGCTCCCGTGCCGTACCGAAGGTCGCCAGCGCTCCGGACACGTCGCCCGAGCGGTACAGCGCCGTCATCAGCTGGGCGTACGCGTGCTCGCGCAGCGGATGTGCGTCGAGATGCCGGCGCAGTTCGGGCACCACCTCGGCGCACCGGCCGGCGTGCAGGCGCGCGTCGATCGACTCCTCGACGACCTGCACCCGTTCCTCCTCCAGGACGGCGGCGAACGTATTCAGCACCGGCCCGTCACGCAGGCCCTCCAGCGCCGAGCCGCGCCAGATCCCCAGCGCCTGATCGAGGTACCGGACCGCCGTGTGCGGGGCTCCGCCGGAGGCTTCGGCCCGGCCCCGGCCCACCAGCGCCCGGAACTCGTCCAGATCCAGGCGGCAGTCATCGGCCAGCCGGAGCAGATAGCCGTTCGGCCGGACCTCGATCGTCGCCGCGGCCTGCGCGCCCAGGGACCGGCGCAACCCGGCCACATAGGTACGGATGTTGGCGACCGCCGACCGCGGCGGCGAACCCGCCCACAACTCGGCGACCAGATCGTCGATCGAGACGGTCCGGCCGGCATGAGCGATCAGGTACGCCAGCACGATCCGCGGCTTACCCGTCGCCATCCGGATCGCCGCCGCACCCCGCCGCACGTCCAGCGGTCCCAGCATCCCGATCGACATCATCATCAGCGCGCTCCCCGGCCGGTCACTGTCCCGCCGCATGATCAGGCCGGCGCCTTACCGGCGGCTTACCGGCCGGGTCGTTGCCTCAGGTCACCGCGGTCCTCGATTGGCCTTGACGGGTAACCTGATCAGCCCGGCGAAGGTTCGCCATAAATGGATGGGATTAACGTTGGCTGTCGAGTTCCGCCTTCTCGGCCCGGTGCGGGTCACCGCCGGCGGCGAGGCGATAGCGATCGGTGGCCGGCAGCGAAAAGCCCTCCTGACCGTGCTGCTGCTGCACGCCAACCGAGTGGTCGGCGCCGACCAGCTGGCCGGTGTGCTGTGGGGAACGCGGCAACCGCGGACCGCCCGGTCCACCCTGCATGTACGCATCTCCCAGCTGCGTCGCGTCCTGGCCGAGGCCGGGATCGGTGCGGACCGGCTGGTGTTCCGGCCCCCCGGCTACCTGCTGCGGGTGGCCGCCGGCGAACTCGACCTGCAACGCTTCACCACGCTTGCCGACCAGGGCCGGGAGCAGTTCGCCGCGGGCGGCCACCGACAGGCGGCAGAGCTGCTGCACGAGGCGGTCGAGCTGTTCTCCGGCACGCCGTTCGAAGACGTGACGGCACCCGCGCTGGACGGCGAGCGGGCCCGGCTCCAACAGCGCCGTCTCGCCGTCCTCGCGGACCGTCTCGACGCCGACATCCGGGTCGGCCGGCACACCACGGTCCTCGACGAACTGGCCGCCCTGGTCGACCAGCATCCCCTCGACGAGCGGCTGCGCGGCCTGCTCATGCTGGCGCTGCACCGGAGCGGCCGGCGCTCCGCCGCCCTCGCCCAGTACCGGCAGGCGCGACAGCTGTTCGCCGATCGGCTCGGCCTGGAACCCTCCGAGGACCTGCGCCGCCTCGAAAAGGCGATCCTCACCGACGATCCCGCACTGCGTGCGCCCACCGCCGATCCGGTGCCGGTTCCGGCGCAACTGCCCGCGGCCCTGCCGCATTTCGTCGGGCGCGCGGACGACCTGCGCCGACTGGACGAACTAGTACCGCGGGACGACGCCGTCGCCGCGCCGGTCGTCGTCTCCGCCATCGGCGGCATCGCCGGGATCGGCAAGACCGCCCTGGCGGTGCACTGGGCACATCTGGTACGACTCCGGTTCCCGCACGGCCAGCTCTACGTCAACCTGCAAGGTTTCGACCCCGCCGCCGCGCCGGTCGCTCCGACGGACGCCCTGCGGACCCTGCTCGACGGGTTGGGCGTGACCCCGCAGCGGGTCCCGCACAGCGTCGACGCGCAGGCCAGCCTCTACCGCAGCATCCTGGCGCGACGGCGGGTCCTGGTCCTGCTCGACAACGCCCGCGATGCCGAACAGGTACGCCCGCTGCTGCCCGGATCACCGGGAAGCATGGCCCTGGTGACCAGCCGCAACCAGTTGACCGGCCTGGCGGTCACCGACGGCGCCCGGCTGCTGATGCTCGAGGCGTTCGACCCGTCCGGTTCCCGGAAACTGCTGTCCGAGCGCATCGGGTCCGCGCGAGTGGCGGCCGAGCCGTCGGCGATCGACCAGATCGTCCAGCGGTGCGCCGGGCTGCCGTTGGCCCTGTCCGTCGTCGCCGCCCAAGCGGCCGCGAACCCGGCGGTGGCCCTGGCCGCGCTCGCCGCCGACCTCGCCTCCAGCGAACTGGACTCGTTGACCGTCGGCGACATCGCCAGCGACGTCCGTGTCGTGTTCTCCTCGTCGTACCGGGTCCTGAGTGACCACACCAGACGGCTGGTCCGCCTGATCGGCCTGCACCCCGGGCCCGACATCACCGTCGCCGCCGCGGCCAGCCTCGCCGCCATCACACCCGACGAGGCCCGCGCCGGCGTGACCGAGCTGGTCCGGGCCGGGTTCGTCATCGAGCACATTCCGGGCCGGTTCACCATGCACGACCTGCTGCGCGCCTACGCCGCCGAGATGGCCCGTCAGCACGAGACCGCGGCGCAGCGGCAGGCCGCGCTCGACCGGGCCACCGACCACTACCTGCATACCGCCTGCGACGCGGCGCACGCCCTGATCCCGCACGGCGACCGGTACGAGCCGGGCGCCCCGACCGCCGGAGTGGTCCCGGAGCGCATCATCGGCCGGCCCGGCGCGCTCGCCTGGTTCACCGACGAACAGGCCGTGTTGCTCGCCGTCTTCCGGACCGCGGCGGCCGCCGGGTCCGACCGCCGGGTGGTCGACCTGGCCTGGAGTCTGGCCCGCTTTCTCGACCTGCGCCGGCGCTATCACGACCTGACCGCCACCCAGAAGCACGCCCTGGCGGCGGCGGAACGTCTCGGCGACGGCGCCGGGCGGGCCCGCGCCCACCGCCTGATCGGCCTGGCCGCGAGCCGGCAGGCACGACACGACGAGGCACGGGAGCACCTGACCGCCGCGCTGCGCCTCAACCAGCAACGAGACGATCACACCGCGGTCGGGCACACCAGCATGACCCTCGCCCAGCTGGCCGCGCAGGCCGGCGACTACACGCTGTCGTTGGAGCACGCGAAGGCCGCCCACGCCGCGTTCGTGGCGGGCGACCAGTCCTACGGACAGGCCCACGCGCTCAACGCGATCGGCTGGTACCACGCCAAACTCCGCCAATACGACAGCGCGCTGGACTTCTGTGCGCGGGCGGCCGCGCGCGCCGGCGAACTCGGCGACGCGCACGGCGTGGCCTCCGCATCCGACAGCCTCGGATACGCCCACCACCACCTCGGCGACCATCAGCAGGCCGCGGAGTGCTACCGGCGCGCCGCGGAGATCTACGCCGAAGCCGACGACCGGTACTTCGAGGCCGACACCCTGCTGCACCTGACCGACACCCTCCAAGCCATGGGCCGGACCCCGGAGGCCGTCGAGGCGGCCGAGCGCGCACTGCGCCTGCTGGAGGCCCTGGAACACCCCGACACCGAACGCGCTCGCCGGAAACTCCGGCAACTGGCTCCCACACCCTGAGGCGCGGAGCGGCAGCCGGTCAGGCCGGCGGAACCCGAACGCCGGCCAAGGCCGGCGTGGGCATGCGGACGCGAAACGGCGGCCACGTCGGCTGGGAGCCGAACATGACCGCCGTTCCTCAGGTTGTATCAGCGGCTGGCCCGCTGGTCACTGCCCTCGTCAGACGTTGTAGTACATCTCGAACTCATGCGGAGTCGGGCGCAGGCGCACCGGGTCGATCTCGTTGGCGCGCTTCCAGTCGATCCACGTCGAGATCAGGTCGTCGGTGAAGACGCCGCCGGCGGTGAGGAACTCGTGGTCGGCCTCGAGCGAGTTGAGCACGGCGTCGAGCGAGCCCGGCACCTGCTTGACGTTGCCCCACTCCTCCGGCGGCAGGTCGTACAGGTCCTTGTCGATCGGAGCCGGCGGCTCGATCTTGTTCTTGATGCCGTCCAGGCCGGCCATCATCTGCGCCGAGAAGGACAGGTACGGGTTGGACGACGGGTCCGGCACGCGGAACTCGACGCGCTTGGCCTTCGGGTTGCTGCCGGTCACCGGGATGCGGGTGCAGGCGGAGCGGTTGCGTTGCGAGTAGACCAGGTTGACCGGGGCCTCGTAGCCGGGCACCAGGCGCCGGTACGAGTTGACGGTCGGGTTGGTGAAGGCGAGCAGCGACGGCGCGTGGTGCAGCAGGCCGCCGATGTACCAACGGGCGGTGTCGGACAGCCCGGCGTACCCGGTCTCGTCGTAGAACAGCGGCTCGCCGTTCAGCCAGAGGCTCTGGTGGGTGTGCATGCCGGAGCCGTTGTCGCCGAAGAGCGGCTTCGGCATGAAGGTCGCGGTCTTGCCGTGCTCCCAGGCGGTGTTCTTGACGATGTACTTGAACATCTGCATCTGGTCGCCGGCGTGCAGCAGGGTCGAGAACTTGTAGTTGATCTCGGCCTGGCCGGCGGTGCCGACCTCGTGGTGCGAGCGCTCGACGGTGAAGCCGGCGTCGACCAGGCGGCGCACCATGGCGTCGCGCAGGTCGCTGTAGTGGTCGAGCGGCGCGACCGGGAAGTAGCCGCCCTTGTACGCGGTCTTGTAGCCGCGGTTGCCGCCCTCCTCCTCCTTGCCGGAGTTCCAGGCGCCCTCGATCGAGTCGATGTAGTAGAACGACTCGTTCGCGGACGTCGAGTGGCGGATCGAGTCGAAGATGTAGAACTCGGCCTCGGCGCCGAAGTACGCCGTGTCGGCGATGCCGCTGGAAGCGAGGTAGGTCTCGGCCTTCTTCGCCACGTTGCGCGGGTCACGCGAGTAGGCCTCGCGGGTGAACGGGTCGTGGATGAAGAAGTTCAGCGCCAGCGTCTTCTGGATGCGGAACGGGTCGACGAAAGCCGTGGTGACGTCCGGCAGCAGCATCATGTCGGACTCGTGGATGGCCTGGAACCCGCGGATCGAGGATCCGTCGAAGGCGAGGCCGTCGGTGACGACGCTGTCGTCGAACGATTCCACCGGGATGTTGAAGTGCTGCATCACACCGGGAAGATCACAGAACCGTACGTCGACGAACTTGACGTCCTCGTCTTTGAGGTATCGCAGGAGTTCCTCGGGATTGGCGAACAACACGTCCTCCTGGCGCAAGATTTCGTTACCGGGCGGCGCGGATCCGCCGCTTGGCAGGGTTGGTCGCGACGCTATGGGCCGGGGGTTGCCCGGGCGTATCCCTATTGTTTCCGCCGTGTTACGGACTCTGTGAGCAAGGCCGTGACCAAGGCGAGGCTATCGCGAAGCCGGAGGGCATGCGACGGGTCCCCGAAAACGCCGGCGGATACGCTGGCCAGATGGCGACACCCCCCGACCGCAAACCCGCCGCGCCCGACCGTACGACGGTCGAGGTCGCCTCCTTCGCGCGGCGGCTCGGGGCCCTGCTGATCGACTGGGCGCTCTGCACCTTCGTGGCGAGCCTGCTGGTGGCGAGCCTGGCCGCCAACCCGTGGCCACAGCTCGGCATTTTTGTGCTGGTGCACGCGTTTTTCGTCGGCCTGTTCGGACAGACGCCGGGCATGGCGCTGACCCGGATCCGCTGCGTCTCCATCGCCGACGGTGGGACGATCGGCCTGCCCCGCGCGCTGCTGCGGGCGCTGCTGCTGGCCTTGGTCATCCCCGCGATGATCAATGACGGTACGGGTCGTGGCCTGCACGACCGCGCCGCCGGTTCCGCGATGGTCGCGCTCTAGCGCGGGCGCTGCTGGCGGAACGCGCCCTTGGCGGGACGCATGTTCTTGGGGATGGCGCCCTTCGGCATCTGCGGCCGGGCCATCAGCGCGCCGAGGCGCTTGTCGAGCGCGTTGACATCCTTGCCGGTCAGGTTGCGCGGCAGCCGCATCATCGTCGAGCGCAGCTTGCGGACCGGAAGTTGGCCCTCCTCGGAGCCGATCACGTAGTCATACAGCGGGGCGTTGCCGATGACCTTGGAGAGCCGCTTTTTCTCCTGGCCGAGCAGACCGCGTACGCGCTGGGGGTTGCCCTCGGCGAGCAGGATCACGCCGGGCCGGCCGATCACCACGTGCACCATGTCGAACTGCGTCGTCGAGCTGGCGGCCGCGCGGACCCGCCAGTCACCCCGCATGTTTTCCATCAGCGACGCGGCGGCGCCGGGCTGGCCCTCGGCCGCGTTCATCATCGCGGCGTTGGACCGCAGGTTGAGCACGATCACGGCGGCCAGCAGGGTGAGCATGATGCCGATCGGCAGGTAGATCCAGCCCCAGGAGAGCACGGCGACCACGGTGAGCGCGAGCGGGATCAGCACGGCCGCGAGCAGCAGTGGAATGAACCACTTGTCCTGCTTTGCCGTGAACGAGAACACCTGACCGATCTGCTTCAGGCGCGTGCCGAACGACACCTTCTCCTGGGGTTTTGCCATAACCCGAAAGTGTAGTGGGGCTCAGCTGCCTTACGCGTGCCGGGCACCCGTAGGCCGGCCGGGTAAGGAGGCCACCCCGGCGGAAATGAGGCTGCCGCCCCATGCTCGGGCCCTGCCTTCGCGCGAAGAGTCGATGACATCAGTTCCGCACTTCTCGCGAGGAGCACACCATGATCCCGTACGCAGACACGCGCACCCGCCTCGACCTGCATCACGAGCGGGTGGCCGCGATGGCCAGGCGGGCCGCCGAGCACCGGCTCGCCGTCGACCTGTCGCGGGGGCGGCTCCGCCGGTTCGCGCGCTGGCCCCGCCGCCGCCCGGAAGCGCAGGCCGCACCAGTGACCGCGCCGGCCTGAGGCCGAGTCCAGCATGACCGTCGTGGTCGGGGAGCGAGTCTTGTCGTACCCCCATGGCATGCTCGAACTCATGACCGCGCATGCGCACAGCGAGGTGTTGGTCGGTCGCGAGGCCGACCTGGCCGTGCTGCGCGACGCGCTGAAACGCCTGCGCAGTGCAGAGCCGTCCACCCTGCTGGTCGGCGGCGAGGCAGGGGTGGGCAAGACCCGCCTGGTGGAGGAGTTCCGCCGCGGCCTGACCGGCGAGCCGATCCGGGTGCTCGCCGGGCAGTGCCTGGAGCTGGGTGAGGAGGGCCTGCCGTTCGCGCCGTTCGCCGGGGCGATGCGCGAGCTGGTCCGCGACGAGGGCACCGCGGTGCTGGCCGGGCATGATCGCGAGTTCGCCCGGCTGCTGCCCGAGCTGGGCCCGCCACCCGAGTCCGGCGACGCCCGCCGCGGCCTGCTGTTCGATTCGGTGGGTGCGCTGCTCGGCCGGCTCAGCGAGCAGCAACCGGTGGTCCTGGTGATCGAGGATCTGCACTGGGCCGACCGGTCGACCCGCGACCTGATCGGCTATCTGGTTCGCTCGGCCCGGCTGCCGCGGCTGCTGCTGATCGCCACCTACCGCACCGACGAGCTGCATCGCGGCCACCCGCTGCGCCCGTTCCTGGCCGAGCTCGACCGGGTCCGTGGCGTGTTCCGGCATGAGCTCGACCGGCTCGATCGCGACGGCACGGCCGAGTTGCTCACCCACCTGCTCGGCGCCGAGCCCGACCCGCGCACGGTCGACGCGATCAACGAGCGCGCCCAGGGCAACCCGTTCTTCATCGAGCAGTTCGCCGCGTCCGCCGATCCCGGCTCCCGCGACATCCCGACCAGCCTGCGCGACCTGCTGCTCTCCCGGGTCGACCAGTTGCCCGAGCCGGCCCAGCGGGTGCTGCGGGTGGCCGCGGTCGGCGGCACCCGGTTCGGCCACGAGTTGCTCGCCCGCGCGGCCGGCATAGACGAGGCGTCGCTGGAGTCGGCGCTGCGCGCGATCGTCGCCGCCCAGCTGATCGTCTTCGACACCGACGGCGGCTACGAGTTCCGGCACGCGCTGGTCCGTGAGGCGGTGCACGACGACCTGCTGCCCGGCGAGCACGCCCGCCTGCACGCCCGCTATGCGAGCGTGCTGGAGGCCGAGCCCCACCTGGTGGAGATCGACCGATCGGCGGCCGAGATCGCCCACCACTGGCACGCCGCGCGCGACCACCCCCGCGCGCTGGTCGCCGCGAAACGCGCGGCCGACGAGGCCGGGCGCCGGTTCGCGTTCGGCGACCAGGCGCGTCTGCTCGACCGGGTGATCCAGCTGTGGGAGGACGTGCCCGAGGCCGAGACCCTGCTCGGCATCGGCCACCTCGACCTGCTGGAGGAGGCGGCGCTCGTCGCGATCGACTCCGGCGAGCACATGCGCGCCCTCACCCTGACCCGGGCCGCCCTCGGCGACCTGGATGCCCAGGCCGAGCCGCTGCGCGCGGCCCGGCTGCTGCTCCGCCGGGCCCGGCTGCTGCGCAACGCCGGCAAGAGCAACGGCCACGAGGAGACGCATGAGGCGTATCGATTGCTCACCACCGCCCCGCCCGGCGCCGAACGCGTACGGATGATGGCCGACGTCGCGCACGACCTGGCCGGCATCGACGCCGAGGTCGCCACTCGGATCGCCCGCGAGGCGATGGCCGACGCGGCCGAGGTCGGCGACCTGGCGACGCTGGTCTCGGCCGAGGTGACGTTCGGCGAGGTGTGCGCCGGCCGGGTGCGGTCCGACGAGGCCATCCCCGCCATGCGGGCCGCGATGGAAAGCGCCCGCGCGGCCGGCGACCTACCCAGCCTCACCCGCGCCCAGGTGAACATCTCCGACTGCCTTTTCGAGGTGGGCCGCTATGCGGAGTCCGCGGCGGCCGCGGCCGAGGGCGTCCCCGACGCCGACCGCGTCGGCATCAGCCGCACCACCGGGGTCTTCCTGCTGGCCAACCACGCCGAGGCGCTGATCGCGCTGGGCCGGTGGGACGAGGCCGACGCCCGGCTGGCCGAGGCCGCCCGGCTCGACCCGCCCGGCACGCTGGCCCTGCCGTGGCTCGGGTTGCGCGCCTGGCTGCGCCTGGCCCGCGGCGCGGACGGCGCCGAGGCCCTGGCCCTGCGCGCGGTGAGCTTCCTTGGCAAACCCTTCCTGCACACCGAAAACCGGCTCTGCGTCCTCAACCTGAGCATCCTTTCCGCAGCCGACCCACCCGCCGCGGCTCGTGCCGCCCTGGCCGAGCCGACACTCACCCACCGCCCCCGCTACGCCTGGCC
>Ga0070668_100003531_pt1 | contig 11532 bp, 10 predicted proteins | sample KBSS43metaG_FD_64661 | JGI IMG/M metagenome (GOLD analysis project Ga0070668, IMG submission 64661) | Switchgrass rhizosphere microbial communities from Kellogg Biological Station, Michigan, USA - KBS S4-3 metaG | ecosystem: Host-associated > Plants > Roots > Rhizosphere > Soil ... | reverse complement strand
TTTCGGGACCTCACCTGTGTCGAGGCGTCGCCGGAGGCGGTCGTCGCGGCACGTGCGCTGGTCGGTGACGGGGTGAACATCGTCGCCGGCACCTTCGAGACGGTGCGGCTTGACCGGCAGTTCGACAACGTGATCCTGACGCACGTCCTCGAGCACCTCGACGATCCGGTCGGCGTGCTGCGGCGCATCAACGAGGAATGGCTCTCGCCGCGGGGCCGGTTGCTCCTCGTCTGCCCGAACGCCAATGCCCCGTCCCGGCAGATCGCCGTGAAGATGGGATTGCTGAGCCACAACGCCGCGATCACGCCGGCCGAGGCAGAGCACGGGCACCGCATCACGTACTCCCTCGATACCCTCGAGCGAGATGCCCGCGCGGGCGGCCTGCGCGTCATCCATCGCTCCGGGATCTTCTTCAAGGCGCTGGCGAACTTTCAGTGGGATCAGCTGCTGGGCGGCCCGGTGATCTCCCCGGAATACCTCGACGGCTGCTATCAGCTGGGCCAGGTCTATCCCGACCTCTGCTCCAGCGTGTTTCTGGTGTGCGAACGGGGAGACACATGAAGGCTGCGATCATGCAGCCTTACTTCCTGCCTTACCTGGGCTACTGGCAGCTGATCGCCGGGGTCGACCTGTTCGTGCTCTACGATGACATCCAGTACACGAAGCGCGGGTGGATCAATCGCAACCGCTTCCTCCGGAACGGCGAGGCGGCACCATTCACCATTCCGTTGCGCGGTGCGCCTGACGGGCTCGATGTGCGCGAGCGGTGGATCGCCGAGACCTTCGACCGGGCGAAGCTCCTGCGGCAATGGGCGGGGGCGTACCATGGTGCGCCATTCCTGACGCAGGCAATGGACCTGCTGTCTCCGGTCGTCATGTACGAGGCATCCAACCTGTACGAATACCTGCACCATTCCGTGACCGCTGTCTGCGCGAGCCTCGGGATCTCCACCGCGATCAAGCGGTCGTCTTCGATTCCCGGTAGCAGTTCGCTCCGGGCAGAAGCCAGGGTGATCGCGGTCTGCCGGGAGGTAGGTGCAGAGACCTACCTTAATCCGATCGGCGGCACCGACCTGTACCAGGCGGCGGATTTCGCGGCCGCCGGCATCGCCCTCCGATTTCACAGCATGCGCCCCGTCCACTACCAACAGGGCAGCGGCCCTTGGGTGCCGAACCTTTCAATCGTCGACCTCCTCATGTTCCTCGGAACGGACGGTGTGCGGGCGTTGCTCCCCCAGTATGACGAGCTCTCGCCCGAGATGGCACGAGGACTGGTGGCGTCGGGGCAGGAAGGGAACTGAGCGTGCTCCCGGCCGACGTCGAGGCACTCATCCGGGAGGAACAGGCCCGTCAGGGCGGGGCCTTCATCGCCGAGAACGTGCCGCTGGAGGAGTATCTCGGGAAGCTCGGGTCGCGGGCCGAGATTGCAGCGCACAGCGAGGGCGGTCGCTGCCGTGGAGCCGTCGCCTTCTACTGCAACGATGCGGTGGGAAAGACCGCCTTCATTTCCCTCATCGTGGTGGATCCGCGCGATCGCAATCGTGGGCTCGGCGAAATGCTGGTGGGTTACGTCATGGCGACGGCCCGGAAGCGAGGTTTCGAGGCGTGCCGGCTCGAGGTACAGCGGGACAATGGACTGGCGCGGGCGCTCTATGCGTCGCGCGGCTTCACGGTCGTGGAACAGCGGGGGGACCGGGAGCTCCTCGAGGTGACGCTTTGACCGCCGTACCGTCGCCGACCGGAACTCCCGCCAGCGGCAATGCAGAGCATCCCGAAGTCTCCATCTGCCTGATCACCTACAATCACGCTCCCTTCATCCGGCGCGCGATCGAGGGCGTCCTGGCGCAGGAAAAGCCGTTCACCTGGGAACTCATCATTGCAGAGGACTGCTCGACGGACGGCACGCGGGAGATCGTGCGGACGTATGCGGAGCAAGACCCGGCGCATGTCCGGCTGATCCTGCCTCCGGCGAACACCGGTGCCATGGTCTGGGTCGACCTGATGGCGGCAGCGCGCGGGCGATGGGTGGCGTATCTCGATGGCGACGACTACTGGACGGATCCGCGCAAGCTGGTCAAGCAGCGCGAGTTCCTGCTCGCGCATCCGGACAGCTCGATCGTGGCGCACACGATGCGGGTACTGGACCAGGCGAGCGGCCGGTTCCTCGCGGATCACGGACCGGGGTCAGCGAAGCGATGGTTCGACCTGGATGATCTGGTGGAGCGGGGCACCTTCTTCTGCAACAGTTCGGTGATGTACCGGGGCGATGCACTTCCGCCGGAAGGGCCGGACCGGGGCGCGACACACGTGGGCGACTGGCTCTTTCACATGCAGGCGGCACAGCACGGCCGCATCGGGTTCCTGAACGAGCGCATGGGAGTCTATCGCAGCATGCCGACATCGCGTTCCGCGTCGAACCGGCGCGATGTCGATGGCGCTCTTGGCGACCTCCTGTACTCGCTCGACCGGGCGAAGAGCTTCGGCGCCAGCGCCGGAGCGGTTCAGCGTGGCGCCGCCCGGGCCCATTTCGTCATGGCAGTCTCCGCACTCGAGCATGGCAACTTCCCGGTGTTCCGCCGGGAGATCGACGCGTCCGCCGAGGCGGGTCCACGGATCTCGACCATGCAGCGCCTCCTCATCGCGCTGCGGCGGAGTCCCACCGTTGCCCGAGCCGTGATACGGGCCTATGCGCGAGCCAGCCGCCAGCGATGACGATCATCTACACGACGCTGACCCGGGTCCTCGCGATGGCGGCGTCCTTCCTGGTTTTGCTGATCTCCGCGCGGGCCTTCGGCGCCGAGGGCCGTGGTACGGTCGCCGCCACCGTGTCCCTCGCCACGCTCATCGGCACGCTGGGCAGCCTCAGCGTCGGCCGGGTGATCATCTTCCGGATCGTGCAGGCAGGGATGCACCCGCAGGACTATCATCGCCGCGCGCTCAGCACGATCCTCGGTGTCTTCCTGGCGCTGTCGGTGCTTTCCGCAATCGCCGCCATGGTGATCGTGCGATTCCGCCCCGGGCTGGTCGGGGGCCTCACCGCTCCCTACCTGTTCATGGCGGTGCTCATGGTTCCGTATTTCGCATGGGCCCAGCTCGGCAGCCAGCTCTTCGCATCCCTCGACCTGCTGACGCGACAGAACGTGATCCTGCTGGTGAATCGCGCCATGTTGCTGCTCGTCGCCGTGATCCTGATCGCCGGGCCCGGCCTGACGTTGCTGCAGTTCGTCGGGGTCCTGACACTCTTCAACCTTGGTGGCGTGGCCGCCGAATGCGTGCTCCTCCTCCGCTCCGTCCGGCCCCACTGGCGATGGGATGCCGGCGTGAGCCGCGAAGTGATCCGGGATGGCCTGCTGCTGCACATCGACACGGTGGGCGGCTTCGTCCTGGCCTCAAGCAACGTGCTCGTGCTCAACTACTTCCTGTCTCCCAGCGACGTTGGTGTCTATGAGATGGCCTCGACGCTTATCGGCATCTTTGCCCTGCTTCCGCTGGTCGTGCAATTGCGCATCAACACCATCATCGCCCGGGACGGCGTGGACGGGGCCTGGACCACGCAACGGCGACTGATTCACCGGACGCTGCTCGTCGTCGCTGCCGGAGCCCTTGCCTCGCTCGTCGTGGTACCGCTAGGCCTCCGCTGGCTCGGACGCGGGTACGAAGCGTCGATCACGGTCTATTCACTACTGCTGCTGACCCTCCCGGGAAACGCGCTGGCGATGCTGATGGGTCCCCAGTGGATCGCGCGAGGATACCTGCGCACCGCATCGCTGCTGACGGTGGCGACTGGCGTGCTCGGCCTGACGGCGAGCATCGTTCTGGTCCCCCGGCTTGGCGTCCGAGGCGTGGTGTGGTCTTCCATTTTCTCGTATGGCATCGCCCTGCTGCTCAACCTCCTGTTCTACCGGTTCGTGGACACGCGTGCGTCGTGCCCGGCCCCGGCGGTGGCGTGAGCTTCACGACGATTCGCGCCGGGCAGGACCGGGGTGCGCTCCGGCGTGGGTGATTCACCGATGCATGTGCTGCTCCTCGTGCGCTCGCTGGAACGGGGCGGGGGCGAGCGCCAGGTCGTGGAACTCGCCCGCGGTCTTGGCCGGTCCGGCGTACGCACCACGGTCATGGTGATGTACGCCGGGGGCGCCTTGGAACGGGAACTGGATGAGGAGCCGGAAGTGACGCTGGTGTCCCTCGAGAAGAGGGGAAGGTGGGATGTGGTCGGTTTCCTGGCCCGCTTCGTTTCCGCGGTACGCCGCCTCAACGCCGACGTGGTCTACGGCTTCATGCCGGTGGCGAATGAACTGGCCCTCGTTGCCGGTCGCGTGGGGAAGGCCCGTGTCGTGTGGGGACTGCGCTCCTCCTTCATGGACTTTGCCCAATACGACTGGCTGCACGGCACAATGTTTCGCCTGGGGCGGGTACTCTCCTCCCGGCCCGAGCTCATCATCGCCAATTCCGAGGCAGGGCGAGCGCATCACGTGGCTGCGGGTTATGACGGGCAGCACATGGTGGTCATTCCAAACGGCATCGACACCGCGCGCTGGCGCCCCGATCCGGGCGCCCGGGCCATGATGCGTCAGCGCTGGGGCGCAGGAAAGGGGGAGGTCGTGGCTGGACTGGTGGGTCGGGTGGATGCCATGAAGGATCACGCGACATTCCTGGCGGCGATTCTCGCCTGCAGGGTGCCCGGCCTCCGCGCCGTGTGCATCGGTGGCGGCGACCCGGGAGCCGTCGAAGCGCTTCGCGGAACCGTGGAGCAGCAGGGGCTGGCGGGAATCGTGACCGTCACGGGCCCGGTGGACGACATGCCCGCGGCATACAATGGCCTGGACCTGCTGGTCTCGTCATCGCTCGGCGAGGGATTCAGCAACGTCATCGCCGAGGCCATGTCATGCGGCGTGCCATGCGTCGTCACCGACGTCGGCGATTCGGCAGTGATCGTTGGCAGCTTCGGTGAGGTGGTGCCTCCGCGGCAGCCGGACGCGATGGCCCGTGCGATCGAGCGGCTGGTCTCGCGCCTGGGCGCGCCATTGTCGCTCGCGTGCCGGGCCCGGATCGTGAGCGACTTCGGGCTGGACCGGATGGTGCAGCGCACGCGCGAGCACATGGAAGCACTCATGTGAGGCAACGGCTGCCGATGGCCCTCCTCATCTTCTGCCAGTTCGCGTTCCTCTACAACGTGAGCTTCCTCGCGGCGCCGGCGCTCAGCACGGGCCGCATCACGCTGCTGGTTCTGCTGGCCCTGTATCACGCCGCGTGGCCGGGGGCCTGGCGCCGCATCTTCGGCTCGAGCCAGGTGCTCATTGCCTGTCTCGTCCTGCTCACGGCCTACGCGCTGGCGCAGTATGCGCTGGAGAGCCGGGGCGATGCGACGCAGCTATCGCGGCTGATCAACTTCACCATCTATGTTGTCATCGGTACTCCACTGTTCGCGCTGGCGAGCGGCAATGACCTCCGGCGCTTCCTGACCTCATTCGCGGCGGCGGCCGGGATCCAGGCCCTGTTCATCGCCGTCAGCTTCGTGTCGCCCGCCTACCGGGCGGGCCTCGCGAGCCTGCTGGTGCAGGGGGGCAACATCCCGCTGACCTATGGCCTCCAGGTGCCGGGATTCTCCAACTCGGCCGGGGCGCTGCTCTCCATGACGCAGGCGCTCGGCGCCTTCGCGGCGCTCCTGGCCGCTCGCCTCTCGCCTTCGCAACACGAGCGCAGGACGTTCATCCTCCTCGCGGTCGAGTGCGCGCTGTCAACGATCGTCGTGGGCCGGACCGGACTGCAGCTGTCGGTCATCATCTTTACCGCCTTCATCGTCATCGGCGGGCCGGCGGTGCTGGGCCGTTCTCTTGCGATCGCGGGCGCGCTGGCGCTGCTGGTGGCCCTCTCCGCCGACTGGCTCGTCGACCAGGCGGTCGCCTGGAACCCGTCGGCCGCGGCCACGCTGGAGTGGGCCTTCGAATTCTTCGTGACCGGTGCCCGGGGGACCTTCTTCCGGGACTTCGCCGGACAGGGTGTGCCGCCACTGGGAATCGAGTCCCTGGTCGGCACGGGCCGGGTCGTCGCGATGGACGGCATGTCGAACGCGTCCGGAAGCGACTCGGGCTACATCCAGACCTATTACGCCCTCGGCTTTCCAGCGGCCCTCATCTTCTATGGCGCGTTCTACGCCTATCTTCTCTCTGCCTTTGCACGGGTACGGACGGAGCGCGCGGCCCTGGCGGTACTGGCTGTCGCCATGATCGTGCTGGAAGTGAAGGAGCCGTTCATCTTCAAGTACGCGCTGCCGTTCTTCCTACTCGTGCTGCTCGCGCTCGCCGGACGCGATGCCGGGAGCAACCCGCTCACTGCACCGGGACGCTGACGCCAGGAATGCCTTCATGACTTCGAGCTCGCTGTCCGACACCGGTCCCACTCGGGGCGGCCTGACCTACCTCGCCCTGGTGGCGCTGGTCCTTCGTCACCGGCGGGGCATCGTCCGCATCGGGCTGCTGACCGCCCTGGTCACGGCCCTCGTGACCTTCCTCACGCCCCGGAGCTGGACGTCGGTCGCGGCCTTCACCAGCCAGAGCCGGCGGATGCCTTCCGGACTTTCCGGCATCGCGGCGCAGATCGGCATCGCGATCCCGAATCTCGAGGCATCGCAGAGTCCGCAGTTCTTCGAGAGCGTGCTCCGGACCAGGGACGTGGTGGACAAGGTCATCCTGCGTACCTACCGCTTCGGCGCGGACAGCACTTCGCCCGGTGGCACGCTCCTGGACTACTACAAGATCAAGGCGGCGACACCGGAGCGCCGTCTCGCTTTTGGTGAAGAGCGGGTCCAGTCAAAGCTGGCAACGCTCTACAACCCCAAGACGAGCGTCGTCTCGGTGTCGTACACGGCCCGTTCACCCGCCGTGGCGGCGCAGGTGACTGCGGCGTTCCTCGAGGAACTCGACGACTTCAACACCAAGACGCGGCAGTCCCAGGCTACGGCGGAGCGGCACTTCACGGAACGCCGGCTCGCGGAGGTGACGCTCGAACTCCGCGCGGCCGAAGAGCGGCTGCTGTCGTTTCTCCAGGCGAACCGGGTCGTCCGCGAGGGCTCGCCGGTGAGCCTCCAGGAGCAGCGTCTCCGCCGGGAGCTGAGCCTCCGCCAGCAGGTCTACACTCAGCTCAGCCAGGCCTACGAGAACGCCCGCATCGAGGAAGTGCGCGACATGCCGGCGGTCACGGTGGTAGAGCAGCCGAAAGAGCCGCTGCTGCCGGACCGCCGCGGGCTCATCAGCAAGACGATCCTGGCGTTCCTTCTCGGCATGCTGGTCGCATCCGTCGGATGGATCGTGTGGGTGGCGGCGCTGGGCTCTGCGACCAGCCGGCCATCAGAGATCGAAGAGCTCCGCGGACTGCGGGACGAGGCGCTTCGCGATGCACGGAGCCCGTGGCGCATTCTCGGCATCGGCGTGCGGCAGCTGTGAGTCGTGCTCCCTGCCAGTGATGCCGTGACGGAAACTGAGGAGGCGCCCAGGATACTGCACATCATCACGGGCCTGGACACCGGTGGGGCGGAACGGTCGCTGGTCCGGCTCCTGCAGGCCGCGCCCGAGCTGCGCGCCCGTGCGCACGTGATATCGCTGCTCGGCGAGGGCGCGCTCGCGCCCGAGATCCGGTCCCTTGGGGTTCCCCTGCAGTCCCTGAACCTTCGACGGGGCGGCCTCCCGGTGGGCGGGATCCGGGCGCTGCGGCAATTAGTGCGCGAGTTGTGTCCGGACGTCGTGCTGGGCTGGATGTACCACGGCAATATTGCGGCCTCGCTCGCGGCCCTGGGCGTCCGGGGCGCACCGCCCGTGCTCTGGGGCATCCGGAACGCGCTGCATGGCCTGGACCGGGAACGGCGCTCCACGCGACTCGTCATCCGCGGCGGGGCACTGCTCGGGTGGCAGCCGCGATACATCCTCTACAATTCGCAGCGTAGCCGGTCACAGCACGAGCGGATCGGGTATCCGCAGGCCCGTGGCATGGTCATCCCCAATTCCTTCGACACGTTGCGATTCCGCCCGGATGCCGTGGCGCGGATTGGCATCAGGCGGGAACTCGGCGTCACGGACGACACGCCCCTTCTCGGCGTCGTGGCGCGCTTCGATCCGCTCAAGGACTTCTCCACGCTCGTGACCGCGGCCGGCCAGCTGGCGCGCAGCGCGCCATCCGTCCGCTGGGTGCTGGCCGGACGGGGCGTTGAGCGCAGCAACCCTGCGTTTGCCGCGCTCCTCACGGACGAGCACGTCAATTCGCGCATCTTCGCGCTTGGCGATCGCAGCGACGTGGAGCGGGTCATGGCCGCGCTCGACGTGCTCGTGCAACCATCACTGAGCGAGGCGCTGCCGAATTCCGTTGGCGAGGCGATGGCCTGCGGGGTGCCATGTCTCGTGACGGATGTCGGCGACAGTGCCATCCTGGTCGGGGACACGGGCCGGGTGGTGCCTCCGCGGTCGCCCGACGCCCTGGCTCACGCTGCTGCTGCCATGCTGGCACTGGACCCGGCGGTTCGTCGGGCGCTGGGCGAGCGCGCCCGCCAGCGCGTGTCGAGCGACTACTCCGCGAATGCCATGGTGACACGGTACCTCGACGTCATTCGCCGCGTGATCGCACCAGCCAGGCAATCCCATTGACCTCCGTCAGCCCGTCGGTCCTCTTCGTGGTCACTGAGGACTGGTACTTTGTCTCACACCGGCTCGCGATGGCCCGAATCCTCCAGCGCGCCGGCTGGCACGTGGCGTTGGCCGCCCGCTTCTCGGGGCACGAAACGGCGCTCGAGGCAGAGGGCATTCGCTGCATACCCATCCGTCTCCGGCGCACTCGGGTCTCCATGCTGGGCGAAGTCCACGCGATCCGGGAACTGCGCGCGCTCTATCGCCGCGAGCGCCCCACGATCGTCCATCACGTCGCGCTCAAGCCCGTGATCTTCGGTGGCCTGGCCGCACTGGGCCTGAAAGGGCTGGCGGTAGTGAACGCCGTCGCAGGTCTGGGCTTCCTCTTTTCCTCCTCATCCAGCCGCGCCCGTATCGGTCGCCTGTTCGCCGTACCGCTGCTCCGTCGGCTGTTCAGCCGGGAGAACGCGTGGTCGATCGTGCAGCATCCCGAGGACGAACAGGAGCTGCGCCGTCGCGGCATCGGCCGGCCCGGCCATGTCGTTCTGATTCGCGGCGCTGGGGTCGACACGAGTGCGTTCCGCGCGCGGCCGGAAGTGCCGGGCGTGCCGGTGGTGCTCTTTGCCGGGCGAATGCTGAAGGACAAGGGAGTAGCGGACTTCGTGGACGCTGCCCGGCTGCTCCAGGCGCAAGGCATCGTCACGCGGTTCGAGCTTGTCGGGGCGCCCGACAGTGAGAATCCCGGGTCGCATTCCATCGCGGACCTCGAGGGGTGGCACCGGGAAGGGATCATCACCTGGCGTGGCCACAGCACCGCCATGCCCGAGGTCCTGGCCGCCGCGCATGTGGTCTGCCTGCCCACAACCTACGGCGAAGGGGTGCCCAAGATCCTGATCGAGGCGGCTGCCTCGGGCAGGGCGATCGTGGCGACGGACTGGCCGGGTTGCCGGGAGGTCGTGCGCGACGGAGTGAACGGCCTGCTCGTGCCGCCACGCGATCCGGTCGCGCTGGCGAGCGCGATTGCACGGCTCATCGCCGATCCGGCACTGCGCGCGAGGATGGGTGCTGCGGGTTCGTGTCTCGCAGCCGAGGAGTTCTCGGTGGAGGCAGTTACCGCCGCAACACTGGCCCTCTACCAGCAGGCCCAGGCATGAGCCGGATCGCCGTGACCGGGGCGTCCGGGTTCGTGGGCCGGCGAGTCTGTGAGGCGCTGCGCTCCGCCGGTCACGATGTCGTCGCGGTCGTGCGGCAGGGCAGTGCACCCGAGGGCACCATCCCCATGACGGTGAGCGGGCTCGAGGACCGGCCGGGGCTTCTCGCCGCCTTCGACCAGATCGATGCCGTCATCCACCTGGCGGCGCGCGTGCACGTCATGAAAGAGGAGGCCACCGATCCGGTTGCAGAGTACCAGCGGATCAACGTCGCAGGTACGCGAATGGTGCTGGCCTGCGCCGCCGATCGCGCTGTTCGCCATCTTGTCTTCATCAGTTCGATCAAGGTGAACGGTGAGAGTCGCGCGAGTCCCTATTCGGAGGCGGATACGCCGAGGCCCCTCGACCCGTATGGCCAATCGAAGCTGGATGCCGAGAACCTCATCCGTTCAGCCGGCGCCAAGCTCGACTGGACCATCCTGCGTCCCCCGCTGGTGTATGGTCCGCAGGTGGGAGGCAATTTTCGCCGGTTGCTCACCCTGGCCAGTGCGGGGCGCCGCTGGCCGCTTCCCCTGGCCGGCCTCGACAACCTGCGGAGCCTGATTTTTGTCGGCAACCTCGCCGATGCCATTCGTGCCATCGTCCTCCGACCTGCAGCAGCCCGGAAGCTCTATCTGGTAAGTGATGACCATGACACGGGAGTCAGCGACCTGCTGCGGCGACTGATTGTTGCGCTGGGAGGACGTCCCCGCCTTTTCCAGGCTCCCGAGGCACTCCTCCGAGAAGTGGCCGCGGCACTCGGCCGGCAGGCCGACGTGGACCGCGTCCTCGGCACCCTCCGGGTGAACTGCGGGCTCATCCGGGGCGAACTCGGCTGGAGACCGCCTACCGGCCTCGATGATGCACTTTCCCAGACGGCGCTCTGGTGGCGCGATGCGAGAGGAAACTGACCTCATGCAGCTGCCGGTCGGTATCCTGACGTTCGCGGGCGCGCTGGCGGCGAGTGTCGCGCTGGTTGGCTTCGTGCGCCAGTACGCCCTTCGGCGCGACGTGCTCGATCACCCCGGGGAACGAAGCTCCCATTCGACGCCGACGCCGCGCGGCGGTGGGGCGGGACTCCTCGCCGCATGGCTGCTGGTGCTGGTGCCGTCGCTCAGTACAGCCTGGCGTGGCACCTGGCCGTTGCTCCTCTCCTTTGCTGGTGTGATCCTGGTGGCCGTCATCGGCTGGATCGACGACCATCGGAGCCTCGCGGTGCGGAGTCGCCTGGTGTCGCACGCGCTCGCCGCGTGTACCCTGTTGCCGCTGGTGCTCCTGCCTTTCGCCGTGCCGCAGTGGCCGGTGCCGCTCGTGGCCGGATGGTGGATCTTCTGCGGCGTCGCTGCGGCGAACGTGGTGAACTTCATCGATGGCATCGATGGCCTCATCGGACTCACGGCGCTGGTCTATGGCGGGTTCGCCGCCGCGACCGGCGTAGCGGGGGGCGCCGCAGCGGGGAGCGGCCTCGCCCTGGCCGGCGCGGCGGCGGGCTTCCTGGTGTGGAACTGGTCCCCGGCCCGGATTTTCCTCGGTGACGTCGGTTCCGGTGCGATCGGGTTCGTGCTCGTGATCGTCGGGATCCTCCTAATGAGGGAAACCGGGCGCGGTATCATCATGACATTCCTGCCCCTGTGGCCGATCGTCCTCGATGCCTCCGCCACGCTGATCCGGCGCTGGCGTCGGCACGAGCCGCTCACGCAGCCGCACCGATCCCACCTGTATCAGCGGCT
>Ga0070668_100003529_pt1 | contig 11535 bp, 10 predicted proteins | sample KBSS43metaG_FD_64661 | JGI IMG/M metagenome (GOLD analysis project Ga0070668, IMG submission 64661) | Switchgrass rhizosphere microbial communities from Kellogg Biological Station, Michigan, USA - KBS S4-3 metaG | ecosystem: Host-associated > Plants > Roots > Rhizosphere > Soil ... | reverse complement strand
CGGCGCGCCGCAGCCGGCCGCAGGCACAGGCGGCGGAAGCAATTTCAGCGGAGCGGGCGAGTTTCGGCACGGCGGCTTCGGCAATACGCGCATATGCACGTTATTGGGAGTATATGCACGTATTCGGCCTTTGGCAAGCCCAGGTTGTCACGCGCGCACCGGGTTGGGGCGGCGTCTTGCGCCGCGCGCCAAAGCGGTGCAGCGATGCCTGGCGGTTCTGGTGCACGTGAAATAAAAATATATTAAAACTAGTCACTTGCGCGCGAATTTCGACATGGCACGGCGGTTGCAATACAACTGGCCGGAAGGCGGCTACGGTCAGCCGTTTGTGCACGAAAGGGAGAGACATGGATCAAACGCGTCGTTCGCTCATCAAGGCCGCGGCAGGTACCGCGCTCCTATCTGCCGTACCCGGTGGTTCGCTGCTCGCGCAGGACAAGTCGCCGATCAAGGTCGGCGTGCTCCATTCGTTGTCGGGGACGATGGCGATCTCCGAAACGTCGCTGAAGGACGTCGCGTTGATGACGTTCGACCAGATCAACGCCAAGGGCGGCATCCTGGGCCGCAAGATCGAGCCGATCGTCGTCGATCCCGCGTCGAACTGGCCACTGTTCGCCGAAAAGGCGCGCCAGCTGCTGACGCAGGACAAGGTCGCCGCCACGTTCGGCTGCTGGACCAGCGTCTCCCGCAAGTCGGTGCTGCCGGTATACGAGGAACTGAACGGCCTGCTGTTCTACCCGGTGCAGTACGAAGGCGAGGAGATGTCGAAGAACGTCTTCTACACGGGCGCGGCGCCGAACCAGCAGGCGATCCCGGCGACCGAGTACCTGATGAGCCCCGAAGGCGGCGGCGCCAAGCGCTTCTTCCTGCTCGGCACCGACTACGTCTATCCGCGCACCACGAACAAGATCCTGCGCGCATTCCTGAAGTCGAAGGGCGTGAAGGAAACCGACATCGAGGAAATCTACACGCCGTTCGGTCACAGCGACTACCAGACCATCGTCGCCAACATCAAGAAGTACTCGACCGGCGGCAAAACCTGCGTCATTTCGACGATCAACGGCGATTCCAATGTCCCCTTCTACAAGGAACTCGGCAATGCGGGCCTCAAGGCGACCGACGTCCCGGTCGTCGCCTTCTCGGTCGGCGAAGAGGAACTGCGCGGCATCGACACCAAGCCGCTGGTCGGCCACCTCGCTGCATGGAACTACTTCATGTCGCTCAAGAATCCGCAGAACACGGCCTTCATCAAGGAATGGCTGGCTTATGTGAAGGCCAAGAACCTGACGGGCGGCGACAAGCGCGTCACCAACGACCCGATGGAGGCCACGTACGTCGGCATCCACATGTGGAAGCAGGCCGTCGAAAAGGCGAAGAGCGCCGATGTCGCTGCGGTGCGCAAGGCGATGTACGGCCAGAAATACGCGGCGCCCTGCGGCTTCGAGCTGACGATGAACGACAACCATCACCTGTCGAAGCCGGTCTTCATCGGCGAGATCAAGGCCGACGGACAGTTCAACATCGTCTGGAAGACCAAGGGTCCGATCCGCGCGCAACCGTGGAGCCAGTACATCGACGGCAACCAGGGCAAGCCGGACAAGGTCGCGGCCTGACGCGATCCGACGAAAACCGTGGGGTCCGGCCTCGACTGGAATTCATACCCGGTTGAGGCCGGATCCGCGGCGAAGTTCGCGCCGCATCCCCGCGCCATCGTGCGGGCGGGGACCGCGCATCCGATGATCATGCGAATCCTCGTCCTGCTGCTGGCGCTGCTGGCCGCGTCGCTTTCGCCTGCCTCGCAGGCGCTGACCCCGGAGTCGCTGAAGCCGTTCGCCGGAGACGAGGCGTCGGAGAAGCTGACCGCGATCGACGCGCTGATTGCCGCTCCCGATGCCCGGGTGGCGGCAGTGCTGGCCGCCATCCGCGACGACCGGCTCGCGTACACGGACGACACGCATTTCTACGTCGGTGAGACGGGCGCCTACGTCGACGCGGTGTCGGGTGCCGCTGCGACGCCGAAGGCCGACGATCTGAAGCCGGTCGAGATCAACAACCGCATTCGCGCGAAGCTCAACGCGGCGCTGGCGGCGATGGATCTGCTGTCGCCGGACCGCGCGGTGCGTGCGAAAGCTGTCGCGGATCTCGAGAAAGCGTCCGACCCTGCGCTGGTGGCGCTGGTCGACTCCGCGCTGGCGACCGAACAGGATCCGGCGCTGAAGGCAACACTCCAAGTGGTGCGTGCGGCGTTTGCGCTCAAGACCAGCGACCGCGAGCAGAAGCTCGCGGCCCTCGTCGCGCTCGGCGCCAGCGAAAGTCCGCAGACGCGGCAGCTGCTGCTGCCGTTCGTCGAGAAGACGAAGGAGGGCGGCTTCGTCGAAGCCGACGCCGAGCTGCGCGGGGCGGCGGAAGCGTCGCTCAAGTCGATCGACCAACGGCAGCAGAAGGGCGAGCTGCTGGGATCATTGTTCACAGGCATCTCGCTCGGCAGCATCCTGCTGCTGGTGGCGCTGGGCCTCGCGATCACCTACGGGCTGATGGGCGTCATCAACATGGCGCACGGGGAGTTCCTGATGATCGGCGCGTACGCGACGTACGTCGTGCAGGGCTGGTTCCGCGCGCATTGGCCGGGCGCGGAAAGCTGGTACCTGGCGGCGGCCATTCCGGTAGCCTTCCTGGTAACCGCCGCGGTCGGCGCGGTCCTCGAGCGGACGGTGATCCGCTTTCTGTATGGCAGGCCGCTGGAAACGCTGCTCGCGACGTTCGGCATCTCGCTGTTGCTGATCCAGCTGACGCGGACGATCTTCGGCGCGCAGAACGTCGAAGTGGCGAATCCGGCATGGATGAGCGGCGGCATCCAGATCCTGCCCAACCTGATCCTGCCGTGGAACCGGCTGTACATCATCGCGTTCTCGGCGATCGTCGTTGCCGGCGTCTGGGCGATCCTGAACCTCACGCGGCTCGGCTTGTACGTGCGGGCGGTCACGCAGAACCGCGCAATGGCCGGCTGCGTCGGCGTGAAGACGCCGCGCGTCGACATGCTGGCGTTCGCGCTCGGCGCCGGCATCGCCGGGCTCGGCGGCGTCGCGCTCTCGCAGATCGGCAACGTCGGGCCCGACCTCGGCCAGAGCTACATCATCGACTCGTTCATGGTGGTCGTGCTCGGCGGCGTCGGTCAGCTCGCCGGCACGATCGTCGGCTCGCTGTCGCTCGGCATCGTCAGCAAGTTCCTTGAGCCGTACGCGGGGGCCGTGCTGGCGAAGATCATGGTGCTGGTGTTCATCATCTTGTTCATCCAGCGGCGCCCGCAGGGCATGTTCGCGTTGAAGGGCAGGAGCGCCGACGCATGACGTGGATGCGCGCGTGAACGCGACGGCGCTGCCGCTGGAAGTGGCGGCCACGTCGATCGCGCATGAGCCGCGCGCACGGTTGTTCTCGCCCGCCGGCTGGGCGGCGATCGGCGTCGCGCTGCTGGTGTTCGGCGTCGTCGTGCCGCTGCTGGCGCTGGCGGTGCCCGAGGGCAACGCGCTGCACCTGACGTCGTACGCGCTGACGCTGTCCGGCAAGATCCTCTGTTACGCGCTGTGCGCGGTCGCGCTCGATCTGGTCTGGGGGTATTGCGGAATCCTGTCGCTCGGGCACGGCCTGTTCTTCGCGCTGGGCGGATACGCGATGGGCATGTACCTGATGCGCTCGATCGGCCTCGATGGCGTCTACCACATGGACCTGCCGGACTTCATGGTCTTCCTGGACTGGAAGACGCTGCCCTGGTACTGGAAAGGAACGCACAGCTTCGCCTACAGCGCGCTCCTCGTCGTGCTGGTGCCGGGGCTGCTGGCGTTCGTGTTCGGCTACTTTGCGTTCCGTTCGCGGATCAAGGGCGTCTACCTGTCGATCATCACGCAGGCGCTCACCTACGCGGCGATGCTGCTGTTCTTCCGCAACGACACCGGTTTCGGCGGCAACAACGGCTTTACCGACTTCAAGCGGATCCTCGGCTTCAGCATCCATGCGCCGGGCACGCGCGTCGTGCTGTTCGCGCTGTCCGGGTTCGCGCTGGTCGGGGCGCTCGTGCTATGCCGGTTCATCGTCACGTCGCGGCTGGGCCGCGTCGTCACGGCGATCCGCGACGCCGAGTCGCGCGTGATGTTCTGCGGCTACGACCCCAAGGCCTACAAGCTGTTCGTATGGACGCTGTCGGCGGTGCTGTGCGGCATCGCGGGCGCGCTGTACGTGCCGCAGGTCGGAATCATCAACCCCAGCGAAATGGCGCCCACCAACTCGATCGAGATGGTCGTCTGGGTGGCGACCGGCGGGCGCGGGACGCTGTTCGGCCCGATCGTCGGCGCCGGCGTCGTCAACCTCGCGAAGAGCTATTTCACCGTGGCCGCGCCGGAATACTGGCTGTTCTTCCTGGGCCTGATCTTCGTGCTGGTCACGATCTTCCTGCCGCAGGGCATCGTCGGCCTGCTGCGGCGAAGGAAGCAGGGATGATGCGCATCCGTTCGTGGGGGCGGCGCCGCGACAATCCCGAGGCGCCAAGCGAAGTGCTCGACTGGGCGCCGGGCCTGCCGCACGACACCAGCGGCACTTCGGCCTCGGCGCCGGGACGCGTCGTCACCGACGACGAGATCGACACGTCGCACAAGGTCATCCTGTACATGGAGGACGTCACCGTCAGCTTCGACGGCTTCAAGGCGCTGAACAACCTGTCGTTCAACCTCGACGACGGTGAGCTCCGCTGCGTGATCGGGCCGAACGGCGCCGGCAAGACGACGATGATGGACGTCATCACCGGCAAGACGAGCCCGGACACGGGCAAGGTGTTCCTCGGGCAGACAATCGATCTCACTCGGTACGACGAACCGGAGATCGCGACGCTCGGTATCGGCCGCAAGTTCCAGAAGCCGACGGTCTTCGAACGCCACACGGTGTTCGAGAACCTCGAGCTTGCGCTGAAGAACGACAAGCGCTGGTGGAAGACGCTCGGTGCGACGCTCAAGTCGTGGCAGGAGGACCGCATCGCCGCCGTGCTGGCGACGATCGGGCTCGCCGGCGAAGCGAAGCGGCCGGCCGGGTTGCTGGCGCACGGCCAGAAGCAACGGCTCGAGATCGGCATGCTGCTGGTCCAGGATCCGCGCGTGTTGCTGCTCGACGAGCCGGTGGCCGGGATGACGGACGAGGAAACCGCCGAGCTGGCGGCGCTGCTCAACACGCTGCGCGGCAAGCATTCGATCGTCGTCGTCGAGCACGACATGGACTTCGTCGCGCGGATCGCAGAGCGCGTTACCGTGTTGCACGAGGGCCGGGTGCTGGCCGAGGGCACGCTCGACGACGTCAAGAACAACGCAACCGTCGTCGAAGTCTACCTGGGACGTTGATGAGGCGATCATGCTGGCCGTCGAAGCGTTGAATCAGTATTACGGTGGCAGCCACATCCTGCGCGATGTGAGCCTCACCGTCGAGCCGGGCAAGATCACGACGCTGCTCGGACGCAACGGCGTCGGCAAGACGACGTTGCTCAAATGCCTGATGGGCGTGATCGCACCGCGCTCGGGGCGAATCCTGTGGGATGGCGCGCCGGTGGAGGCGCTGCCGTCGTTCGCGCGCGTCGAGCGCGGCTTTGCGTACGTGCCGCAGGGTCGCGAGATCTTCCCGCGGCTGACGGTCGAGGAGAACCTGCAGGTCGGCGGTGCGACACGGCCCTCGATCGTCGTCCCCGACGACATCTTCGGCCTGTTTCCGGTGCTGAAGGAGATGAAGCGCCGCCGCGGCGGCGATCTGTCCGGCGGGCAGCAGCAGCAGCTCGCCATCGGCCGCGCACTGATGAGCGCGCCGAAGCTCCTGATCCTCGACGAGCCTACCGAGGGCATCCAGCCCTCCATCATCCAGGAGATCGGGCGCGTTATTCGACGACTCGCCGGCGAGCGCGGCATCGCGGTGCTGCTGGTCGAGCAGTACTACGATTTCGCCAAGGCACTGGCCGATACGTTCGCCGTGATGTCGCGCGGCGAGATCATCGCGCACGGCCGCGGCGACGAAATGGACGCGCGCGACGTCCGCGCGCTGATTTCCGTGTGAACGTCCGCCGGCCGCTCCCGGCGGTGCGCGGACATCCCGATTTACGACGCCCAGTTCTTCGATCGCGACACGGCTTCTTCCCAGCCGGCGACGAGCGCCGCGACGCGATCACGTGGCAGCGACGGTTCGAACCGTCGGTCGACCTGCCAGTTCGCGCCCACATCGGTCGCGTCCTTCCAGTAACCGGTCGCGAGCCCGGCCAGGTAGGCTGCGCCGAGTGCCGTTGTTTCGCTCACTTTCGGGCGGACAACGGGAACGCCGAGAACGTCGGCCTGGAACTGCATCAGCAGGTTGTTGGCCGTCGCACCGCCATCGACGCGCAACTCGGTCAATGCGAGTCCGGCATCCTTTTGCATCGCGGCCAGGACGTCGGCGCTCTGGAACGCGATCGCCTCCAGCGCGGCACGCGCCAGGTGCGCACCCGTGACCCCGCGCGTGAGGCCGAAGATCGCGCCGCGGGCGTAGGCATCCCAATGCGGGGCACCGAGTCCGGTGAAGGCCGGGACCACGAACACGCCGCCGTTGTCGGCAACGCTCGCCGCCAGCGCCTCGATATCCGATGCGCGGCGAATGATTCCCAGGCCGTCGCGCAACCACTGGACGACGGCGCCGCCAATGAACACGCTGCCTTCGAGCGCGTAGTCGGTGCGCCCGTCGCGTTGCCACGCCACCGTCGTCAGCAGGTTGTTGCGCGACGCCACGGCGGTCGGCCCCGTGTTGAGGAGCAGGAAGCATCCGGTGCCGTAGGTATTTTTCGCCATTCCCGGCGCGTGGCAGGCCTGTCCGAACAGTGCCGCCTGCTGATCCCCGGCAATTCCCGCGATCGGAACCGGTACGCCATCGATGTCGGCTTCGGCGCATATACCGGAAGAGGAAACGACCGCCGGCAGCACGGCGCGCGGGACATCGAGCAGCCGCAGCAACTCGTCGTCCCAGTCGCCGGTGTGGATGTTGAACAGCAGCGTGCGACTGGCGTTCGACGGATCGGTGGCGTGCACACGGCCTCCGGTCAATTGCCAGATCAACCACGAATCGACGGTGCCGAAAGCGAGCTCGCCGCGCTCGGCGCGCGCGCGGGCGCCGGCGACGTTGTCGAGCAGCCACTTGAGCTTCGTCCCCGAGAAGTAAGCGTCGATCACGAGTCCGGTTTTCGCGGCGAACGTCGCAGCATGGCCGCCGGCGCGCAGCGCGTCGCACAACCCGGCCGTGCGCCGGTCCTGCCAGACGATCGCATTGGCGAGCGGTTTTCCCGTTGCGCGCTCCCACAGCACAGTGGTCTCGCGCTGGTTGGTGATGCCGATCGCGGCGAGATCGCGGGCGCCGATGCCGGCCTTGGCCAGGACGCCGTGCAGGACGCCCGATTGCGTCGCCCAGATTTCAGTCGGGTCGTGCTCGACCCAGCCGGGTTGCGGAAAGATCTGCCGGAACTCCGCCTGGGCCACGGCGACCACCGCGCCGGCGTGATCGAACACGATGGCGCGCGAACTGGTTGTGCCCTGGTCGAGCGCGAGGACTAACACCGCGTCTTCTCCCGATGGTTACGGCGATACCACGCCTGCTAGAATGTACTTTTGGCGGCGTATTGTAGCTGCCGGGATCGGCAGCGAATTTCCGCATCCCGCGTCCGCCCGAGCACGTCTGCCCCACAATCCGTCGTTCCCGTCGCTCCAGATGCCCCTAACCACGCCCGCTCCCCGCCATCGACTCCACCATCGCACCGCGACGTACGAAGGCTACCAGCGCGACGACGGCTTGTTCGATATCGAGGGCCACCTGGTCGATGCCAAGGACGGTGACTTCGCGCTTTTGACCGGAACGCGGCCTGCCGGCCACCCGATCCACGACATGTGGGTGCGCGTGACGATCGACAGCGAATACGTGATCCGGGCCATCGAAGCAGCCACCATCGGCATGCCGTATCCGGGCGCGTGCAATCGCATCGAGGCTGCCTACGGCAAGCTGGTCGGCGCGAACCTGGTCATCGGCTTCCGCAAGGCGCTGCACGATGCGATGGGTGGCATCAGGGGCTGCACGCACCTCACCGAGCTGCTGGGCTACCTGCCGACCGCGGCGGTCCAGACGTTCGCGGGATTGCGCCGCGAAGCAGAGGGCGACGAACGCCCGTTCCAGCTCGATCGCTGCCATGCACTCGCCATTACGACCGACACCGTACGTACGTACTACGCCAAGTGGTACAAGAGCGTAGCCTGACACATACGCGAAACAAGACAGGGGGCCGAGCGTGAAGATCCACGAGTACCAGGGGAAGGAAATCTTCCGCCGCTTCGGGATGCCGGTGCCGCGCGGGATTCCGGCTTTTTCCGTCGACGAAGCCGTCGCGGCGGCAAAGTCGCTGCCCGGCCCCGTTTGGGTCGTGAAGGCGCAGATTCATGCCGGCGGCCGCGGCAAAGGCGGCGGCGTGAAGGTTGCGCGCTCGCTGGACGAAGTGAAGCAACGCGCCAGCGAGATCCTCGGCATGCAGCTCGTCACCCACCAGACGGGCCCGGGCGGACAGAAAGTCCGCCGGCTGCTGATCGAAGACGGCGCCGACATCAAGCAGGAGTTGTACGTCGGCATGGTCGTCGACCGCACGTCACAACGCGTGGCGCTGATGGCAAGCTCGGAAGGGGGCATGGATATCGAGCACGTCGCCGCCACGACGCCGGAAAAAATCCACAAGGTCTTCATCGACCCCGCCACGGGGCTGACCGATGCGCAGGCGGACGAGGTGGCGCGGAAGATCGGCATTCCGGAGGCCAGCGTTGCGCAAGGCCGCGCCATGCTGCAGGCGCTGTACAAGGCGTTCGACGACACCGACGCATCGCTGGCCGAGATCAATCCGCTGGTCGTCACCGGCGACGGGCGCGTCGTCGCACTCGACTCGAAGCTGAACTTCGATTCCAACGCGTTGTTCCGCCATCCCGACCTCGTCGAAATGCGCGACCTCGACGAAGAGGACCCGGCCGAGATCGAAGCGTCGAAATTCGACCTGTCGTACATCTCGCTCGATGGCGACATCGGCTGTCTCGTCAACGGCGCCGGGCTGGCGATGGCGACGATGGACACGATCAAGCTGTACGGCGGGGAGCCGGCGAATTTCCTCGACGTCGGCGGCGGCGCCACCGCCGAGAAGGTGACCGAGGCGTTCAAGATCATGCTTCGCAATCCGAAATTGCGGGCGATCCTCGTCAACATCTTCGGCGGCATCATGAAGTGCGACACGATCGCCGAGGGCGTGATCGCCGCGTCGAAGGCGGTGTCGCTCAAGGTGCCGCTGGTGGTGCGTATGAAAGGCACGAACGAGGATCTCGGCCGCAAGATACTGGCCGAGTCGGGATTGCCGATCATCTCGGCGAACAACATGGCCGAAGCGGCGGAAAAAGTCGTCGCCGCCGCGAAGGGACAAACCCGGTAGCGTCGAGGCGGGCAGCGAGTCGGACGACAAGCGTCCGGCGCGCGGCCGCGGTCATGGTTCGAGGACCGTGACGTTCGTTCGATTTCAATCCATTCGCTGTTGATAAGAAGCCAGGGGCCGTCGATGTCGATACTCGTCAACCGCAACACGAAGGTCATCACGCAGGGGATCACCGGCAAGACCGGCCAGTTCCACACGCGAATGTGCCGCGACTACGCCAATGGCCGCCAGTGCTTCGTCGCCGGCGTCAATCCCAAGAAGGCGGGCGAGGACTTCGAAAGCATCCCGATCTACGCGACGGTCCGCGAAGCAAAGGCCGCCACCGGCGCCACCGTCAGCGTCATCTACGTGCCGCCGCCGTTCGCAGCGGCGGCGATCGACGAGGCAGTCGATGCCGGTCTCGACCTCGTCGTGTGCATCACCGAGGGTATTCCGGTGCGGGACATGATCCGTACGCGCGACCGGATGCAGGGCAGGAAGACGCTGTTGCTCGGACCGAACTGCCCTGGCGTCATCACACCCGACGAAATCAAGATCGGCATCATGCCCGGCCACATTCACAAGAAGGGCCGCATTGGCGTGGTGTCGCGCTCCGGCACGCTCACCTACGAGGCGGTCGGCCAGCTGACCGAACTGGGCCTCGGGCAGTCGACGGCCGTCGGTATCGGCGGCGATCCGGTGAACGGACTGAAGCACGTGGACGTGCTGAAGCTGTTCAACGACGACCCGGACACCGACGCCGTCGTCATGATCGGAGAGATCGGCGGCACCGACGAGGAAGCGGCGGCGGAGTGGGCGAAGCGCAACATGAAGAAGCCGATTGTCGGCTTCATCGCCGGCGTCACGGCGCCGCCGGGCAAGCGGATGGGTCACGCCGGGGCTATCATCTCCGGCGGCAAGGGCACGGCGCAGGAGAAGCTCGCGGTGATGGAGGCTTCCGGAATCAAGGTCACGCGCAACCCCGCGGAGATGGGGAAGCTGTTGCAGTCGGTGCTTTAGCCCGGCAGGACGTTCGCAGGAGGTCGGGCCGCGCCAGTGCGCGCCCGCTGCGGCGTCGGCCGGCAATGCTGCGCGTGCCAGGGCTTTGTCGTGGCCACTTCCGAATCAGTAAACTAGCAGCCGGCGCGTAGCCGGCCGTGGAAACAAGGTGGCCGGCGCTCCTCGCGCCTGCCAGGAGGAAACGCATGGAATTGTGGAGCCCGCCGTTCTGGGTCGCGGCGTTCGAGATCATTGTCGTCAACATCCTGTTGTCGGGCGACAACGCGGTGGTGATCGCGCTCGCGTGCCGGAACCTGCCGCCGAACCAGCGTAAATGGGGGATCTTCTGGGGCGCGGCCGGTGCGATCGTGCTGCGGATCGTCCTGACGTTCTTCGCGCTGCAGATGCTGCAGTGGCAATTCCTGAAGATCATCGGCGGCGTGCTGCTGGTCTGGATCGGCGTCAAGCTGATCGCCGAAGACGACGGCGACGGCGAGGAAATCGAATCCAGCAACAAGCTGACGTCCGCCATCAAGACGGTGATCATCGCCGACCTCGTGATGAGCCTCGACAACGTGCTCGGCGTCGCCGCCGCGGCCAAGGGCAGCCTGGTGCTGCTGATCTTCGGCCTGGTCGTGTCGATCCCGCTGGTCATCCTCGGCAGCCAGCTGATCCTGAAGCTGATCGAGCGTTTTCCGATCATCGTCGTCGCCGGGGGCGGGCTGCTGGGCTGGATTGCCGGCGAGATGATCGTGACCGATACGGCAATCGCCGCGTGGGTCGACGCGAACGCGCACTGGCTGCACTGGGTGGGGCCGGTCGCCGGCGTGGTGATCGTGGTCGGGGTTGCCAAGTGGCTGCAACGCCGGCACGCGGCACCCGCCTGATCTCGCGCACGCCCCGCTGCTTCCCGTAAACTCGCGCCTTCACTGACCGACGCCTCCGGCAACAATGACTGAACGCGCGGAACTCGACTCGGCGAGCCTGTCGCATCCGGGCATGGTGCGTTCGCATAACGAGGACTCGGTCTACGTTGACGGCGCGGCCGGCATCGCCGTGCTCGC
>Ga0070668_100003526_pt1 | contig 11537 bp, 11 predicted proteins | sample KBSS43metaG_FD_64661 | JGI IMG/M metagenome (GOLD analysis project Ga0070668, IMG submission 64661) | Switchgrass rhizosphere microbial communities from Kellogg Biological Station, Michigan, USA - KBS S4-3 metaG | ecosystem: Host-associated > Plants > Roots > Rhizosphere > Soil ... | reverse complement strand
CACCTCCAGATCGGCGACGGCTCGCTCGACTGGCCCGACATCATGCGCGCACTGCGCGAGGTCAACTTCACCGGCATCGCGTCGGTCGAGCTGTCGCGGCATTCGCACGCGGCGCCAGAGGCCGCGCGCGTGGCGATCGAGCGGCTGCGCGCGAGTTGGGAGATAGCGGCTTAGCTGCCTGCCTCGGGACGCTTCGGCGCGCGGCAGTTTCACGCGGAGGCGCGGAGCGATCCGCCACGATGGCCACAAAGCACCCGGGCCCGCGGAGGCGCGGAGCTTGGTGGAGATCGCTGCCCGAACCATCAAAATTCTTGGAGCTGTGGATGGAAAGGAGCAGTGCGCCAGCGCATGAAGCTCGACCTTGAGAGCAGTTCTCCGTGCCTCCGCGTTCCTCCGCGCCTCCGCGTGAAACTCCGGCGCAGCAATGGTTGAGCGCAGATCCCTCGACTCGCTCCGCTCGCTCGGGATGACAAACGGCCCCGGCGCGCCGAAGCGTCCCGAGGCCGTTCATCCAACTCACCAACTCACTAACTCACCAACTCACTCTTTCCGAATCGCCCTCAACGCCACCTCGCTCGTATTCCTCAGCTCCTTCCCGAACCGCCCGTCACGCAGCCGTTCGGCGGCTTCTTCGGCCGTCTCCTCCGCGAGGTGCGTGATCTCGCGCAGGTCGAGCCAGCTCACGATGAACAGGATCGTCGCCAGGATCGCCGAGATGACGCACCACTGGCAGATCGCGTGGATGACGAACAGCTCGAGGAAGGTGAGCCAGAGCGAGAAGAGGAGACCGAACCCCGTGAGCAGGACGAGGATCTCCGACAGCCGCCGCGTGTCCGCGTAGCGGGGCGTGAGACCGATGAGCCCCAGCGCGAGCACGACGATGTAATAGCCGACGCCCCACGCGCCAACGGGGAATCCGAGGAACGTCGCCCACTTCGACGTCTGCACCGTCTCGCAGGAGCCGACCGCACAGGCGAGCGTGCCGATGTAACCCAGCTTGTAGAGCGTGAGATACAGGGCGACGAAAACGCCGGCCAGCGCGACGAGCGCCACCAGCATGCGCTTGTTCACTTCGCGCCAGCCTTCTTGGCCGAGGTGTCGCCAAGCGGCTTGAAGCCGGCACCGGTATCCGTGCGCACGGGAGTCTTCGCCAGCTCGTCGTCCACCAGCTTCTTGAACGAGTCATAGGGCAGCGCGCCCGGCACCAGCTCGTCGCCGATCACGAACGTCGGCGTCTGGTTCACTCCGCGGCGCTCCGCCTCCATCAGCGTTGCCTGGATCTTCGCCTTGTGGGTCTCCTTGTCCATACAGTCGTTGTACTTCGACATGTCGAGACCGATCCCCTTCGCCAGATCGGAGAGGACGGAGCGAGGCCGGCTCGTCGCCTCACCGTTCCACCGGTCCTGGTTCTGGAAGATCGCGTCGTGCATCTCCCAGAACTTCCCCTGGTCGTTGGCGCACGCGGCGGCCAACGATGCATCCCAGGTGTTCTTGTGCATCGGCAGCGGGAAGTCCATGAAGCGCATCCGGATCTTCCCGGTGTTGACCAGCTTCGCGCGGACGTCCGGCTCGGTGAGGGTCGCGAACTGGCCGCACCCGGGGCACTCGAAGTCGGCGAACTCGGTGATCTCGAGCGGCGCCGAGGGACTTCCGATCAGATAGCCCTCCGCCTTCAGCGCGGGGAGGTTCGGATCGATCGTACGGGTGGTGACCCGCGGGCGGCTGGCCACGTAGCCCAGCGCTCCGATCCCGATGACGGCGACGACGCCGAGCGCGAGCCAGAACCCGCGGCCCGGCCCGCCACGCTTGGTCGAGTTTACCACTCCGGGGCGTCGTCCCCGTCCTCCGTCCACTCGCTCTTTTGCCATGTAGATCCCTGTTCCGACTGCTGGATGGCGTCGTTGACGATGCGGCGGCTCTCCGCCACTTCGGGTGTGTCGTAGGTGGCGCGGACCTCGTAGTGAAATAGCTCACTACGCGCCTCGCCCAGCAGCTTGGTCAGCTCGCTCGCGTTCGCCAGGAGCGTTCCCTGCGCGTCGAGCTCCCGGATCCGCTCGGCCAGCACGCGGAGGATCTGCTCGAGGTTGCGGGCTCGCCCGTCGTCGTACGTCTGCTCCTTATCCATCGCTCGACCACCAACTTCGGTTCACGCTCGAAGGGCGCCGCATCCGCGGTGCCTACCCCGCGGACTATCGAAGGATCGCTTCGGTTACGGTGACGGGCAAGCGTGTGTTGGGACGCCACGGCGCGAGCCCTGCATTGGCTCGGCAGGTGCCTTGACCCAGCGGCTGCGTCCGGCGAGGATGCCTTCCGGAGGCGCGGTCGAAGCGGCCGCGGTCGGTACTTCACCATCTCGGAGGACGTCCCATCGACGCCGATCTGCTGCGCATCCCCGTCGGGCCCGGGTCGATGCATGTGGAGCGATACGGTCACGGCGGTGCGCCCATCGTGCTCGTGCACGGCTTCGGCACGTCCAGCTTCCTCTGGCGGAACATCGCCCCCGAGATCGCGCTGGCGAATCGCACCGCCTTCGCGGTGGACCTGTTTGGCTACGGCGAGTCGGATCGCCCCTTCGACGCGGATTTCGGGATCGCCGCGCAGGCGGAGCTCGTCGACCGGGCTCTCACGGCGCTGCGGCTACCCAAGGCCACTGTGGTCGGGATCGACCTCGGCGGTGCGGTGGCGCTGCGGCTCGCGTCCACGCGCCCGGAGCGCGTCGAGCGGCTGCTGCTGATCAACCCGATCGCGCTGGACGAGGTGCCGGCGGGCGACGTGACCACACTCCAGCGCAATACGGCTCGCTTCGCCTTCCGCGCGTCACGCGGGATCCTCGGCGCCGCGCCCATTCTTGGCGAGGTGCTGCGCCGGAGCGTGGCGAACGAGGCGAACATGCCGGACAAGCTCGTCGCGCGATATCTGGCACCTTATGTGGGTGAGGAGGGTCTCAATCATCTCCTCCTGCTCGCTCGCTCGATCGACGACGAGGACATGGAGGAGACCGAGCTGGGCTCGCTGCCTCAGCCGACCCTGATCCTCTGGGGGGACCAGGATCCCTGGGTAGGCCCGCGCTTCGCGGATAAGCTCGCGGACACGGTTCCAGGCTCCCGTCTCGTTCGTCTTCCCGGCGTGGGGCGTCTCGTCCCAGAGGAAGTTCCGGAGACGGTGGTCTCGGTGTTGCTCGAGTTCATCGGAGCGGCAGCGCTGCACGGCTGAACGCGCGCCGCGGCAAGAGCGAAATATTGGACCTAGAGGAACTGTGAGTCGCGGTCCAATCTGTTTATATTTTCCTAAACAACTACCCTATCACCTACTACATGGCCAAACAGCAGAGACATTCCGGGCGCCGCTACGCGGCCCCAGTCGAGCCTTCGCCTTTCGAGCAGGCCCGCGACGAACTCTTCCAGCACATCATGCGGTGCGGCGTCGTCGGAGCAGAGCCGGAACACGTGGACGAGTGGTTCGCCGAAACGATCAAGTACATGACGGAGCGGTTCCCCGAGCTGAGCGAGCAGCAGATCGACGAACTGAAGACCCTGGGCCTGCGTTTCGCGCAGCCCCCGAAGGCCCGGACGGAGACGAACGCCGCCTCCGCCGCCTGAGCAAGGTCCGACTCCTGTAGGATACGATACGCCTCCGAGACAGTTCGGGGGCGTTCGCGTTTTTGCGGGGATGAGGGGATGCGGAATAGCCGCTGTCATCCCGAGCGAGCGCAGCGAGTCGAGGGATCCGCACTCTCCGAGCGGTGAGTGGCGAGCCATGAGCGGTTGAGCAATCCAGCGGCGAGCGGGCAGCGGCGAGCGGCCAGCTGTCAGAGGGCAGTCAGCGGTCAGCTACGCTCACCGCTCGCTGCTGATCCGCTGACCGCTCGCCGCTCATCTGCTCACAGCTCGCGGCTCATCACAGCTCGCCGCTGTCCGCTCGCCGCTCGCCGCTCATCTGCTCAAAGCTCGCCGCTCCTCCTCAACGTACTCCCACGCTCCCCCATCGGAGTCCGATGCCCGCGCGCACGCCGCCGCCGAGTCCCACCTGGATCGACGGCGACACGCCGCTCCTCGAGCGCGGGCCCTCGAGGTCGAGCGCGACGAGGAGTTGAGGGCGCACGTGGTCGCCCTCGCGCGCGAGGAGGCTGATCCCGCCGCCGGCGGAGAATCCCCAGCTCGATTGGCGGAACGGATCGAGGAGAAAGCGCGCGAGCACGTCCAGTCGGCCCGCGGGCACGCGCTCGTTGGCGTCGACCGATCCGCCGGCGCCGGCGATGACGCCGACTCGCACGTACCATCCCGCGGGGATCTCGACGCCGACCGCGCCCTGCACCGTCGACGGCGATGCGCCGATGGCGTCGACGCGCACCTCGGGGACGAGGCGCGTGCTCGGCTGCTGTGCATGGATTGGTGCCGCGAGCGCAGCGGTCATCAACGCCGCCGCGCCCCACGGACCGCGGCGGCGGGCGCTCACTGCGCCCGGGCGCGCCAGAGCGCCAACGTGTAATCGACGATCGACAGCACCGAGGCCACGCCGACCAGCCCGACGAGCCACGGCGTCGCCACCGGCAGGACGAGCACCGACAGGAGCGTGAGCAGTTGCAGCACGGTGACGACCTTCCCCGACATGCGCGCCTGGAAGGTCACGCCGCGCAACCACGGGATCGTCTTCGCGACGAGGAATCCGACCGCCGTCGCGAGATCGCGCGAGATGAGCACGAAGTACGCGCCCGTGCTGATCATTCCCGTGAACAGCATCGTCGCCACGACGGTGAGCACGAAGAAGCGATCCGCGATCGGATCGATGATCGCGCCCCACCGCGACGTGACCTTCGCCTTGCGCGCGATCCACCCGTCGAGGAAGTCCGTGATCGCCGCGGCGCCGATGATGCCGACGCGCAGCTCCGTCGCGGTGGACGCGACGAATCCCGCCGCGAGTGCGACTCGCGAGACGGAGATCAGATTCGGGATCGTGCCCAGGGTGCGTCGTGGCGTCATCGTCTCGTATAGTAAACACCCCCACACCGCGCGGGAGCGGCGTGGTTGCTTGTCGCGCCCGGGCGCGCGATCTAGCTTGGCCTGGAGACGACCTCGAGCGCGGAGACTGCGTGCCCCTAGCAAGAACCCGGACAGCCATGACCGCGGTCACGCGCTCCTGCGCGATGCTGCTGATCGCCGCCGGCGCGGCGTGCACGAGCACGACGACGCACACCGAGATCACACCCGGACCGACGGGGCTGCTTCTCTCCCCTGCCTCGAGCTGGGCGGCCGATCCGCGCATCGGGCTCCGGCGCGACTCCGCCATCGCGGCCGCGCTCGTCGAGATCGACCCGGCGCGCATCCGCGCCACCGATTCCACGCTCGTCGCGTTCGGCACGCGCAACACACTCTCCGACACGCTCTCCTCCACGCGCGGCGTTGGAGCAGCGCGGCGCTGGCTGCACACGCAGCTCGAGGCGGCCAGCCGCGACTGCGGCGGCTGCCTGCGCGTCGAGTACGACCCGGCCATGATCGCCGTGCCCCGCCATCCGGACAGCCTGCGGGTGAACGTGGTCAACGTGCTGGGCATCCTGCCCGGGCGCGACACGTCGCGCGTGGTCGTCGTGGGCGGGCACTACGACAGCTGCATCTGCGCCGCGTCGCCGGCGGGCGTGTGGGACATCACGAGCGATGCGCCGGGCGCAGACGACGACGGCTCCGGTACCTCCGCCGTCGTGGAGCTGGCGCGCGTCGTCTCGCGGCGCTTTCCGCGCGGCCTCGACGCGACCATCGTCTTCGCCCTCTATGCCGGCGAGGAGCAGGGTCTGCTCGGCTCCACGCACCTCGCCGAGCGGCTCACGCGCGAGGGAAAGACCGTCGTCTCCGCGTTCACGAACGACATCGTCGGCAACGTCGTCGCCGAAGACGGCACCACGGACTCCGCGAGCGTGCGCGTGTACGCGGCGGACCCGGACAGCGGCGCAACGCGCGAGCTGGGGCGCTACGTGTGGGGCATTGGCGCGGTGCATCTCCCCGACTTCGAGGTGCGTCCGACCTGGCGGCTCGATCGCATCGGCCGCGGCGGCGATCACTCGCCCTTCGTCCGCGCGGGGTGGCCCGGACTTCGCTTCACGGAGCGGCTCGAGAATTACAAACGTCAACACCTCCCGACGGACGACTTCGCGCACGTGAGCTTTGGCTATGTGGCCCGCGTGGCTCGGCTCAACGCGGCGACCGTCGTCTCACTGGCTGCGGCACCGCCGCCGCCGGACTCGGTGTTCCTGCGCCGCGAGTCATCGTCGGGCGGTCAGGCGTGGACGATCACCTGGCGCGACGCGCGCGGCGCATCGGCCTACGAGCTGCTCGTGCGCCGCACCACCGCGCCGACCTGGGAGCGCGTCATCCCGGTCGTCGGAACCAGTTACACGCTGGCCTTCCAGCTCGACGACGGCTGGGTCGCGGTGCGCAGCGTCGGCCCCACGGGGCATCGCTCCCTCGCGCGAGCGGCCGGGCCCGCTCCGCGCGCGCCGGCCCGGCCGACACGGTGACCGAGACGCTGCACCTCGCCCACGTGAGCGCCGATCTGGTCGGCGTCGGCACGGGCGCGCTGCGTGATGCGCCGCTGCTGAGCGGACTGCTCATCGCGGCGGCCAGCGCCGCGGGTCTCAACGCCGCCGCGGCACCCGTCGTGCGAACAGCCGGGGACGGCGGCATCTCCGCCATCCTCCTGCTCGACCCCTGTCATCTGAGCGTGCATTCCTTTCCCGACCGCGGTCTCGCGCTGGTAGACGTGATGGCGCGCGACAGCGCCGGCGCCACCAAGGCCCTCGACGTCTTCCTCCGCCGCCTCCTGCCGGCGAGCGTCACCAGTGAGACGCGGATGCGCGGCTAGATGCGCAATCTGCTCCCGCTGCTGCAGATGCTGCTCGTCGCGACGATCCTGATCTGGGACGTCGCGCTCACCGCCCGCATCGTTCAGGTCCGCAACCTCCCGCGCCCCTTCGTCGCGATCACCGCGATCGCGGGCTTCCTCCTCCTGCCGTCGCTCGTCATCCATCTCGCGACGACGAGCTCGATCACGGGACGCGCCGTCACCCAGGTGGACTGGCTCTGGCCGTTCACGCTCTGCCTGTTCGCGATCCAGGCGCTCTACGCAGCCGTCCGGCGGCTCGTGAATCCGTTCATCGGATTCTTCATCATGGCCTACGACGTCCTCATCGCGACGGACGGCGTGCTGCGCTCGATCGCGGCGACGGGCCAGGTGCTTCCCCCGTCCGCGCTCATCTTCCTCGCCGCGACGACGGCCGCCTTCTCCGTCGCGCTCACGTCGTCGACCGTCATCAGCTCGCCCTTCTTCGTGCTCGTGCCGATGATCGCGCCGGCATTTCCGGCGCTGCGGCGCGCCACGGCGACATTCCGGCTCTTCCTCGCGCTCGTCGCCGGCGCGTGGGTCGTGCTGTTCATCAGCCAGCTCACGCAGGCCGATCAGGCGGTGAACTCGTACCGCATCCACGATCCCACCGCCGAGAAGCTGCAGGAGCGCCCCGAGGGCGACTTCGACATCGGGCTCAAGATCCTCCCCGATCTCACCGACGCGCCGCCACCAGTCGCGATCCGCAACGACCTGCAGCTCGCCGACACGCTGGGCGTCTCGGTCGTGAGCGTGACGATCGTCCCCGAGAAGATGGACCGGCAGGCGCTCGACTCGCTCGCGCACACGCTCGACCTGCTGCGCCGCGACAGCACGGAGCTGATCGTGACGATGGGCTATCCGCGCCAGCTCTTCTCCTTCGCGGGCCGCAGCTTCAACGACACGCGCCGCCTCGAGACGATCGAGCGCGTCGTGCGCCGGCTGCATCCGGACATCCTGCTCCCCGCCGAGGACCCGTACGACTCGGGCACGCGCGCCGCGGGCCAGCGCGCGCCGCAGTACTGGGAGAGCTTCCTCACGCGCGCGTCGGCCATCGCGAAGCGCGCCGACCGGCACGTGAAGATCGGGGTGTCCGCTTCCGCGTACGACCGGCGCGACAGCACGCTCTACGCGTGGGCGGCCGCGCGCGGCTCGCCGGTGGACGTGGTCGGATTCACGCTCTTCCCGTCACGCACGGGCGTCCGCACGCTCGACGCGGCGACGCACGCCGCCGACCGGTGGATGCGCGAAGCCAACTCGCCGAAGGAGCACCTGGTCTTCGCCGCCGGCGGCTTCCCCGAGGCGCACGGCGAAGCGAGCCAGGAGCGCGCGCTGTGGTCCGCCCTCGCGTGGGCAACGAGCCGTCCGCAGATCAAGGGACTCATCGTGAGCGAGGCCGGCGACTACGGCACGATCACCGGCCTCCGCGCTCCCGACGGCCACCTCCGCCGCGCGACCTTCTCGGTAATGACAGCGATGCGCGGATTGCGCGAAGCGCAGCCCGTCGCGCCAACCCTGCGAGTCCAGCAGTAACCTCTGATTGGGGTCAGAGTCAGTGGGGTCAGAGTCAGTGGGGTCAGAGTCAACCGACTCTGACCCCCATCTCATTCTGACTCCTTCGCGCCAAGGGGTCAGACACCTGCGGTATCTGACCCCAGTCTCTAACTCCTCCCCCGGACGATCCCTTCCACGCGCCGCTCCTCCGTGAAGTACCTGCGAGCAATCGAGCGCATCTCCTCGGCAGTGACAGCCTTGATGCGCGCCTCGAATTCCTCCAGCTCGGCGAGTCGGCCGAACAGGTAGGCGTCGATCAGCTCGCCCATCACCGCGGCGCCGCTCTGCTGGCGGATGGCGTGCACGCCGAGCGCGTACGTCTTCGCCTGATCCAGCTCCTTCGCCGTCACCGGTTGATCGCGCAGCTTCGCGAACTCGTTCAGCAGGCCGCGTCGCGCGACTTCCTCCTTCTCCGGCGACGTCGCGATGTAGCTCACGAAGGCACCGGCCAGCGCGCGCTCCGTCGCGAAGGCGTGCACCGTGTAGCCGAGCGACTGCTTGTCGCGCAGCTCGTCGAAGAAGCGGCCTCCGAGCCCGCTCGCCACACCGGCGATCATCGCCGTGGCAAAGCGCGCATCGTCGGCACGTGACGGACCGGCGAACATGAGCGCCAGCGCGGTCTGCGCCTTCTCGCGCTGCTCGATGTGCTGCACCACGTCGCTCGGCCAGGTCGGCGAGGGAATCGAATCGATCCCGCCGCCGCGCAGCTCGGCGAAGGCGTCGCCCGCGAGCGCGGCCAGCTCCGCAGGCTCGGCGTCGCCGACGACGGCGATCACCGCCGGCGCCGTGAGCACGCGCGACCGGTGCCACGCGCCCAGCATGTCCGCGGAGATCGTCGGCAGGGTGCGCTCGTCGCCCGTCGTCGGCACGCCGTACGGATGACCGGCGAACGCCGCCTGCGTCGCGAGACGCACGGGGTAGCGATACATGTCGTCGCGCAGCGCCACGAGATCGGCGAGCGCGATCGCGCGCTCCGTCTCGAGCGCGGCGTCGGGGATCGTGGGATGCTGCACCACGTCGGCGAGCAGCTCGATCGCCTGCGGCGCATAGCGCGCCGGCACGTTGATCATCCAGCCGAAGCTGTCCCCCGACGCCGTACCGGTGACGCTCCCGCCGAGCAGCTCACCTTCTTCCGAGATCTGATTCGCGCTGCGTCGCCGCGTCCCCTTCAGCGCGGTGCGCACGAGCAGCGACGTGAGTCCCGCATTGTCCACGGGCTCGTCGCGCGCGCCACCCAGCGCGTACACGCCGGCGTGCACGATCGCGCTCGGCTTGCGTCGCACGAGCAGTGGGATTCCTGTCGGCGTGCGGAAGACGTGCACGCCGCCTTCCTCGCGCTCTGCACGCAGCCCAGTCGCGATCGCCGGCGCGGCGAGCGGCGGCACCACCACGGGCTCGGCGCGCTCGACGGGCGCCGAGTCGAGCAGCACACGCATCGCGACCGCGTTCTCCGCCACGCGCGCGCTGTCCGTCGGGCGATACACCACGACGGACGCCTGCTCGGGATCGAGGTACTTCTGCGCGAGCGCCTGGATATCGTCGGTCGTCACGGCGAGCGTGCGGCGCAGATAGTCGTCGCCCATCGTCCAGTCGCCGAGCGACTCCCAGTCGGCGAGGTAGTTCGCCTGCCCCTCCATGTCCTCGAGCCGGCGGATCCAGCGCGCCTCGAACACGCGCTTCGCGCGTGTGAGCTCTCCCTCGCCGACGCCGATCTCGCGCACGTCGCGCAGCTGCGCCCAGATGGCGCGCGCCGCTTCGGCGGCTTTGTCCGCGGGAGTCTCGGCGTGCACGACGAACACACCGAGCGACGTCGGCGTGTAGTCGTACGCCGACACGGCCGACGCCAGCTTCTTCTCGCGCACGTTTCGATAGAGTCGCGACGCGCGCCCCGAGCCGAGGATCGTGCCGAGCAGGTCGAGTCCGGGCGTTGCATCGTCGAGCGTGGCCGGCGTGCGCCAGCCGAAGGCGACCTGCGCCTGCCCGATGTCGCCCGTCCACTCGCGATAGCGGAAGCCCGGTGCATGCTCCTCATCCGGTCCCGGAATCCGCGTCGGCGTGCCGGCTGGCAGCGCACCGTACCGCGACGTGATCTCCGCCATCGCCTCGTCGGGATCGACGTCGCCGACGACGACCAGCACCGTGTTCCCCGGGTGATAGAAGTTCTTGTAGAAGCGCATCATCGCGTCGCGCGTGAGCGCGCGCAGGCCGGGCTCGCGCCCGATGCGCCAGCGGCGGATGCGGTGCCGGTCGTGCAGCACGGCGAACAGCGTCTCCGTCGCGACGGCGCCCGGGTTGTCCTCCTTCCGCTTCGCCTCCTGGATGATCACCTCGAGCTCGCGCGCGAGCTCCTCCGAGTCGATCAGCGAGTTGGCGTACGCATCGAACTGCACGTCGAGGCCGGCCGCGAAGCTCGAGGACGGTAGAACGGTATAGTAGCTAGTGTGATCATAGATGGTTGCAGCGTTGAGGTAGCCGCCGACCGCCTTGGTCTGCCGCGCGATCTCGCCCACCCCACGCGTCGGCGTCCCCTTGAAGTACATGTGCTCGAGCACGTGCGCGATGCCGATGACGTCGTCGGTCTCGTCGAAGTAGCCGGCGCTCACGTACGTGACGATGGCGACGACGGGCGCCGAGGTATCGCGCCGCACGAGCACGCGCAGTCCGTTCGGCAGAGTGGTGCGACGTACCGTCGCGGGATCGAGAGCGATGGAGAGATCGGAGACGGTCATGGAGTCGTTAGACGATTGCGAGACGGCGATAGCGCAGGACCACGAGACCCGCCGCGAAGCATGCGGCGCCGTACCCCGCGAGCCACGCGAGAATGGACCACGGGATCACGGCCGGAGCACCGGAAGCATACACCGGTACACCGGACACCGACGCATACACCTCGTCGACAAGGTGCAGTGGCGGCAGGAGGTACAGCAGCCTGGAGAGCGGATGGGTCGACTCGCCGAACCGCGCCCAGAGGAACGTCGCCCCCACCGTCACGGCGACGAGCGACATCCAGTCCCATCGCGCCGCCGCCGACAGCAGGAACGCGATCCCCGAGTAGGCGACGAACATCAGCGCGATCACCAGCAGCAGCGGACGCGAGAGCACCGGCCAGATCA
>Ga0070668_100003524_pt1 | contig 11539 bp, 10 predicted proteins | sample KBSS43metaG_FD_64661 | JGI IMG/M metagenome (GOLD analysis project Ga0070668, IMG submission 64661) | Switchgrass rhizosphere microbial communities from Kellogg Biological Station, Michigan, USA - KBS S4-3 metaG | ecosystem: Host-associated > Plants > Roots > Rhizosphere > Soil ... | reverse complement strand
AAGCCGGACGCGCGGGCGGTCTCGTTGCGCAGCCGCTCGAGAGCCTGGCTGGCCTTGGGATGATCCTCGTCGCTGAACGCCCAGCAGGCGGCCACTGAAGCGTCGATCACGAAGCCCATCTAGAAGCGGCGACCCTCGTCGCGCGACTGGAGCAGCTCCGCTACGGTGATCCGCCCGGTGCGACGACCAAGCTTTCGCAGATCTTCAATCGCAGTGTCGATCTCCGCTGACCGGCGCTCCGCCTCAGGTTCAAGGCGGGCGATCGGACGCCCGTGGCGGGTGATCACCACGGTTTCACCCCGTTCCACGTCGTCGAGCAGCTGGAGCAGCCGGGATTTCGCTTCGGACGCCTGAACGGTCTTCATGAGATTGACCAGTCGTTTTGACTAGTCAAATATATCTCTTGGGGATGCGCGATACAATCGTCTCGCGTCATCCCCGTGCGAGATACGCCCGCCAGCCGCCCAGCGCGGTGATGTCCTCGGCTCCATTCGTCGCCCGAGGTTCGGCGACGAAGCCTTTGACTTCGCTTCCATCCTCCAGGCTGATCGTACCGATCGCCAGCGGCGGCGGGACCTCGGCGACGAAGGATCCGAAGGCGCTCATGGGGAGCTCATAGACCTCGACCTCGATCGCCGCGCCCTGCGGTGCGTGCACCAGGGCGGGCTTGGGCGGCGTCGTGTTGGCCATCGCATAGAGCTTGTAGGCGGGCGCGGTGCGGGTGCGCGCCACCAACCTCGCGTCCCGCGAACTGAGTTGCCAGTGAAGCGGCATGCCCGCCAGGTGCGCGCCGACCACGGCCAGCTTGACGGTCTCGGAGCGACCGTCAAGGTCGAGCGGCGGGGCCTGGGGCATGGGGGCGATCTCCAGATAGCGGCGTGCCAGGTCGAGAAGTGCGGCGTCGGCGAAGGCCGGGCCGATGAGGGTCACGCCGAAACCCGTTCCGTTCTCACGGAAACCGGCGGGGACGGCGACGGCGCTCATGTCGAGCAGGTTCACGAAATTGGTGTAGCGGCCGAGGTTGGCGTTCAGCGCGACCGGCTCGGCCCGCACCTCGGCGATCCGGTAGATGGTCGGCGTGGTGGGCAGCAGCAGGACGTCGATCGCGGCCCAAATTTCCTCGGCGGCGCGGCCGTAGGCCTGCAGCTGGTAAAGGCCCTTGAAGGCGTCGACCGCGCTGAACGCCGGACCGCCCTGCAGGATGGCGCGCACCGTGGGCTCGATCGCGGCAGGATTGGAGGTCAGCAGGGACTCCGCCGCCGCCGTGCGCTCGGCGACCCAGGGGCCGGCGTAGAGCATCTGAGCGGCCGCGAGCAGCGGGTCGATGTCGACCTCCACCGCCTGACCTCCCGCCGCCTCTAAGCGCGCGACAGCGGCCCGGTACAGGGCTTCGGCCTGGGCGTCGCCGAAGAAGACCTGCTGATGCGGTCTTGGCACGCCGAAGTGGAAGACGGCCGGGATCTGGAATGCAGCGTCCGGGGCGCGCCGCGAGTAGGGATCGGCGGCGTCGAAACCGGCGGCGACGCAATCGACGAGAGCGGCGTCCGCCGGGTCGGGCGCGAAGACGGTGATGCAATCCAGCGAGCGGCAGGCCGGGACAAGGCCGGTCGTGCTCCAGCGTCCCTTCGTCGGCTTCAACCCGATGAGGTTGTTGAAGGCCGCGGGGACGCGTCCCGACCCTGCGGTGTCGGTGCCGAGCGCGAAGGCCACCAGGCCCGCGGCGACCGCCACCCCCGAGCCCGAGCTCGACCCGCCGCTGACATAGTCACGGTTGAAGACGCAGCCCGGCGCGCCGTAAGGGCTGCGCGCGCCGACCAGGCCGGTCGCGAACTGGTCGAGATTGGTCTTGCCCATCATCACCGCGCCCGCCGCGTCCAACCGCGCGACGACCTCGGCCGAGTTGGCCGGGGTGTAGGCGAAGGCGGGACAGGCGGCGGTGGTCGGCAGGCCGGCCACATCGATATTGTCCTTCACCGCATAGGGAACGCCAGCCAGCGGCAGGGTCTCGCCAGCGGCGATCCGGGCGTCCACCGCGCGTGCGCGGGCCACCACCGCCTCGGGGGCGGGCCGCTCGATCCAGGTGTGCGCCTGGACAGCGTCATAGGCCTCGATGCGCGCCAAAGCGTCGCGCGCCACGCTTTCCGCCGAGCGGCGCCCGGCCTGGACGTCGGCGGCGATCCCGGTGGCGCTAAGCGGGGTCATGTCGCGGGCTCCGGTTCGATGGCGATCATGGGTGCGCCGGCGGCGATCGCCTGGCGTTCGGCGGCGTAGACGGCGCGCACGAGACCGGCCTCGGGGCTGGCGACGTCGCATTCGGTCTTCATGGCTTCGATCACGGCGATGACCGCGCCCTTCTCGACGCGATCGCCCACCTTGACGAGCATCTTCCAGACGCTGCCGCCCAGCGGCGCTTCCACGAGCTCGGAGCCTGGCGGGGCCTCGACAGCCTCCGCAGCGGCGCCGGCGTCCGCTTCCTCGGTGAGCGCCGCGACCCGGCTGAACTCGCCCCTCAGCTCCCAATCGGCCCGCTCGGCGTCGAACGCGGCCTGCCGGCGCATCTGGAATTCCCCAATGCTGTCCGCGTTGTCAGCCAGGAACTTGCGGTAATCGGCGAGGCGGAAGGTGTCCTGCTCGACGGCGATCTCGCGCCGCCCAAGCGGAAAGTCGCGCCGCCAGTCCACCAGCTCCTCGGCCGAAACGGGGAAGAACTGCACCTGGTCGAAGAAGCGCAGCAGCCAGGGCTTGCCATCGGTGAAGGCGTTGGTCTGCCGCCAGGTGTTCCAGACCTGGATGGTCCGCCCGAACAGCTGGTAGCCGCCCGGCCCCTCCATGCCGTAGATGCACATGTAGGCGCCGCCGATGCCCACGACGTTCGGCGGGGTCCAGGTGCGGGCCGGATTGTATTTGGTGGTGACCAGCCGGTGGCGCGGGTCCACCGGGGTGGCGACCGGGGCGCCCAGGTAGACGTCGCCCAGTCCCATCACCAGGTAGCGCGCGTCGAAGACGATCCGGCGTACGTCCTCCTCCGAGGAGAGGCCGTTGACCCGGCGGATGAATTCGATGTTGTCCGGACACCAGGGCGCGTCGTCGCGCACCGAGGCCATGTACTTGCCGATGGTCTCGTAGATCGCCGGGTCCTTCCACGAGAGCGGCAGCCGCACCACACGCGACGGGATCTCGAAGTCGTCCAGCCCGCCCAGCCGCGCCTCGGCGTCGGCCAGAGCCTGCAGCAGCCGGGCCTGCGGCAGTATCCGGCTGTCGTAGTGGATCTGCATCGAGCGGACGCCGGGCGTGACATCGATCACGCCCGCCAGGTCCACCGCCTGAATTTCGAGCATTAACGCGTGGATGCGCAGCCGCAGTTCCAGGTCCAGGACGATGGGGCCGTATTCCACCAAGAGGTTGCGGTCGCCCTGCCTGCGATAGACGACCTCGGGCCGGCTCCCCTGCGCGGGGATGCGGCCGAGGATGGGGGAAAACGCCCCCTCAGTCGCCTGCGGCGACAGCTCCCCCGCAAGCGGTGGAGCATCTTCGCGCCCAGATCCTCCACCGCGCAGCGGGGGAGGCGGATCGGCGCGCAGCGCCGAGACCGAGGGGGAGTTCAAGCTCGCCACTAGCTCGTCCTGCGCACGCTCGGCCGCCGCGGCGATCGCGTCGCCCACCGGCGCGAACCGCACCGCATCGCCGGGTGCGAGCTGGCCGACCTTCCAGAGATCGGCCTGGATCACCACGAACGGACAGACGAAGCCGCCAAGCGAGGGCCCATCGGGACCCAGGATGATCGGCAAATCGCCCGTGAAGTCGACGGCGCCGATGGCGTAGGCGTTGTCGTGGATGTTCGAGGGGTGCAGCCCCGCCTCGCCGCCGTCGCGCCTGGCCCACTCGGGCTTGGGGCCGACCAGGCGCACGCCGGTGCGGTTGGAGTTGTAATGCACGCCCCACTCGGTCGCGCAGAAGGTCTCGATGTCGCGGGGGGTGAAAAAGTCCGGCGCACCGTGCGGCCCGTAGAGCACCCGGATCGTCCAGCTCTTGCCGATTTCCGGACGCAGCTCGATGGGCAGAGCAGCCACCCGCGCTTCGACCGGCGGCGGCAGATGGAGCACGTCGCCGGCCGCGAGCGCCCGGCCCGTATGGCCGCCGAATCCGCCCAGGGTGAAGCCCGCGCGACTGCCCAGGTAAAGCGGCGCCTCGAACCCGCCGGCGGCCAGCAGATAGGCGCGCAGCCCCCCGCCCCTCACCCGGCCGAGCTTCAGCGTCTGACCCGCCGCGATGCGGAACGGGGCGTAGGCGCCGACCGGCTGGCCGTCGAGGTTGGCCTCCAGCTCGGCGCCGGCCAGGCAGGCGATCGTCTCGGCGTTGAACACCAGGGTGGGGCCTAGACCGGTGATTTCCAGCCCAGGCCCGCCCTCCGCATTGCCGAGCAGGCGGTTGCCGAGGCGCAGCGCCAGCGGGTCCATCGGCCCGGACGGGGGCACGCCCACGTCCCAGTAGCCGAGCCGGCCGGGATAGTCCTGCAAGGTCGTCGAGGCGCCGCCGCTCAGCACCCGCACGGTGCGGCCGCGGTAAGGCAGTTCCGACAGCACCCGCGTCGAGACCTGGCCGCTGACGAAGGCCTCACTGCGGGCCACGTCGCGCAGCCAGCCGAGGTTGGTCTCCAGCCCCGACAGCCGCGTTTGCTCGAGGGCCGACTGCAGCTTCTCGACCGCCGCCTCGCGGGTCGGCGCGGTGACGATCACCTTCGCCAGCAGCGGGTCGTAGAAGGCGCTGACCTCGGTTCCGGCCGAAACCCAGCCGTCGACCCGGGCGTCGGCCGGAAAGGCGACCTCGTTCAGCACGCCTGAGCTTGGTCGGTAATCCTGCCCCGGATCCTCGGCGTAGAGCCGGGCCTGAATCGCGGCGCCGCGCGGCGCGGGAACCGGCGCGTCGAGGAAGCTGAAGTCGCCCGCCGCCCCCCGGATCATCCACTCCACGAGGTCGACGCCGGTGACCTGCTCGGTCACGCCGTGCTCGACCTGCAGCCTCGTGTTCACTTCGAGGAAGAAGAAGTCGTCGCGTTCGGCGTCGTAGAGGAATTCGACCGTTCCGGCGGAGCGGTAGTTCACCGCCGCGGTCAGGTCGACGGCGGCCTGCACCAGGGCGTCGCGGGTGACGCCCGGCAGGTGCGGCGCCGGCGTCTCCTCGACGACCTTCTGGTTGCGCCGCTGCAGCGAACAGTCCCGTTCGCCGAGCGCGACCACCTTGCCCGCGCCGTCGCCGAACACCTGCACCTCGATGTGGCGGGCGCGGCGGACGTATCGCTCCAGGAAGACGCCCGCGTCGGAGAAGTTGGCGCCCGCCAGCCGGGCCACCTGGGTGAAGGCGTCGGAAAGCCCGGCCGCGTCTTCGCAGACGCGCATGCCGATGCCGCCGCCGCCGGCGGTGGCCTTCAGGATCACCGGATAGCCGATCGCCTCGGCGGCCGCGCGCGCGGCCTCAGCGTCGGTCAGCAAGTCCGTCCCCGGCGCGAGCGGCACGCCGTGGGCCTGGGCGAGGTCGCGCGCCGTGTGCTTGAGGCCAAAGGCGCGGATATTCTCCGGCGTCGGCCCGACGAAGGCGATCCCCGCCGCGGCGCAGGCTTCGGCGAAGGCGGTGTTCTCCGACAGGAAGCCATAGCCCGGATGGATCGCCTGCGCGCCCGCAGCCTTGGCCGCGGCCAGAACGGCCTCCACGTTGAGATAGCTCTCGGCCGCCGGCGCGGGCCCCAGCCGCACCGCCTCGTCCGCCTGGCTCACATGCAGCGATCCGGCGTCGGCGTCGGAGAAGACCGCGACCGAGCCCACGCCCATCCGCTCGAGGGTGCGGATGATGCGGCAGGCGATGGCGCCGCGGTTGGCGATGAGGACCCTCTCGAACACGCCCCTGCCCCCGCTCAGCCGGCGATGACCATGCGCACCGGCGTCGGCCTGAAGCCGTTGCAGGGGTTGTTGATCTGCGGGCAGTTGGAGACCACCACCACTAGGTCCATCTCCGCGCGGATGTCGACGAACAGCCCCGGCGCCGAGATGCCGTCGACGATGCCGAGCGCGCCGTCCGCCTCCACCGGCACGTTCATGAACCAGTTGATGTTGGAGACCATGTCGCGCTTGCCGCGGCCGTAGCGGGCGTTGCCCTGCAGGAAGTTCTCCACGCAGGCGTGCTGGCTCTTGGTGTGATGGCCGTAGCGCAGGGTGTTGCTCTCGCACGAGCAGGCCCCGCCGATGGTGTCGTGGTAATCGACCGCGGTCGCGGTCACCACCGCCATCGGGCGGCCCTCGTTCGACATCAAGACCGAGCCTTCGCGCAGGAACAGGGCGCCCTGGGCGGCGATGGTGTCCTGGGCCGAATAGCGCTCGGCGTCGTCCTCGGCCGCGTACATCAGGAAGTCCACGGCCTGATTGCCCTCCAGGTCGACGATGCGCAGGGTCTGGCCGGCCTTCACCTCGGCCGTCCAGGGCGCGCGGGCGGGAACGACCTCGTCGCGAACGACGGCCCCCAGATCGGGCATGGCGGGACTGGTCACCGGGCGAGGTCCTCTTCCACGTTCTGGAAAGCGCGCAGGCCCTCCGGCGTCGCGTTGCGGATCGGGTCGTCCGGCGGCGTCGGCTCGCCGCGCCAGGCCAGCACGCGGGCCGGCGTGACCGCGTAGTCGGAGCGCGGATCGAGCACGTGCGGGCAGTTGGCCAGCACCACGATCACGTCCATCTCCGCGCGCAGGGTCAACTGGCGCCCCGGCGCCTGTGGCGTGGCGTCGAAGCGGGTGGCGCCGTCTGAAGCGATCCACACGCCCTTGAACCAGTTGACGCACGGGTGGACGTCCTTGCGGCCGAGCCCGAACTTGGCGACGCCCAGCATGAAGCGGTCGCGGGCGTTGGGGTGCGGCCCCCAGTTGTCGCCGACGCCGTACTTGCGCGCGTTCGACGCGGCGTTGGAGGCGCCGCAGAAGGCGTCGTGAGCCCCAGCGGTGTCCTCTAGGATGCTCATCAGCACCTTGCCCATGTCGGAGAGCAGCAGAGAGCCGGCCCCGAGATAGGCGTTCCACTGCACCTTCTGGGTGTCGGCCACGTTCAGCCGCTCGACGGGGCGTTCGGCGTTGAACACCAGCATGGAGACGCAGGCGTCGCCCTTCAGGTCGATCAGGCGCAGGCGTGCGCCGCGGTTCAGCCGCTTCGCCGCATAGCCGCCGGGCGCGATCGTCTCGGCCCACAGCATGGCCTGCGGCGCGACCCCGTCCGGCCGGTCTTCGGCCGCGCTCGCCGGCACGGTCGGCATGGCCTCCACCCGCGTCCCGGCCATGGAGCGGGCGTGCGCCCGCGCGCTGGCGGGGTCGGCGGTCGAAAATTCGGTCATAGCGCCTGGCCCGCTTCGAGCGCCGCCGCCTCGTCGCCGTGCGCATGCAGCGGCGGCAAGAGGGCGGTGGTGGTGACGAGCTTGATCTGGCGGACGCCGCGGATCTTGCGCAGCCGGTCGCACAGCGCGTTCAACCGCTCCGACGGCCCCTGGACGAGCAGCACCTCCAGCGACTGGTCCTCCTCCAGGAAGACGTGCTGGGAGGAGATCACCTCCTTCAGGAAGTCGCATTGGGCGTCGGCGAGCGCCTGGCGCACGCGGCCGCGCTCGGCGCGGTAGATCAGGGTGAGCGTGCCGGCCAGCACCGCGCCCGGCACGCCTTCGCTGTGCTCGGCGAGCTCGTGGCGGATGAGCTCGGCGATCATCTGCGAACGGCTGGGCAGGCCGCGCTCGGCCACCATGGCGTCAAGCTGCGCCAGCAGCTCCGCCGGCAGGCTGACGCTTAACCGCGCAAGCTGGGAAACGGTGTCGATCGTCATGGGCCACGCCATGGCGTATTATTACGTTTCGATCAAATCGTAATAATGCGCCATGGGCGCCGAACGCGCGGCTGGGCGCTCCTTGTGCGCGCCCGGCAAAACGGCGCCCAAAGCCTAGGCGCCGCGCCCATCAGGTCGGTTGTTCGGCAGAAGCCTTGGTAGAGTGAGGTCTTCGGAGATGCTCAGGAACAAGGACACGAGATCCTTGTTCGTGCCCCCCGTCCCCTTGCAGCCGCTGCTTCCGACGCCGTCCGAGAAGAACTTGGTCGTCTGCGAGGCGATGTTCTTCATCGTCGTGCACGCGGAAAGCCCCTGCAGACTGACGTTGGCACCGCCGGCTTCGATGTAGTTGGAGGTGTCATATTCGCAGCCCGACGTCGTCGACGCAGCATAGGCCACCGAATAGACCCACATCCCGTCGGCGGCCGCGGCGCGCGCTCTGGCGATCGCCCTCTGGCAGAGGTTCGAGGGGACCCACTGCCCCGACTGTCCCTTCTTGTTCGGCTCCTGCCATTCCAGGGCGCTGTCGGGCAATTTCGAAGCTGGCGTGGTGGCGTCGCCATCGCCCAACACCACGATCACCTTCTGGCTCGTGGGCCGCCCCCCCCCTGTTTGAGCGCCATCCGGGCTGCGTCGATGGCGTCGGCGAAGTAGGTGCCGGCCCCGCCCTGAGACTGGATGCCGGTGCACTTATTGCCCGTCCCGCCGCCGGCGGCGATCATCATCACGCTGGTCCCGTCCAGGGCGCCGTTCTTGTAGGTTGGGGAGGTCAGCGGCATCACCGTATAGGTGTAGGATGTGCCGGTCGCGTCTCCGGCGACCTGCTTGTAGGAGGCCACGTCGCTGCTATCGAGCGTCTTGTTGCAGGTGGTCTTGGAGGTGACGCCGTTCTTGGTCAGCCCGGGAACACCATGAAGCCGACACGATCGAGGTTGGCGTTCAGTCCCTGAAGCAGGGCGCGCACGCCCGCCTTGGCGCATTCCATCTTGCTGGCGCCAGCAATCGAGCAGTTGGGATCGAGATTGTTCATGGACGCCGTGGCGTCGAGCACCACCATGACATCGAGCGAACGGCCTGAACCGCCGCGCGCCGAGGCCGTGGCGGTGGCGCGCGGCGTCATCTCGGTCACGCCGACGACCCGCAGGAAATACATCGGCACCCGGGCTTCCTGAGTGACGACGATGCCGTTGTATTTTCCGCTGCCCGGCGTGCAGGCCGGGACCTTGACGCTGCTGAAGCACTTCAGTTGCGGGGCGCCGCCGACCATGGTGACGCTCGTCGCGCCGAGAACGGTGTTCTTCTTTCCGCTGAGGCCGCTGTAGTCGTTCGCCGCGGTCGTCGCGGCGCTCGAGTTGGAGGCCACGCTGAGGGTGCCGGCCAGCACGGCGGCGTCCGCCGAGGACTGCAGTTGGCGCTTCACCCACATCACCCGGCCGACGTCCATCGCCGCTCCCGCCATGCCGACCAGGATCACAAGGGAAAGCGCGAAGATTGGCGCCATGACGCCGCCGTCGGCCCGGCGGAAGCCGGCCGCGAGGCCCGCGATGTTGAGCCGCCTCATTGGACCAACGCTGCAGCTGTGGTCCCGAACGAGCAGTTCGCTACACGGATGAAGAGCACGTTGAGATTGCACGGGTAGCGGAGCACCGCCTGCGCCTGCACCGTCGTGGTTCCGGTTCCGAAAGCGTCCCTGCAAGTCTGGTCGTCGCCCGTGCAGGCGGCGCCTCCGACCGTCAGCGTGGTCGTGATGTCCGTCGACTTGAGCGTCGGCGCCGCATTGCGCATCGCCGCGATCGTCGAGCTATACGGCGTCGCCGAGCCGCGGCTGATGGACAGCTGACGCGCGGCCGCCGAAGCAGCGTGGGTCAACTGTATCTGGTTGTTGAGCACCAGCCCGAATTTGATGATTCCGAAGAGAAGGAGCGCTGTCACTAGAAGCACTAGCGCGAACTCAACGGCGGTCGCGCCGTTTTCGTCACCACTGATGCTTGACGACCTCCTGGCAGAGGGCGCCCGCGGGCGCATTTTTGCCGGCCAATTCATCGACCTTCCCCATAGATCCCAACACCGCAAAATCGACGACGGTAGATACGCGCAAAGCGCGCATTCATTACCACTACATCTACTGTTGCGCGAGCATCGGTCGGCCCGCTTAGGGTGTATCTACGCGGGTAGTCTTAGCATTTTCCTATAGTTGCCTATCCATGACCAGACTACCTTAGATGGGGTCGAATCCAAGTCGGCGAAACATTGGAGCGTGAAAACGAAAAACGACCCGCGGCGGCCCGCGGGTCGTTTTGCAAGTCAGCTCTCTTGGCCGCGCAGCGCGCGCGGCCGCCGCCCTAGATCGCCCTGGGCTTCGTCGCCGCCAGCACGCAGACGCAGTCTTCCCAGACTTCCACGCGCTCGAACAAGCGCAACCGTTCCTTGGCCAGGCGCGTCATTTGCAGCGGGTGCAACGGCGACAGCAGCTCTGTGTGACGAACCTCGTCCGTCGGACCGTAACCTAACAAAACTTGAAGCATCGAGGGCTCCATCGCGGCCCCAACCCAGCCAGGCTGCAACGGTCGCTCAAGCGGATTTCCGAGTCGGTAAGAAACGTGGTGAAGACCCGTTCGTCATTCTCGCCCTCCTTCGCCGGGACCTCAGGGCGCGGCGGTCGAGGCCAGAAGAACGATGGCGCCGCCCGTCTGAATGCGCAGCGGCTCGCCGTCGCGCGCCTGGCCGGAGGCGGCGGCGAAGCGGCGGGCGTAGGCGACGTCGTCGGGCTTCATCCGCCGCGCAAGGTCGAGTTGCGCTTCGGCGGCGCCCGCGCGGGTTTCCGCCGAGGCGGCCGCGTTCACAGCCGCCCGCCCGGCCCAGATGTAGGCCGCCACCTGGTCTGGCCGGGCTCCGAGGCCGACCGCATAGGCCCGGGCGAGCTGCAGTTGAGCGTCCGCGTCGCCCTCGGCGGCCTGGGCCTGCATCTCCGCCATAGCCTGCTGCGCGGGGGTGCGTTCGGCGACCAGCCAGGGCGAGCCCAGCGAGCCTCCGCCGCGCCGCGGCCCGGCCAGGCCGCCGGCGTACGGCTCCAGATGCAGATGCGCGCCCTGCGTGCCGTGGGAGCCTTTCGGCATGTACCTGGCGAACGGCGCGCCCGCCGCCCGCAGCCGGGCGGCCGCCTCCCAAGGATCCATGCCGTTCACCACCACATCATAGGCCCCGGAGGCGCCGGGGCGGCCGAGCGAATGCGCCGAGATTCCGCCGGGACGCACGGTCATCGCACCCTGGGCGCGCAGCTCATCTTCCCGTTCTGGCGAACGATAGCCGCCGGTCAGCCGCCACTTTCCCGAGCCGAACACGGAATTCATCACGCTCGTCAGGCGCGCCTGGGTGAACTCCTCGGCCGAGGCGCTCGCGCCAGCAAGACCCAGAATAAGCGCCAGTCCTGCACCGGCTATTTTCCGCATAACGAGGCCCCACCCGTTCTCTTACATTAGATCGAGACCCCTAGTGCTAACAAGTCCCGCCCCAGGCAGGCCGACAACACGCCGGAGGTGAAAAAGGAGATGCGATCTTCGCCTGCGAGAAGAAACTTGGCACACCCCTTGCCGATACCGATGCAAGGTGTCAGTCCCGTGTATCAGTTTGGGGCCACACAAAGCAACGCTCCGTGGTGGAGCGGACTATTTAGAGAAGGGGTTGATCCAATGTCG
>Ga0070668_100003523_pt1 | contig 11540 bp, 16 predicted proteins | sample KBSS43metaG_FD_64661 | JGI IMG/M metagenome (GOLD analysis project Ga0070668, IMG submission 64661) | Switchgrass rhizosphere microbial communities from Kellogg Biological Station, Michigan, USA - KBS S4-3 metaG | ecosystem: Host-associated > Plants > Roots > Rhizosphere > Soil ... | reverse complement strand
TTCTGGCGCAAGGCATACGAACAGAACTAACCACAACGGAGCAATAGATGCCGACTTGGCTGAATCAGAAAGAGATCGTTGTCATCAAGACGCTGAGCGGGTGGGTAGTGGGTCCAGAGAAGAACTCGCCGTCCGATGAGTGCATTTCCTATGCCGCGTGGGTCGCCGAACTGAGGGAGTAGCTATGTCGTCGTCTCTATCCCCTGCGGCCGTGAAGGGCATCGCTGCAGTGATGCTCCGAGCCAATGCGGGACAACGTGTCTACCTGGGCGGCCTGGACATCACCGAGATGGCCGCGAGCTTCCTCCAGCGACATGTCGAGGAGGTCGGCTTGGATGTTGCGGACAAGGCCTTCCGTAGGCATGGGCTCACATTGGTAACAACTGAAAACAATAGGTGACAGCTATGGCATTCAAGCCAGGACAATCGGGCAATCCGAGCGGCCGGCCTAAGGTGGATTTTGAGGTGCGTCAGTTGGCGCGGGAGTACGGCCAGGAGGCCATTGAGAAGCTTGTAGCCATCATGCGAGGCGACAACCCTGCTCTGGCTAAGGCGGCCAGCGAGGCACTGCTGGACCGTGGCTACGGCAAGCCGGTCCAGTCCGTCGGGGTGGACCCTGATTCGGTGCCCGTCCAGGCCATCACCGTGCAACTGGTGGCTATGACGCCAGACTCCGAGCCGGAGGGCGACCGTGGCTGATGATCAAACGCCAATTTCTACCGTAGAAACAGATAGATCCCAAGAGGCGTGGGATGGCGTGACCTACGTGGTGTTTGCCGCTGAGCGGCAGTGCCTGCCGGAGGACTTCGAGGGCAGAGCGGAGGTGGCCAAGGAAGCTATCGGCGAACCCTGGAAGGCCTACGACCTGCACGACGGGCGGTGTCCTGCCTGGGCGGGTGGACACTGCCAATGTGGCCTGATCAGCTGTTTCAGCAACGGCCGGTGGGTGGCTGAGGTGGACGTGTTTCACTCAGTCATAGACCAGCACTCGCTGCACTAGGCCTACTTCCGGGTCTCCTTGCAGACGTACATGTCCCACTCCTTTTCGTACCGACATCCGACGCCACATTCGTAGCTCCCGAAGTCGTCGGATTGATGCTGGAAGGCCAATTGCCGCAGAGCGCCAATAGAGGCGGCTTGGCACTGCTCGAAGGACTGGTAGTGGCCGTAGATCGCCTTGGAGGCGTCTTCGGCTGCCAAGGATTTCCCTGGGGGGTAGACGAAGGCTGTCCAAGTCTCTGGTTGTTTGGCGCAGGCCCCAAGCATGGCGAGGGTGGGCACAGCGACGTAAAGCAGTTTAGACATAGTCGGATCCTTAAGGTTTAGAAGGAGCCAATTAGTGAAGGTTATGCAATTGCTGTGCCAATGATTCGATTGGATATCGCTCGATTAGGGGTTAGGCTCGGAAGTGGCCCACTCAGACTTGAGTAGGGGAATTGCCCGAAGGGAGGCACAGTTTTGAAACCGGCGCGCGTCCAAATACAGCTTTTTAGACTAAAGAAGGTTGGCGGTGAAAGGGCCGTCAGCTCTCTACTGCGGGCAATTGAGGCGGATGATATCGGAGACCGCGTTCGATACGTACGCGGCGCGAACGTTCGACTGGAAAGTGTGGAGCGGCTGGATGCGGAGAAAGACTTGCCGCGCCGATGGGCTTTGGACTTTGTGAAGTTGAGGGACGTATCCGGACCTGGGAAGGGGAGCAAAGACCAGCCAATCGAAGACCTTGATATCGACGAGGAGCAGTTCTTCGGAGAAGAGGCGGCAGCGCTGTATCTTCCGCAGACGCGTCATCTGATAGCTCAGTACAACCACTATGGCGTTAGGCCAAGCGCAATGGCGCAATACTTGTCTTCGTATTTGGAGGACGAGACCAATGAGTACGAGGCTGATGTCGTACTTGACCCTGAGGCAGAGGCTCGCTACGAGAGAATTACGGAAGTTAGGAGGTTCTCGGTTGGCGTGGATCTCGCCAAGCTGACCGCGCGGCAGCGTAGAGACGGTCACGCGCTTACACAGGCCTTGGGTCAAGCCGCCGACATGAATGGAGCGCGTATCAAGATTGAGGTCTCGGTTGGTCATGACAAGAACAGGTCCCTCGTCAAAGCAAAGGGATGGTTGAGCCGACTGGTCAACAGTGGCGCTGCCGACTCAGCGGAAATCGCAGGCCGTGAGACGCCGGACGGTGATATTTGTCCTGTAGATCTCATCAACGAGACACTTAAGCATCATGTAACCATTGAGCCGGGCTCGGGGAAGCGCCTGCCAATGGAGGCGCGCTTTAGCAAATTGGAGGCGACATACAGAAGATGGCGAGAACGAATTCAAAATGGATAACACCGCTAGATCGGGAGCGAGCTTCGCCCTGGATACTCGCTCTTGTCGTGGGTCTTGCGGCTTGGTTTTTGCACGGTGCGGCGTTTATTTCTCTGCCTGTGCAGTCGCCAGATAGCTATCTCTCGGCCGTGATCTCATTGGGAGGGGTGCTGACAGGCTTCATGGCTACGCTCAAAGCTCTTTTGTACGCAATGAGCGACACTGCTTATAGGCGCCTGAAATGCAGCGGGTACCTGGAGGATCTTCTCCGCTATCTTCGTGAGGCTCTATGGGGCAGCGTTCTAATGTGCGTTGTTGCACTGATCGCCTTCTATCTCCCTAAGAGCGTAGGCCTTCACTCTATCGTTGCTGGGGTGTCGGCGTTTGCGCTTTCCTCCGTCGCGAGGATTGCGAGCATTACAACCAAGCTTTTGGCTGTGCGGCCGATTCCAGAGGATGATTAGATTTCGCTGTTTGATGGCTTGCCGTTCGGGTATCGATGTGACCTGTGGCGCACCTATCCCGGAAAGTAGCTTCACCTATTGCTCTGTGGGAGGGTGGGGGCGTAGGGAAAGACTCTTCTCAATGCTGAAGAGTCTTGGTGTGAGGAGGCAAAAGGGTATTACACCTGCGATTGGTAAGATGGCTAATTGGAACCTATCAGCGAAGGAGAGGGCCATGGACGATAACAAAGTGCCCAGTGCTAGAAAAAAGCCAGGTGCCAAGGTCGGCAAGCCGAAAGGTGCTGCGCCGAAGAAGGATCAACCTATCAAAAGCGATCAGGCGATGTTTTACACCTTGGGTGCCGCATTGAAGAAATTGCATAAAAAGGCACCTGACGCTCCCAACGGTGGGAAAAGGAAGGCTTGATCGGGCTTCTAGGTCATCACGCAATGTGACCCATTTGCTAGAGGCGCTATCGGTCGCTGCCGTCTCAACTAACTTTTCCATTGCGTTCGTCATGCTTGGGCGATGCGTTCGCAATGCGTTCGCATCGATTTCGGATGCGTTCGCACTGTCTATTAGCCCTGCCGCGCCGGGTGCCAAGCTGGCAGCAATAGGCCTCCGTGATTGGAGACGCAAGTTTTCATCGCGTTGGCCGATATCGCTCCAGATGTCTAAACAATGGAGCGAAGAACATGGACGATCAGATGACCTGCCCGATGTGCATGGGGCGCGTGCCACGCGGCGCGATAGTCTGCCGAGGATGTAAGGCCCGTATCGAGTACGGCATCCCTGGTTGGGCGGCTACAGCGGTTCTGGTCTGCTCTATCGCCTTCGGTCTCTGGTCGGGCGCAGTCCTGACTTGGTGGATAGGCCTAATTGGAGGTCTGGTGCTGTTTTGGCTGGGTTCGATGGGTCTCCAGCACCTGTTCCGGAACCGTGTCGTCTTCCGGCTGAGGTACTAAGGCTCTCGATTGGGAGCCCCGATCTGATCTGTGAGCAGCGCGAGCGCTTGCTGCAGGGCCGCCGTGTAGATGGCGCCACCATCCCCCGAGTGCTTGTCTGCAATCCCCGGAAGCAACTGTGTCCACACGCGGCAAAGCTCTTCCGGCCTGGGGTGGGTAATTACCGCTGCGCGAAGTCCGTACTCGAACGCTTTCAGGTAGCCGCGATGAGCCTCCAAGGACGTCTCGCAGGCTTCGAGGCGCTGCAGTATCTCGGCGGTTGCTTCTGACATTGGCGTCTCTAGACAGGTGGTTGCGGAGCGGAGATAGTCTGCGCGGGCCCACAGATTCGCGCTATGAGCATCCTCAACGTTTTGCTTAGCCCTGACCACCTAGTCGTGGCGGTCGATACCTTGGCGGAAGATGCCCACACAGGTGCCCATTCTGCAGGCGCTAAGCTGCTGCTGATCCCCCAGCACAACCTAGTGCTGGCGACGCGCGGATCTGCCCAGTTCTTCCTCCGCATCTATGAGTTGGCCCTGCAGGCCAGCTTCCGAGCGGACTTCACGATGGAGCAGCTGATGGCAGAGCTGGGGCTGGTGATCGACAAGCTTTGGCCCGCTTATGAGAAAGCGGCCATTGAGGCCGGCCTGCTTCGATCTGCTCTCGGTACGGAGCTCGTGCTCGGTGGTTGGTCGGCCAAGAACGGGCGCATGGTGGCAACCGCCTATGCCAAACACGACAGCGCTACTGCGGCGATAGTCCAACGTCTGGATGGCGGGCTGGCTTCACCAGGCGAGCCATTGAAAGGGCGCTCCGACAGTTTTGAGCTCGTAGACGTGCTGCAGGCGGGGCGCCTACAAGCGGCGTGGCTCAATCAGGCCGTCGGGCGCCAAGTCGCAGGTGGCAGGCTTCTGGTTGCCGCGCTGAGTGAAGGCCAAGCGCTAGTTCAGGACCTAGGGACGCTTTAGGTCGTCGGGCACGATGCCCGCAAGTGCAAGCACACGATCGCGTCGCATCTGTTCTTGCCAGCAGAGCCGAGCCCCTTCAAAAGTCAGCACCTCGGCTGCCTTGCAGCCCAGGCAGATGAGCTTGACACCACCGTCCGCGTCCTCAGGCCCCAGCCTCTGGACTGGGCCGGCCAGACATCCTTGACTCGATTCCACAGGCGATACACGTAGATTGAAGTGACGCGACCCCATCCATCGTTCCGTTGAGTTGGAGAATGGGCCGAATCCGCAGGATCCGGAAGGATTGCGTAGTAGTCATATATGTGCGAGACGACGTCCCTGATGCCTCAATCCTAGAGATAGAATGCTAAAGGGGTTCGCTGGCGTACTGGTCACGCGGAACTGAACCATGGACGTAGTTGCGCCCTGACCCTACCACGTCCTGGAAAGCCAGGCTGCAGCTCCTCTAACGATGCCGCGCTCCCGATCATCAAAGGCTCGTAGAAGAAGGACTAAAAGTGATTGTAAGTTTGTTGCTGTACCGGCCGGGTCGTTTAAAGGCGGACTGCACCTCTGGGGTCTCCAGCGTGAGAGGGGTGGGCGTGCAGACAACCGGAACGGGAATACCAGGCAAAGTGACCATGCGACCTTCGCTGTTGTTGACGCTTGGCAGGCGGATAACCTCATTGTTTGGAAGGTCGATCTTCTTCCCCCCATATGTCAGGCTTGCGTTGTAGTCGATACGAGACGCATAGACGCCGCTCTTGTCCACGTCCAAGAGTACCGAATAGCTCCCACTTTCGCGTCTATCGATCAATAGCCCATCGCTGGCTGACACATCGAACCAAGTGCTTTGTGAGTTGTAGCCATCGTACAGGCACATGTCGATGGTGGATGTCCCAGAAATACGACTTCCATTTGGCAACTTCCTCAGTCTTAGATCAACGGTGGGTGTCGATTCTGTGAACGCTGGCAGGTAAATCTGGATGTTGTTCCTGTCGGTGACTTTCAGCTTTATCGCTGCCTGGAACGTGGCGATCGAGGGGATTGGTCCCGAGCTCCATTCCCTCAGGTCAAGTTGCAGGATCGCCTTCCAGATTCCGCCCGACGGGAGTTTACTCAGCTCTGCGGCGGGAACTCTGACGAAGAGAGCTCGCCCGTCCCACGTGCGATCGCTGGCGCACCCCCCAAGACTGGCCAGCTGCGCCTGATGCATTGAAACCCGGCTTATCGAAACGACCTCTGGAACGATTGTTCCATCGCAATCCACGTGACGTGTATATCCGTTCTGTCCGCTAAGGGTAAGGACCGCCGTTGCGCCCGTCGCTTCTTCCCTGAAGGAAAGGCGGATCGGGGTCGATGTTCCGACAGCGCTATTCCATACGGGCTCTGTGGGGCAAGCACCTGTCGTCGTATCACTCGTCGACTTGCACGTCCATGTATTGCGTCCCCACTTGATGGGATGCCCGGTGTCGTACCCGCCTGAGGCACCATTGAAGACCAGGACATCGCCCAGAGGTTCTCCACGGTCCCGGGTGGATTCCACCGATTCGCTTAGGTTTGCCGGGCTCTGCGACGCGGCCGAAGCGTCGAGCGTGACTGCACCTAATACGGCCGCCAGCGCGAGCGCCCGTAAGAGACTTTGTCTTGATCCGATCATCTGTATGCTCGCTGTTCTGAGTGCTTACGGGTCGCGGGGATAGCAGCCGCGATCCGAGCGGGTGATTCAATGACTCGCGCCGGAGGAGTTCCCCCCGGGTGCTTGCGTGCTTGTGACGTATCGCTGCTCAAGCAGCTTCTGCACTCGTGCCTGCTTGCGCAGCACCTCCGGGAGCGCATTAGGCGTAGCTACTTCACAATGCACCTTGCCAACGACCATAAGAACATCCTGACGGCGTTTGACCTGAAGAGGGCAGCGCATCAATGTAGGGCCGTTGACCAAGAATAGAACGTCCTCTTTGTGGTCTGTTTCGACGATGAAGCCGCCATCTTCATCAAGTGGTGGCATCGTTCCGTTTAGAACCACGCTATCTGCAAGGGGCTTGCCGTTGTCATCGAATGCTTGTCCAACGTAGGTGTAGATTACCTTCGCGTCCACCTTCCGCAGCATGAGCTGCCCGGGGATCATGAACATCGCTTGCTTTCCGAGGCCCTCGATCACGCTGGTTCCGTTCGCAGATGAACTGGAGCCTGCATCACTTACTTCAACTGTGACCGGCGAGAAGGCGACCACGGGAAGCAGAGTGCGTTGTCCAAACCCAACTTTGATTCTCGCGCTGGAACCTCCGCTAACCTCGGCGGCCATGCCGCTTGCTTCTTCGTGCTTGGCGACCCGCACCACAAATCCCGCCAATGGATCAGACTGCGAAGCGGAGCCTCCAAGGAAAGCGCCCGACCGAGCGAGGGCAAATGATGATGAGTAGCTTGCCGTCACAGAGGGGCTAGCACCGGATTCTCCACTGCGATAGGTATTCGTGATAGAGGCAGCGGCGTCGCCATAGCGACCGTTCCAGCGTCCTTGGAGAGCGCCGCTCAGGCTGTCAGAGCCGTAGCCCGACACTCCCAAGGCAATCTCACGCTCTGTGTCTCCCTGCCAGCTCCAGTTCCGGTCCAATGAATAGTTGGCCGCCGTCCTGTCACGATCGGTACGCATATCCACGCCCGCCGACGTGAACGTGCTTGGGCGTCCCGCGCGCAACGCCGGATCCGCCATCGACAGAGTGACGCCGACGTAGCCACCATACGTATTGCCTCCGCCAGGACTGCGGTTCGCGAACAGTCCACCGCTCAAACTGGCATTGAACATTCGCCAAGTCGCGGAGCGCGAAAGGGAGAGCTGAAAGGCACGCGATATTTCCTCCCTCTGGCGTGAGATAGGGGGCAGCCAAGGGCGATCTAGATCAGTGAGAGACCAGCTTGGAATTCGGCCGACGTTCTTGTTGTAGCTGTACCCGAGCACTGCCGACCAATCTCCTATCGGAAAGGAGATCGTGGCGTTCAACATGTCGTAACACCCAATGTCGCGATGTGAAATGGATTTGCCGTCACAAGCAGCGCCGCGCATCCGGTAGCGGTAGACGCTCCAAGCGATGCTATTGGAGAATGAGATCTGCTGCGTACTGCCACGTGTGCCATTGTCGCCGATCGCGAGGGTGGTGCTGGCCGAGAGCATGCCTCGGCCCAACGCGTGGCGCCAGTCGAACTCCGTTTCACCATATGTACCACCGTCTACGCTTGCGACGCCGGTCGTCACCGAAAGACTATTGGCAACAGGAAATCGAATGCCGGCAGTCGCGTTTACTTTGTCTGTGGCTTTTCGATCAGCCGAACGGCCTGCTTGTACGAACCATTGGCGAGTGCGCAGCCCGATCCCTCCACCCGTTTTTGTGAAAGGTGCCGTCTGCATGCGGGCCAGAACGTCGTTCTCGAAGATCCGAAGAAGAAGGGGGTAGGTTCCTTCGGGGAAACGAGATGTATCCAGCGAGTTTACGCCTGCCCGCATATAGAAAGTGCCGAGCAGTTCGCTGCCGCGATACGCATCGATTCGCGAATCGCGAGATAGGAGGACCGTCACCGGAGTGCCCAAGTCAGCAGAATCAGGATTGAGATAGGCTAGTGTCGTTCCGACGCGGACGCCATCAAGGGTGCCGACAGGAAGCATCGAGAATCCAAAATTTCCACCGAGCGTGCTCGCAAGGTTACGGCTGTCCATGCGCCCCGCCTGTACATAGTGTTGGGCACCAATGTCATGGCGATAGTAGATGTCTCGAAGCTCGGCCCGGCTGTTGGATGCGTGGGAGAAACTAGTATGTGTGAAGTTCCAGTTGCCGCCTATGAAGCTCTTTTTCGTTATTCCGAGCGCACCAGTTCCGGATACAGCAACGCTCTTGTAGCCCCGCCCACTTGCAACGTTGATAGTTTGCTGGTGGATCAAGGCGTTGTCGGACATTGGAGATGCCACACGGAGCCGCTGGTCGCCCTCTTCACTGCCCAGCCAGTCTTTTGATAGAAATAAATCGAGATTGCCGTCGCTTTCGTTATAAATTACAGCCGCAGCTTCAGTGTCAATATACCCGCACCCATTCACGCCAGGGTGGCCAGTGCATGTAAGGTTCCCGTTGCGCGACATCGGGACTGATAGCGCGGCGAGGATAGCTGAAGTGTCGGCATCTGACGCAATCTTCGCTGAAACTGCCTTCAGCACCTCCTCAGGCTCTTCGAAGCGAAGAGTTTCCGGAGTTACAAATACGCGGAACAACCCAAGCGATTCGCCTAGAAACAGGATGTCGATACGCTCGTCGTACCCTGCCGTGATGCTCTCGAACCCCTCAGGCACCGCCGGTGCAGCATGTGCATTGGACGCGATATTCATCGCATACAGGGCAGTCAGACACGCCGCGACGGTTTTTTTTGTATCAAATGGAATCATTGGGGGTCGAGATTGGAATATAGTCGGGCGCGCCTGCAAGACGCGCCCGGTGTGCCAGTCAGCTAGGTATTTAGCCGCCCGATGCTGCGCTCTGCGTAAGGATCACGCTGACGACGCCCTGATAGTTGCCAGCTTCCGTGAGCACCCCCGCGTCCTTCTGTGCGATCGAAAGCGGCATCGCGTTTGAACCGTTCTTGATGTCGCCAGTGAAGATGTCTGCCGCGCTCAAGGTCGCGGCAGTGGTCGTCAGGGCAGTGCTACCAAGCTTTACCGCCAACGGGACTTCCGGTGCGCCAGGATTGGTAATGTTGCGAAGCGCGGGGGCGATCGACAAGCGAACCTGAAGGTCCTTCTTGGAATCGTTAGTGAAGATCTTGGTCATCACTTCCGCAGTCTGAAGACCCTGGCCGGGCATGTACTGCATCTGCATGGTGGTCGGCAGAGCGGAACCGTCTGCGGAGAGCATCTCAAGCGAGGTGTCGACGTTCGCGGTTACGGTGATGTCTTTCTGGACTGCGTGCGCAGACATCGACATCGACATCAGGGCGACGGCGGCAATCGGAGCAAACTTCAACATGACTATTCCTTCTGGTTGATTGAGGTGAGGGAGTGACCGGAACTGGTCGGGTTACGTGCGCTTTGCACGTCGATCGCGTCGATGAGATGCGTAGGCACAACTTTCTGCTGCACATCCGACATTCCTTCGACTCGATATCGAATCCGCACATATCGTGCGGGGCTCAAGCCCTCGAGCTTGAATTTCTGGTCCGGGTAAACGCTGCGTTCGAAAGTCGTCCAACGACAGGACGACTCATTCTGTGGCGTCTCGCAGGCACCGGCACTGAGTAGGCCAAGCCGCACATTTCCTGTGTTGATCAGCGTTCCATCCGACACGTCCAGATCTGGCGCGGGCAACTTTGGCAACACTCGAACAAGGGGGGCCCATACGAGGTTAAAGCTGACCTTGCCAGCTGTAGCATTGCCTGCATCTGCTTCGTCATCGGTGGGCGGGGCAATCGGATGCAGATAGACGCGGTAGAGAACTTCCTTCTGGGGGGCGCTCAGTGGTATCACCCGAACCAATCGTGTCCCTCCTGCGGGCAGTGCGAACTTGGCAGGAGAGATGACAACAGGGTAGTCGCCAGATACTGCGTCGCTTTCCTCGCGCTCATTGTCCGTCGCTGGATCGATAACCCGCTGCACGCTTGCCTTCACATACTGGGTCTCTTCTGACTTTGAATAGACGCGCAGTTGTGCGGCCGAGTTGCCGTCCGGTCCGATCGATGCTGCCATGGGATAGACCAACATGTTTGCCCCTGCAGTGGGCACGATTAGCGGCAGCGCTGTTGTGCAGAGGAGGAGTCGGCACATGTAGCGCAGGCCCTTCATAGCAGTGATTTGCATCCGTTACCTCGATTTATGTTTCAGGACTAGGCTCAGGTACGAGCGTGTGCGGACGATGTGGCGCCGGGCGACGCCCTCGCCTGGAGTCGGTTTCGTCGGTTGATAAGTCAAGATTTAGCTTCGCTGCCATTACTGGGGCGCGCGCCCGGCTTCTCTCGACTACCTCAAGAGGTTGGTGTCTGAAGCAAATCGATCAGCGGAAAGTCTGCCGGCAGGACGGTCAGCGGGAAATCAGACGTTTCCTAAAACTGATCGAAGAACACCGATTGCCCTTGCCTTGCAGGCATTGAGCCGCACCTGAGCACGGATTTCCGGGCGGAGCCTGAGGTTGCTGGAGGCGGGGCTTGTGCATCTGCTGACAATCCAATTGGATGCAGATGAAGAGTGGCACGTCATAGGCAAGTGCGCTATTGGGGCCACATTTCCTCGGCGATAACTGCCACTGGCGCGATAGTTTTGCTTGCCGACTGGCGCTTTCGTGAGTCTTCATGCACCGCTTTAGAGCAACGGTGCCTGAAGGGAGAGGGCGGGCGTCTGCTCTCTATTGGCGAGTAGCGCGTGGCTCTAGCAGTATGTCGGTTGATCGCGACGACGCTGGTGATAGCCTAGAACGGCTTGCGGCGGGGCCAAATGACTATGGGGAGGCCGGACGCCAGGTACTTTGGTGTGACCATGAAAGAAGGTTCACTAGGCGCATAGCCTGATCATCTTGACAAACTTGTGACTGCGACTCATCTCATTCGGATAGACCGAATAGTATGGAGAATTCAACCAATTCTTGGTCGGTCCGGGTTCCTAGCTTGCTCATGGCACTAGTTTTTTGTGTGCTTACCGTCTTAACGCTACGGTTTAGCGAGCTAGCGATTTCGCTCACGCCCTGGCCGCTAGTGAAGCGTTGAATTACCTCGAGCTCGCGCGGTGATAGCGTCGCCACAGACGTTACGCCGCCCGCGTCAGGGATGGCCTCTTCCCGTGGCAGCTCAGGCCAGCGGTAAGTGCGGCGAGCAAGTGCAGTAGTCAACGCGATGCTCAGTTCCTTTAGGCCACAGCTCTTAG
>Ga0070668_100003522_pt1 | contig 11544 bp, 7 predicted proteins | sample KBSS43metaG_FD_64661 | JGI IMG/M metagenome (GOLD analysis project Ga0070668, IMG submission 64661) | Switchgrass rhizosphere microbial communities from Kellogg Biological Station, Michigan, USA - KBS S4-3 metaG | ecosystem: Host-associated > Plants > Roots > Rhizosphere > Soil ... | reverse complement strand
GCGCGCAGGTTGTCGACCTCCGGCGTGAAACGCGCCAGCCATTGCGCTTCGGTCGTCGTCCAGATGCCTTCGAATGCCTCCGCGATCAGCGCGGAGACCGCCTCGGCGTGGCGTTTCTTGAAAGCGTCGGTCTCGCCGGCATCCGACAGCCGCTCCAACGCATAGGCGCGCGCACTTTCGAGCAGCCGGTAGCGCGGCTCGTCCTGACCCTCCGCCATCACCAGCGACTTGTCGACGAGCGCACCCAGTGCATCGATCACCGTCCATTCGTCGAGCGCGTCCGATCCGGCTTCCCCAGCGACCACCGCTTGCGCGAGCGGCAGCGTGAAGCCGCCAACGAACACGGCCAGCCGGCGAAACAGCACTTGCTCGGGCGCGTTCAGCAGCGAATGGCTCCACTCCAGCGCGCTGTGCAGCGTCTGGCTTCTGAACAGTCCGCCTTTCACGTTCAGCAGCCGCAGGCGCTCGCCGAGTTTTTCGCGCACGCCGGCCAGGCCCAACAGCGGCACGCGTGCCGCCGCCATCTCGATCGCCAGCGCAATGCCGTCAAGCTCGCGGCAAACAGCGGTCGCCGCCGCGATGTTGCCATTGGTCAATTCGAAGCGCCGGTCCGCGGCGCGCGCACGCTCGGCCAGCAACGCGACTGCGCCGTGACGAAGCGCCTCGTCGACGGTCGCGTCGTCCGCGGGGACCGACAGAGGCCCCAGGCGATAGACGTGCTCGCCGGCGACCTTCAACGGCTCCTGCGAGGTGACGAGCCAGCGCACGCCCGGCGCCACGGCCAGACCATCGCGAACCAGTGCGCCGACGCCGGTGAGCAAGTGCTCGCAGTTGTCGAGCACGATCAGCGCGTCGCGCGTGGCCAGCGCACGGATCAGCGCCGCGCGCGGATCCGAGGCCGCGCCGACGTTCAGCGAGAGCGCCGCAGCGATCGTGGGCGCGAGATGCTGCTCGGCAACGATCGGCGCCAGTTCGATCCACCACACGCCATCGGGGAATCGGCCGGATTTGCGTTGCGCAACGGCCAGCGCAATCCGAGTCTTGCCCATTCCCCCCGGGCCGACGATGGTGACGACGTGATGCGCGGCCAGCAGTTCGTCGAGCGCCTCGAGATCGTCGTCGCGCCCGTGCAGCGGGCCGGGCGCGGTGGGAAGGTTGTCGGTCCTGCGGACCGGCCGCGGTTGCGGACGACCCTGCTCGCTCATCGCATCGGATACCGGGCTGTCGTCGTCCAGCTTCTCGATGAAGCGATAGCCGCGGCCCGGCACCGTCTGGATCGCCTGCGGCCCGAGCAGCTTGCGAAGCGTACTCACCTGCACGTGCAGATTCGCTTCCTCGACGACGACGTCGGCCCACACGAGGTCGAGCAGCTCGTTCTTGCCGACCAGACGCGACCGCCGTTCGATCAATGCGACGAGCACATCGAACGCGCGGCCACCGATCGCCAGCGGCCGTCCGTGGTCCAGCAGTTCGCGCTTCGCCGGCGACAGCTCGAAGTGGCTGAAGCGGTATCGGGCGCCAGGCGAATCCGGAGGCAGCGGCATGCCGGGGGTCCGGACGTCCGCGCGGATCGCCGACCTTCCGGATTGCGAAGGGTTTTAGACCCGCTTAAGGACAACGGGTCACCGTCAGGCGGACATTATGCCTCGCCGGCGACTCATTTCACGTCGACAACGATCAGCCAAAGCAGTCCACCGTTCAATTCGTCACCCCCCGCAAGGACCGATGATGGAATCCAAGGTACCAACGACCCGCCGTGACGCAGCGATCGAAGCCCGCGTCAATGCACTCCCGGTGAACGCAGCGCATCGCGAAATGGCCGTGCTGGAATTCCGCCACGGCCTCGTTCGTGCCGACCGCGCGTACGAACTGATCGGCAAGCTGCGCACGACGATCGGCGAGTTCCGCGCCGCGGCGTCGGAACGCAATCGCTACATCGGTTGACGCTACTCGAGTGTCCGGTCGGCGCGCAGCAGGGTCTCCTTCGGGAACGTGAGGCCGAGCGCCTTCGCGGCCTTCAGGTTCAGAACGAGCTCGAACTCGGACGGCTGCTCGACGGGCAGATCGGCCGGCTTGGCGCCCTTCAGGATGCGATCGACATAGCGGGCGACGACCTTGTGCAGGTTGCGTGGGTTGGGCCCGTAGCTCATCAGCCCGCCTGCCTCGACCTGGATCGCGTACGAGTAGATCGTTGGCAAGCGAAGTTGCGCTGCGAGCTCAGCGATCCTCTTGCCGTGCGTGATCGTCACCGAATCGTCGACGACGACCAGCGCCTGCGCCCTCTCCTTCGTCATCAGGGCGAACGCATTGTCGATCTCGTCCGGCGCCCCCAGCTTTACCGGGATCATCGTCAACCCGTATGCCTTGCCCGCCATCTCGAGCTCGCGCGTGATCGCGGGATGCATCGGATTCGTCGTGTGGAGCACCCCGACGCGCATCGCCTTCGGCACCACCGCGTGCAACAGATCGAGCGGTTTCGCCGCCATGTCGAGACCCCGGTTGGCAACACCGGTCACATTGCCGCCGGGCCGAGCGAGCGTGTCGACGAACCCCGCGCCCACCGGGTCGGCGACGCCGATCATCACGATCGGAATCGTCGACGTGGCTTCCCTTGCGGCGCGCGTCCCCGGTGTCGCCCCGGCGATGATGACATCGGGCTTCAGCGCGACGAGTTCGGCGGCCAGCGCCGGCAACCGCACCGGCCGGAACTCCGCGTCGCGACGCTCGAAGACGATGCTTTTCGGATTCCTGCCCAGGTCCCGCAGCGCATTGCGAAGGTCGTCGAGGAATTCATTATCGACGGAGCCGCTGCCGGTTCCGAGCCACCCGATCCGGAAGATGCGCCCGGGATTCTGCTGCGCAAATGCCGCATACGGCGCGCCAAGCACAAGCGCGCCCAACGCAGTCAGCCACTGCCGGCGTTCGATCACGGGGACGGGTTCCTTTCGCGCCTGAGCGCGACTTCGCGAGCGTCGATCCTAGCAAGGCAACCGCCGCGGGTCCCCACCCGGATGAGTGGGAACGCCGGGCTTGAGGCAGGGGGGGCCTACTGGGCCGGACACGGTGCGCCGGCGTCCATCCACGTCTTGAACGCAGCCACCGTCTCCTGCCGCGAGATCGGCGGCCGCGTGCGCTGGCCGCCGGGATTCCAGCCCCAGCCGACGAGCTTGTCGTCGCGGACGTGGGCGAACATTGCCGCCAGGTCCTTGCCGCCCGTCTCGCGACGGTTCTTGATCGTTTCGCACAACCCGCGCGGGCTCAATGCGATGAACACCATCTTCGTTTCCGGCGGCGGCAAATGCCAGTTCGGCGCACCGGGCGGCGCCCGGTCGCCATAGCTGGCGGGCTTGTTTTCGTCACCGTGACAACTCGAGCACTCCATGACGACGAAACCGTGACCGGAATCGCCGCGCACTACGCTCTGTGCATGCGGCCGCCCGTCGTCGTACTGCAGCGGCGCGTCGCCCGGAATGTGGCAGTTCGCGCAGCGCGGATGTTGGAACACGACGCGCACCTTCTCGAACGATGCCAGCGCAGCACTCTGCGGCGCGGTTGTTTGCGCGATGGCAGGAACGACGTACCACGCGATAGCAGCCAGCGTTGCGCCGACAGCGGACCACGCGACTTCGGATCGCATGCCCATGGATTCGCCCCCAGGTGGAGTACGTTGCCCGCATGCTGGCGCGAACGCAGCGATTACGCTGTCGGCGTGTGCTGCGTTTGGGCGACGGCGACCGCCTACACGGCGGACACGCGCAATGTCCCGCCCCGGTCCGCCCGCATGTTCATGGCCGCAACGCGTGCGGCGCCATCGAAAATCGCCCCGAATCCGGGTTGAGCGCCGAGCGTCTATCAAGGACGCGTTTGCCCCGTGGAAGTACTCGCGCCGCCCCCCGCAACGACCAGCCTTTGGGCGCGAGACCGCGATCGCCAGCAGGTTCGCGATCCGTCGGCCGGCCATCACGATGCCCAGCCACCGGATTCGGGAGCGCGTGTGCATAATATTCAGCGGATCGTTCGTGTAGAAAGCCCCCGCCCAAGGCGGTCGACATCGCGCATACTGTCCTCGAGGCGGCGACTTACGCGCTTTTCATGCGGAATCCAAGCCTACCAATGAGATCCGAAGCGCCGCGAGACCCTCGAGCCAGGGACGCTCGCATCACCATGCACAGCCCGCGTTGTCAGTCATCATGTCGATCCGCACGCTGACGTTGGCTGCAGCCTCGCTGGCTGCTGCCGTCGCGATATTGACGAGCTCCAATCCTGCCCGCGGGCAGCCCGCGCCCGACGCATCGGCCCCTCTCAGAGCTGCGGCGACCGACGCACCCGGCGCGACGCCATTCCGCACCCGCTACGCGTATTTCGTCCCCTCGCAATTCAGCGAGCTGCCCGGCTGGCGCGACGACAATGTGGTCGAAGCGTGGAACGCATTTCGCGCCAGCTGCAATGTATTGGCGAGCAGGCCCGCCTGGTCAGGCCCGTGTGCGCGGTCGCGCGGCGTCAGTGCGCGCGACGACGCCATTCGCGGCTTCCTGGAGCGCGAATTCATCCTGTACCAGATCCACGACAACAATCAGTCGCCGGCGGGCGTGATCACCGGCTACTACGAGCCGCTGCTGAATGGCAGCCGCCAGTACGGCGGGCGCTACATCTACCCGGTCCATGGCATCCCGGCGGACCTGCTGTATCTCGATTCGCGAAGCCTGCCTCGTGTCGCTACCGGCGAGACCGTGTATGCACGTATCGAAGGCCGCGCCGTCATTCCGTGCACCGGCACCCAGGCGGACAACACCTGCCGCGGCCCGTACCGCCTTGATCTGGGCGAGGCGCGGCCGGACATCCGCGACAAACGCATGCGCGTACGCGTCGACGGGCAGCGCGTGGTGCCTTACTTCACGCGCGCCGAAATCGAGCAGGCGGCAATCTCGCCGTCGCAGGCCCTCGTGTGGGTCGACGATGCGGCGGCGCTCTATTCGATGCAGGTCCAGGGATCCGGCAAGGTCCGCCTGCCGGATGGGCAGATCGTCCGGCTTGCCTATGCCGAGCAGAACGGCCATCCGTTCCTGCCACCGGTGGCGAAGCGCGCGCGTCCGCGCGCGGCCGTGCTGACGCGCGGCCTCGAAATCCCGCTGGCGGGGGACGAGGACGACGACGCAGTCCCCGCCGATTTCTCGCGCTCGAACATCCCGGTGTTGCGCGGCGCACCCGCGCCGGCAGCGGCCAGCCGCGGGATCGGACCCGCCGTCAAGCCCGGGCCTGCGGAACCTGATCTCTCTCCGGAAGTGGCGCGCATGGTCGACCTGCTGCTCAAGGGCAACGAGGCCCCGACGACCCAGGCTCCCGCACCGGCCTCCAGGCCGCCACTCGACCGACCGTCGTCGCCCGTTGCCTCGTCGGCGCCGGTTCCCGCGCCGCGTCCTGCCGATACCCGCCCGCCTCCGCCGCCCGCTGCGGCGACGCCGCCGGCCCCGCCGCCCGTCGCCGTTGTGTCTCCCAGTGCTGCACCTCCCAGCAGCGCGCCGCAACCCGCCGCCGCGGCAGCTGCACCCGTCGCGACGCCCGCGACTGGCACGGCTGCGGGCGCGCGCCCGTCGATCTACAGCAACGATCCGAGCTACGTGTTCTTCCGGCAAATCGCGGACGGCGAAGGCGGGCCGGTCGGCGCGCTGGGTGTGCCGCTGACGGCGGGGCGGTCGGTTGCCGTTGACCCGCGGACGACGCCGCTGGGCTTTCCGGTGTTCATCTCGACCGTGGGGCCGAGCGATACCGTCAATCGCTTGATGCTCGCGCAGGACACCGGCGGCGCGATCCGTGGCGCCGTGCGTGCCGATTATTTCTGGGGCTTCGGTTCCGGCGCCGGCGAGCGCGCCAGCCGGATGAAGGAAATCGGCCGGATGTGGTTGTTGCTGCCGCGCGAACTCCAGCTCGCGGCGGGAACGGGCGTGCTCACTCGAGGCGGCATCGGCGCGAGCGACGTCGAATGCGTCGTGCCCGACGCGGAGCTTTGTGTGGAATGACCGGCGGCACGCGCCGTCGGCTGATGAATCACGGAGGTCGATGATGAAACGGATGCTGCTCTTGATGGTGATCGCGGCCGCGTTGCCCGCGGCGGCACAATCGCCGCAGGTGCTGCAAGGCGACCAGATCACCGAATCCGCGCTGGTCGACGCGTTGACGCCTGCGCCCGCGCCGGTGCTCACGCGCAGCATCAATTCGCAAGCTCCGGCACCCACGCCGCCGAAGCCTTCGAAGGCGTCGCTGCTGATCACGTTCGAGACCAACGCAACAACGCTCACGCCCGCGGCACGCCGCGAACTCGATGTCGTCGCGCGCGCGCTCAACACGCCGAAGCTCGCCGACTTCAACTTCCTCATCGAGGGCCACGCCGATCCGCGCGGTATCGCCGAGCGCAACCAGAAGTTATCGGAAGGGCGCGCGCAGGCGGTGCGCCGCTATCTGGTTCAGTCGCAAGGTGTCCGCGAGGACCGCCTGCAGGCTGTCGGCAAGGGCGATCGTGAGCCGCTCAAGCCCGACCAACCCGCGGCGCCGGAAAACCGCCGCGTAACCTTCGTCAATCTTTCCCGCTAGCATGGACGGCGGATACGTGCGGCGCGCAGCGGACGCCGCGGGGTTTCGTTGTGCCAACGTGAACACGCCTACCGAACGAGTGAGGGACGCCGTGAATCAACCGTTCTCCCCCCGCACTTTCCGCCGCCTCGCTGCGACGTGCTGTCTCGCATTGATGGCGACGCTGGTCGGTGATTGGGCCTTCGCTGCCGACGGGCCGGCCGCGGTCGTGATGGAGATTTCCGGCACGACGCGTCCGCCGCTTGCCGTTCATCGCGAGATTGCGCCAGGAACGCGGATCGGGCTGGCTCCCGGCGCACAAATCGCGCTGCTGCATTACGCGACCTGCTCGATCGTGACTGTCGCCGGCGGCGACGTGACGGTGACCGAGCAGGGACTGCAAACCGCGGCGCCCGCCACCCAGAGCGCGAAGCCCGGCCCGTGTCCGCGTGTCCACCGGATTTCGCTCGCCGGACCCGGGCCGCTGGGGGGCGTCGTCGTGTCGCGCAACCTTGGAACGCCCACTCCGCCGGTCGTCGCAGCCGCCGGCGCGCTCGTGCTGGTGACCGGTACCGGCGCCGTCAAAGCCGCCGATCTTCTGGACGTCAATGGCCAGGTTGTCGCCGCGGCACTCCCGATCCGCGACAACGCGCTGAAGCTGCCGGAGACGCTGGCATTGCGCAAGCCGTATGTGATCCGCTTCCGCATCGACGGCAAGAGCGACGCTGTCGATGTTCCAATTTCGACGTCCGGCCCCGCGGCCGGAGGAGTTGTCGTCCTGCGGCTCGAGTAGGCGCGGAGCCGCATTGGACCTGCGTCGATATTACCGGGAGCTCGTCGTGCTCGGCGCGCTCATCGGAGGCGCGCTGCTGGCGGCGATCTCCGGCGGGCGGATCGAGCTCATCGACGGGATGCTGTACGACGTCTCGATCGCGATGACGCGGCCCTTGCGCGCCGCTCCCGACCCGAGGGTGGTCGTCGTCGCCGTCGACGAGCGGAGCCTCTCGACCGGAAGTCTCGGAACGGTGCCGCGCGTGTTCTTCAGCCCGTATTTCGCGAAGCTGCTCGACGGGATCATGGACGGCGGCGCGACCGCCGTGGGCTTCGACGTCATCTTCGGCTACGCGGCGAGCCGCTTCGTGGCGATCGACCCCAAGTACGACGACGCCTTGCTCGCGTCGCTTGCCCGCCACCGCGCCCGCGTCGTGCTCGCCCGCACGGCGACAACACCGGTCGCCGCACCCTACGTCGCCGCGTTGTTCGACGCGAGCCGTGATGCGGGACGCGAAGAGCCGGCGGCCATCGCCTATTCGGAGCTGGTGCCGAGCGAGGACGGCGTGCAGCGCTGGGTTCATTCGCAATACGCGGCGAGCGACGGCGCGAGCCTGCGGACGCTGGCGTCGCGGCTCTCGGAGATCGGCAACGGTCCGGCCAGCGCCGCGCCGTTTCTTCTGGCGCCGGTTGCGCCGCTCGAAAGTCGACCGACGTACGCACTCGCGGACATCCTCCGGTGCATCGAAACCGACCCGCAAACGGTCCGCGCGGCGGTCGCGGGCAAGATAGTGCTGATCGGCAGCAACCTTCCGGAGGAAGACCGCAAGCGTGCTTCCGACCGCTTCCTGCATTGGCCGAACGCGCCCGCCGAAGCCGCGCCCGCCGGCGAATGCAAGCTCCTGGCGCTCGGGCCGTCGGCGCCGTTCAGCGATTCGGTGCCGGGCGTGCACATCCACGCAGCCGCCGTCGACAGCCTGCTCACCGAGGGCGGCGTCACGCTGGCCGGCACGCCGGTACGCTACGCGGCGGCGATTTTCGCGGCGCTGCTGTGCGCGAGCTTCGGGCTGTTTCTATCCCCGGGGCGCGCCGTGGTCGTCTTTTTCGTGTTTCTGGCGATCATCTTTGTTGCGTCGGCGGCCGGGCTGCTGGCGGGCCGATGGCTGCCTATCGCGATCCCGGCGACCGCGGCGCTGAGCGCACTGATCGCCGGGCAGTTGGCACGGTTCTTCGCCGAGGATCGCCGCCGGCGCCGCCTCGAGTCCGCATTCGGCTCGTATCTCGCGCCGCTGCTGGTGAGCCGGCTGGCACACGCCGACGTTGCGCTGGGCGGCGAGGAACGCGAGATCACCGTGATGTTCGCCGACCTCTCGAATTTCACCGGCGTCTCGGACACGATGCGACCGGCCGAGTTGATGGAGCTGACCAATCGCTACTTCAAGGTCATCGTCGACGTGATCGACGCAATGGGCGGCTACGTCGACAAGTTCATCGGCGATTCGGTGATGGCGATCTGGGGCGCGCCGGCGGCGTTGCCCGACGCGGCCGACAAGGCGTTGGCCGCCGCGCTTTCCATCCAGGAACGCATTCGGAAGCTGAACGCGATCGGCGGCGGCGACCACGCGCGGTTCGACGTGAAGATCGGGATCAGCACCGGCGCGGCGATCGTCGGGAACGTGGGCACGCCGCGGCGGTTGAGCTACACGGCGCTCGGCGCGACGGTCAACCTCGCGGCGCGGCTCGAGAAAGTCTGCAGCACGTTCGGCTGCCCGATCGTCGTCGACGCCGCGACGAAGGACGCGCTGCTGACTCGTTACCTGTTCTGCGAACTCGACGCGGTGACGCTGAAAGGCAAGCGGGCACCCGTGCCCGTCTATGAAGCTGTAGCGCCGATGGCGGAGGCAACGGAGGCCCAGCGCGAGTACGTTGCGCGCTATCACCAGGCGCTCGAACACTACCGCGCCGGCGACACCGATCGCGCGGCGACGCTATGGTCCGAGCTGGCAACGACGGCGCGAGGCATCCACCACACGACGACGGCCGCGACGATCATGACCGTCCGCGCGCGCAGCGGCGATGCCGCGGCCGTGGCCGTGGGCAGCGCGAAGATCGGTTAGCGCGTCAGATCTTCGGGATGAAGATGAAATCGCCGGACTCGCCGCCGGCGAAGCGGATCGGCGCGTACTCGGGCCGCTGGTCGAAATTCATCTTCCGCGCCACGTTCAGCACGCGCGCGGCGATCACGTCCGACAACTGCTTGCCCGGCATCACGTCCTGATTGTCGGACAGTACGTCGATGAAATTCTGCGCGAACACCGAATGCTTGCCGCCGCCGCCGTCCATGACGGGGGCGACGCCGCCGCTGGTCAGCACGGTTCGCGACGGCGAGTCGGCGATCGATTTGAGCCATTGCTGCCGCGCCTCGTCGGACAGGCCCGGCTGCAGCGTGCCCATCGACGAGCGGGTCATCGCGCCGGAGTAGCACGAGTCGGCGACCACGAGGATGTGCTTGGCCGACATCGTGTTCAGCGTTTCGGTGAGCGTCGAATTGGCGATCCAGTTCGCGTTGCTCTTTTCGTCGGCATCGATCGGCAACCAGTTCGCGAGTTGATTCACGCGGTCGATCTGCCCGTGGCCGGCGTAGTAGATCAGCAGGTTGTCCTTCTCGGTGAGCAGCGCCCGCATCTTGTTCAGCTCTTCCATCATCTGGAAGCGGTTCGCGTTGAGCAGAATCGTCACCGTGAAGCCGTAGCGGTCGCGCAACACGCGCGCGATCTCGGTCGCGTCGGCCTCCGGCGTGTTCAGCTTGGCGAGCTTCTCGTATTTCTGGTTGCCGATCACCAGCGCGTAGTACTTGCCGAGGCCAAGGCTCTGTCCGGAAAACCGCGGTGGCGGCACGACGGCGGCCTTGCCCGTCTTGGCGTCCTCCTCGAGGAAGAACTCGAGCGCCGCACGCTTTCCCTGGCGATCGACAGCAACCATCGACACCCGCGTCTTGCCCCCGCCGAGGTTGACGTTGGTTTTGAAGTATCCGTCGTCGTCGAGTTCCTGCGCGACATCGTTGGCGGTGAACGACAGCAGGCCGCCGGGCGCGGTGACGCGCCCCACGAGCGGTCGCGTGGCCAGTCCCGAGCGTACCTTGACCGTCGCCGTATCGCGGGTGAGGACGACCTGCGGATCGATGATCTGGATCGTGGGTGCCGCCATCGCGACCGCGGTCTTTGGCGCCGCCGCCGCCGGTCGCGCTTCGAGTCGTGCAACCTTGTCGCGGTAACCGCCGAGGTTGGTTTCGAGCCGCGCCAGATCTTCCTTTTGCCGCGCCAGTTCGTTGCGGCTCTTTTCGACTTCGGCTTCCAGCGCCTTCACGCGCGCGGGATCGGCCGGGACCTGCGCGCTCTTGGCGCGCGCGATCTCCTGTTGCGTCGCGGCCAGCCGGCGCTCGGCCTCGGCCGCGGCGTTCTTCTTGTCCTCGATTTCACGCTGGCTTTTCGCGAGCTCCTTGCGCGCTGCGTCCAGCTCCTGGCGCAGCGACGCGCTCTCGCCCTCGACCCGGCTCAACCGCGTCCGGTATTCCTCGTTGGCCTTCTCGAACTGCGCGACCTGCTGCCGCCGTTTCTCGAGCTCGGCCTCGCGTTCTTTCAGCTGGTTTTCGAGCCGACGCGTCTCGTCCGCGTTACCTGCGGCGGCCGCCTGCATCTTCTTGGTCAGCAACCGCTCGGTTTCCTGGCTCGATTTCAGGCGCTCTTCGTCGAGCCCTCGCCGCGCCTTCTCGAGCTCCTGCCGCGTGCGCTCGAGCTCGCGGCGCAGCGAGTCGAGCTCCTCGCGGGACACCGCGGGCGCCGCGCCGTCGAGGTTGATGCTGCCTTCGAGTCCGCCGGCCTTCCGGTACAGCTGCAACGCCGCCACCGGGTCCTTCGGTACGCCGAGGCCCTGCTCGTAGAGGAACCCCAGGTTGATCAGCGCACGCGGATACCCCTGGTCCGCCGCCTTCTTGTACCAGCTGGCGGCAGCCGCGTAGTCGGGCGGGACGCCCATGCCCTTCTCGTAGATCTCACCGACGTAGGTCTGTGCGGCCTTGTCGCCGCCCTGTGCTGCGCCCATCCACACCTTCAGCGCCGTCGCATAGTTGGAGCGGTCGTAGGCGACGTACTCACCCCCCCGGATCGCGCACTCGGCACCCGTGGTCTTGATGGCGCGCCGTGGCGC
>Ga0070668_100003520_pt1 | contig 11545 bp, 9 predicted proteins | sample KBSS43metaG_FD_64661 | JGI IMG/M metagenome (GOLD analysis project Ga0070668, IMG submission 64661) | Switchgrass rhizosphere microbial communities from Kellogg Biological Station, Michigan, USA - KBS S4-3 metaG | ecosystem: Host-associated > Plants > Roots > Rhizosphere > Soil ... | reverse complement strand
GTGCCGCGATGCGCCATCTTGAGTATGCGGCGGACCACTTCGTTGTGCGCGTCGGGCCAGTACCAGCCCTTGCGCAGCCGCCATCCGTCGACGATGTCGCCCACGAGATAGAGCGTCTGGCACTCGACCGAGCGCAGGAAGTCCACCAGCAGGTCGGCGTTGCAGCCGCGCGTGCCCAGGTGCACGTCGGAAATCCAGACGGTGCGGTACTTGCGCTTGGGCCGAAAGCCCTTGGGATCGGGAAGATCGAGCCAGGCGGGGATATTGCCCTTGGCGACCGGCGCGGCGGTCCGGGTCAGCAGGCTCTCGTGATCAATCTGCACGGGCGAAATCCTCTTGCTGCTAAGCGTCCTTAGCCTTGCGCGGTGTCGTCAGCGTTACGGTTCGGAGTACCTTCGATGACACCGGCCGCGCGGGATCGAGCCCAGTCGCGTCGTCGGCGACCTGTCACCCCTCCGTCACATTATCGCGGCAAGAGCACGGCTTGGCAGGGCAGCACGCGGGGATCCATGGGCCGTATCGACATCTTGTTGACGAGCGATCTGCAGGGTGGCTTCGCTCCCTTCCGGCATGCCGATCTCGAACTCGTGCTGCATCGCTGGCGCGACGCCAGCCAGCTGCCGCTGATCGAGGGCGCGCTGTGGGTCTTCGTCGACTGGGTGCTGCCCGAGATGTCCGGCCTGGAACTGTGCCGACGGCTGCGCTGTGATCCGCAGACGGCGGCCGCGCATCTGACGATTGTGCTCGACGACAATGACCAGGAGGTGCGCAAGCGTGCGCTGCGCACCGGCGCGGACGACTACATCGTCGGCCCGCTGACCCGCACCGCCCTGCTGGACCGCGTCCTGTCCGGCAAGTTCGCCGAGCACGACGCGGTCGAGCGGCGCGTGGTGGTGGGCGACCTTGTGATCGACATCGCCGCCTTCCAGGCGCGGTGGAAGGGCAAGGCGATCGGCCTCATGCCCAACGAGTTCCGGCTGCTGCGCTACTTCGCCGAGCATCCGAGCCGGGTCTTCACCCGCGTCCAGCTGATACAGGCGCTCGGCAAGCAGGAGCCGGAGATCGACGAGCGCACGGTCGACGTCTGGATCGGTCGTCTGCGCCGCGCGCTGAAGGACGTGGGCGCCGGCAATCCGCTGCGCACCGTGCGCTCGCTGGGCTACGTCTTCGACACGCTCTGAGCGCGCGTCCACTCACCCACCCATCCTCGTAAGCGGCCTTTTCGCCGGCGCGCCCGCGCGCGCGGCAAACGTCGGTCGCGCCACCGTGCATTAAAAAAGCCCGGCCCTCGCGAAGAGGGCCGGGCCAGGAAGCCGTCCGGTGGATGGACGTATCGCGGGACTGGCGATCAGAAGGAGACGGTCGCCTCGATGCCGTACGTGCGCGGCGCGTTGAAGTTGCCGTAGTCGCCCAGCACGTTGCCGATCGGCCCGTTGCTGAGGCTGCTGGTCGGCGCGCCGGGCAGGCTGTTCGAGGGATCCCGGCGGAAGATGTACTGCTCGTTGAAGATGTTGCGGCCCCAGAGCGCGACCGTGAGCTTCTGCGAGGTACCGCCCATGTCGATGTCGGCCAGCGCGAGGCGGGCGTTGACGATGAACGAGGCGTCGGCCTTGGTATCGAACTGGTCGAAGGCCTGCGTCGCCTGCGAATAGTTGCCGTCGATGTGGAAGCGGACCTGGGTGTCGCCGGTGCCGACGGGCAGCGCGTAGTCGATCGAGCCGCTCGCCGCGTTGCGCGGGGTGAACGGGATGTAGAAGCGCTGCAGGACCGTGGAGGTCACGCCGCCGACGGTGAAGCTGACCGGGACCAGCGGCACCCTGGTGTAGGTGTAGGCGTAGGAGGCGTTCAGCGTCAGACCATCGACGGGCTTGATCGTCAGGTCCGCCTCGATGCCGCGGATCTTGGTGATGCCGGGCGCGTTGATGGCGCGCAGCACGTTGACCGCGGTCGGCTGTCCGGTGCTGGCGTTCGTCGCGAAGGTGATGAAGCTGAGGTCTTCCTGGCTGCCCTTGCGGTCCATGATGTAGCCTGCGAGGTTCAGGCGAGCGCGGTGGTCGAAGAAGTCCGCCTTCAGGCCCACTTCGTAGGACTTCACGTCCTCCGGGTTGAAGGCCAGGTAGTTCGGCGTGCGCGAGCTGGCGCCGCCGGCACGGTAGCCGGTGGCATACTTCGCGTAGGCATGGACATCGCGGCTGAAGTCGTAAGCGACCGTCGCCATCGGGTTGAAGCGGTGCCAGGTCTCGTCCAGCGGCGAGTAGCCGACCGCGGCGAGGGTGGCGGCCGAGGCGGTGTCGTAGTTCACGTTGTTGAAGTAGTGCAGCACGCCCTTCTTCTTGTCCGTGGTGTAGCGGCCGCCGACGGTGATGTGCAGCGCGTCGGTGGCGTTCCAGGTGACCTGGCCGTACGCCGCGTAGCTCTTCGACTTCACTTCCGAGGCTCGGTCGATCGAGCAGCCGTTGACGGCGGTGCCCACGAACGCCGGCGTGTTGGCGGTGCAGTAGGCGATCGGCACGAAGTTCGCCTGGGTCGGGCTGACGTAGACCGCTCCGATCGAGCTGGGCGTCGCCGCGTCGTCGGTCACGTGCTCGTTGAAGTAGAACAGGCCGGCGACGTAGTCGATCGAGCCGACCGAGCCAACCGCCTGGAACTCCTGGCTGAACTGACGCTGGTAGAGGTCGGCAAGGCTGTAGCGGCTGAAGGCGCAGGGCGCGGTCGAGGTGCACGACGGGCCATAGCTGACCAGCGGCGGACGGTGGGCGCCGCCCGAGTTGTCCCACTGCTGCACGTCCACGCCGCGCCAGGCGGTGATCGAACGCAGTTCGATCTCGGGCGAGACGGTCCAGCGCAGGTTGTTGGTGAAGCCGTGGCTCTTGTCGATGCTGGGCTGCTGCGGCACGCCGATGTCGGCGACCTTCATGCGGCTGTCGCCGTTGACGATGACGCCCGGCAGCAACTGCTTGACCGGCCCACCCGTCAGGTTCGTGTAGTTGACGCTGGGCAGCACGCAGTTGGGCGAGTTGGCGATCGGCCCGTTGACGCAGGTGTTCGGGTTGTAATTCAGCAGCTGGCTATAGAACGGCGTGTTCTTGTCTTCGGCGACGTCGTACGAGAAGTCGTTGGTGATGTCGGGCGTGATCTTCCAGCGCGCGGCGATGCGTACGCCCTGACGATCGTAGTAGTTCCAGCCGGTCTGGCCCGCGAGCGGGTTCTTGGTGGTCGCGTCCTGGTACTGCTTGATGCCGTCGATCTTGATGCTGAGGCCATGCCACTCGGGCAGGTTGAAGTGCGCGCCGAGGGTGTAGGCGCCGTAGTTGCCGTAGCTGCCGGTCACGCGGCCGCCGAACTCGCCGGTGGGCGCGGCGGACACGATCGAGAGCGCGCCGCCCTCGGTGTTGCGGCCGAACAGGGTGCCCTGCGGACCCTTGAGGACTTCGACGCGCTCGATGTCGAACAGCGCGGCGTTGAGGCCGTGCTGGCGGCCGAGGTAGACGCCGTCGATGTAGATGCCGACGCCCTGCTCACGCGCGGGCTGGTTGGCGTCGAGCGGCACGATGCCGCGAATGCCGATGGTGAGCGCGCTCTGGCGAGCCTCGAACGTGGCGATGCGCAGCGAGGGGACCGAGCCATCCGCGAGATCGTAGAGGCTCTGGACGTGGCGGTCCTTGAGCGCTTCCTGGTTGACCACCGAGATCGAGATCGGGGTGGACTGGAGGTTGGTCTCGCGCTTGGTGGCGGTGACGACGATCTCCTGCAGCCCGCCGGTGTCGGCGGCCGGTGCGGTGGTGTCGGCGCCGGCTGCCGCCGTGTCGCCCGGAGTGGCTTGCGCCAGCGCCGGCGTGGCCGAAAGAGCCAGCGAAGCGCCGCCGATCATCAGCCACGAACGGAAGGACGTGGAGCGGTTCATCGTAAATACCCCCTGGAATGGTCTACCTGGCAGGCATTCGTGCCCGCTGCTGGCGCGGCCTCTAGAGGGGCGTGATGACAGTTTGTTGGCGGATATATGACGGTTGTGTGTCGTCCTGCAGAGTGGGGCTTAACGGCCACACCTTCCCCCGTCTCGCGGTCCTTTGGGCGGTCGCAAGGGCGACCTTTAAGCCTTTGAGTAGACAGCCTTGGGGAAATACCTAGGTGTGTCGGTTAAGGTTGGAACACCAGCCTTGGGCATAATCGCTTCACCACGAGATTCGGAAAAAAACTCCATGCGAGCAAATCGGTGCGGCGCCCTTTTCATGGGTGCCATCATGACGGTGGCGGCGGGATTGCCGGTGCCGGCAGCAGCCCAGGCGATCGCGCCTGTCGCGCCTGTCGACCCTGCCGGAAGCGGCCCGGTCGTGGCCGCGCTGGGATGGATTCAAGGGACATTATTAGGTAATGTCGCGACGGCGGTGGCCGTGATGGCCGTGGCCGCGGTGGGGTTCATGATGTTGAGCGGCCGATTGAATTGGCGCTTCGGTGCGACCGTGATCGTCGGCTGCTTCGTGTTGTTCGGCGCCGGCGCGATCGTCTCGGGCATCCAGTCCGCGGCGGTGGGCGGCTGATGGCGGGCCAAGGCTCTCTGGCGCGCTACCCGGTCCATCGCGCGCTGACCCGCCCGCAGATGTTCGCAGGCGTCACCTACAGCTACTTCATCATCAACGCCGCGGTGACGACCGAGGTGTTCCTCATCACCAAGAGCTTCTGGGCGCTGCCCGCGGCCCTGGCGATGCACACCGTCGGCTATCTCGCATGCCTGCGCGAGCCGCGCGTGTTCGACTTGTGGATCGCGAAGGTCAGCAAGTGCCCGCGCGTGCCCAACTGGAGCCGCTGGGGCTGCAACAGCTACGCGCCCTGAATGGCACAGGGGCGCGGCGACAAGGACGAGACAATGGGCAAGCAACCGCCAAAGCAGCTGAGGGCCTGGGGCAGGAAGGAAGCCATGGCGGGCGACCGGCTGCCGTACTTGCGCCTGCTCGACGAGAACGTCGTGCTCCTGCGCGACGGATCGGTGATGCTCTCGCTGATGGTGCCCGGCTTCGCCTTCGAGACCGCCGATACCGACGAGCTCAACGCCCACGCGGCTACCCGCGAAGTGCTGCTGCGCTCCTCGCTCGACGCGCGCTTCGTGCTCTATCATCACGTCATCCGCCGCCGGGTTGAGATCGAGCTGGAGAGCCAGTTCGCCGATCCGTTGACGGCGCATATCGATGCGCGCTGGCGGCAGCGGACCAGCTCGGGCGCGCTGTTCGTCAACGACCAGTTCGTCACGCTGGTGCGCCGCCCGGCGCGCGGCAAGGCGGGCTGGCCGGACAAGCTGGCGCGGATGATGAAGCGCAAGGGTGCGGGCCCGGTCGAGGCCGATGCCGCCGATGTGCGGGCCTTGCGCGCGGCGGCAAGCGCGATGACCGCCTCGCTCGGCGCTTACGGAGCGAGGCTGCTGGGTGACTACGACAGCCCTGCCGGCCGCTGCTCGGAAGTGCTCGAATTGCTGAGCGCGCTTTACAACGGCGAGATGCGCCCGGTGCGCCGTCCCGCCGAGGATGCCGATGTCGGCCACATGCTGCCCTACCGCCGGGTCAGCTTCGGGCTCGATGCGATGGAACTGCGCGGGGCCAACGGCGTGACGTTCGGCTCGCTGGTCAGCCTGAAGGACTATCCGGACTCGACGGCGCCCGGCCTCACCGATCCGCTGCTGCGTTTGCCGTGCGAACTGGTGCTGACCGAGACTTACGCGCCGTCCGACCGCCAGATCGCGCGCGAGCGGATCGACCTGGCGCTGCGCCGCCTCAAGTCCGCCGACGAGGAGGCGATGGCTGAGCGGCGCGAGATGGCCAGCGCGCGCGATGCCCTGGGCACCGGTGCGGTCGGCTTCGGCGACCATCACCTCTCGGTCCTCGTCCGTGCGCCGAACCTCGAGGTGCTGGACGAGGCGACGGCGCTCTGCGCGGCGGCGCTGGCCGACGCCGGCGCGGTGGCGGTGCGCGAGGACGTCAACCTCGAGCCCGGCTTCTGGGGGCAGATGCCTGGCAACGAGGGGCTGATCGTGCGCCGCGCGCTGATCTCCAGCGCCAACATGGCCTGCTTCGGCAGCTTGCACGGGTTCGCCATGGGCCAGGCGAGCGGCAATCACTGGGGCGAGGCGGTGACGCTGCTCGCCACGACCAGCCAGACGCCGTTCTTCTTCAATTTCCATCAGGGCGACCTGGGCAACTTCACCGTGATCGGCCCCTCCGGCTCGGGCAAGACGGTGGTGATGAACTTCCTCGCCGCGCAAGCGCAGAAGTTCGATCCGCGCACGATCCTGTTCGACAAGGATCGCGGCGCCGAAGTGTTCGTGCGCGGGATCGGCGGCACTTACAGCCGCATCGCCGCCGGGCACCCCACTGGGTTCAACCCGCTGGCGCTGCCCGACACGGCGGTGAACCGCGCCTTCTTGCGCGACTGGCTGGGCGTGCTGCTGGACGCCAAGGGACCGGAAGAGCTGGCGACGATCGCCGGCGCGGTGGACGCGGCCTACCACAACGACCCCGCGCTGCGCCGCTTGTCTCACTTCCGCGAACTGCTGGCCGGGTCCCGCCGCCCCGAGCCGGGCGACCTCGCGTCTCGCCTGGATGCCTGGATTGCCAATGGCCCCAATGGCGGCGGCGAGCATGGCTGGCTGTTCGACAATGCGATCGACCGGCTCGACATGTCCGCGCGCAAGCTCGGCTTCGACATGACGGCGCTGCTGGAAAGCCCGCGGCTGCGCACGCCGACGATGATGTACTTGTTCCACCGCATCGAGGAACGGCTCGACGGCGAGCCGACGATGATCCTGATCGACGAGGGTTGGAAGGCGCTCGACGACGAGGTCTTCGCCGCGCGCATCCGCGACTGGCTCAAGACCTTGCGCAAGCGCAACGCGCTGGTCGGCTTCGCCACGCAATCGGCGCGCGACGCGCTCGACAGCCGCATTGCCACTGCGCTGGTCGAGCAGACCGCGACGATGCTGTTCATGCCCAACGCCCGCGCCCGGGCGGAGGACTACTGCGACGGTTTCGGCCTCACCGCGCACGAACTCGACGTCATTCGCACGCTGCCGGCGCACTCGCGCTGCTTCCTGATCCGCCAGTCGGACGCCTCGGTGGTGGTGCGGCTCGACTTGTCGGGCATGCCCGAAGTGCTGACGGTCCTCTCCGGGCGCGAGAGCACGGTGCGCAAGCTCGATGGCTTGCGCGAACGCTACGGCGATGCGCCCGAGGCGTGGTTCGCGCCGCTCACCGGCATGGAGTGGCCTGGAGGCGACTGGGCGGATGGCGACGAGCCACCGCTCTGGACCGAGGCGGCGGAGTAAGCGGCATGGGCATGTGCGAACAGCTCACCCAGGCGGCGCCCGGCGGCGTCGCCCCGGCCTTGCGCGCGGTCGACTGCGTGGCGGGCGAGATGACTGGCGCGGCGTTCGGCCGGCTGTTCGGCGCGGGCGGGGCGATGGCACCGGCGCTGATCATCCTGCTGACGCTGTATATCGCCTTCTTCGCCATCTCGCTGCTGACCGGGCGTTCGAGCCTGGGCATCTCGGCACTGACGCCGCGCATGCTGACGCTGGGCCTGGTGCTGACGTTCGCCACCAGCTGGATCGCGTACCAGAGCGTGGTGTGGAACCTCGCGGTCGGCGGTCCCGACTGGATCGCGAGCATGCTGATGGGCGCCAAGGGCTCGGCCACCGAGCTGTTCGGCAACCGAATCGACATCGTGTTCAACGTCATCGCCGAGCGTGCGGGCGGCTCTACGCCGGTGCAGGCCGCGGCCGGGGCGCAGGCGACGGCTGCGAGCGGCCAGGGTCTGTTCTCGCCTGAAAGTGTGCTGTGGCTGGGCGCGCTGCTGCTGCTGCTCGGCACCGTGGGCGTGCTGTTGACCGCGCGGATCGCGCTGGCCGTGCTGATGGCGTTGGGACCGGTCTTCGTCGTCATGGCGCTGTTTTCCGGTACGCGGGGGCTGACCGCCGGTTGGCTGCGCGGGGTGGTGCTGACCGCGCTGACGCCGCTGTTCGTGGTGCTCGCCGGCAGCATCACGCTGGAACTCCTGGTGCCGATCGTGCGCACTCTGACGATGGACCTCAACGAGATCGACGGCCGTGCCGCGATGGCGCTGTTCGTGATCGCCGCGGTGCACGTGGCGCTGATGGTGATGGTGCTCAAGGTCGCCGGCACGATGGTCTCGGGCTGGCAGGTCTTCGGCTTCGCGAGCGGCAAGGCGGCGACCCGCGACGGCGCCCAGCCGACCATGGGCATGCCCGCGCCGTTCACGTATGGCGCGGCCGCCGAACCGGGGCTTGCGGGTGGCAGCCGCCGCAGTGCTCTTGCCGCCGCGATCGGCGCGCAGCCGCTCGAAGTTACTCGCTCCGGCGACGGCCCTGCCCGCTCGGGCGAGCGCCGTGCTGCGATCACCCATGTCAGCGGCGGCGGCCTTGCGCCGATCGCTCCGGACGGCGTCTCGCGCGCCCGGGGCATCGGCAGCCGCTTCCGTTCCGCCTCGAACGACACGGGACGACGCATGACGTCCATCCCGTCCAAGGAGATGATCCGATGAACCGCGGCTTCCTGCTCGCCGCCGCTGCTGCCGGAGCGCTCATCGCGCAAGGCCCGGCGCGCGCCGACGAGCGCATCCAGACGCACCCTTACGCCGGCAACGAAGTGGTGCGGATCGATGGACGCACCGGCGTTCAGGCGACCATCCAGTTCGCCGAGGGCGAGGCGATCGAGAACGTCGCCATCGGCGACTCGCAGACCTGGCAGGTCACGCCCAACAAGCGCGCCGACCTGCTGTTCGTGAAGCCCGTCACCGCCGGCGCGCGCACCAACATGACGGTGGTGACCGACCGGCGGACCTACTTCTTCGATCTCGTGGCCTCGCCCCGCGCCAAGCCGATCTACCTGCTGCGCTTCACCTACAAGGAGGAGCCGAAGAAGGAGGCGGCACCGGCCGCCGCCGCGCTCGCCGCGCTGAACCCTGCCGAGCAGGCGGTCGTGGCCGGTGCGCCCGACGCGCTGCCGGCCGATCCGGCGATGCTCAACTTCGCCTGGAACCCCAAGGGCGACGCCCGGGTCCTGCCCGCGCGGGTCTACGACGACGGCAACGCCACTTACCTGCTGTGGAGCGAGAAGAGCCAGGTGCCCGCGATCCTGACGCTGAACGAGAGGGGCGAGGAAGGGCCGATCAACTACGCCGTGCGCGGCCGCACGATCGTGATCGACGAAGTGCCCCGCGTGCTCCTGCTGCGCTCGGGCAAGGCGAGCGCCACGCTGGTCAACGCGCGGCCCGCCGCAGTGGCGACCGTCCCGGCAAGCGCACCGGCAGGCGCACCGGCCGATGCCGCCGCCGCTCCGGCCCGCGTGGCGCCCGCCTCGGTCGCCGCCGCCACCCCCATGCCCTCGCGGGAGAACTGATCGATGGCCCCCAACTCCGCCTTGCGCGAACGCCTCGCCCCCGCCGACGCCGCCGATCCGCGCGAGCAGACGGGCGCCGAGGTCATCGACCTTGCCACCCGGCAGGTCTTGCCCGCCGTCAGCCAGCGCAAGCGCGGCGACGGGCTGGGCCTTGCCGCCGGGATCGCCGTCGTGGCCGGGCTCGGCGCGCTGACCTTGTGGGCGATGGATTCGGGCCGCCGGACTTCCGAGCAGCCCGCCGGTACCGCCGCCGTCGCGCCTGCGCCGATGCCGGTCGTGCCGCCCGCGGCGATCACCCCGGTGCCGGCCGCAGCGGTTGCGCCGGCGCCTCAGCCCGCGCCTGGCCCGCAGCCGGTGCTCGCGCTCAATCCAGCGACCAACCCGCAGGCGAGCGTCAACCCTTACGCCAGCCCCACGGTGGTCTTCGACGTCGGTGCCGCCACCGCGCCCGCGCTGGCTCCCGGCGGCAAGCCCGAGTTCAAGGCCGGCAATGCCAACGAGGACTTCGCCGCGCGTCTGGGCGGGCTCGGTGGCTCCTCCGCCGAAGCTTCGCGCAGCTTCGATCCGGCGACGACGGTCACGCAAGGCACGCTGATCCCGGCCGTGCTGGAGACCGCGATCGACACCGACGTGCCCGGCTTCGTCCGCGCCATCGTTAGCACCGACGTGCGCAGCTTCGATGGCAGGACCGTGCTGGTGCCGCGCTCCTCGCGCCTGATCGGCCAGTACAAGAGCGGCCTCACCGCCGGCCAGAAGCGCGCCTACGTGATCTGGACAAGGCTGATCCGGCCCGATGGCGTCTCGGTCGATCTCGGGTCCCCGGCGATCGCGTTCGGCGGCGAGACCGGGCTGGAAGGCAAGGTCAACAGCCACTTCTTCGAGCGCTTCGGCTCGGCGATGCTGCTCTCGGTCGTCGGCGGGCTGACGAACCTCGTCGGCAGCGGTTCCTCGGTCGTGGTCGGCGGCGGCCAGTCGGCGGCGGCGACGGCGGTGCAGCAGGGCGGGCAGGTCGGCCCGACGATCCGCGTCCGCCAGGGCGAGCCGATCCGCGTGTTCACCGCGAAGGATCTCGATTTCTCGAAGGTGAAGTGAGCGTGGCCGACGTGCACTCGCTGCCGGGTCGGGCCGAACCGGCGCCCGCAGCCTCGCGCAGCGTCTACCTCGACGCCTACCTCGCGCCCTTGCGGCCCTGGCTCGAGCGCGAGAGCGTGACCGAGATCCTGGTCAACCGCCCGGGCGAGATCTGGGTCGAGGATGCCGACATCGGCGGCATGAGCCGGGTCTCGCTGCCGGCGATGGACAACCAGCTGCTGCAGCGCCTGGCCGAGCAAGTCGCGCGCATCAGCCACCAAGGGATCAACCGCGAGCATCCGCTGCTTTCGGCCACGTTGCCGGCGATCGGAGGCCAGGAGAACCGGGGCCAGGAAAATCGGGGACAAAGTGGTGCGCGCATCCAGCTCGTCGGGCCGCCGGCGACGCGCGGCGACTGGGCGATGGCGATCCGTCGCCACCGCCTCCTCGACTTGCCGCTCGATGCCTACGATCGCGGCCCGCTCGTGCCGTCCGCCGACACGCCGGCACCCGATCCCTTCGCCGAGCCGATCGCCTACTTGCGCGATGCCATCCGGCGGCGGCGCACGATCCTGATCTCCGGCGGCACCTCGACCGGCAAGACCACGTTCCTCAACGCCATGCTGCGCGAGATTCCCGCACACGAGCGTGTCGTGCTGGTGGAAGACACGCCCGAGCTGCGCCTGCCCGGCGCCAACGGCGTGGGCCTGATCGCGGTGAAGGGAGAGCTGGGCGAAGCGAAAGTCTCCGCCAACGACTTGCTCCAGGCCGCGCTGCGCCTGCGTCCCGACCGCATCGTGCTGGGCGAGCTGCGCGGCGGCGAGACAGTGAGCTTCCTGCGCGCGATCAACACCGGCCATCCCGGCTCGTTCTCGACCGTCCACGCCAATACTCCGCGCGGCGCGCTCGAGCAGATCGCGTTGATGAGCATGCAGACCGGCATCGGCCTGACCCGCAGCGAGACCCTGGAGTACGCCGCCTCGGTGATCGACGTCGTCGTCCAGCTCGACCGCGAGGGCGGCAAACGCGGCATCGCCATGATCGCGGAGAGCCGCGAACTGGTGGGTTGAGCG
>Ga0070668_100003519_pt1 | contig 11547 bp, 7 predicted proteins | sample KBSS43metaG_FD_64661 | JGI IMG/M metagenome (GOLD analysis project Ga0070668, IMG submission 64661) | Switchgrass rhizosphere microbial communities from Kellogg Biological Station, Michigan, USA - KBS S4-3 metaG | ecosystem: Host-associated > Plants > Roots > Rhizosphere > Soil ... | reverse complement strand
GGCAGCGGCCACCGGTTGACCAGCAGCGCGTAGAGCGCGGCGCCGATGCCCCGGATGTCGTCCTCGGGAGTGGCCGTGGCCAGGGTGGCCGGGAACGCGAGTGCCACGTCGCCGTCGATGCTGACCCGCACCCGGCCGGGGTGGTCGATCGACAGCGCGACACCGGACCTGTGGGCGGCCTCGGCGGCCGCGGCGAGCGATTGGATGGCCCTGGCGCCGCCGATCGGCGATGGCGCGGTCTCCGCCACCTCGGCGAGGGAACCGCCGCGAATCCACTCCGAGACGATCAGCCCACCCGGCCCCGTCTGCGCGACGTCGAGCACCCGGGCGATGCCGGGCAGCTCGAAGCGCCCCAGCTTCGTTGTGCGGGAAAGGGTTTCGGCGACCTCGTGTTCGGGCAGCATCGCGTCGGGATCGACGAAGGTGAGTGCCACCTGGCGGTCGTGCGCGATGTCGAGCGCATGCCAGAACTGCAGGTGCGGCGGCCCGCCGTGGAAGACCAGCAGCCGGTAGCGACCGCCTGCGATGGTGGCTCCGGGGATGAGATGTACGTCGACATCCCCGTCGTCGTGTGAGCCATCCAATGGCACGTCGTGCGGCACGTCGAAGGCGAGCGTCTCCCGGCCGGGGTCGCCGCCGAAGTCCGACGGCGGCCGGTCGGCGACGGAGTACGGCACCTCGTCGGGCACGTCGGGCTGAAAGTCGTCGGCTGAGGGGCGGGGGATGCGGGTGGTCGCGCCGCTCTCGGACCCGGGTACGCCCGCGGAGTCGTCGGTCACCGCTGGTCCTTTCCGAGTCCTTACCCCGGCAACCCCTGCCGGAGGGTCGCGCCGCAGGTCCGCGGGATGCGGAAAAAGACGCAACGGGCGCGTGATGTCATCAGCGTACGGCAGGGGCGGCAGGCCAGGCGGCCTGTCGGAGACCCCCATCGGCTGCGCCGTCACGGAATGGGACCCGGCGCCGCGCCCGAACCTGCGCCGGACGGCGGACACCGCGGCGTATGCGTCGGGCACCTTCGCCGCCCACAGCACAGCCCCGACGATCGGCAACATGATGACGCCGAGCACGAACAGCCGCAGCAACGAGCCGGCGCCACCGTAGTTGGTGGTCAGCGCCTCGAGGCCAAACAATTGGTCGACGACGTACGCGGTCAGCCCGCCGATCAGCGACCCCGCGATGGTGACCAGGATGGTCCGAACGACCTGCAGGTCGATCAGCACGCCGCGCGGTGGTTTGAGGCTGGCGCGCAGCACGACGTGGCCGATGGTGGCTCCGGCGAGGAAACCGAGCCCGTTGGCCAGCCCCAGATAGCCGGCGACGAGTTCGTTGTCGTCCGTGAGGTAGGGCGCCGCCAGCGAGGCGACGATCTTGACGACGGTGATGACGACGATGAGCGCGATGGGCGTCCACGGCTGCTCGCGGGCGTAGAAGACGCGCAACTGCAACAGCACCAGGGCGTACGGGATCAACGTGAACGCCGACAGCGTGATGGCCATGCCAAGATAGCCGGCGTCGACCTCGCCGAAGTTGCCGTACGCGAACAATGCGCTGCCGATGGCCGGGCCGCCGACGGTCATGAACGCGACGATCGGAATCAGCGTGATCATGGTCAGCCGCGTCGCCAGCGACAGGTCGGCGAGCACGGCGGGAGTGTCGTCGGCGGCGGCGTTGCGCGACAGCCGCGGCATCACCACCGTCAGCACCGTGACGCCGATCATGCCGAACGGCAGCATCAGCACCAGCCACGTGTAGTTGTAGATGGCGGGGCCGGAAGCGGCTGCGGTGCTGGCGATCTGGTTGCCGACGATCAGGCCGGCCTGGCTGATGAGGACGTAGAGCACCATGGCCGCCGCCATGCCGCCGAACTTCTTCAACCGGTCGTCGAGCCCCCATAGCGGGCGCAGGCTGACCCGTTCGCGGCGGATGGCGGCCAGCAGCACTACCGCCTGCGCGAAGACCCCGAGTGTGGTGCCGATGCCGAGCACCAACAGTTTGGCGTTGCCCATCTCGACCGGGTCTACCGACAACTCGCCGGGCACTGCCAGGTACACCAGCAGCGTCGCGATGGCGACCACGTTGTTGATCACCGGCGCCCACGCGGGCGGGCCAAAGACGTTGCGAGTGTTGAGGATCGCCATGAACACCGACGACAGTCCGTAGAAGACGACCTGCGGCAGCAGCAGGTAGGCGAAGGCGGTGGTCAGCGGACGGTTCACCTGCGGGTCGTCGCCGAGCATCAGGTGCACCAACAACGGCGCGGCGGCCACCGAGAGCACTGTCGCGACGAGCAGCAGCGCGGTGGCCAGCGTGACGAGCCGACGCACGAACGCGGTGCCGCCGTCGGGGTCGTCGCGCTCCGCCCTGGCCAGCACGGGCACGAAGATCGCGGTGAACGTCGCTTCGAGTACCAGGGCGGCGATCAGGTTCGGCAGCTGGTTGGCCACGGTGAACGAACTGGACAGCGCGGCGCCAAGGATCGCGGCCAGCAGCACGATGCGGATGAATCCGGTGATCCGGCTGATGAGCGTGGCGAACGCCATGCCCCACGACCGCGACACCACTGCGGCGTCGGAGAGTTGTGCTGGCTTCGGCGGCCCGGATCGGGGGGAAGCCGAGGTCACGAGTCGTCCGGGGCGTGGGCGATCGCGACGTCGAGCGGGTCGGGCTTCTCGGCCGTGCCGCGCTGGCTGGGCCGGTCGAGGTCGGCCCGGTCGGGTTGCCCACGGAAGCGGTGCCACAACCGTCGCCCGGCGAGCAGCACGAGCACCGCGCCGGCCGACAGCGTGATGAAGAACAGCACCTTGCCGTAGGCGTTGGAGTGCACCGACAACCGGACGGGTTCGCCGAGCGCCAGCCCGTTGGCCGTCCGCAGCGACACGTCCACGGCCACGCGCTGGGTGAAGTGCACCTCGATGGGCACCCGCAGCGGAAGGAAGCCGGGCGGCAGCTCGAGCTCGCCCATGTCCGTCACCGTCATCCCTGGCGGAGCGTCGATGGCGAGCCGCACCCGAATGGGCACCGGCAGATCGTTGCGTAGCGCCAACGGCAGCGGGCTGCGTTCGGTGGCCAACGTGTAGGAGCCGCCAGGGTTCACCACCGTGACGGCCCGGAACATCTCGTCGACGGCGGTCGCGACGGTCCCAATGCGCTGCTCCGCCAAGCCATTTCGCGCATCCGGCGGTACCGACTGGCTCAGCGCGCGCAGCATGTCCTCACGCAGCGGCGCCGTGTACTGCACACCGGTGAGCCCCGTCCGCTCGTCGACGGTGAGTGCGGCCGTCAGGCCCCACAGTCGACCGGTCGCCGCGGAGATCGAGGAGGTGACGCCGTCGCCGAACCGGGCGCTGGGGTTGCCGATGGAGTCGCTGGGCAGCGGTTGGGCGTCGTGGGCCGGGATCGCGAGCGTCTCCGCGATCACCGCCGTTAGCGGCCGCGGCACCGCGAGCCCGGCATGGATGGACGTCGCGACCGCGGTGAGGATCGCCTGGGCGTCGTCGGGCCCGAGGTTCCACGCCATCGGCGGCATCGCGAGCTGCGTGCGCGGGGTGGCGTCTGGCCGCAGCCCGCGCCACAGCAGCGCGGACAGCGCGTCCTGACGGCGGGCGATGGGCGAATCGTGCTTGACGGGAACCGCGAGCGACGCGTCGAGGTAGCCGGGGACCGTCGGCTCGGTGCCCGCTCCGGCCAGCGCCGCCCCGAGCGTCGGGTCGAACGGCGCGCTCACCAGTGCGGGCGTGTAGCGGCGCGGCATGACGTCGACGCGCGGCCCCGTGGCGGAGTCCTGTTCGGCGATTTCGCCAGCGCCGATCGCGACGGTCTGGCCCTGCTGGGCAAGCCCGGCGAGCAGTTCGGCCACCGGGCCGGTCAGCGCGCCGTCACCGAGCAGCGTCGCGCCGCGGACGGACTTCACGCCGAGGATCTGGTCGACGATGTCGGCCGCGTCGTTGGTGGCGATCGCGCTCAACCCCGGGTCGTTGACCCGCTGCAGCGCGCCGAGGTCGGCCTGCGCGTACACCGTCGAGGTGACGCAGAGCCGCTGCGTCAGCGCCTTCAGCCGGTTCAGCCAGTCGATGGCGGCGTCCTGCCCGGTGCCCGGCGTGGTGGGGGAGTTGATGCCGCCCGACGGGTTGTCGTTGACGACGTAGCCGGCCGTCATCGCGTTGACGGTGACGAGCAGGTCTGGGTCGACCGCGAGGCACGCAGCACTGCGCATCTGCCCGCCGGGGTCGATGGGCGGGCTGGTGGCGAAGTCGATCGCCGCGAGCAGGGTGTCCAGCCGGCCGCCAGGGGCCAGCGACGACGCGAGCTCGTCGTCCTTGAGCCGGACCGGGGCCGTGCCGCCGGGGACGCCCGCGGCCAGCCGGGGCTTGTCCGCGAGCGGCCACAGCATGGTGAGCCGGACGGGGCGAGAGGTGTCGGGTGGCACGACCGCCGACAGCGTGTCGCCGGTGTCGGTGCTTGGGTCGGGCGGCACGCCGAGCACCGGCAGCAGGAAGCGGGCGTCGTCGAGCCGTGCCGGAGCGCCGTAGTCGGGAGTGCCGTTGACGTTGACCAGCGCCGGATAGATGCCGGGCGAGGTGATGTGGAGCGACGGCAACTCGCTCGACCGCAGCGGGTACGACAGCGTGAACGGCACGTGCTGGCCGCGCTCGAGCTCGGGCGCCACCGTGATGAAGTCGGCGACGGGCTCGTACTGCTCGACGGGGCCAGCCAGACTCGTGCGCAGTTGCGGCGACGAGGTCACGGCCGCGGCGTGCTCGAGCCGCACCATCACGTCGCGCACCGGCCGGTCCCCGACGTTGGTCACCGTGCCGACGACGCTGACGACGGCGTCGCTAGTGGTGCTGACGACCTCGGGGCTGATGCTGTCGATGCGGATCGACAGGAAGGACCCGGACCCGGGTTCACCGGCCGCCGCTCGGGGCGCGACGGCGGGTGCGGCGATGAGCGTCACCAACGCGACGGCGGCCAGGAAACGTAGCAGCGTCGGCAGTGGTGCCAGGGCCGCCGGGGTCCTCATGGTCCTTGGCCGCAGCCGTTCGCCCGCCGACCGGGTTGGGGCTGGGGGGCGTCGTCGGGACGACGGTTGCGGGTGTGAGAGTGCGTCTGGGGGCGGCGCCGCGGCGAGGAGTGCGGCAGCGGCGGCAGCGCCTCCTGGCCGCCTTCGTGCAGCTTGTCGATGAGTTCGCCGGCGACCTCGGCCAGGCGGCGCTCGTCGGCGTACGCCAAACGCGCAGGGAGCTCCTTGAGCGGCACCCAGGCCACCTCACTGACCTCGACGTCGTCGTCGGAGAGCTCACCGCCGAGGAATCGCATCAGGTAATGGTGCACCGTCTTGTGTACGCGCCTGCCCTCGGTCACGAACCAGTAGTCGATGCTTCCGAGCGCGGCGAGCACGCTGCCCTGGATTCCGGTCTCCTCGGCGACCTCGCGAATCGCGGTCTGCTCGGCCGTCTCACCGAGCTCGATGTGCCCCTTGGGCAGCGACCACAACACCCGGCCGCGGCGGTCCAGCCGGCCGATGAGGGCGGCCACCTGACCGTCCTTCGGGCCGTCGAGTCCGTCGATGACGAGGCCGCCCGCGGACGTCTCGTGCACGGTGCGCAACCGGGCGGGAGCCTGGTGGCCGGGCCGGGGCCGGGGCTTGGAGTCAGCTGGAGTGGGGCCCGGTTGGGCGGGGCGGTCGCCGTTCGCCGACGACGTACTCTGGGCGTTCGAATCGGGGGGGCCTGCGGAACGTCGGCCGCGACGCCGTCCCCGGCGCCGTCTTGGTTTGGCCCGTTCGCCCTCCGACACCCAAGCGATAGTAGCTGCCACGGGCGTTTCTCCCTGCTTCGCACTGGCCGCGACGCACTACCTATGCCGCATCGTTACGGTGCTGTGAGCCGCGCGGTGAGGACTAAGGCTTCGATGGAAAGATCACCAAACGTGCCGAAAGACTCCCAAGCAGACGCCGCGCAGCTCGCCGCCGCCGCGGTGGCACTGAACCGGCACGCGGTCGTGCTCGGCGAACTGGGCCAACTGTTCGGCGCCGCAGGTCACGAGTTGTACCTCGTCGGCGGCAGCGTGCGCGACGCGCTACTCGGGCGGCTGGGGACGGACCTGGACTTCACCACCGACGCGCGTCCGGATCAGATCCAGCGCACGGTCGGCGCGTGGGCGGACTCCTTGTGGGACACCGGCATCGAGTTCGGGACCGTCGGGGTGGGCAAGGGTGACGACCGGCTCGAGATCACCACGTTCCGCGCCGATGCGTACGACGGGGTGACGCGCAACCCGGAAGTGCGGTTCGGGGACCGGCTCGAGGACGACCTGGTGCGACGCGACTTCACGGTCAACGCGATGGCCGTGCGCATCACGCCGACGGGCCCTGGCGAGTTCATCGATCCGCTCGGCGGCTTCGGCGCGCTGCGGGCCCGCACGTTGGACACGCCGGCGGCCCCCGAGGTGTCGTTCGGCGACGATCCGCTGCGGATGCTGAGGGCGGCCAGGTTCGTGTCGCAACTCGGTTTCAGCGTCGCGCCGCGGGTGCTCGACGCGTTGGAGCGCATGGCGCCGCAGCTGGGCCGCATCACCGCCGAGCGGGTGTCCGCGGAGTTGGACAAGCTGCTTCTCGGCGCCGACCCGGTCGCCGGGATCGACGTGATGGTGCAGACCGGCCTTGGCGAGGTGGTGCTGCCGGAGGTGGGCGCCATGCGCATGGCGATCGACGAGCACCATCAGCACAAGGACGTCTACCAGCATTCGCTGACCGTCGTGCGGCAGGCGGTCGACCTCGAGAAGGACGGCCCGGATCTGGTCCTGCGGTGGGCCGCGCTGCTGCATGACATCGGCAAGCCCGCGACGCGAAAGCACGAGCCCGACGGCGGGGTCAGCTTCCATCACCACGAGGTGGTCGGCGCGAAACTGACCCGCCAGCGGATGCGGGCGCTGAAGTACTCCAAGCAGATGATCGCCGACGTGTCGCAGCTGGTGTACCTGCACCTGCGCTTCCACGGGTACGGCGACGGCAAGTGGAGCGATTCGGCGGTGCGGCGCTACGTCACCGATGCGGGGCCGCTGCTCGAGCGGCTGCACCGGCTGGTCAGGGCCGACTGCACGACGCGCAACAAGCGGCGGGCTCAGCGGCTGCAGGCCGACTACGACGACCTCGAGCACCGCATCGCCGAGCTCGCTGCTAAGGAGGATCTGCAGCGGGTGCGCCCCGACCTCGACGGCAACGAGATCATGGAGCTGCTCGGGATCCCGGCGGGTCCGCTGGTCGGCCAGGCGTGGGGGTTCCTCAAGGAGCTGCGGCTGGACCGGGGGCCGCTGACCCGCGAGGAGGCCACCGCCGAGCTCTTGAATTGGTGGAACGCCAGGAGCTAGCCGCGCGTCCAAGTAGTCGTGGACTACTGCCTGGGCAACGGTGACGGCGCGGCAAGTATCTGGTCGGCAGCGCCCGACGTGGATCTCGACGGTGACGGCGCGTTCGACGCGGTGGCGCTGGACTTCGACGGCGATGGCCGCATCGACGACGCCATCGCCGACCTCGACGGTGACGGGTTCGCCGATCACGTCGTGCTCGATCTGGACGACGACGGCGTCGGCGAGGCCAGCTACACAGACGACGGTTCGGGGACGTGGGCAGTCAGCGTCGAACGTGGCGGGCAGCTGAGGTTCTTCGGGCTCGACGGCGTGGAGTCCACGGGCGGTCCCGTGCTCGACTTCGACGGGGACGGGGCGCTCGACGACCGGCTGCTCGACGTGGATCGCGACGGGACGGCTGACCGGGTGCTCGCAGGCGACCGGGCCTACGTCGACACCGACGGCGATGGGCGTTGGGACCTCACGCTGTCCGACACCGATTCCGACGGCGCTGCCGACTCCGCAAGCTAGGGTCGGATCGTGTTGGTCGACAACCCGATCGAATGGCTGCTCGACTCCGATCCTGCGCTGCGGTGGCAGGTCGAACGCGACGTGTGCGGTGCCCCGCCCGAGGTGTGGCAGGCGACGCGGGCGCGCATCGCGACCGAGGGTTACGGCGCGCGGCTGCTCGCACTGCAGGAGCCGACCGGGCAGTGGGCGGGTGGTGCCTTCTTCCCCGCCGACTTCGACTTCGACGACGTGGAACGGTCGGGCCAGCCGTGGACCGCGACGACATGGACGCTCAACGCGCTGCGGGAGTGGGGTATGGCTCCCGACGTGCTCCGCGAACGTCGCACCGCCGAACTGCTCGCCGAACACTCGCGCTGGGAGTACGACGACCTGCCGTACTGGGGCGGCGAGGTCGACTGTTGCATCAACGGGTGGACCGTCGCGAACGGGATCTGGCTCGGTGTCGACGTCGACGGGCTGGTCGGTTGGTTCGTCGAGCATCGGCTGGCCGACGGCGGGTGGAACTGCGAGTGGGTGGAGGGGTCGACGCGGTCGTCGTTTCACTCGACGCTCAACGCGCTCAAGGGGCTGCTCGCCTACGACACCGCGACCGGTGGCACCGACGTGTCCCGGGCGGCCCGCCGCGGCGGCGAGGAGTACCTGCTGCAGCGAGGGTTGTCCCGCCGGCTGTCGACCGGTGAGCCGGTGGCGCCGTGGGTCGACCGATTCCGATACCCGTGGCGCTGGTGCTACAGCGTGCTCAACGCAGCCGAGTACTTCCGCGAAGCCGCGTTGGTCGACGGCACCGCGCCGGATCCCCGCATGGCCGACGCGATCGAGCTCGTGCGCGCAGCGCGGCAGGCCGACGGAACGTGGCGGCAGGGCGAGCGACTGCCCGGGCGCGTGTGGTTCGACGTCGACGTGCCCGAGGGCGAGCCGTCGAAGTGGCTCACCCTTTCCGGCATGCGAGTGCTCGACTGGTGGGACGCAGTCCACTAGTTCCGGCCGGGTCCTGGCGGGCCCGCGAACGCCTGCGCGATGGTCAACCACTTCTGGGCGTCGGCGCCGACGGCCGTCACGTCGAGCTCCGCGCGCGGCCTGCGCTGCGTCACCAAGAGGCAGAACTCCTCGGCCGACCCGGTCACGCGTTGCGCGGCATCGGCCGGGCCCCACGACCACGTCGATCCGTCCGGTGCGCGCAGCTCGACGAGGAACGGCTCGGCGGGTGCGGGCAGTCCGTTGACCGAGAAGGCGAAATCCCTTGTCCGCACGCCGATGTGGGCGATCGACTTCAGCCGGACGGTGGCCGGGCGCTTCACCCCGAGCGCGTCGGCGACGTCCAGGCCGTGTGCCCACGTCTCCATCAGCCGCGCGGTCGCCATCGACGCCGCACTCATCGGAGGGCCGAACCACGGCAGCTTGCGGCCGTCCGCGACTCGCAGCAGCTCGTCGTGCAGGACGGCCCGCTCGCGCCGCCACTGGTTCAGCATGTCCGCGGGCGGGGTGACGGCGAGTTCCTCGGCGCCCTCGTCGACGAAGCGGCCGGGATTCTGGGCGGCCGCTTCGAGTTGTGCGGCGAATCCGGCCTCGTCGGTCACCGCGACCACCGCCACCCGGTCGGTCCACCACAGGTGCGCGATCTGGTGGGCGATCGTCCAACCGGGTGCGGGCGTGGCGGTCCGCCAGGCGTCTTCGGGGAGGGCCGCGACGAGTTCGTCGAGTGCGTCGCTCTCCGCCCGAAGGTCGGCTACGACCGAATCCGCGCCAGCCATGAGGTCACAGTAGCTCCGCCGCGTCAGCCGCCCCGGTGCGGCCGCGCCCCACGGCGGCGTGTACCGCCAGCCCGACCAGGTAGACCCCCGCGCCGGCGACCACCAGAGCGGGCGAGTATCCGTCGACGGGCATGACGGCCGCGCTCGCGGTGATCGCGCCGACGAAGGCCACCCAGAACAGCGCGTCCTGAACCGTGAAGACGTGACCGCGGAGCGCGTCGTCGACGTCGAGCTGCATCGCCGAGTCGCCACACAGCTTCACGAACTGCCCCGCCGTGCCCAGCAGAAAGGCGCACACCATCATGACCGGAAGGTCCAGGCCGACTCCGCCGAGCTGAACCACGACCGCCGCTGCGAGCGCAGCGTTGGCCGTGGCGTACCGGCTCCAGCGACGCACGGCGAACGGGGTGAGGAAGTTCGCGAGGAACGACCCCAGCCCGGTAACCGTGCCGAACAGCACGGCCACGCCGAAGCCCGCCACGCTCACCGAACCGGTGTGCCGCACGAGGACCAACACCAACAGCGTGTTGATGCCGAACACGATGCGGTGCGCGACGATCCCCGACAACGTCGCCGCCACGCTGCGCACGGCGACCACCGTCCGGATGCCGTAGCCCCAACCGGTGGCCACCACGTAGGTCACCGAGCCGTGCACGGCTCGGGCCGAGTCGTCGGGACCGAGCACGTGCGGCGTGAACCGCACCGACAAGTAGAACGCCAGCGCCACCGCCGCTGAGGCGATGAACACGGCGGTCGCCGAACCGCTGGCGCCGGCCCCGACCACCGAGCGCGGCACGAGCATGGAGATCGCCCCGAAGAACAGCGACGCCGCGCTGACCGCCGTGGCCACCGAGTTCATCGTCAGCACCTGCTCCCGCGGCACCACGTGTGGCAGCGCCGCGGACAGCCCCGAAGTGACGAACCGCGTGAACCCGTTGACGATCAACGCGCCGAGCAGAATCCACACCTGGTCGGTACGGAACAGGAGTACGAGCGCCACCGCACCCATGAACACCACTCGGGCGAGGTTCGCGACGATGAGCACGCCGCGTCGATCCCACCGGTCGAGCAGCGCCCCCGCGAACGGACCGAGCAGCGAGTAGGGCAGGAACAGCGCGGCAAACGATCCAGCGATCTCCCAGGGGTTCGCGGCACGTTCGGGGTCGAAGAGCAATGCCCCGACCAGGCCGCCCTGAAACAGCCCGTCACCGAACGAACTCACTGCGCGCAGCTCCAGCAGCCTGCGCAATTCGGGCAGCGCACGAACCGACCGCCAGAGGGCGACGAATGCGGGCGGGCTAGCCACGTGGAATCCGATCTCGGTGGTCGGCGCTCGGCGGTACTTGCTGAGCCCTGGACCACCCTACAAATATCCCGGCAGGCCGCGCCCGTTCGCGACGACGGGGCTGCGCTGGTGCCATGATGGAGAGGTGGCGCAGTCAGAAGATCCGGAGGACTACCTCGCCCCAACGGCGCACCGCGTGCGCGCCGGAACACTGCTGCTCGCCAACACCGATCTGCTCGAGCCGACGTTCCGGCGAAGCGTCATCTACATCGTCGAACACAACGACGGCGGCACGCTCGGCGTGGTGCTGAACCGGGCCAGCGAGACGGCGGTCTACAACGTGCTGCCGCAGTGGGCGAAGCTGGCCACCAAACCGAAGACGATGTTCATCGGCGGACCGGTGAAGCGCGACGCCGCACTGTGCCTGGCCACCGTGCGGGTTGGCATCGACTCTGGTGACGTACCGGGGTTGCGGCACGTGCAGGGCCGGATCGCGATGGTGGACCTCGACGCCGACCCCGACTCGATCGCCCCGGCGGTCGAGGGCGTCCGCATCTTTGCCGGATACTCCGGTTGGACCATCGGGCAGCTGGACGGCGAGATCGAGCGCGACGACTGGATCGTGTTGTCGGC
>Ga0070668_100003517_pt1 | contig 11551 bp, 12 predicted proteins | sample KBSS43metaG_FD_64661 | JGI IMG/M metagenome (GOLD analysis project Ga0070668, IMG submission 64661) | Switchgrass rhizosphere microbial communities from Kellogg Biological Station, Michigan, USA - KBS S4-3 metaG | ecosystem: Host-associated > Plants > Roots > Rhizosphere > Soil ... | reverse complement strand
TGCGCGTCGACCAGACCGGCCCGGCCTGTCACACCGGCACGCACACCTGTTTCGACACCGAGGAGCGCCTGCTCCTGGCCGATGAGAAAGAGCACGCGTGAACATCGTCGCGGACGTCCTGGTCGGGCTCGTCGCCCTGATCCACCTCTACATCGTCGTGCTGGAAATGGTCCTCTGGACGACGCCCCGGGCCCGCGCGGCCTTCGGTACGACGAAGGAGTTCGCGGAGGAGAGCAAGACACTGGCGGCGAACCAGGGGCTGTACAACGGCTTCCTCGCGCTCGCGCTGGTCTGGGGCCTCATCGCGGGCGAGTTCCAGCTCCAGCTGTACGGGCTGGTCTGCGTGATCATCGCGGGCCTTTACGGCGCCGCGACGGCGAGCAAGAAGATCCTCTTCGTGCAGGTAGTCCCAGGGGCGTTGGCGCTCATCGCGCTGCTGCTCGCTCGGTGACCCCGCTCCCTTGCACGCTCGGCGAGGCCGCCGGGTTGCCTCGGTGTGCGCTTCCGCCGGATCGCCGTTGACCTGCGGATTCCGACTCTAAGCTGCGGAAATGGAACCGGAGTGGGACGCGGCGTTCACCGCCGGGTGGTTGTCGTGGCGGAGAACGTCGTGGGACCTGGCCGGCGCCTGCTGCGCGCTGCTCTTCGCGGTCCTGGTGGCCGTCACGGTGGTTTCGCTCGCCGGACCGGGCTACGTCTTCGGCAAGGGTGAGCTCGAAGCCGAGTGCGCGGCGATCATCGGCGTGGCCGTGCTGGCGGTCCTGGTGGCGACCCGGATCATGGCCGGTGACCGCCGGGCCGAGGCCGTGCTGGCGCGGTTCGGCGCCGAGTCCTGGCTGTCGCCGCCGGAGCCCCTCGACGGCGGGACCGTCGTCGACTTCGAGGCGGAGACCTCGCGGCTGCGCACCCTGAGCCGGCGGGCGGCCGTGTTCGCCGTGCTCTGGTGTGGGCTGTTCGCCGGTTTCGCGGGAATTCTCCAGACGGGCCACGAGGCGCCGGATTCCGGCATCCGCACCACCGCCGAGGTCGTCGGCGTCGTCGGTCCGCACGGCGGCTCGGGGCCGCCGGTGCTGCGGGTCGAATACCGCGTCGACGGCACGGCCCGGACCGCGGACATCGTCCGCGAAGACGCCGGCGGTTACGCGACCGGCCAAGTGGTGATGGTGGTCTACGACCCCGCCGGCCCGCCGAACGTCCGCCTCGCCGGCGAGCGGACCGGGAGCCGGTTCCCGGCGGGGTTCTTCGTCGTGTCGTTCCCGGTTCTTTTCGCCGCGGTGGCGTCGGTGCTGGCCGCCCTCCGCTGGCGACGGCGGTACGGCACCGTGCGGCGCACCGGCTGGCGCCGGGCCACGGTGCGGGTGGTGCCCGATCGCTCGATGTCCACGAACCGGCACCTGCCGGAAATCTTCGTCCGCTACCGCGACGGCTCGGAGATGGTGCTGCGCGCGGCCCAGTCGACCCACGGCGCCATGAAGCTGAAGGACCCTCCGGACCGCATCGCCTGGGTCGGCGGCTGGGGCCGCGACATGGTGGTGCTGTTCCCGTACGGGCCGAAGGGGGACGTGCCTTACGCGGTCCCGGCGTATGCGCTGTCCCTGCGGAAAACCTGGTGATCGGCCGATCCCGGCGATCGTTGTCGCCGCGCGCACGGCGAGGCCGTCCGGTTGCCTCGGTGGCCTGTGCCGTTTCTCGCACCGTCGCCGCGGCTCGGGCTTCTAGGCTCGGCTGATGGTGCTCGACGATCCGGTCCGCGGCCTCGCGAAGCGGCGCACGGTGTGGCTGGCCGTGACGGTGATCGGCGTGACCGTCTTCCTGTTCTTCGCCGCGGGCACGACCTACTCCCTGCTCGCCCCGGACTACGTCTTCGAGGACGGCGAGCTGCCCGGCGAGGCCGCCATCCTGGCCTGCTCCCTGGTGCTCGCCGCGTTCGGTGGTCACCGCCTGCGCGTCGCCGACCGCCGGCTCGGCACCGCCGCGAGTGAGCACGGCTTCGGTGCCTGGCTGCCGCCGTCGGACGCCGCCGATCGCGACCGGCGGATCGACTTCGCGGCGGAAACCGTGCGGGTGCGCCGGATCGCGCGCCGCGCGGCGGCCCTCACCCTGGTCTGGGCCGCGCTGGCCGGGAGCGGGGTCACCGGCATGGTCCTGCTCGACGAGGCCGCCGCGGACCTCCTCGCGACCGGTGCCCGGGTCGACGGCGTGGTGCTGGACATCCACGACCCCGCCCGGGGCGCGCCGTCGATGCGGGTGCGCTACGGCACGCGGACCGCGGAGATCGTCCGGGACTCCGGGCACGACTACCACGTCGGCGAAGTGGTCACCGTGGTCCAGGACCGGGCCGATCCGGAGCACGTCCGGACCACGGAAGAGAAGAACGAGAACCAGGTCCTCTTCGGCCTTTGTGTCGTCGTGCTCCTGATCGGCGTCGCCGGCGTGCCGTTCGCGGTCGGGACCGCGCTGGGCTGGCGGCGCCGGGCCCGCGCGGTCGCGGTCACCGGGTGGCGGGTCGCGACGGTCCACGTCATGGCCGGCCTCTCGCCCGGCCGGAGCCGGTACACGCCGGACCTCCGCGTCCGCTACCGCGAGGGCACCGGGATCGTGCTGCGCGCCGCGCTTTCGACGCACGGCGCCAAGGCGATGGCGAGCCACCCGGACCGGCGGGCGTGGATCGGCGGCTGGGGGAAGGAGATGGTCGTGCTGTTCCCGCACGGCCCGCGACGGCCGGGGCCGTACGCGGTGCCGGTGTACGCGACGGCACTGCGCGGTGTCAGCCGATTTCGCCGGTGAGGTAGCGCTGCACGTTCGGCGCCACCGCGGCCACCAGTGTCTCGATCTCCGTCGAGGCCAGCGGCTCGAACTTCGCGACGTACCGGATCATGCCCATGCCCACCAGCTGGGACGCGCAGAGCGTCATCCGGAGCGGGATCCGGTCGGAGCCGATGGACGTGATCAGTGCCGTGAAGAAGCTCTGGAAGAAGTTTTGCAGCATCTGCCCGGCCAGTTCGTGGCCGGTAATGCTGCGGACGAGGGCCTTGAAGACGTCGCCGCCCGCGCCGTCCCAGCGGGTGAGGAAGGCGCGGACGATCCGTTCGCCGAGCTCGTCGGCCGGGCCGTCGCGCAGCTCCGCCTGCAGTTCCAGGGGGTCGAACGGGAGCTCGAGCACCGCGCGGGCGAACAGGCCCTCCTTGCCGCCGAACCAGTGGTTGACCATCGCCGCGTCGACGCCGGCGCGGGTGGCGATCGTCCGCACCGTCGCGCCGTCGTAACCGCTCTCGGCGAACACGGCCCGCGCGGCTTCGACCAGCGCCGTGCGCGTGTCCTGGCCGGCGGGCCGCCGGCCCCGGCGACGGGCAGTAGGCTCGGTGTTGTCGGTGGTGCTCACGGCTCCATCATGACCCACGCCCTCCCTGAATTCAACATTCATTGAATTTCGGACCCGCCGTCGCCGGATCCGGCCGGGGCGGCACAATGAGCCCCATGGTCAGCGCTTCCGCCGGTTCGGCCGGCCCCGGCTCGGTCAGCCCGTCCCGCGAGGACTTCCGCGCCCTCGCCGAAAGCCGCCGCGTGATCCCGGTCGTGCGCCGGGTCCTCGCCGACGGCGAGACGCCGATCGGGATCTACCGCAAGCTCGCCGCCGACCGGCCCGGCACCTTCCTGTTCGAGTCCGCCGAAAACGGCGCCTCCTGGACCCGCTGGTCGTTCATCGGCGTCCGCAGCCCGGCCGCGCTCACCGTCCGCGACGGCGAAGCGGTCTGGACCGGCACCCCGCCGGTCGGCCTGCCCAGCGACGGCAACCCCCTCGAAGTGCTGCGCGAAACCATCGAGGCCCTGCACACCGAGCCGCTGCCCGGGCTGCCGCCGCTCACCGGCGGCATGGTCGGCTACATCGGCTACGACGCCGTCCGCTGGCTCGAAAAGCTGCCGGAGCTGGCCGAACGCGACCTCGACATCCCCGAGCTGACCATGCTCCTGGCCACCGACCTCGCCGCGTTCGACCACCACGAGGGCACGGTCACGCTCATCGCGAACGCCGTCAACTGGGACGACTCGCCCGAGCGCGTGGACGCGGCCTACGACGACGCCGTCGCCCGGCTGAGCGCGATGACCGAGCAGCTGCAGGTGCCCGCGCCCGCCACCGTCGCCGCGTTCGACCGGCCCGAGCCGGAGTTCACCCGGAAGCGGTCCAAACCGGAGTTCCACGCCGCCGTCGAAAAGGCCGTCGAGGCGATCAAGGCCGGCGAAGCGTTCCAGATCGTGCCGTCGCAACGCTTCGAGATCGCCACCGCCGCCGGCGCGCTCGACATCTACCGCGTGCTCCGGACGTCCAACCCGAGCCCGTACATGTACCTGCTGCGGCTCGACGGCTTCGACATCGTCGGCTCCAGCCCCGAGTCCCTGGTCACCGTGCGGGACGGCCGGGCGACCACGCACCCGATCGCGGGCACCCGCTGGCGCGGTGCCGACCCGGAGGAGGACGCGCAGCTGGCCAAGGACCTCCTGGCCGACGAGAAGGAGCGCGCCGAGCACCTGATGCTCGTCGACCTCGGCCGCAACGACCTCGGCAAGGTCTGCAAGCCGGGCACCGTGCGCGTCGTCGACTTCTTCCAGATCGAGCGCTACAGCCACGTCATGCACATCGTGTCCACCGTCACCGGTGAGCTGGCCGACGGCAAGACGGCGTTCGACGCGGTCACGGCGTGCTTCCCGGCCGGGACGCTGTCCGGCGCGCCGAAGGTCCGCGCGATGGAGCTGATCGAGGAGCTGGAGCCGGTCCGCCGCGCGCTGTACGGCGGGGTCGTCGGCTACCTCGACTTCGCCGGGGACGCCGACACGGCGATCGCGATCCGCACGGCACTGGTGAAGGACGGCGTCGCGCACGTCCAGGCCGGGGGCGGGGTGGTCGCCGACTCGGTACCGGACTACGAGGACACCGAGTCGCTGAACAAGGCCAGGACCGTGCTGTCGGCGGTGGCCGCCGCGCAGACGATGGTGGCGGCGGCCGCCCTCGACCCGGCCGCGGACACGGCCCATGTCTGAGCCGGCCGAGACGCCGGAGAGCGCCACCCCGTCCCGTCGTCCACTGTGGATGATCGTGGTCGCGCTCCTGCTGGGCGCGCTGGCCCTGTGGGCGGCGTCACGGCTGACGTGGTTCGCCGAGTTCCGCGACGGCGGCGTGCGCGGCACGGTGCTCTACCGCGAGACCGGCGAGCAGCGGGCGACGGCGCTCGTGCCGCTGGCCCTGCTCGCGCTGGCCGGCGTCGCGGGCCTGGTGGCCACGGCGGGCTGGGCGCGGCGCGTGCTCGGCGTCGTGCTGGCGCTGGCCGGCGTCGCCGCGGTCTGGGCCGGCGTGGCCGGGGTCCGGTTCGGGGGCTACGCCGACGGGCTGCCGGTGACGCAGATGCTGCTGGGCCGCGGGCTGGCCGTGCTCGGGGGAATTCTCGTCGCCGCCGGCGGGTTGGCAGCCGTCAAGGGCGCCGGCGGAACCGCGCGGCTCGGTGCCCGTTATGCGGCCCCGGCCACGCGGAAGAAGGCGCGTGACCCGGACGCCGAGCTGTGGGAGGCGCTGTCCGAAGGGGAAGACCCCACGGACGTCCGGGGCAGGCATTCGGAGTAACGCGCACACCCGGAACCGGGCGCATCGGATGCGGGGGTTAGCATCATTTCGGCGGGAAGGGGAAGGTTTTTGTGAGCGACCTTGCGAGTGAATCCGTGAGCATGTGCCTGGGCGGGGGCGCCCGGTGAGCGTGCTCGAAGACATCGTCGCCGGCGTGCGAGAGGACCTCGCCACGCGGGAATCCGCGCTGCCGTTCGACGAGCTGAAGATCCGCGCGGCCGCCGCCCCGGCGCCGCGCGACGTGATGGCCGCGCTCCGCGAGTCCGGCATCGGCGTGATCGCCGAGGTGAAGCGCCGCAGCCCCTCCAAGGGTGACCTGGCCGACATCCCCGACCCCGCCGCGCTGGCGAAGGACTACGAAGACGGCGGCGCGCGGGTGATCAGCGTGCTGACCGAACAGCGCCGCTTCGGCGGTTCGCTGGCCGACCTGGACGCCGTCCGGGCGGCCGTGGACATTCCCGTGCTGCGCAAGGACTTCATCGTCAGCCCCTACCAGGTGCACGAGGCCCGCCTGCACGGCGCCGACATGGTGCTGCTGATCGTCGCCGCGCTGGAGCAGAACGCGCTCGTTTCGCTGCTCGACCGCGTCGAATCGCTCGGGATGACCGCGCTGGTGGAGATCCACAACGCCGAGGAGGCCGACAAGGCCCTCGAGGCGGGCGCCAAGGTCATCGGCGTCAACGCGCGCAACCTGCACACCCTCGAGGTGGATCGCGACGTCTTCTCGCGGCTGGCCCCCGGCCTGCCGATGGACGTCTACAAGGTCGCCGAGTCCGGCGTCCGCGGGCCGGGCGACCTGATGTCCTACGCCGGGCACGGCGCCGACGCGGTGCTGGTCGGCGAAGGGCTCGTCGCGTCCGGCGACCCGAAGGGTGCCCTGGTCAAGCTGGTCACCGCCGGTTCCCACCCGGCCTGCCCGAGGCCCTCGCGGTGACGGAAGATCACGGTAAGCACGATCCGGACGAGCGCGGCTACTACGGGCCGTACGGCGGGCGGTTCATGCCGGAGGCGCTGATCGGCGTCGTCGACGAGGTCGCCACCGAGTACGACAAGGCCCGGCACGACCCGGAGTTCCTGAACGAGTTCAACCGCCTGCTGCGCGAGTACGCGGGCCGTCCGTCGCTGCTCACCGAGGCCAAGCGCTTCGGCGAGCACGCCGGCGGCGCGCGGGTGTTCCTCAAGCGCGAGGACCTGAACCACACCGGCTCGCACAAGATCAACAACGTGCTGGGCCAGGCGCTGCTCACCAAGCGGATGGGCAAGAAGCGGGTCATCGCCGAGACCGGCGCGGGCCAGCACGGCGTGGCCACGGCCACCGCGTGCGCGCTGCTCGACCTCGACTGCGTCGTCTACATGGGCGAGGTCGACACCGAGCGCCAGGCGCTGAACGTGGCCCGCATGCGGCTGCTCGGCGCCGAGGTGATCCCGGTCAAGACCGGGTCGCGGACGCTGAAGGACGCGATCAACGAGGCGCTGCGCGACTGGGTGGCCAACGCCGACACCACGCACTACCTGTTCGGCACGGCGGCCGGCCCGGCGCCGTTCCCGGCGATGGTGCGCAACTTCCACCAGGTCATCGGGGCCGAGGCCCGCGAGCAGATCCTCGAGCAGGCCGGGCGCCTGCCCGACGTCGTCGCCGCGTGCGTCGGCGGCGGGTCGAACGCGATCGGCATCTTCTCCGGCTTCTACGACGACCCGTCCGTGCGGCTGGTCGGCCTGGAGCCGGGCGGGGAGGGCATCGAGGGCAACCGCCACGGCGCGACGCTCACGAAGGGCACTCCGGGCAATCTGCACGGCGCGATGACGTACCTGCTGCAGGACGAGGACGGCCAGACGGTCGAGTCGCACTCGATCTCGGCCGGGCTGGACTACCCGGGCGTCGGCCCGGAGCACGCGTGGCTGAAGGACACCGGCCGCGCCGAGTACCGCCCGGTCACCGACGCCGAGGCGATGGACGCGTTCATGCTGCTCTCGCGCACCGAGGGCATCATCCCGGCGATCGAGTCGGCGCACGCGCTGGCCGGCGCGCTGGAGCTGGGCCGCGAGCTGGGCCCTGACGGCCTGATCGTGGTCAACCTCTCCGGCCGCGGCGACAAGGACATGGACACGGCGGCGAAGTGGTTCGGGCTGGTGGGCAAGTGAGCGGACTCGACGACCTCTTCGCGGCGACGCGGGCCGAAGGACGCGGTGCCCTGATCGGGTACCTCCCGGCCGGGTTCCCGACCGTTTCCGGGTCGAAGGACCTGATCGCGGCGACGATCGACGGCGGCGCGGACCTCATCGAGGTCGGCGTCCCGTACTCCGACCCGGTGATGGACGGCCCGACCATCCAGGCCGCCTCGGTGACCGCGCTGGACAACGGCTTCCGCCTCAAGCACCTGTTCGAGGTGGTCGAGTCGGTCTCGGCGCGTGGCGGCCGCGCGGTCGTGATGACGTACTGGAACCCGGTGAACAAGTACGGCGTGGACCGCTTCGCGCGCGACCTCGCCTCGGCGGGCGGGCTCGGCATGATCACGCCGGACCTCATCCCGGACGAGGCCGAGTCGTGGATGGCCGCGTCTTCGGAGCACGGTCTGGACCGGATCTTCCTGGTGGCGCCGTCGTCGTCGGAGGAGCGGATCGCTCGCACGGTGGCCGCGGCATCCGGCTTCGTCTACGCGACGGCCGTGATGGGCGTGACGGGCGCGCGCGAGCAGGTGGGCGTCCACGCGGAGGACCTGGTCCGCCGCACGCGGGCGCACACGTCGCTGCCGATCGGCGTCGGTCTGGGTGTCCGGTCCGGTGACCAGGCGGCCCAGGTGGCGTCGTTCGCCGACGCGGTGATCGTGGGCTCGGCCCTGGTCACGGCGGCGGCCGAGGGCCCGTCGGGGGTGCGCGGCCTGGCTTCCGAGCTGGCCGAAGGCGTGCGCCGGGCAGTCACCCCGGCCTGAGCTTTCCGGGTGCTTGACCCGGAGTGCACTCCAGGTGTCACGCTGGGTCGGTGACCTCCTACACCCCGGCCCAGGTGACCGAAAAGACCGGTTTCACGATCGACACCCTCAGGTACTACGAGCGCATCGGCCTGCTCCACCAGGTCGGCCGCACGGCCGGCGGGCGGCGCGCGTTCACCGACCAGGACGTCGAGTTCCTCCAGCTGCTGCGCTGCCTCCGCTACACGGGCCTGCCGGTGGCGGAGATGCTGCGGTTCGTGGAACTGCTACGCGGCGGCGAGGCGACGCGCGAAGAGCGGGTCGAGGTGCTGCGCGAGCACGAGCAGCGGGTGGAAGCGCAGATCGAGCGGTTGAAGGAACACCAGGACCACATCCGCTTCAAGATCCGGCTGTACAGCGGCGCACCGGAGATGGCGTCGGCTTCGGCGGGCTGAGACCCGAAGGCGTGCGCCACGCTGTCACCCCCGCGTGATGCCCTCACCCGAACCAGAACTGTCGGTGGTGCTCCGCATACTCCTCGTGTGATGATCCACAACGAGGGGACCGAGCGGACATGCCACACTGGAGCAGACCTGCGGCGACAGACCCGAGCGGAGGTGAAGCGCGATGGCAGCACCGACTGAGCCCCAGTCGAACTCCGATTCCGAGTTCCACATTCCACCACGACCGGAGGGCTGGACGGTCGACGAAGTTCTCGCCTTGCCCGAGGACCAGACCTCACTTCAGCGGATCGAACTCGTGGACGGGGTGCTCCTCGTGAGCCCCGCCCCGACCTCGACGCATCAGCGGATCCTGCAAAAGCTGCAGCTCGCCTTCGCGCCGACGGCCCCCGATGGCACCGAGGTGCTGCCCGGGGTGAACGTGCGCTTCGGCTGGAAACGTCTGCTGATCCCGGACCTGGTGATCGTGACCTGCCCGGAAGTCGACACCGTCGCCTACTCGGCGAGCGATGTCCTGCTGGCGACCGAGATCGTCTCGCCGTCGACCAAGGTGCAGGACCGGATCCTCAAACGGGCCCTCTACGCCGAGTCCCTGATCCCGTACTACCTCCTGGTCGAGCCGATGGAACCGGCCGTCGCGACCCTCTTCGAACTCCAGGGCGAGGAATACGTCCCCATCGCCAAGAGCGAGGACGCGGAACTCCAGCTCACCCGGCCCTTCCCGGCCACCCTGCAGCTCTGACGGGCTTTGTACGAAAGCTGTACGCCGCCGCGGCAGAGTCCGCCCCATGGACATCGGACACCTCCCGCGGCGGTCGTTCCTCCGCGGCGCCACCGGCCTGGTCGCCGCGGGCGCCGCCGGCCTCCTGCTCCCCGCCGCAGCCCGAGCCGCCGGTGCGCCGCGGATCTACAGCTGCGCCGAGTGGGGTGCCCGGCCGCCCGCCGACGCGCTCACCACCCTCGACCACCCGGCGAACCGGATCCTGATCCACCACATCGCCAGCGCCAACAGCACCGACTACTCGCTGGCGCACGCCTTCCAGATCGCGCGCGACGACCAGCACGACCACATGGACAACAACGGCTGGTCCGACACCGGCCAGCACTTCACCGTCAGCCGCGGCGGCTACCGCCTGGAAGGCCGCCACGGCAGCCTCGACGCGCTGCGCGGCCGCACCACCATGATCCAGGGCGCGCACTGCCCCGGCCAGAACACCAACGCCATCGGCATCGAGAACGAAGGCCTCTACACCAGCGTCGAGCCGCCCCAGACGCAATGGGACTCGCTCGTCGTCTTCTGCGCCTACATCTGCCGCCAGTACGGCATCCCGGTCGAGGAGATCAAGGGCCACCGCGACTACTACAACACCGAATGCCCCGGCGACAAGCTCTACGCGAAACTCCCGCAACTCCGGAGCGAGGTCGCGAAAGCTCTAGTGTAGGTACCGCGTCACGGCGCACAGCTCCGCCGGCGGCAGGTCGCCGAGCCGGTCGATCTCCCCGCGGCGCACGTCCATGAGCGTCGTGGCCAGCTCGGGGCCGAACGCCTTCGGCAGGACGTCGTCGGCTTCGAACGCCGCGACCGCCTCGCCGAGCGACTGAGGCAGCCGCGAAGCCGACGGCAGCGTGCCCGGGTCGACGTCCACCGGCTCCGGCAACGACGCCCGCGCGGCCACCCCGGCCAGGCCGGCGAACAGCAGCGCGGCCACCACCAGGTACGGGTTCGCCGTCAGGTCGAAGCACTTGACCTCGAAGTTCGCCGCCCGGTCGCGCTGCCCGGCCGGGCCCTGCACCAGCCGCAGCGGCGTCTCGCGGTTTTCCAGGCCCCACGCGGAGAACACGCCGGCCCAGTGGTGCGGTTCCAGCCGCAGGTAGCTGACGACCGAGGGCGCGCCGACCGCCAGCAGCGCGGGCAGCCGTGAAAGGATCCCGGCGCCGAACGCCTCCGCCGTCTCGGTGAGCCCGAACCGCCGGTCGCCGCCGGCGCACAGGTTGCGGTCGCCGTCCCAGATGCTCAGGTGGACGTGGCCACCGTTGCCGACGCCGTCCGGCTCGAACTTCGGCGTGAACGACGCGCGCAGCCCGTGCCGCTCGCTGACCGTCCGGATGGTTTCGCGCGTCAGCACCGCGACGTCCGCCGCGCGCACCGGGTCGCCCGCCGCCACCGACAGCTCGAACTGCCCGGCCGCGTATTCGGGGTGGATCTGTTCCACCGCAACGCCTTGCGCGGACAACGCCGACACCAGCGCGCGCAGGTAGCCGGCCTGCGACGAAAGCCGCGCGTAGCCGTAGGCCGGGCCCGCGGTGGCCGAGCGCGGGTCGTCCGGCGCGTCGGCGGCCGTGATCACCCACTCGATCTCGAACGCCGTCCGCGCGTTGTAGCCCAGCGACGCCAGCCGCGCCGTCGCGGCCGCGGCCAGTGCCCGCGCGTCCTGCGGGTGCGGCTCGCCTTCCTGGTCGTACCGCCACACCGGCGCCCACGCCCAGCCCGGCTGCGCGGCCAGCGGCACGAGCGCGTCGAGGTCCGGGTGCAGCCGCAGGTCGCCGACCGGGCCACGCGAGTACTC
>Ga0070668_100003516_pt1 | contig 11551 bp, 19 predicted proteins | sample KBSS43metaG_FD_64661 | JGI IMG/M metagenome (GOLD analysis project Ga0070668, IMG submission 64661) | Switchgrass rhizosphere microbial communities from Kellogg Biological Station, Michigan, USA - KBS S4-3 metaG | ecosystem: Host-associated > Plants > Roots > Rhizosphere > Soil ... | reverse complement strand
TCGCCCCGTCTCCGCAACCCCGGCCAGCTCCGACGAGGCGAGCGCTACCGTCAAAACCCGTCGCTCAAAGGGGGCAAAATTGGACGCCGATACGGGGTCAAATTTGGGAGCCGATTGACATGCATGTCTATCACCGATGAACGCCGATACGTGCGGTGATGAAACGAGCATGCACCTCGAAGGTCCGCATTAGCTGGTCAATATGGCTCACATCGGAAAAGTTAAAGAAAGGCGGGCTCGAAATCACTTCAGCGTGCATTTCTCCCAATGAAGATAAATCCATTATCGCTGGAACCTCTCATCGGCTGACTCTATTTGCAGCCTGTCTCCAAAAAGGGAGGAAGACACAATGACGAAAGTTCTTCTAGCTACGGTTGCTATTCTCGCATTCACTGCGCCTTCATTCTCGCAGCAGGACAAAACTACCGGTCAAGCGCCACCTTCAGGTGCTTCCTCGTTCTACGTGGCTCAAGATACCTCGACGATGAAATGTCACGTCGTCAATGCCCAGCCTGCCGCTGGTGGCAGCATGAAGGTCATCGGTACGGCACATCCGACACAGGCATCAGCACAAACAGCCTTGGCGGCCGATAAGACTTGCAAGGAATGAAGTGACGGCGCGAGTACAGGGGTGGGTCTGTTGATTTGACAAAACTACGGGCCCGCCCCGCCATCTATGTTGCCCGACGGATGCATTTTCGGACTTGGGCGCGTGCGAGCAACACAGAAGGTGCCGACTTCTTGCAGTCCGTGAACATCTTACTTCTTGCCGAGCCCCTTCGCCTGCTTCTGTAAGGCGACAGCATCAGCGAGAATTTTCTTGATACTCTCCGGCAGCGCATCGCGCGTTCGCTTGCCATCCTCGCTGAGCTGCATTTCGAATGCCTCGATCCAGCTATCGATCAAGGCATCAACGTCACTGACGTGTTCTTTCATCTGCTCGACAAGCTCAAACGCTTGATCGCGTTCGGCCCGCATTTCGGCGACGCGACGCTCGGCCTCCTTCAACGCATCCTTAAGCTCTCGGATGCGATCCGGTTCTGGTTTCTCTTGTGGCATGTAATCGGCTTTCTCCGTGGAGAGGCGTCAGGTCCTCCGATCCGAGGGCTCTTTGCGTCAAGTATTCGCGGGGGAAAGCAAAGGGCAGTGCCCGCCCCAAGTGGCGCAGGCCCTGCCTTGGTGTGGTGCAAGGTGAGACAGATGCCGTGCCGGTCCGCCGTCGCCGTGTTCGGCGGAACTGGATTTCTCGGCCGCCGCATCGTCTCGACATCTGCGCTCCGCGAATTTCCCGTCTTATGCCGACAGCGAACGCATTAGTTCTTTCTGGCCCGCGGTTCGTTCGCTACTTCCTTTGCCAGTAGCTTTAATTGTTTCTTCTGCCACGCGTCAGCTTTCGCTGCCGCCGCTTCCGATGCAGCCACGCGGCTGCGACAGAGCTTAAGGTTTTGCTGGCGAATAAAAAATTGATGTTCCATAGCTGCCTCCTTGAGGGCATGGACCGGATCGCACATTGCGCCCAAGAGAGGGAAGGTCGAGGACGTATGATCTGCTGGAACGATCGAGGAAGACGACAACAAGCTTGGGCAAGTCGTCACCAACATTGTACTGACATTGCTCAAGCGGTTAGCCGAGCGGCAAGCAGTCATTAAAACGGGCACAAGCCGGAATGCCGTCTGAGCGCTCAATAACGACCGCGCTTTGCATCGAGACTAACGCGCTTCGGTTCATGTATTTCGGATGACTGCTCCGTCACCAGACCAATCCTTAGAGTCGGGCACGAAAGTATCTGCTACGAAGTTTTTATCGACTGAACCAAACCGGATAACTGTGTGCGTATAAATCCAGCCGCCCGGCACTCTGAAACGAAATATGGTTTCATCGTACTGACCGGTGACATGATCTTTAAACACTTCCTCGTGGATATGAAGCTTTTGCTCAGGCATAAACACCCTTCGAGTGGCGCTGCTAACAACCGCCAAAATCAACTGACTTGCCACGTTTTAAAGACAAAGCTTCGAGACGGTGACTTGCTCACCGTTCGACAGACGAAGCGAGTAGATCGTTTCCACTATCGTTGCGGATCTCCTTGTTAGCCGCCGCTCTGCTGGCCGCCCTGGTTTGAATTTTGCGTCTGTTAGTCAGGCGTCTAATTCGGGTTCTGGCCGGACTAATCGCCCTGACGATTCTGCTGACCATACCTGTGGGGATCATTCTGTTTGTCATCACGTCTCCCTAATGGTCGGGAATATATAACAACCGAGCATACGGTAGGTCGTTCCGGCGAATCAAAAAGAAAGCCGCTCAATTCAAATGTGGCCGACTGCTTGCTAGGACCGAACGTCACGACCAGGTTGAGCAGGCTCGATGTAAGCCCTCCCGCGTTCATTCTTGGGCTAAGAACTGATCCAAGTCGATTTCAAGTCTTTGGCCACGTCGCCATTTATCGCGAGACGAAGCACGCGATCTTCCGTTGAAATCTCTAGGATGCCGGCGAGTGGGTTTGTAGAGGACTTGCGTACAGCTGTATCCAAAACACTCAATGGAACCTCCGCGCGAACATAACCCCGGATCAATGTACTCATTGGATTTCCTTGTTCGGGCTAAGGTGCTCATGGTATCAAGCTAAGGCGCCGTGAGGCCGCTTCGCACGTTTTCGTGCCGTACGCCGGCTCTGATTTGATACCGCGACGAGATATTTTGTTACCGCACTTCGGTCGCGACAGCTAGCACAGCACTACACCTTTCGTCATTTTGCTTCAGTTCGCACGTTGCCTCGACCCATCCGTGAGTATTGACGAGCGGCGTTTGGAAAAGAGGCAAACTCGAGTCAGCTGGCTGCGGCACTGTTCCATCATAAAGCGCCGGGTCGGAGGTTTAACTCAACAAGGTGTGGGCCTGGTTGACGGCATCATAGATTTCGATTCGCAGCATCGGATAAGCCGACTTCAATTTTCCTGCCGATTCTTCGGCAGCCTCGACGGTATTAAACTGAGACTTGAAGTGGCCGTCGACAACCATGACGAATCCTTCGATCGGAGGCCGGTCAGCGCGAGTTGCCTTTTTCGGCTTTGATTCGTCCAACGAGAGAATTTGTTTTCCCATTTCTGGTCCTTTTTGAAACTGTCGCGATAATTTTGCTTGGTTTGGCTTCGTCAATCGGCTGCTGATGCTGATGATGCAACATTGATCAGGGCTGAAATTGCCGCTCCGATCGTGCAGATACCCTCGTTAGCCGATCCGGCTCAACCCAGCGCGAGAAATTCTGGCGCCAAGGGTTAGCGCACAGGGATAAGCAGCCGTCACGCCTTACTCTCTGAGGCAGGTAAGCGCAGCCATAGGCTCATGTGCGCGCCAGCTTCCGCCTGCTCAGCCCGCCTTATGATCGCCTCGCGCACCACACCAGCGGGAAGCCATCTAGCTTCCTCACGGAGCCGCGTGGCATGTTGAATTAGCCGTTCTTCAAGCGGCTGCATCTGATTGAAACGGTGTCAGCACTGTGTGGACCTGTCGTCGCTTCCGCATCGCGCTGTCCCTCAAAAGGAGTCGGGCGGGAGCGCTAATTGTCTCTCGGTCACCGACAGCTACCACGCACGGGGCGATGATCATGTGGATATAGGTGGTCCTACACCGAATATAAGAGCATCAGATGCATACAATCCGAATTTAGTTCTAGGACTTGGACAAACAACGATATCCGTAAGCGGCGGTTAGCTCTCCCCTAAGCTAACTGGATCGGCTTTGCGGAGTGTGCCGTTTTCGGATGGCGATCGTGCAGGTATGAAGCCAAAGGGCTTCGCAGTGTAATGTCCCCGGCCACAGCAGTTTCGAAAAGGGTCTCCTGCACATCTCGAGGGAAGTCTGACCACAATGCGAGCACAGCCTTATCCAACAAGCGTTCGAATTCGTGAGTTGAGTTATTCATCATCATCAGCCCACGCTGTTCAAAACGGTTGCATACGCCTCTATTCGTCGCGGCTTTCGAGGCTACGCTGCTCAGGCGGGTTCTGTACCTCTCAGCCTGCCGCCCACTAAGTTACCCTTGACGCGGCCCTAGCCAAACTTCCGTCACCGTACTTTCGATGACGTGTTGTTGAACCCTTCTACAACGCGGGCACGCAAACGTTCGCAAATCTTGGCCCCACGAGTTACTGGGCTCAATCGCTGCCAACTTCATTGGAGAGCCACAAGCTGTGCATTGTGGACCTTGGTTTTGTCTATCGAGCATGCACTAATCCTACGTTAGGCCTCAGCAAGCCACTCGCACCCTTACGTCGGCGCTTGCAGTTGTCCACGAAGCCATGTGTTTGTTCCGACGGACTTCATCGGGTCGATTAGTAGGTCAGCCACAGTCTGATGGACGTGATTGCACGTAGGGCATTCGAACGTCCGGATGTCGAAGCCCACAGGCCCAGGTGTAACCCGCGCCAACACTGTGCTTGTTTGGCAGGTCGGGCAAAGTGGTCGCAGGATGATCATGATGCTATCGCCTCTAGTTCAGGCGGGAGCGTTACAGAACTCTCAGTCACCGGTAGTTACCGAGGGGGACGGTGATAGGGCCAGCGTGGAACCGTTTCTCGTCCCGCCGCTGTGCAAAATTGCTCACTTTCGAAAAGTTAATAAACAGCGAGGGCCAGCTAATACCCCTCCAAAAATAAATGACGCTGTGGTCGGGGAATTATAGCGGCGGGGCGCGGGTGATACCGTGAGCAGGCTTACTGAGGTCGGCTACGCCCCTGCGATGCAACTGAGTGCTTCCGGTCACTAGCAAGCTCGGATATCCGCTCGCGTTGCAGCCCAGCTAAAGTCGAAATGCCCTCGAAAAATTGACCTCGCGGTAGGAACCTATCCAGCCGATTTGCATAATCGGTAGGCATAGGAAGGCCAATGACCCACCGTACAGTATTAGCTATCTTTACCACAGTTTTGGCTATTGCAGTAATCGCAGCGTTTCTGACGACGTTGAACAATGTCGACACTCGCAGTGCTAACATCGAAGCGCCACCCGGAACGATAGGGATGGCCCGACCCCATCCGCCTTCGCTGCCACCGGCTCGTGCCGGCCAGAACTGATAGACAATTGGTGCGCCGCACGACGGTAGTCCAACGGAATGAAGTCATGCCCGGCTTGCTTCAGCCGTCGGCCTTATTTCTCCGGTCGGAGTCGCACCGGCTTCCGGGCGACATGCGATAAGAAATAGACTGCCAACTTAGGCGACCTTGCTATCGGAACGCTGTCTGAAAAAACTTGGCAAACTAGAGGTTGCCAATGCCGCGCTACTTCTTTGATGTTCGGGACGGCCACGGGCTTTGATGCAACAGGCTTTGTTTGCGAAGACGATACCGATGCAATCATCAGGGCGACGGTGGCCATCGGAGTTTCACTTGATACACCCGAAGACGATCCTGAGCGCCGCATCGCCATCATCAACTATGCGGGGTGTGAGATTGGCAATGTGCCCGTATATTCCAGGTCTTCGTACGAAAAAACGGCCAAATAGGGTGTGCCGCTACTAGGCGGACGTCGTGGCATCGCTCGGCTCATGGTGGGCTCGGCATAGGCGATCAGCCGTTAACAGGCTGGTTGGGGAATGGTTTTATTCGCTATTGGCGAAAAGAGACGGCCCGCCCGGAGCGGGCCGTCTTAATATTTCCTTAGCGAAGTGACCCGCCGTGAAGCTGGCGCTCCTTGCGGACCTCCTCGACGCCGTAGGGTTTGCTGGCAGCATCGAACGATTTCCACCCGGTCTTTTGCCAGGCGGCACTCCGGTCACGCAGGTCGATGGCAGACTCGCTCAATATCGGGTCGAGGCGGGACCGGTCCGTGTCGGCCACTCGTGCCGATACCAGCGTGCCGCCGCGACGGACGCCTTCGGCGTAGGAGTGAGCATCCTCTGCCGAAACGCCAGCCTCCGTGAGCGCTCCGACAATTCCGCCGGTAGCTGCTCCTGCCGCCGCGCCAACTGCGGTCGCGGCCAGCCAACCAGCTGCGACAACGGGTCCGAGGCCGGGGATCGCCAATAAGCCGAGCCCGGCAAGAAGGCCGGCAGTGCCACCTACGCCCGCACCAATGCCGGCGCCTTTCCCAGCACCTCCGGCGCGATCATCGACGCCATTGCGGTCGCGATCCACCTTCTTGTCGGTGCTAAACCAGCTGTCTGAATTATTGGCGACTAAGCTGATGTCCGAGTGCGGCACGCCCGCGGATTCGAGGCGCCGAACGGCCTGCTGAGCGTCATTGTGGTTATCGTAAAGACGAGAAATTGTAACGGTCATGCTAAACCTTTCTTACTTGGCAGTATTGACGTTGCCTTGAAAATCGACGCTTACCGTGGTGGCTGACCCGCTCTTGCTGGCCTTGCCACGCCAGACACCATTGTCGTCCTTTTTCAATTCCGTGACGCTGGTGTAGCCGGCGTCCTCGATTTTCAACTTGGCTTGCCCTTCCGTGAAACTGTTGCGACCCGCGACAGGAGCATTGGAGTTGTTTTGACCGGGGCTGTTGACCGCGCTGTTGTTCGGTCCCGACTGCGCCGGTGGATTTTGCGCTGACGCCGTGGTCGCCGCCAATAGTCCAATACAAATGAAAAGAAGTGAGCGTTTCATAGTTTTCTCCAGAGTTTCAGGAGCGAGCGTAATCTCTCGTCGCCGCTTTAGTTCCTCGACCTGCGACGTTAGGCGATTACTCATCGCGAAATAAATTCGCCGGCCGTTGGAATCGTCGACTACGTTTGGGAGCCTTTCAGTACCGTCGCTGCGCGAAGGGAGCAGACGCCGACGAATCCCTTTGAGGCACGCGTGGTGTTGCGATGCCTTGTCAACTGGAGTTTAGGAACTTAGCCGGATGCGGGGGATTGCCCCATGCAATCCCCTCACCGCGGAGACAACCATGGCGAAAATGAAGAAGCTCGAAGACCTATTCCACGACACTCTCAAGGACGTCTATTTCGCTGAGAAGAAGATTCTCGCGAGCCTGCCGAAAATGGCGAATGCCGCGCAGCATGCCGGGCTCAAGGCTGCTTTCCAGAAACATCTCGGCGAGACCGAAGGCCAGATTGACCGTTTAGAGCAGGTGTTTGCGGAAATTGACAAGAAGCCTCAAAGCAAGACTTGTGACGCCATCGTGGGCATCGCGAAAGAAGGCCAGGAGATCATGGACGAGTACAAAGGCATGCCCGCTCACGACGCGGGGTTGCTCGCCGCAGCGCAGGCCGTTGAACACTACGAAATGACCCGCTACGGCACGCTTCGCACCTGGGCCGAAGAACTCGGTTACACCAAGTCGGTAAAGTTGCTCCAGCAGACCCTTGACGAGGAACGCGCGACTGACGCCGCTCTGACCAAACTTGCGAAATCCGTTATTAATCTAGACGCTGAAAAAGACGAAGCAGCATGATAGCCTGAAGCGCCGCCCCTACCAAATGGGACGGCGTTACGCCACCGGACGGTTCACCGAAAGGGGCGCGCCAGTAGACTCCCAACCGGACGGAGTACGCCCGCAACAACGCGGATGCCCGCAGCGCTGATGGCAGAGGTGGAAGCCAGGGCAACCACCAATGACGCGACCCGCTCCGACGCTATCCGCCGGCTCGTAGAACTGGGGCTCACGACCAGGGTAAAGCCAACACAGCGAAACGCGACGCGAGCCAAGGAATTGGCTGCCAACGTAGTCGACAACCTGGGAGACAGTGCCGCGAGCGTTGATGTTCGGGCCAGCCGCAAAAGCCGGCTGCTGAAGGGACCTGAAGAGTTCAGGGAGGCGCGCGTCGATCGCCCAAAGGCAAAGAAATGACGAAGAGACCGGGTGAAATTGACCCACCGAAGCAAATCACCAGGGCCGAGCGGGAAGCGCGTAAGGCGTTTCGCCAAGTAGATGCCGCAACGGCAATGAGCGAGCACGAGATCGCCCAGGCAGCATTCTCGAAGAACCGCGAGCGTCTGAAAGCCGAACGGCTCGCACGAGAGGCCACGGCGACACCGCCCACGAAAGCAAAGCCCAGGGCGAAAAAGAAATGAAGATGAATCCTTGATTGGACGTGTTGCTGTTCTTTGCGACGAACGCGTTTGTTCAGTGCTCGCCACCGAAGGTCGGTAAAAAGCTGGGTAGGCCGACGCCCCAGGGGACAGGGATCGGCAGCATCACAGCACCCCCTTGTCCGAGTTGGGTCATTCGCGTCGGTTTGGCCGGATCACGGCGACTTCCCGTCTACCCCGGTGAACGGACATTCTCAGGATAGGCGGGCATGCCTCAAAGGTGCCAGAAGCTGACGAGTCCGGACAAATGCAGTAGATCCGACTGTTATTCCATTATCGGGATCGGCGTCGGTATCGGGGATTGCTCCCTAGCCACGAACATGAGCCGGATCGGCTCTGACAGCTACCAGTACTACCCAAATTGGTACATCCAGACTTCTGGCTTTCCGAACGGCTCAGTTTTCATAACATCGCAGCACAGGAGCTGTCCTGTGTGCGCGCTCCGGCGAGAAAACGCGTTGGCTCAATCCAGCCCCCTGTACCGCAGCCAAGGGCATGTATCTCGTCGGAGCGCGCAAGCAAGAATTGCCTAGCGCAGCGCTCCTCGGGACGCTGTGGATGTGACCTGGAAGCCGGAACGGCGGTGAACATGCGTGGTCGTTTGTACGGATTGGTCGCGTGTTTGATATATTTCGCACCAAACGTCGCTGCTGGGGTTGCATATCGGCTGCGAACAGACCGCTGACAGACGAGCCGGGCGGCCAAAGAACGCCTCGACGGGCACGGGGCTTTCCGATGTGGACATTTCTTGCGATCAATCCTCCCGCTGGCAGAAATTCGCCGTACCGTCTAGTTGGAGTCCAGGGGTTCGGAGAGAAACGGGCCTTTCAGAGGATGACGGGCCGATTTTGCCTGGTGGGAGTCCGAGCTCAATTTAAAAACGGCTACGGTTACTGGGCCCAACTGCCAACGAGATTGCCCGGAGAACACTCGGGCTGGGGCAAGCTGGCGGAGAGAGTGGGACTCCCTTGCCCGATCGCATGATCCTCCGAAAATCCCTTCAAAGAAGGCGTTCGCGAAAAGTCCGGTCGAGATTTGTGACCACCGCCGTGTACCACCTCTCAAGGGTTTGAAGGACTCATTTTTCGGCCGATCTTGGCCGGTTTCGAGGCGGTACGCCGCACTTCGCGACGGTCCGGGCCATTCATCTCGTTGCCCGTCTCGGTTCCCGCTGAGGTCGGCTCCTTGTACCTACGGATGTGCGACGGGAGGTTGCGAACATTCGGTGCCATCGAGATCAACATCGCGGCGGCGTTGTTTTTTGTCATTGTCCGACGCTACTGGGTCCTCCCCTATCTGGTCGAGATAGCGCGCCAGTTTATGCACCATCAGCGGGTACAGAAAGTCTTCCGCCTTCTCGAAGTGCTCGAGGTTCGGAAGGCATCCACCTTCACGTCGTAGATGCCGAGAGGCGAGCGAGGAGGATTTCATGAGTGCTGCCTAGGAACGATCCCTGTCATCGCTGGTTCACTTGGCAGCTGCAACATTTCCCTGGATCATCCGGATTTCGTGCACGCGCCTTCCCGAGTGCCATCCATGACCTCAGCCCACACAGTTAGACGCCTTCGTTCTTCCCTACCGATCCAACGTCGCCAAGCAAAGTCGCCTTCCTTGGCGGTAGCTTCGGCGATTGCGATCGGAACATTGGCCGCAATGGCCTTGGTCAATCGTCATCTTGCGAAGAAGGCGGAGCGCGATAATCCGGCTTTCGGGCGGTTCCTCGATGTCGGCGGCGTTCGGCTGCACTACGTTGAACGGGGGTCAGGCGAGCCGCTAGTTCTTCTGCACGGCAACGGCAGTATGATCGAGGATTTTCAATCCAGCGGTCTGATCGATCTTGCGGCAAAGCAGTTCAAGGTCATCGTTTTCGACCGTCCCGGCTTTGGTCACAGCGACCGGCCGCGCAACGTGGTCTGGACGCCCGACGCCCAGGCAGAACTGATCAAGCAGGCCCTTGCGCGGCTGGGCGTTTCGAACGCCGTCGTTCTCGGACACTCATGGGGCGCATCGGTTGCCGTGGCACTGGCCCTAAAATCTCCGGATCTGGTCCGCGGTCTGGTGCTCGCCTCTGGGTACTATTATCCGACTGCGAGACCCGACGTCATCGCGATGGGGGTGCCGGCCTTGCCGCTCATCGGCGACATCCTGAGTCATACCCTGTCTCCCCTGATTAGCCGCGCGATATGGCCCCTGATGATGGCGAAAATCTTTGGTCCCAGATCGGTGCCAGAAAAATTTGGGGCGTTTCCAAAGGAGATGGCCTTGCGACCTTCACAGATCCGCGCATCCGCCGCGGAGTCGGCCCTGATGATCCCGGACGCGTTTAAGCTGCGCCATCAGTATGTGAATTTGAAGATGCCAGTCGTCATCATTGCAGGCGAGGATGACCGGTTGATCGACATCGACACGCAGTCGGCCCGGCTGCATTCTGAAATTCCGCAAAGCAGGTTCAACCGAATTGCCGGAAACGGCCACATGATCCAGCAGACGGCCACGGATCAGGTTATGTCGGCGATACGGGAAGTGACGAGCAGCGCATCGAAACTTGAAGCAGCGGAATAGACCGCGATGGCAATCGCGATCGTCGGCAGCCATGATCCTGCCCGCGCCAACGCGGCTGGGCTTTCGGCGGCCCCGGGGCGAGCCGCTGTCCTTTACGGAACCTGATGTCCCAAGCGAAATGGAGGCGCTTAGACTTCAAGTTGGGCCTTATTGCATTTCTTGCCTCGCTGAATTAAACACGTCCTCAGGGGAAATGCAGTCTCCCCTTGAGGCCTCGGTCCAAGAACTGTGCAACGCTCGACTTGTCGAGGAATTTGCACATGGACGAAAACGGCCTTCCCATTCCTCCCGACGATTTTCTTTCGCGGTCTGCTCTTGAGCGGACTTCTGCGGACATCGATCCGCCGCCCGACCCCTGTCGAAACGATCCCGCGGATGCGCCTTCTACCCAGCAACTCTTCGTGCCGATAGCCGAGCAGACGGGACATGAAAGGATTGGCGTCGGTGATTTTTCGGCTGGCGGAGTCCAGGATAAGCACGCCGTCGTGGGCGGCCTCGAAAAGCCGGCGGTAGCGGATTTCTGATTGGCGGAGAGCAACCCGAAAAGCGAGGTCGTTGGCTATGTCCTGGGTGGCCAAGACATCCATTTAGTGGTGCGTATCCGGTACTACGTGAAGTGAGGCCAAGGTCCTTTGTTCCACAAATGTGTCCGGACTCGGACATATATTTTGTCACTAAGTCTTTGCAGTCGCCGCGCGAGCAGCCCAGCCGCAGCCATATTTTTTGCTGTAAGCCCTCGTGACCCGGTCGACTTCCTGATTTCCCAAACCCATCCCGATGTCCGCTTCGGATCAAAAGGCGACCTTCGGGCGCGGCTGATTCAGGTCTGTTCAACCCTTGATTGTGTTGCAAAAGTCGAAAATCGAACGACCCTAAAAATCTCGCGAAAGTTGATTTTTAGACTTCTCTGCTGCTGCGTCGCTATTCAGCGCCGATACGAAGGTCCGTGGTCGATTTT
>Ga0070668_100003507_pt1 | contig 11564 bp, 8 predicted proteins | sample KBSS43metaG_FD_64661 | JGI IMG/M metagenome (GOLD analysis project Ga0070668, IMG submission 64661) | Switchgrass rhizosphere microbial communities from Kellogg Biological Station, Michigan, USA - KBS S4-3 metaG | ecosystem: Host-associated > Plants > Roots > Rhizosphere > Soil ... | reverse complement strand
CGGCAAGGCGAGGCGCTTTCGCTCGAGGTTCGCGACAACGGCGACGGGCTCGGCGGCGTGATCCGCGAAGGCACCGGCGTCGGCAACACGCGCGAGCGTCTGCATCATCTGTACGGAGCTGGACGCCAGCGGTTCGACCTGGTGCCTGCGCCCGGCGGGGGGACGGTGGCATCAGTCCTGATTCCGTTCGACATGGATGACGGTTCGCCGCCGACGTTCACGGCTCCGTCGCTTCCGGTCGCGGAAGCCGCGGCTGGCGTTAGGCACGCGCCATCGGGCCAGCCGGCGCCGGCCGCCGCGAATGGCGTGGTCGCCCCCAGCGCCATGCGGCGGAGCGCGTCGTGACGACGGCGACGACGTTGCGTGTCCTCATCGTGGATGACGAGTCATTCGCGCGGCAGCGCCTTCGTCGCCTACTCACGGAAGAGTCCGACGTCGAGGTCGTCGGTGAGGCGGCGAACGGACGCGAGGCCATCGCGCTCATCACGACGCACAATCCAGACGTCGTGCTGCTCGATGTGCAGATGCCGCGTGTGGACGGCTTCGGCGTTCTGCGCGGACTCGACGGTCCTGCGCCGCTCGTGATCTTCGTGACGGCGTTCGACGAGCACGCCGTCGCCGCGTTCGACGTCCATGCGTTCGACTATATCCTCAAGCCCGTCGACCCCACACGATTCGCCGATGCAATCGCCCGCGCGCGCACGCAGATCGCGCAGTCCACGGCGGCGGAGCGCCACGCGAAGCTCGTGTCTTTTCTCGACGCGGGTCCGGGCGCGCCGGCGCGCGAAATGACAGTGGGTGCCTCAGAGCCGGTGACCGCGGGCGGACGAGCACCGCTGGATCGCCTGCTCGTGAAGGAAGAGGGCAAGATGTACTTCGTGGCCGTCGGCGAGATCGACTGGATCGAGGCGTTCGGCAACTACGCTCGCCTGCACACGGGGCCGCGGACGCATCTCATCCGGGAAACGATGGCGACGCTCGAGCGTGCGCTCGACGCACGTCGGTTCGCGCGGATCCATCGGTCGACGATCGTGAACCTCGACCGAATCCGGCAGATGGACCTCTGGGGTTCGGGCGACTACATGGTGCGGCTCGCGGACGGCACGCAGCTGAAGCTGAGCCGGTGGTATCGGGACAGGCTGGAGGCGAGGCTGAAGCCCTGACGGGCGGGAACCGGGAACGGGGAACCGGGAACAGGGAACCGCCCGAGCAACAGCCCAACAGTTCCGGATCGGCGCACCATCGGCCGAAACGAAGGGGACGGGGCAGTCCCAGCGTCCCGAGCGGTAGTGTTCTGCGGATTCTGCGTCTTCAGCGCGTTCTGCGTCCTGCCGTTCAGAACGAACACCTGAGGAGTGCGTTCTGCCGTTCGGAATGAACAGCCAAGAGTGCTGTCAGCGATGCGACTCGTCCCGCGCATTTCCAGATCGTCACCCAGCCCTTCGATACGCGTCCTCGCATGATCAGCTTCGAGACACACTTGCCTCGACTCCAATGATGATCCGATCCAGTGCTCGCTACGCTGCGGCGGTGTTCGTCGCGATGCTGCCACTCCACCGCGCACACGCGCAGCCGCCCGCACCGCGGCATGCTGTGCTCGCCGTTCCGGCGAAGTATCCGTCGATCCAGGCCGCGATCGACAGTGCCGTCCCGGGCGACACCGTGCTCGTCGCGCCGGGACGCTACTACGAGAACATTCGCTTCAAGGGCAAAGGCATCGTCGTCGCGAGCCAGTTCTCGCGCACGCGCGACGCCGGCGACATCGAGCGCACCATCATCGACGGCAGCCGGCCCGCGCACCCCGACACGGGCACCGTCGTTCGCTTCGTGAACCAGGAGGACTCGACCGCCGTGCTCGAGGGCTTCACGATCACCGGCGGCACGGGCACCGTGTGGCTCGACGCGAAGGACCTCGCGTACTTCCGCGAAGGGGGCGGGATCCTCTGCGAGCTCGGCTCGCCCACGATCCGCTTCAACCACATCGTGAACAACGTCGCCACGTCGAAGGCCAAAAACGTGAAGGGCGACACCCTCATCAGCGCGGGAGGCGGCGCGATTCGCTGTGGCTACTCCGAGCCGACCATCACGAACAACGTCATCCGCGGCAACAGCGGCCGCTACGGCGGCGGGATCGTGCTGTTCCACTCGGCCGGAATCGTGAAGAACAATCTCATCGTCGAAAACACCGGCGGCGAGGACTTCGGCGGCGCGGGATTGTGGATCGTCGGTTCGCTGAGCTATCGCCTGTCGACGCTCGTGGAGCACAACACGATCGTGAACAACAAGTCGACGGCCCCCGACGCGTCGAACCCACGCGCGATGAAGGGGCGCGGTGGCGCGCTCATCGCGGCCGCGACGAAAGTGGTGCTCCGGAACAACATCGTCTGGGGCAACTCCCAGTCGGCGGGCAACCAGCTGACGTATGCGCCTAACACACCGCCGGAGATGATCAACAACCTCGTGCAGGGCGGCGCGCCGGGTACCGGCAACCTCGACGTCGACCCGAAGTTCGCCGAGACGACGCGGTTCACGCTGGCGCCGGACTCGCCGGCGAAGCGGTCTGGTACGGAGCTCGGTGCCTACGGCGGCGATCGCGCGGTCCGCCCGTCGCGCTGACGGTATGTAACCCGCCGAGTGGCCGGGGCGGTTGTGCGGTCGGGTATGTGGTCCGATCATTCCGTGATGACCAACCGGCCACTCCCGCCTCGGTCGATCCTAACGCTGCTCGCGGCTCTCGCGACCGGAGGTGCGGCAAGCAACAGGCTGACCACCCCCGTCTCAACCAGCAGCGTCATCCGCATCAACCAGCTCGGCTACCTGCCTAACGGGCCAAAGACCGCGGTGATGTGCGTGACGTCGGATTCCACACCCGGAGCCGCCGCGGCCGTCGCGTCGCCCATCACGTTCGTCGTGCAGGACACGACTGGGCGTCAGGCGCTCGGGGCCCGGCGCGCGTCGAGCGCCGGCGCGTTCGGTCCGTGCGCGCAGACCTATCGGCTCGACTTCTCTTCGCTCCGCACGCCGGGGCGGTATCGCGTCGTCGCCGGCGACGTACGCTCGCCCATCGTTCGCATCGATGCCCGCGCCTACGCCGGCGCCGCCGACACGCTCCTCTACTACATGCGCCAGCAGCGCTCGGGCTTCAACCCGACGCTTCGCGACTCCGTTCACAAACGCGACGGCCTCATCGTCGATCACCCCACGCGTACGGGCGAGTTCGTCAACGTGAGCGGCGGCTGGGCCGACGCCGCCGACTATCTCCAGTACGTCACGACCTCCGCCACGGCGACGTACGTCATGCTCAAGGCGCGCGCCGACTACCCGCGCGCGTTCTCGGACAACTTCGCCGCGAACGGTCTTCCGGGCGTGAACGGCGTGGACGACGCGCTCGACGAGGCGCGCCACGGACTCGAATGGCTCCTCCGCATGTTCCCCGACGACTCGACGATGTTCAATCAGCTCGCCGACGACCGGGATCACTCATTCTTCGACATCCCCACGAACGACTCGTCGGACTACGGCTGGGGCAAGGGCAAGGAGCGCCCGGTGTATCCGTGCACCGGGAAGCCGCAGGGACTGTTCAGCGGAAAGAACCGCGCGACGGGCTACGCCTCGACGGCCGGCAAGTACGCCTCGACGTTCGCGCTCGCCGCGCGCGCGTACGCCGGGAGCGACCCTGCATTCGCGAAACGGCTCCGTGAGCGCGCGCTCGCCGCCTACGCGTTAGGCGTGAAGTACCCCGGGAACTGTCAGACCGCGCCGGGCCGCGCCCCGTACTTCTACGAGGAAGAGAACTGGGTGGATGACATGGAGCTCGGGGCCGCCGAGCTTTTCGCGCTGACGAAGGAGCGCCCGTTCCTGGATGACGCCCTCGGCTTCGCGGCCCGTGAGCCCGTCACGCCATGGATGGGTGCGGACACGGCCCGTCATTACGAGTGGTATCCATGGCTCAATCATGGACACGACGCCGTCTGGCGCGTCGCCGATGGCGCGGGCAAACGCCAGATGGCGGCGTACTACCGTCAGGGACTCGAGCGGGTCGTGGCGCGGGCGAGCAACGGCTTCCGCGTCGGCATCCCGTTCATCTGGTGCTCGAACAACCTCATGTCGGCGTTCGCGACACAGGCGCTGCTCTACCGGCGAATGACCGGGGACAACCGCTTCCGCGAGTACGAGGCGGCCGCCCTGGACTGGCTGTTCGGCGCGAATCCGTGGGGCACGTCGATGGTCATCGGACTTCCCTGGTCGGGCACGTGGCCGCACGACCCGCACTCGGCCATGTCGAAGCAGATCGGGATCGAGACGCAGTTGGGCGGGCTCGTGGATGGTCCCGTCTACCGCTCGATCTTCGAGAACCTGCGGGGCATCCACCTGTTCGATCCGGACGAGTACGCGATGTACAACACCGGGTTCATCGTGTATCACGACGACCTCGGCGACTACTCGAGCAACGAACCCATTATGGATGGGACAGGGATGCTGACCTACCTGCTCGCGGCAATGGCGCCCTGACACAGAGCTGCGAGCTGCTTGCAGCTACTGCGCCGTCGGACGAGGAATTTTTTCGGCGCGGTTGGCGGCGTGCCACGCGAACACGGCAAAGACCAGCGCCGACTGCTCGAGGTCCGCCTCACTGACGCGCTCGTAGAAGTCCACGTTCGTGTGATGCGTGCGGACGTCGTAGTCCCGATAATCCTTGAGCGTCGTGAACGCCGGAATGCCCACCGCCGCAAAGCTCAGATGGTCCGTGTTGCCGATCTTGTCCACCGGATTCCGCTTGACGCTCGGTTTCAGGTCGCCTAACGCGCCAAGCCACGTGTCGAAGATCGCCTTCGCCCCGGCGTTCTCCTCCGTGTAGAAGCCATACGTGGGGCCCATGCCCGGATCGTCGTTCAGGTACACCGCGATCGCGTCGCGGGCCGCCGCGTCGTTCTTGAGGTGCTTCTCCACATAGGCCTTGGAGCCCAGCAGCCCTTCCTCCTCTCCGCCCCACAATGCCAGCCGGATCGTGCGCTTGGGCTGCGCACCCACCGCCCTGAGCAGCCGCATCGCCTCCATCGCCGCCGCCACCGCGTCCGCATTGTCCGTCGCGCCCGTCGCCGAGTGCCACGAGTCGAGATGCGCGCCGAGCAGCACGACTTCGTTCTTGAGAGCGGGGTCGGTCCCCGGGATCTCCGCGATCACGTTGTAGCCGCTCGTGTCCGCGGTGTGATAGCGGCCGCGCACCTCCGCGTTCAGCTTCACCGGCGTCCCATGCTGCGTCAGCCGGGCGAGCATGTTGTAGTGCTCCGCCGTTAGAACGACGCTCGGCACCGCGTCATCCTTCGTCGCACGGTTGCCCAGCACGAAGATCGTCCCGTGCTGGCCCTGGTTCGGCCGGAGTACGAGGCCCACGCCGAGCTGCTGCAGGATCGGCATCATGTCGCGGATCGGCGTTAGGCCGTCGCTCCGCAGCATCGGCGGCGCGCCGATTCGCACGCGCGCCTCCGCGTCACCCGGCTGCGGTCGGTCGGCCGAGATCAGCTTGTCGGCCTCCTGCGGCGGCTGCGGCAGCACGATCGCACCCTTGAGCCGTGCGCCGAGCGCCTTGATCTGGTCCGCCGTCTTGTCGCCGAGGTAGATCGGAGTGGCGCTGAGGACGCCCCGCGTGGACGGCGTCCAGGCCTCCGGGTACCCCTCGAGCGGGAAGTAGCGCGGCGCCGTCATCTCGAGCGTGAGCTTCTCGAGCGTCCATCCACGCCCGAATGGCCACGACTCCACCGCGACGTTGCTCATCCCCCACTCGACCATCCGGTCGCGCGTCCAGTCCACCGAACGCTTGAAGCCCGGCGTACCGGTCAGCCGCGGACCAATGACGTCCGTGAGCATGCGGTAGCTCTCGAGCACCTGCGACCGGGCGTCGGACTCGGCTCTGAGCTTCGAGATCATCGCGCGGTCGACGGGCTCCTGCGCGACGAGCGCCGCCCCGGTCGCGAGTGAGGTGGCGAGGAGCGCGAGGGCGCGTGTGCTGGCGCTGACAAGTCGCTGGATCATTTGGGCTGGCCTGCAGGTGACGGTCGGGCGCTATCTCCCGGCTCGATAGGCAATGGGACCGAGTCGGGTCGCCGAAGTTACCCGCTTTCACTCTCCGCCCATAGGGCAGACTCCGGTCGATGCCGGCGGCTATCTCGCTGCCGACCATCCGCGACCATGGGACTTTGACGCAATTGCCGCGTAAGGCAGGCTCGCCAATTTCGCATATCCGATCGGAGGATATGATGCGAAACGTCGTTCTCGGAGTCTCTGGCATTCTTGTCACCGCCGCCCTCGTGCCTGGACGCGCAGACGCGCAGGTCGGGTTCGGTATTCTCGGCGGTACAACCGTACCCGCGAGCTCCCTCGCGGACGTGGCGGCTACCGGGTGGAATGCTGGCGGCTTCGTCAGTTTCGGCCGCGGTGATGCGGCGTTCAAGTTTCGGCTCGAAGGACTCTATAACGATTTCGGCAAGGAGGACGTCGCGGGTACGAGCTATGATCTGGTGACCAGGCCCTCCGTCTTTGCCGGGACCGCGAACCTCCGCTTCGGCATCCTCGAGAAATCATCGATTCGCCCGTACGCCATTGGCGGCATGGGCGGGTACTACTTCGAGAACAACGCGGAATGCGCGGAGTCATCGTCCCTCTGCAGCAACAGCTCGCTCAATGATGAGGGGTTGTGGAAGTTCGGAGTCAATGGCGGCTTCGGTTTGAATTTCGGTCGCGGCTTCTCCTTCTTCATCGAGGCGCGGTACCATGCCGTGTTCGGGGCGACGTCCGACGCCGAGTGTCTGGTGTCGAGCGAGGAGTGCAGCGACAGGGGGACGGCCACGTTCATCCCTGTCTCGATCGGCTTCACGTTTCGCCGCTGACCGTAACTTCCGGAGTTGCCCGGCTGCCAGCAGCTCCGCGGCGGATGCGGCGCTGACAACTCGAGCTCCACCGCGAACCAACGCGGCCCGTCGCTCCCTCGGGAGTGGCGGGCCGTTTCACATCCACGCGCCAGCACACCGGTCGGACGCTATCTTCCCGCTCGGCCATAGTCGTCGCACGGGCTGCAGCACTCTCACCATCCGAGCAGTCCCCGCAGGCTTACGGACGACACGTATGACTCGATCGACTCGACCCAACCTGAGCGCCGGCCTCCTGCTCTTTCGGCGGTCCGAGGCCGGACTCGAGCTGTTCATCGCTCACCCGGGCGGGCCGTTCTGGAAGGATCGCGACGCCGGCGCCTGGACGATCCCGAAGGGCATCGTCGAGAGCGGCGAGGACTTCCTCGACGCCGCGCGTCGTGAGTTCGAGGAAGAGACCGGCATCCATCCCGTCGGACCCTTCATCCCGCTCGGCAGCATCCGACAGAAGGCAGGCAAGACGATCCATGCCTGGGCCTGGGAGGGCGACGCGGACGCATCGACCGTCGTGAGCAACACGATGCGCACCGAGTGGCCGCGCGGGTCCGGCCGCTGGATGGAGTTCCCCGAAGTCGATCGCTGCGCCTGGTTCGTCCCGGCGATGGCAAAGACGAAGATGAATCCGGCACAGGCCGAGCTGATCGACCGCCTCGAGGCAGCGTTGGCCGCGCAGGACGCGACACCATAGACCCGTCTCCGCCCATCCCCATGTCAGACTCTTCGAGCTCGCTTCACCGACGCGACTTTCTCCGCGCGGGCGCCGTAGCGGCGGCCGCTACGGCGCTCGATGTCTCGGTTGGCCAGACACGCCCACCCGCCGTGCGTCCTGGCGACCCTCCTGCGCGTCAGCGGGCAGCGTTCGAGCTCGAGGAGACGACGGTCGCGGCCCTTCAGGACGGCATGCGGTCGGGCAAGTACACCGCGCGGTCCGTCGCCGAGCAGTACCTGGCGCGCATGGACGCGATCGACAAGGCCGGCCCCGCGATCAACTCCGTGATCGAGCGAAATCCGGACGCGCTTCGCATCGCCGACGAGCTCGACGCGGAACGGAAGGGTGGACGGGTGCGCGGACCACTGCACGGCATTCCCGTGCTGATCAAGGACAACATCGACACCGCCGACCGCATGCGCACGAGCGCCGGGTCGCTCGCGCTTGGTGAGTCGATCGCGCCGCGCGACGCGTTTATTGCCGGACGGCTTCGTGAGGCGGGCGCGGTCATCCTCGGGAAGACGAACCTGAGCGAGTGGGCGAACTTCCGGTCCACGCACTCCACGAGCGGGTGGAGCGGCCGCGGCGGCCAGACGAAGAATCCGTACGTGCTCGACCGCAACCCATGCGGCTCGAGCTCCGGCACCGGCGCGTCCATTTCGGCCAACCTGGCCGCGGCGGGTATCGGGACGGAGACGGACGGATCGATCGTGTGCCCATCGTCCGCGTGCGGGCTGGTGGGCATCAAGCCCACGTTAGGCCTCGTCAGCCGCTCGGGGATCGTCCCGATCTCCCACAGCCAGGACACCGCGGGTCCGATGGCGCGCACCGTTGCCGACGCCGCCGCGCTGCTGGCGGCGATCAGTGGGGTCGATTCGCGCGACACCGCCACGGCTGAAGCGCGCGGAAAGGCGCCGGCGGATTACACGCGCGCCCTGGACAGCGCCGCACTCAAAGGGGCGCGCATCGGCGTCGCACGGAACTTCTTCGGCTTCAGCCACGCGGTGGACCGGGTGATGGAGGAGGCGATCGCCGCGATGAAGTCCGCCGGCGCGATCATCGTCGACCCGGCGAACATCGCGACGGCCGGCAAATTCGACGACGCCGAGTTCGATGTGCTGCTGTACGAGTTCAAGGCCGGCCTGAATTCGTATCTGTCGACGTTAGGCGCCGCGGCACCGCACAGGAATCTGGCCGCGTTGATCGCGTTCAACGAGGAGAACAAAGCGCGCGAGATGCCGTACTTCGGCCAGGAGACCTTCGTCCGCGCGCAAGCGAAGGGACCGCTCACGAGTGCGGCGTACAAGACGGCGCGAGCGAAGTGCCTGCGGCTGTCGCGAACGGACGGCATCGACGCGACGCTCGCGAAGCATCGCCTGACGGCCATCGTCGCGCCGACGGGCGGGCCGGCGTGGCCGACGGACCTGATCAACGGCGATCATTTCACCGGCGGGAGCTCGACGCCGTCGGCGGTTGCCGGATACCCCAGCGTCACGGTGCCGGCGGGCTTCGTTCACGGACTGCCGGTGGGCATCTCGTTCATTGGCGCGCAGTGGAGCGACGCGTCGCTCGTGGGGCTCGCGTACGCGTTCGAGCAGACGACGAAGGCGAGAAAGGCACCGCGCTTCGAGCCGACGCTCCGGCTCTGATGGCGCCGCTAGCTGCGCTTGAGACGCCGCACCGCGTCGCGTAGCTCCGCCGTCCGCGACACCGCCATCTCCGCGAAGCATTGCGACTGCGCCTTGGCCCAGAACGGGCCGGCGCCGGGTGGCGGCGTGCGCGGACACTCCGCGTTGCGAACCGAGAGCCACGCGCGCTGCTCGATACGCACGCGCTGAACGGTCGGGGGGTCCGGCGCCCCGAGCGGTGTCAATGCCCGCCGCCGTAACTCGACCACGAGCGCGTCGAACGCCTGTGTCAGCCGCGTGTCGCCGATGGCAATGTAGGTGTCCAGGCACGCGAGCTGGTCCGCCGTGGCGCCGAGCAGGCATCGCGGGCTGGGGCTCGACACCGCGACGCCTGACGATGGCGCGGTCGCGCTCGGGGCGGGAATCTTGAACGGATCCTCGAGCGCCGAGTCGGTCGACGCCGTGGGCGGGACGTTGTCTCTCACAGCCGGACTTCGGTCCGCCGGCTCGGCAGTACGCTGCGGCTGACGCGTCACGGCCCTGCCGACGTCGGCGCGCGTCGCCGTGGACGGAACGGGCCCGGACGCGGTGGTCGAGTTGCCGCTGCGCGTGCTGGCCAACGGTGGGATCGGCCGTCGTTCGAGCGGGACCGTGTCGGGCGCTTGCTGCGTCTCGGGCGGCACGAGCGGCGCGGTGGCGCTGCTGCCGCTTACGATCGCCGCATCTTCGCTCGATGGCTTCGCGGCAAGCCCGGCATTGGCGCCCACCGGTGTCGCCACCGGAGAATCCGACACCAGCGTGCCGGCGCTCGACGTCGTGGTCGGGGATCGCGACGCGCCACGCGCATCGTCATCCGCACCGCCACTCAGCACGATGAAGAGCGCGCCCGCGGCGATCCCGAGCGGAGCGATGAGGCCGACCGTACGCAGCAGTCGCGTGCGTCGCCGTGGAAACTCGAACGGCCCGTCGGCGTTAGGCTCGAACGTCGGCAGCACGAATTGGCTGGCCACCTCGACGGCCGTGGGGGGCTCGGTCGACGGCTCGTCGGAAAGCTGGAAGGGCTCGTCGGGCGCGGCGAACTGGGCGACCGGAAGCGGCGGCGAGCTCGTGTCCACCTCTGCGATCGGATCGCCGACGACCTCCTCGAGCGTTGGCCGTTCCGCATGTGCCGGGGCGCCGGCGCCCGCGTCGCCGTCCGCCGCCGGTGCGTCATCGTCGTCGCGGACGAGCGCCAGGCGGCGGAACCGCACGGTCGGGTGATCGTCGCGACGCAGTGCTCCCGGCGGATACGCCTGCGCCAGCACCGGCGGCGGGTTGTACGTCAGCTGTTCGAGGAACTCGTCCGTGTTCTGCCAGCGAAGCTTCCTGTCCTTGACCAGGGCGCGCTCGATCGCGAACAGCAGGTTCGCCGGCACGCGCGGGCGCATCGATGTGATCCGCGGCAGATCTTCGTGCTTCTGCTTGTAGATGGTGCCGTAGAGACTCTCGCCGGCCCACGGTCGACGCCCGGTCAGCAGCTCCCAACCCAGGACGCCGAGGCTGTAGATGTCGCTGCGGCCGTCGACGAACTGTCCGTCGATCTGCTCCGGCGACATGTACTGTGGCGTCCCGAGGGCGGCGCCCAGGAGGGTGATGCCCGGTTCGCCGTCGATGCGCCGCGCGATGCCGAAGTCCGAGAGGAGCGCTCGGCCGTGCTCGGGATCGAGGAAGACGTTCTCGGGCTTGACGTCCCGGTGGACGATCCCGTGGCGGTGCGCATACCCCAGCGCGCTTGCGACATCCCGCAGAATGCTCTCGGCGTGCTCGGCACCTAACGATCCGTGCTCGCGCAGCCAGTCTCGCACCGTCCCGCCCGGTACGTGCTCCATGATGATGGCGACCGCTCGGTCGCCGATCTGCTCGACGGACTCGGTGTGCACGATGTTCGAATGGTCGAGCCCAGCGACAGTAGCAGCCTCTCGTGTGAAGCGCTGGAGTGCGTCGGGATCGTCGAGGTAGCGTGCCCGGATCGCCTTGATGGCCACGAGCTTCCCGTTGTCTCGCCGCCGAGCGAGGTACACGGCCGCCATGCCGCCCTGTCCGAGTTCACGGATCAGCTCGTATTCGCGCTCGAGTGCGCGGAGGTCGGAGGGAAAGTCGGCGTCGAAGGAGAACATCGGCGTAAAGGATGATGCGGGGAACGTGCCGTAGACGGGAAGAGGGAGACGGGAGACGGGAGACGGGAGACGGGTAGCGGGTGGCGGGTGGCGGGTGGCGGGCGAACGGCGGCTGTCATTCCGAGCGGAGGCGAGGAATCGCCGG